>ENA-UOUL01003133-UOUL01003133.1-bioreactor-metagenome-genome-assembly--contig:-NODE-3133-length-17607-cov-3.778608_pt1 | contig 17607 bp, 15 predicted proteins | sample MGYA00249838_ERZ747220 | MGnify/ENA primary metagenome ERZ747220 (study PRJEB28778, sample SAMN05720191) | bioreactor metagenome | isolation source: Anaerobic biogas reactor | place: USA:Washington...
ATCTCAAAATCCCCGGGGAACGCACCATCAAGCTGCCGCCGGGCGGAAAAGGGGAAAGGGGGGACAGCGATGCCAAACAGCGGCGGTACCGGCCTTGGCCTGCGGCCCGAGGAGCCGCAGGGGGAAAGGCTCCCGCTGACGGCGGACAACCTGCGCCTGCTGTGGTCCAAAACCTACAACACGCAGGGAAAACCCGACTGGTCGCACATCTTCCAGTACTATCATGAGGACATCGTGTTTCATGACACCATCCAGCGCATAGAGGGCAAGCCTGCCTTCATCGCGCTGTGTGAGCGCCTCACAGGCCGGTGCAAGGAACTGCACATGGACATTGATACGGTGTTCTGCCAGGGGAACGAGCGCGCCTTTGACTGGACGATGACCATGATGTTCAAGAAATTTCCCAGCACACCCATTTTCGGCTGCACCAAACTGACCCTTCATGAGGATGGCCGGATTATTGCCCAGCGGGATTATTACGATCTGTGGGGGGACATCTTCAACGGCATTCCCCGGTTCAAGCGGCATTACCGCCGGTTTATGCGGAAAAAATTCGGCTGAGGGAAACAAGTGAAATACAGCAAAGAGGATTTGGCCTTCCTGAAAAGCAGGCGGAAAGAACAGCACAGAAGCACGGAGATGATGGCAGGCAGACTGTGTGTGATTTCCGGCGCCACCTCGGGCGTGGGGCTTGAGGCGGCCCGGCGCCTGGCCAAAGGGGGCGCGGACCTGGTGCTCGTCTGCCGGAATAAAGCAAAGGGCGAAGCCGTGAAAGCGGAACTGCTGAAAAGCCATGGGACCAAGGCCGACCTTGTAATTGCCGATTTCAGCCGGCTGGATGATGTGAGGCGCGCGGGAGAAGCCATCCGGCAGCGGTATGAAAAAGTGGATGTGCTCATCAACAGCGCCGGGATCCACTCCACCAGGCGATTTGTCACGGCCGATGGGAATGAGCTGGTGTTCCAGGTCAACCACATAGCGCCCTTCCTGCTGACAATGCTGCTGCTGGAGGCGCTTAAAAAGAGCGGCCAGGGCCGCGTCATCCAGGTCAACTCGGAGGGCCACCGCTTTGGCGGGCTGAACATGGACGATCTGGACTGGAAAAAGCGCCCCTATATTGGCCTGCGCGCCTATGGAGCATCAAAAACAGCGCAAATCATGACGGTGATGACCCTGGCAAAACAGCTCAAGGGCACCGGGGTGACCATCAATGCCATGCACCCGGGCGGGGTAAAGACGGGCATCGGCAGCAACAACGGCCTGCTGTACCGCGCCTGGCTGCGGGGCGTGGTGTGGCATTTCCTCAAGGACCCGGCCATTTCCGGCGAGGCCCTCTATTACCTGGCCGCCGCGCCGGAGCTTGAAGAGACCAGCGGCAGATATTTTTACCTGACGATGGATGAAAAGCCCCTGCTGCATGGGATGGACGACAAGGGGATCGCGGCAGTATGGGATAAGAGCCTTGGGCTGGCTGGCCTAAGGCTTTAGCTCCTTGATGGCCCTGTCTGCTGCCAGTTTCCCGGTGAGGATGGAGATCGGCAGGCCCGAAGGGCTGTAGGTCCACTGCCCGGCCTGCAGCACGCCCGGTATGGGTGTCCTCACGGCCCTGGCGATCCCGGGGATGCTGGTAACCGCCGGAATCACGCTGTTGGTAAAAGCCCATCCCGTGATGGCGCCGTCGGTGTTCCCCGTGCGCTCCAGGATGGTCAGGGGGGTGGACAGGAAACCGTCCGTGATCTTGCCCGCCAGTTCAGGGTAGATGGAGCCTGTCAGCGCATCTGTCATCGCCTCCCGGCACAGCGCCTTGAAATCGCCATACCAGCCCATTGCCCGGATGTGTTCCGTCAGGTGATAATCCATCAGTGTGCTGGCGATCAGCCCGGTTTTGCCTGCCGGCGCCAGGGCCTCGTCCCGCATCACCGGAATGGAGATCTCATAGGTGGTGAGGGCCAGGAACTCCCGCAGCCAGGCAAATACCGCCGCCTTGTCCTGGCTGAAGCGGCCCTGGCCGTCCATGATTCCCTCCCGGGGCAGCGTGCCCAGGCCAGTTATCCTGGGCGTGTAGAAGAAGTGCGGGGCATGGATATTTTCAAAGTAGGATTTGTTCATATCGCAGGTGAGGTACAGGGTGAGCACCGAGTCGCCGCCGACCTTATCCGAAAGGAGGGCCTTTCGCTCCCTGACCGCTGCGGCGGTTTTGCTGGGCAGCGCCTGAAGCCCGGTGAGTTGGGCGTAGAGGGCCTTCTGGTCGGCGCACCAGATCAGCCTGCCATAGCCATATTCCCTGCCGCTTTTATCGCTGATTGTTTTCGCCCCCGGGTTCACGGAGGTGACGGCTGCGCCGGTACGGATTTCCCCGCCGCGCTCCCTGATGAAGGCCTCCATCTTTGACACCAAAGCACCCGTGCCGCCCCTGGGGTAGCTGTAGTCCAGGTAAAGGCTGAAATAGCTCAGCGCGAAAAAGGCCGGCGTCTGCCTGAAAAAATGCTGGGCGATCACGTCAACCAGCGCCTGATTCTTAATAAACGCCTGCAGGCAGGCCTCCACCGGCGTGTTGAGTTTCTTGATTTTCCCGATGGTCGTGATATATCTGAACAGCCAGGGCAGCAGCGTGTTTGTCAGGTATTTCCGGTCTTTCTTCAGGTCCATGAACAGGGGATTGTCAATCCCGTACAGCACGCGCATGTACACCATGGCCGTCTTCACCAGGTCCATCAGGGCATCGATGGCAGCGCCGTCCTCCGGGAACTGGCTCAGGAGCATGTCCCGGTAACCCCCCAGGCTGTCCGGGGAGTCCAGGCGGGCCACCGCGTCCCGGATGCCGATGGACACCGGGCTTTTCACAAAATCCACATCCAGCTCAAGGGCTCTGAGCATCGGGAAGAGGACGCCGGAGTTTTCCACCGCCCGGATACCGGCGTCAAAGGTGAACCCCTTGTAGGGGAAGGAGCCCACCAGCCCGCCCAGGCGGTCCTCCTTTTCGCACAGCAGCACCCTTTTCCCGGCCTTGCCCAGAAAGGCGGCCGCGGTCAGCCCCGCCATCCCGCCGCCCGCCACAATCACATCATACTTCATGCCATACCCTCAGCCATTGAATTTGATACCCGGTCCAAACCGTTCCCCGAAGCCATCCTGCAGGGGCCCGGGCGCCTGGTTGCCCGCCTGCGTTTCAATCCCGGCTTCAGGGAGGACCGTTTCCTGCCCCTCCGCCTGTGGGCGCGGCATCCTGCGCCGTTCCCTGTACATCACCGGTGAGGTGCCCAGCATCACCCCCTCATCCAGGGCCTTGCGCTCCATGGTCACCAGTTCTTTGGCGATGGTGGTTATGTTGCGCTGGAACTCCGGTGAGTTCACGCCCGCCACCGTTTTGCCCAGGGTTTTGCGGTAGTGGGAGTAACTCTTCCACAGGCTGTTGGTGATGCGCTTGACCGTGGAGGGCTTGCGCAGGATGTCCAGCGCCTCCCCCCTGAAGCGCCCGATATAGGCGGCATCCGGCGTGCTGCCAAGGGCTGCCAGTTTGCGGCCCGTTTCCCGCGCCCAGGGGTCGTCCAGTTCCTGGAAGAGGAACTTCAGCCGGGCCCAGGCGTCGTAGAGCTCCGCCTTCGTGGATACCGGCAGGTGCTTGAGCCAGTAAAAGGCCAGCAGCCTGCGCCGCCAGTCCCACCATTTCAGGGGGCTTTGCAGGTCGGCGGCCGGGATGAGGAAGAACCCCTCTTCCAGCAGCAGGGAACCGAAGATGCCCGGGGGATGGCCCCGGCGGTTGGATTTAAGGGTCGTTCGGTACACCCCGCAGGAGGGGCTGCCATCCATGTACACAAAGGCGGTGACACCCGCGCGCTTGAGGGATTCCAGGCAAGAGAGCGCCCCGAATTTCACATCTTCGGTCACCTGCCGCCCCCGCCTGTTTTTCACCTCGGTTTCGCCCGTCCATACCATGGAACCGTCGCCGCCCGTCAGGTGAATCGGCTCCCGGGGCACGCCCAGGCCTGCCATGCACTCCGGGCACACCGGGCACCATTTGAAGTCGTTCTTCTCCCGCCCCATCAGGGCCAGCATATCCCATCCCTTGGCGTTGTAGCGCACGGGGCTGCCCATGCAGCACATGCTCACGCCGATGGCGACCCGGTCCGAAATGACGATGCCCTTCCTGTCCATAGGGTACCTCACTGCCTTTGCTTTCTTGGTTCGCCGCACCCGGCCTGCGCTGCGGCGCTTTCTCCGCGGATTGCCCGCATCATAGCATGAAGGATTTTTTTCCGCTATCCGTTTCTCCTGGCGCCGGGGAGGCCCTGCCCGCCTCTGGCGCTGAGCGCGGCGACTTTTTCCAGGTAGTGTTTCATGTCAAATTTTCGCTCCAGGCCCCTGGCGTTCATGAAGCGCACGGTGCCGAATATCTCCCGCTCCTTCCAGGGCCTGTCGTGCTTGCCGAAGCACCAGGCAACCCCCGCGAAGCTGTTGGGGTCCCTGCCGTCCAGGCTGTAGCGGTTGTTGAGGTACAGGGCCCGGCGGAAGGCCTCCTCCGGCGTTTTCGCCCACTCCAGGATTTTTTTGCCCCAGTACATGCGCATATAGCCGTTCATCCTGCCGGTGAGCGCCATCTCCGCCTGCGCCGCGTTCCAGTAGCCATCGTGCGTGCCGGCCCCTTCCAGTTCCTCCAGGGAATAGAGATAGGGCCGCCTGTCCCCGCGGTGCCGGTCCAGCGTTGCCTTCGCCCAGGAAGGGAGGCAGTCAAACGTGTCATATGCCCCGTTGTACAGGGCGAAATTCATGCCCAGCTCCCGCCGGACCACCAGTTCCTCCAGGAAGGCTTCCCGCGCCGCCTCCGGGGCTTCCTTCACGGCCAGGAGGACGGCCAGCGGGGATATCTGCCCGAAATGCAGATAGGAACTCAGGGCTGAGGAACCCTCAAGCCCCGGAACGTTCTTCATGTCGGGGTAGGCGGCCAGTTTGCTGCTGATGAACGTTTCCAGCAGGCGTTTGGCCTGGCTGGTGCCGCCGGTCAAAGGGGAGGGCGTCACCGTGTTATCCAGATTCAGCGCCTTGAGCGCGGCGCCCGTGTCTTCAATATTAAACGCCTCATAGGGCAGGCTCAGCCCCAGGGAAGGGTGATGAACGGCCGTTTCTTCAAGGGGCCGGGCATAGGTATCCATCAGGCGGGCCACCTTGGGCCGGAGTGCCATCGCGGCGTATTCTTCCTTGCCCGACGCGGCTTCCACCGGTACGACAACATTTGTCTCCACCTGGATGGCTTTGCAGGCGGCCCCTTTTGCCAGCGCGTCCCGCCAGGCGCGCTCCACTTTCAGGTACCCCCTGTCCGTCACGGTAACAATGGCGGATTTGGAGAGCGCCAGCGCGCCTTTCTCCGGTGAAATATGCCGCACCAGCATCTGGATGTTCCGCTGCCTGAGCGCTGCCCCGGTTTCTTTGAGGCCTTCCAGCATGAAGCGGTAGTGCCGCGCGTTCCCTTCCGGGAAATCCTCCGTGACGCCAACATAAACCAGCAGGGGTTTCCCCGTCAGGTTGGCCTGCCGGACGGCGTATTCCAGGGCATGGTTGCACCAAGCCCTTTGCGCGCTTTGCATCCAGTAGAGCACATAGGGGTTCCCGGCAATGATGCCCCTGTTGTTGAGCGGCTTGATCCGTTCCGCCTGTATCATCTGTGCCTCCGCCATTCAGGATTGAAAACACATGTCTGCCTTTATGGTATGCTTTTCCTCAGTATAGCAGAAATGACGGCATAATTTTTCCCGGCATGGCCCATGAATATCAGCGATGGTTCCCGTGTGGCGGTTTCAGGGCCGATTCATCAAGCCAAATTGCTGCAGCGCGCCTGCCCTTGCCGGTGGGAAGGGGCCCGGTGCGCAGGCAAAGCGGCCCTGGCCGGATCGCCAAAACCGCTTTGCTTTTGCCCTGAGGCGCTCCCATTCCGGGCGGCGCCTCAGGGATCTTTCGTTTTGAAGGTTATTCCCCGGAGCCCTCAGCCATCTGGAGCATCAGCTCGTTGATCTGGCCGTAGCTGGCTTCGCCGTCAGGGCTCACCAGCCCGTCGCTGAAGCGCTCGTTCTCCACCCCCTGATAGTAATTGCTGATCATATTCAGCGCGATCACGCAGCTGTCCCCCGGGCCTTTTACAGCCTGGTCAAAGGGCAGGGAATTATCATAATTGACTGCCTGGATCGTGGCAGCATCCGGGAACATGCCCCAGGCGCGGTAGCGCATCACGGTGGGTTCAGATTTCTTTTCAATGGACACTCTGACAGCGCCGTTCACCACCGTCACATGGGCGAATCCGATCAGCCAGCCGTCCTCGGTCACCAGGGCAAAGCGCTGGTCGCTGTCATAGCTCAGGTCCAGGTAGAGCAGCCTGAGGGGGGAGCTGCCCCCGCCGGGATACTCCCCTGCCATCGGGCCCCAGGCGCTGGTAGGAACCTCATACCGGTAACCCCGGGGCGTGAAATTCCGGGAGCTGGCCTGTGCGCCGCAGTCTATGCAGCGGGTGATTTCCAGGCCCGGCTGGGACAGGGTGGCTTCCCGCTCAACGTCCCAGACACCATTGGATTTGTGCGGGAGTTTGGGGATGGCCTTGTTTTCCTCGCGCCCGCAGTCGGAGCAGGAACGTCTCTCATTCCCTTCCGCCGTACAGGTTGGATCTTTCGTTTTTGCATAGCTACTGAAAGTATGGCCATTGGGCTGATTCTTGCCCAAGGCGTTGATTGTTTCTTTATCTACATCTGCGCAACGGGAACAAACTCGGCTTTTTTCTCCTGGTATGGTACAGGTGGGCGCTTTGTTTTCTTTCCATAATCCATAATTGTGGCCTAATTTGTCGGATGACTTGGTCTCGATCTCGGCACAGCGGCTGCAAACACGCTTGAGCGTTCCTCCAGCAGTGCAGGTTGCTGCTACTTCCTCATTCCAAGTGCCAAAGGCATGACCCAGCGCGTCCAGGGATTTGGTTTCTTTTTCGGCACAGACAGTACAAACCCTTGTAGCTGTACCACCTGTCTCACAACTAGCTGGAGTTGTGGGATTCCAATCGGCCCAGGTATGGCCCTTTTTTGTAATCGCACGTGTCTGATTCTGTGTGTCACAGTTGACACACTTGTTCTCTTCCAGCCCATCCGTCGTGCAAGTAGCCACTGTTTTCGGAACAAATCCTGTCATCTGGTGCTTTTTTTTCTCAACAGCCCGTGTTTGCGTTGCACCGCAACGCTTACAGGTTCTTGTCTCCAGACCCTCTGTGGTGCATGTGGACGCGGTTGTCAACACATAAGGACCCCAATCATGGCCAAGCGCTGGTGGATTATTGTAATCATTTTCCATATATCCGCAGCTGGTGTCCGCGCAGGTTCTTCTCTGTTCGCCTGAGTCTGTGCATGTTGCTTTCTTGGTTACCACCCATTCTCCCCATGTATGACTATGCTCTGCCATCGCACCCATCCCCACCAGCAAACAGCACACCAACACAAGGCCAAGGGTTCTCCGGAATCTCGCCATGGTATGTTCTCCTTTCCATTGTGACACCAATATTGACCTGATTCATATTCCAACTGATTATTCGCCATTATAGGCAGGCAGGGCGCGCCTGTCAACCTGCCTGAGGAACAGGCGGGAGGCACCGCGCTCCGTTCCCTTGCCAGAGCGGCAAGGGGGCAGATACCTGCCCGCATCATGGGGTGCTGCCAACGGCCAGCGCCCCTTTCGCCGGCATGATCTCCAGTAAAAGCGGCGCGTCCCCCTGGCTGCGGGCGCAGCCTTCAGCCCTCAATCTGAACTATAAAAAAGCTTCTGCCGCCTCCGGAAGGGATTTGAACACATACCCGGCCGGGGGTTCCCCAAAGTAGCCCTCCGGGTCAAACAAGGCGGCGGCCATGCCGGCGCTGTTCCCTGCCTGGATGTCGATGGGGCGGTCGCCGATCATCACGCAGCTTGCGGGGTCCAGGTTGTGCTGCCGGGCCAGCCAGTTGAGGGCGTCCGGGGCAGGCTTATGGGGGAAACCGGCTTCCATGGTAATGAAGTCCCGAAACAGGGAAGCCATCCCGTCCCGCTCCAGGGCCTCCACAGCCTGGCGGTTGCGGTGGGTGTAGAGGTAGTTGAAGCCGCCGCTGGCCACCACCTTTTCAAGCGCCTCCAGGCAGCCGGGATAGGGGGAAAGCGCCGCGATGCCCATGTCCGCCGCGTGGACGGCATAGCGGGCCAGCAATTCCTGGGCCCGTTCCTTCCCGGCCAGGGCAAGACAGGCCTGGCGCAGGGTGGTTTTGGCCAGGCGGGCGACTTCCTCCTTTTCCGGCAGGGGCAGGCCCATCTCGAAAAGGCCCATGGCCACCGCTGCAACGATGCCCTGGTAAGTGTCATACAGGGTGCCGTCAAAGTCCCAGATAAAATGAATATAGCCCATTAAGCCCTGTTATTTTCCGGCGATGTCGCTGGTGCAGTGCGGGCAGCGGGTGGCATCGTCCGCAACCGGCTCCAGGCAGAAGGAGCATTTGCGCACCTTGGGGGCGGGGGCGGCCTCTTCCTTCTTCTTGAGCTTGCCGATGAGCTTTACGAACATGAAGATGCCCAGGGCGATGAGGAGGAAGTCAATGATGGCCTGGATGAACATGCCGTAGTTGAGGGTGGCCACACCGGCCTCGGCAGCTGCGGCCACGCTGGTGAAGGGGACTTCGCTTTCCCCAAGCTGCACAAAGAGGCCGGACACATTGACCCCCCCTGTGAGCAGCGTCAACAGCGGCATGAGCAGGTCGTTCACCAGGGAGCTGACGATCTTCCCGAAAGCGCCGCCGATGACCACCGCCACCGCCAGATCGATCACGTTGCCCTTGATGGCAAAAGCCTTGAACTCATCCCAGAATTTTTTCATGGTGGTTCCCTCTCTTTCTATGTACCAAAAATATACATGAATCCTACCACGCGCCCATCAATTATGCAAGGGAATTTGTGTTATCCGGCGCGTTCGTGCCCTCATTAATCCATCCGGAAACCCGCGCAGCGCCGGCCCATGTGAATTATGCCTTGACAAGAAGCCCGGATCCGTGCCATTATGTATGACAATACATAGGGAATAATTATTCTGGCTTCCCGTGTAAACGCCCCCGGGCAAGAAAAAAAGGAGGACCTCCATGCGGAAACTGCTTGTAGTGTTCCTGGCTCTCTCCCTGGTCCTCGGCATGATGGCCCCCGCCATGGCTGAGGCACCCAAGTACAAGATCGCCATCCTCACCGGCACCACCTCACAGGGTGAGGAAGAGTACCGGGCCGCTGAAAGGCTGGTCAACGAGAACCCCGGCATGGTGCTTACGGACACCTATCCGGACAACTTCGCTTCCGAGACGGAAACCACCATCGGCAAGCTCCTCCAGTTCGCGGAAGACCCGGAGGTCAAGGCCATCATCATGGTGCAGGCCGTACAGGGCGCCACTGCCGCCTTCACCAAGATCCGTGAGACCCGCCCGGACATCCTCCTGCTGGCCGGCGTGGCCGCGGAAGACCCCTCTGATATCGCCGGTGCCGCGGATGTGGTCATGGGCGTTGACGAGATCAACGGCGGCTACCAGATCGTGGAAACCGCCAGTGAGTGGGGCGCCGATGTGCTCATCCATTACTCCTTTGCCCGCCACCTGGGCTATGAGACCATCGTGGCCCGGCTCAACATCATGAAGGAAGAGGCGGAGCTGGCCGGCATCGAGCTGGTGATGCGCGATGCGCCCGACCCCACCGGCGACGCTGGCATGACCGGCGCCCAGACCTTCATCCTCTCCGACGTGCCCAAGGTCATGGAGGAGTTCGCGGGCAAGAAGGTTGCTTTCTTCACCACCAACTGCGGCATGCAGGAAGCCCTCCAGGCGGCCGTGCTGCCCCAGGCAAACGCCTATTATCCCCTGCCCTGCTGCCCCAGCCCCTTCCACGGCTTCCCGGCCTCCCTGGGCCTGGGCGTAGCCCCGGAAGACTACGGCAACATCGAGTCCTACCTGGAGAAGATGGCCGCCAAGCTGGATGAGTATGGCGCGGTTGACCGCGTTTCCACCTGGGCTGTGCCGGTCAACATGTCCATGATCCTGGGCGGCTTTGAGTACGCCAAGGACTACATCGAAAACGGCGGCGAGAAAGTGGACAAGGAGAAGCTGGTGGCTGCCCTGTCCAATGTCGCGGGCGCTGATGCCGCGGTAACCAGCTATGTGGACGCCGAGGGCAACGAGGTCTCCAACTACTTCATGATTTTGTTTGACAACTTGAACTTCAGGGATTACCTGAAATAAGTATCTAGGCAATTAGGTCAAGGCGGGGCCTGCCTGCTTAAGCACAGGCAGGCCCCGCTGCGCTTGACTGAAGCGGCCCGGGCGGCCGCTGGCCAACGGAAGGAGCTGGCACGATTTTGTCTGAGGAATACATCCTTGAAATGAATGGCATCACCAAGCAATACGGTGAGAGCGCGGTGCTAAGGGACGTGACGCTCAAGGTCCGCCCGGGGGAGATTCACGCCCTGCTGGGCGAGAATGGCGCGGGCAAGTCCACCCTGATGAACATCCTCTTTGGCATGCCGGTGATCCACACGACCGGCGGCTTCAGGGGAGAGGTTCTGGTGGCAGGGCAGCCGGCCAATATCACCTCCCCTCAGGTTGCCATGGAAAAGGGCATTGGGATGGTACACCAGGAGTTTATGCTGATCCCGGGTTTTACCGTCACCGAGAACATCAAGCTCAACCGGGAAATCAGCCAGCCCAACCTGGTCAGCCGGATCCTGGGCCACGAGCTCGAATCCCTGGACCATGCCGCAATGGCCAAAGATGCCCGCAGCGCCCTTGACAATGTGGGCGTCAAGATTCCGGAGGACACGCTGGTGGCGACGCTTCCGGTGGGCTATATGCAGTTTGTGGAAATTGCCCGGGAGATTGACAAAACCGGCATCAAGTTGCTGGTGTTTGACGAGCCCACCGCTGTGCTGACGGAAAGCGAGGCGGATCAGCTTATCAGCGTGATGCGCGGCATCGCCCAAAGCGGCATCGCCATCATCTTTATCACCCACAGGTTGGGAGAGGTGATGAAGGCGGCGGATAGCGTGACCGTGCTTCGGGACGGCAAACTGGTGGGCCGCAAAGCCATCCGCGAAACCACGCTTATGGAGATGGCCGGCATGATGATCGGCCGTGGCGGCGAGGGCATCATCGCACCTCCACCCAGGAAAGAGCCGCTCTCCGGGCATGTGGCCCTTCATGTGCGGAAGCTGCGGGTGGAGATGCCGGGGGAAATGGTCCGGGGCATCGACCTGGACGTGATGGAAGGAGAAATCCTGGGCATCGGCGGGCTGGCTGGCCAGGGCAAGGTGGGGCTTCCCAACGGCGTGATGGGCCTGTACCCGACGAACGGCGAGATCGTCCTGTTCGAGGAGACCCTTCCGCTGAATAACCCGGAGGCCTCCCTGCGCCACGGCATGAGCATGGTTTCAGAGGACCGCCGGGGCGTGGGGCTCCTGCTGGATGAGTCCATCGAGGACAACATCTGCTTCAATGCCATGCAGATCAAAGGGCAGTTTCTCACAGGGCTTGGATTTTTCAAGCTCAAGTCCACCCGGCAGGTGCGGGAGTACGCCCGAAGCATGATCAGGGAGCTGGATATCCGCTGTACCTCTCCCACCCAGCCAGTGGGCACCCTGTCTGGCGGGAACCAGCAGAAGGTATGCATCGCCCGCGCGCTGGCGCTGGACCCAAAATTCCTCTTTGTATCAGAGCCCACCCGGGGGATTGATATTGGCGCAAAGGCGCTGGTGCTGGACACCCTGGTTCGCCTGAACCGTGAGCAGGGCCTGACCATCGTGATGGTTTCCAGCGAGCTGATGGAGCTGCGCTCCATCTGTGACCGCGTGGTAATCGTCGCCGAAGGCAAGGTGGTCGATATCCTGAAGCCCGACAGCCCGGACGAGCACTTCGGCCTGGCGATGAGCGGGATGAAGGCATCGGAGGTAGCCCAAGCATGAAGAAAAGATCAAGAAGCCAGCTGGCGGCGTCCGCCCTTTTGATGCTGATTGCCCTGGTATTGGCCGTGGCCGGCGTTTGGGGGCTTTTGGCCCGGGGCAGCCAGGAAACCAGCAGCAACCTGCTGCGTATGCGCAATTACGCCGTTCTGCGCACGGCTTCCGGCGCCATCGTCGATGAGATTGTGCTCCAGGCCAAGCGGGATGCGCGCGATGCGGGCAGGGAAAAAGGCCTCAGCCGCAATGACATCACTGTGCTCATGGATGAACAGGGGGAAATTGCCCGGGTTGCCGCTGAAGAACGCTACAAGCGCTTTGACAGCCTGGACGCCCAGGCGCTGAGCCAGGCGGTGGACAATCTGGAAGCGGCCATGAGCCGCTATACAGCGCTTGAGGCACAGGAAAAGGCCGCCTACGCGGAGGAATGGCTCAAACAGCAGGAAGCCCTGGAGGCCGCCCAGGCAGCCTCCGGTGAAGCGGTGCTCAGCGCTGAAATCCAGGCAGTCAGCGAGGACGCCATGATAGCCACCCCCGGGACCCGGGTGGACTACAGCAACTTCGTGCCCTCTTCGGAGCTTATGCTTTTGGAAGAGGGGCTGACCCCCAGCTATGATGCCATGTATGATGTGCTGGCGGCGGCTCTTCCCGACCTGCGCCCGGAAATGCGCGATGACCTGAGGACCCCTTTGCTGGTGGTGGTCCAGGGCGGCAACAGCCCCTTTGCCCAGGAGTATGACAACTATGCCTCCCGGGGCGCCCAGGCGCTTCTGGAGGGAGGGGAAGCACGCGGGATGATCATTGCCCGCCAGGGCGGCAACCTGATTGTGCTGGCGGCGGGCTTTGTGATTTTCGCTTTGACCGTCTTCTACTATAAGCGTTTGAAGCGTTCCCTGGGGATGCCCCGGCTGGTAATCACCTTGTTTTTCATCATCCTGTGCGTCATGGCGGCGCTTTACAACATCAATGTTCCCGGCATGATCTCCACCGTCCTCTGGCGCACGGGTATGTACGGCGTGCTGGCGCTGGCGATGCTGCCGGGCATCCAGGCCGGCATCAGCCTGAACATGGGCATGACCGTGGGCATCATCGCAGGCTTGCTTTCCACCCTCATTGCCCTTGAAATGAACATGGTGGGCTGGGGCTCCTTCTTCTTCTCAGTCATCGTGGGCATCCTGATTGCCATCCCCATTGGCCTTATCTATGGCAAGCTCCTCAACCGGCTGAAGGGCAGCGAGATGACGGTGTCCACCTATGTGGGTTTCAGTTTCGTATCCCTCTTCAGCATTGCCTGGATGCTCCTGCCTTTCAACAACCCCAAATTGACCTGGGCTCTGGGCAGCGGGCTAAGGGTGATGCACAACATGGGCGATTCCTTTGGGCAGATCCTGGACCGGTTCCTGGCTTTTGACATCCTGGGTGTGCATGTGCCCACCGGCCTTCTCCTGTTCTTCCTGCTGTGCTGCGGGCTCATGTGGGTGTTCTCCCGCAGCCGGACCGGCAATGCGATGTCAGCTGGCGGTGCCAACCAGCGCTTTGCCGGAGCAGCCGGCGTGAATGTGGACCTGATGCGCATCATCGGCACCACCATCTCAACGGTTATTGCTGCGGTGGGCATTATCGCGTACTCCCAGTCCTTTGGCTTTATGCAGCTTTACAACGGCCCCCGGCAGATGGGCTTTGTGGCGGCCAGCGCCATCCTCATCGGCGGGGCGACGGTCACGCGCGCAAAAGTTTCCCATGTTATCATCGGCACCTTCCTCTTCCAGGGGGTGCTGGCGCTGGGTATCCAGGTAGCCAACGCCGCCATCCAGGAGGGCGGGCTGTCAGAGGTCATGCGCATCCTGATCTCAAACGGCATCATCCTCTACGCCCTGACCCAATCCGGAGGTGAATCACGTGGCTGATCAACTTGGCAGAAAGCGGCAGGTGAAGGACGCGGTCCGCGAAAACCTGCGCGAGTATATCGTCACCTATGTGTTCCTGGTCCTGAGCATCCTGTTTGTCATCCTATCGGGCCGCACACTCCAGGACATCTTCTCCCAGCTGATGGGCCGGCTTACCCGCAACCTCTTCATCGTCCTGGCGCTGATCATCCCGATAATCGCCGGCATGGGCATCAACTTTGCCATCACCATCGGGGCCATGGCGGCCCAGGTGGGCCTCATGCTGGCCATCAACTGGGAGCTGCAGGGCGTAACGGGCCTCTTGGCCGCCGCCGGCATCACCCTGCCCCTGGCTGCGTTTTTTGGCTTCCTGATCGGTTCCCTGCTGAACAAAATGAAGGGGCAGGAGACCATCGGCTCCCTGATTCTGGGGTATTTCGCCAATGGCGCCTACCAGCTGCTGTTCCTGTTCATTTTCGGAAAAGTCATCCCCCTGTCCACCAGTGTCACCATCGTGGGTGCCAGTGGTGTGGCCAACACCCTGAACCTCATGGGCGGCGGCCTGTACATGGCGCTGGACAAGGTCTGGCAGGTGCCTTTTGACACGAGCCTATACGTGGTCAGCGGGATTATCTTTGCAGCCGCGGTTGCGCTGTATCTGCTCAAGAAGATGAGCCGCAAGCGCTTCATCATCCTTTTGGCCGTATCCATCATTTTTTCGGGCCTGGTGGCCTTTGTTCCGGCTGTGGGCGCCATGGTCAGAACCACCACGGTGCCGGTCTTCGTCTTCCTGCTGGTAGGGCTTCTGTGCCTGTTCAATGTCATCATCATGCGCACGCGCCTGGGGCAGAAGTTCCGCGCCGTGGGCCAGAGCCGCACAGTGGCCAATGCCGCCGGCATCAACGTAAACCGGGTGCGCGTCATCGCCATCATGTTCTCCACCGTCCTGGCCGGCTGGGGGCAGATCATCTTCATCCAGAACCTGGGAACGCTTCAGACCTATTCCGCCCATGAGATGGTGGGCCTGTACGCCGGCGCCTCCATCCTGGTGGGCGGCGCTTCCTTAAACCGCGCCACCAACACCCAGGCCATCGTGGGCACGCTGCTGTTCCACCTGCTGTTTGTGGTGTCCCAGGACGCGGGGAAGACCCTGTTCGGCAATCCCAATGTGGGCGAGTTCTTCCGGGTCTTCGTGGCCTACGGCGTCATCGCGGTCGCCCTGGTGATGCACACCTGGCGCGCCAATATGGCCCGGTCTAAAAAGAGTACCCTGCAGGCATAGTCGTATCACAGTTCAGTGCACACAGGCCGCCGCTTATCCCGGCGGCCTGTTCTCTGCGGCAAAACGGGGATTCTCCAGACATGCATCCCGAGGGGGTCAGGGGGCCATACTGAACTGATGACTTTCAGGAAGGAATCCTGCTTGGTTGCCTTCCTTGGCAGGGCCAAAGTCATCCGGCATGTTTTCTTGCCTGCCTTTTTTTCGTGAAATAGCCAATGCAGAATATTGTTATCATCAATGTCAGCCCGGCGGCCTGCATGACGAATGCTGTAACCTGGGTTATTTCATCAGGCGCTTTTTCAAAGACAAGCCCGATTCTTGCTGTGATCATACTCAATGGGGCAGAAAACATCTGGGAAAGGCCCGCCAGTATCGTGTTTCTCGCCTGTCCTGAAGTGAGAATGAATTGCCAATAATAGACTGCGAGGGAGACGATACCCATGGCGTTGGCCAGCAGGATCGCCCCAAATGGATTCCTCACATACGCTGCAAACTTTCTCCCAACCCAAAACCAATAACCGATCATTAAAAACGGTGCTGCATAGATAATAGACGGATTGGAGAGCAGGATTTGATTAAGCAGAAAGCCGACAAAAACCGGTGAAAGAACCATCAACAGCAGCTTTGTTCTTTTCAATGCATACCTCCTATTCGTTTTGAGTTCCATGTGAAGGGAACTTCTGAGGCTGATTTTCATGAGCCTGCAGCCATGTTCGCGGCAGTATTCCGATTTCTCCAATCCCAAAACAGGATCATGAAAAAAACGGCCGCGAGGCCGTTTTCAATCCGTATCCTGAAACTCAGTAATTCTCCGCCGCGCGCTCAAAATAGTTCTGGGGATGCTTGCAGGCGGGGCAGAGCTTGGGGGGCGTGGTGCCCTCATAAACAAACCCGCAGTTGCGGCAGCGCCAGCGGATGGCGTCTTCCTGCACCCACTCCTTTTTGTCGTCCAGGCGCTTGGACAGGGTGTTGTAGCGGGCTTCGTGCTCCTTTTCCACCTTGGCGACATTGCTGAACTGCAGGGCAAGTTCCCCAAAGCCTTCCGCCGTGGCGGTCTCGGCAAAACCCTTGTACATCTCCGTCCACTCATAGTGCTCGCCGGCGGCAGCATCCGCCAGGTTCATGCGGGTGTCTCCCGGGGTCTTGCCGTCATGATGGAGCCCCAGGGCTTTGAACCACAGCTTGGCGTGCTCTTTTTCGTTGAGCGCCGTCTCTTCAAATATGCCGGCGATCTGCTCGTAGCCCTCTTTCCTGGCGGCGGAAGCGTAGTAGTCATACTTGTTCCGGGCCTTGCTCTCACCCGCGAAAGCTTCCCAGAGGTTTTTCTCGGTCTGCGTGCCTTTCAGATCCATGGGATGTCCTCCTTGTAGCATATATTCCCTGCTCGCCGCGCTTTGCTTACAGCAGCTGGATCAGGGCGGCCAGTGAGCCGCCAACGATCAATACCGCCAAAAAAACACTCAGCGCGCGAACAAAAAAGCGATTCCTGTTTCTGGTATGCATGGTGTTTGCTCTATCTCCTTTGGTGTGGTGCGTTGCTGTCCCTGACAGGCAAACTAAATGTAGCACAGGCCCGAAAAAGTGTCAATCAAAGGGGAGGAAGGAGCCGGCCGCTGCGGCTTGCCGCCGCCGGCTGGGTAATAGGACTGCGAGCACACGGGAAGGGGGATTGAACGCCCTTGAAGAAACTGCCTGGCTCCTCCTGGCTGCCGCGCTGCCGGCGGGCATGGCCCCGGCGCTTGGCCAGGGAATGGCTCCGGGCCTTGCCAAATATGTCTTCCTTTTCATTGGGGACGGCATGTCAAACCCGCAGGCCACCGCGGCCCAGTATTACAACGGCACCAGGTAAAACCGGGAAAGCGAGGTGCCGGTATCAAAGGGCCTGAGCTTTGCCGGTTTCCCCGTGGTGGGGCTTCAGCTCACCCATGATGCCACATCCTTCGCCCCCGACTCGGCTGCCACCGCCACCGAGATGGCTGCCGGGCATAAAACCACCTCCGGGACGGTAAACTACCTGCCGGATGGGGAAACGCCGCTCAAGACAATCGCCGGGTATGCCGGCCAGGCGGGGATGAAAATCGGTGAGGACACCAGTGTCTCTCTGGACCACGCCGAACCGGCCGCCCAATACGCCAGGGCAAGCCACAGCAGCGATTATTATGATATCGCCCTGCAGGGCCTCGCCAATGGCCTCCATTACCCGGAACTTCGGCCTGACGGAAGACCGCGAACGCTCCCTCTGGCTGACTGGCGGGGAGTTTATGCAGCTTCAGGACGCCTATGCCATGAATCTGCTTCCCGGTGATGAGCGGGACTATGGCGATGAGGAGAAGGTCAACAACGGGGATGATCAGCCCCTGCCTGTCACCGTTGCCCACATCCTGGCATACAAGGCGGGCCTCAACTTCTCCGCCTTTGCCCACACAGGGCCGACCTTGCCGGTCTACGCGTACGGCGCGGGTGCCGATTAT
>ENA-UOUL01003135-UOUL01003135.1-bioreactor-metagenome-genome-assembly--contig:-NODE-3135-length-17604-cov-8.265362_pt1 | contig 17604 bp, 24 predicted proteins | sample MGYA00249838_ERZ747220 | MGnify/ENA primary metagenome ERZ747220 (study PRJEB28778, sample SAMN05720191) | bioreactor metagenome | isolation source: Anaerobic biogas reactor | place: USA:Washington...
TACAAGGGGAAGCAAACAGAGAATAGATATTCTCACTGGATTTGGCGTCGATACGCGTCCAGTATTTGGGACGATATCAGAATGGGGAGAGTCCTCCCTTACACAGACTGCAAAGAGCCTGACGACGAAAAACACGTACACCCTCTTCAACTCGATGTGATTGACCGTGCTATCACGTTGCGGAGCAATCCCGGCGAGGTGGTGCTGACTCCATTCATGGGGGTTGGGAGCGAGGCTTACGGGGCAGTTACAGCAGGTAGACGGGCAATCGGAATTGAGTTGAAGGAATCATACTTCCGGCAGGCGGTCAAGAACATGGAACAGGCGGCGAGGATAGATGACGGCTTGGAAAAAGTTGAGTATGAACAGGTGGAGATGTTCGGAGAGGATGAGGCAATGTGACCCTCGCCTACCTCCTCTATCTCCACTGGCTCCAGGATAAATCGTGCTCATACGAGTCGGCCGCCCGCGCCGTCGGGTGCGAGGTGAGATACGCGCAGGCGTTTTTTGAGCAGTACTTCAGGTGGCGCGATGGAAGGTGGTGCATGAGGTGAAAACCTTAATCATATCACATGCGAATGTTTCACGTGAAACATTGTTGAACAAAATAAGGGAGGCTTGAAAATGTCAGTTTCCAAAACGGAAATACCCACAGGGCAGGAGGAAACCGCCATCCTTCTGGAGGAGTATGAACGTCGTATCGCCACCCTGCAGGAGTCTCTGAGGCAGGCTGGGCGCATCTACCCGAACGAGGCTGTCATACGGCAGGAGATAAAACGTGCGTTTGAGGACGGGATGAATGGAGACAGGAGGCGGTGCGGGTGAGTATCCCTGGTATCGAAAAAGCCCGTCTGGCCCTCTGCAAGCGCAACGCTGCCCCCGCCGGTGGGAGGCAGGGAACAGGGCTACTCGCGCAGGTTGTACGTGACCTCTACGTTGAGATACGGGAGGCGAGGGAGAGGAAGCATTCATGGCGGGAGATAACGGAGGACGTGTCGAACTCCACAGGACTGCGCATGAGCGGCGAGGGTTTGTCACGAGCCTTCCACGTCCACGATGTTAGGGAGTGCAAAAAAGCGGGTATCGATCCGTTGCCCGGGCCGGCGTCGGCACTGAAAAAAAAGAGGAGGCGCAAACCATGACCCGCAACCGCACGCGGTACAAGATTGTCCGTGGCGTGGTTATCCTCGCCTCGGTCAGGACGATGCGGAAGGGATTCCTGGCGCTGGCGAGGCACCCCGGATCGGTCATGGTACGAATCCACAAAACGCCCTCATCGTGGGAGTGGGGCCCGGTGTGGGGGATAAAGCCATGAAGCTCTTTCACGTGCAGTTTCGGGGCAAGGACTTTTACGCCAACGAACACGCCGCTGGGCTCATAATCATGCTCTATGACCTTTGGTTCGGCGGGTATTCGACGGAGGGGGTTAAATACGACGGTATTACCCCTGTGGTGGACGGGCTGAGGGACAAGGCCGAGAAAGTGGAGGTGAACCTGTGAAAGTAATCTACGTCGCCCACCCCTTCCGGGGGGACGAAATTGTCAACGCGGGGAAGGTCGCTCAGATTTGTAGACAACTCCACAAGGACTATCCTGATTACCTGTTCGTCAGTCCCATTCACGCCTTCAGTTGGTTCCGCGATGACCACGAAGGGGCGCTTGAGTACTGCCTGAGGATGCTCGCGCGGTGTGACGAGTTGTGGCTGTTCGGGGAGTGGCAGAACTCTGCGGGGTGCATGATGGAACGGGATGCGGCCCGGGATCTCGGGATAGAGATTTTTGCGCCGATACGACTGGAGGTGAGGGGATGAAACTCCTCCTCCTCCTCTCCGGCAAGGCGGGGGCCGGCAAAGACACGTTTGCCGACTCCATCGCCTCGCTCGGCTTCCACAAATACTCCTTCGCCAAGGTGCTGAAAGACGAGGCTCTGTCAGGCGGGTGGGACGGAGCAAAGGACGAACGGGGGCGTATCCTCCTCCAGCAGCTCGGTACGGTGTGGCGCAATTACGAGCCGGATCACTGGATACGGCGCCTTCAAGAGTCTATACGTCACGACATGGTTGTCATCACGGACTGCCGTTATCTAAACGAGATTAGTATAATGTCGAAGTGGGGATATCAGAATGGATATAACGTCGCTACCGTCAGGATAGAGCGTCCGGGACACGATAACGGGTTGTCCGAGGATGCAAAGGCTCATGACTCGGAGTGTGAGCTTGATGGCGAATCTTTCGACATGGTGGTTGAGAACAATGGGACGCTGCTGCAGTTCTGCATCGGTGCGCGGGAGATTATCAAGCGCTACAGGGAGGAGCTGGTGAAATGACCATGCTCCTTGCCATTTTCCTCTTTCTCGCTCCCCCCGCCCATGCGAACGAGTACACCGTCACGGCCTACGCCCCGCTCGACCCCGCCGCAGTCCGGGGGATGTGCTACTCCGGCGATCCGCATATTACGGCAAGCGGGATGCGCACGGATACAAAAAGAACGGTCGCGGCCCCGAAGGACATACCGTTCGGCTCATGGTTGTTAATTGAGGGTGTCGGTTGGAAACGGGTGGATGATCGCGGAGGGAGGATAAGGGGCAAGCGGATTGATATTTGCCTCCCGACTCGCCGCGAGGCGTTGCGATGGGGGCGGCGCAAAGTCCGTGTGATGTTCGTGATTGAGGGTAGGAATCAGGCATGAACCATCAATCGAATGCATAAGGAGGCAATCAATGAACCCGCTGCGCGTTTCAAGGTCAAGAGGATTTAGGTGTTCGCGGCTGAACGAGATTGCCCGGCAGATAGCCGAGGAAGACGGTACTCCGGGCTTGGCGCGGCTTTTTCCAGTAAAGCACGAGCCACTTCCTGGCGAGATGCCGTGGTGGAGAAAGCCGCGCGCGTTCAGAGAGCGATGTCAGGCGTGGTGTAGGGAAAACGGATGTCAATACATAGACTCGAACGCAGAGAGTCTGGTACTGACGTATTCGAGGGACGGGACGCTTTTGGCGCGGAAGATGGAGGCTGAATAGCATGGACGATCTGATGGTGGTACTTGACGACCTCGCCCTCATGCCCGTCCGGGCTCACGAAGGCGACGCCGGGGCCGACCTCCGGGCGGCCGAGGATGCGATCCTCTATCCCGGAGAGGTCAAGGTGATCCGGACTGGCGTGCGGATGTGCATCCCCTGCGGATACGCTGGATTTGTGCGGGGGCGGTCGGGGATGACTCGGAGCGGAATCATTGTCCTGGACGGGACGGTTGATTGCCTGTACAGGGGCGAGATCGGCGTGATGATGGTCAGCTTCAAGGACGGCCCGGCGCTGATCCGCAAGGGCGACAGGATAGCGCAGCTCGTGATAGTGCCTGTTGGATTGCCATCATTCATGGCGGTTGACAGCCTCCCCGGATCGGAGCGCGGGGAGGCTGGCTTCGGGAGTACGGGGAAATGAGGGACGTGATACTGATCCTCTCCGGGTTTTGCGCCGGCGTGTGCGTGGTGGGCGTGAGGGTGCTGGTTATTTTGGAAAGGGTGAGGTGGTGACAGGGTGAGGGTGAAGCCGTTCCATCTTCCATCCGGAGTCCTGCCGGTGTCGTACCGTCAGACCGAGCGCAATATCCTGCAGTATCCAGTCTGGGCGCTCGTGCTCCATGAGCTGGAAGAGGCGCAGATCCGCGAGGCATCGTCGTCCGGCGGCCTGTCTGGGGACAGGGTGCAGGGGGGTGAACACCTCCACCAGCAAGATCGATACCTGCAGCTGCAGGAGCGGAGCCCGCTATATACCAGGCTCTCTCGTAATTGTGAAATCGTTGAGCGGGCAATGAACGAACTCTCGAAACAGGAACGGGAATTTGTCGATCTGTTTTTCTGGAAGGATCTGGAGTGCGACGCGTATTCCCATGAGGCAGGAGTGGCCCGCGTCCTGGGCTTTGCTGAGCGGACGGTGTGGCGGTGGAAGAATCGAGTACTCCGAAAACTGGAACCATTATTGCGGGAAGTTGATCCGGCGGTATTTGAGCGGGAAAAGTGTCAGTAGAACTGACACCCTTTCCTGTGATTTAATGCTACCGTGCAACTGTTGCACGCGGATTGAAAGGCCGTCACTGCGTAGCGGGGGCGGCCATCTCTATCTTTGGGGGATGGTTGTCGTGGGGGAAAGTACGGACTGATCAGGATCGGAAACAGCTTTCTCATTCTGAATCTGAGCCGCACCGTTCTCCCGACTCGAGCTGTGATCCTATGCAGGGACGATACCCTGATAGACCTGCAGCTCACCAGGGAGTGGGCGGTGGAGCAGGTGAGGAAAGGAAAAAAAGTTTCGATACATGACTTCGGCTTGTAATTTTTAGGGTGTCTCGAGAAAAAAGGTACTGTGTGGAAAAATTTGAACAGGGGTCGGCGCACGCGCGGCGCTCACCTGCCTAAAAAATCATAAACATGGGGGTTGACGGATGTTGGAGAAATCGGGCGAGTATAAACCAAAGTTCATTTTCTCCACTGGCGACGTGTCCGAAATCCTCGGCGTATCCCGTCAGACCCTCTCCGACTGGAAAAAAGACGACTGCCCCTTCCTCGGGAAAGGAAAATGGGACCTCGCCGCCGTGGTCCAATGGGACCGGGCGCGGTTCGCAACCCGGCAAGTCACGCCTGAGGAGACGGACATCAAGCTCCGGAAGCTCCATGCGGATACCCTCTTCCGCGAGGAACGGGCGAAGCGGGAAAAGATCATGCGCGAGGCTCTGGAGGACCTGTATTTCCGGAAAGAGGACGTGGAAGAGGCGTGGGCCATGCGTGCCCTGGAAGCAAAATCCACGTTCATGCTCTTCGCCAAAGTGCTTCCTATGGAGCTCTCCGGGAAGACGGAAACGGAAATGGAGTCCATCATCGCCGAGCGGGTGCGGGAGGTGTTATCAGACTATGCGCGGGGCGAAAAATACACTCCCGATCCCAAGACGGCTGCCAAAAGAAATCATGGCGTGGACACCGCCGGAAAAACTCCTCGTAAGCCAGTGGGCAGACCGAAATCGCATCCTGGACGCAAAAACAAGCGCGATGCCGGGAAGGTGGAGAACTGACGTTGTCCCTTACCTGCGGGACATTATGGACTCGTTTACCGATCCGAACGTGGAAACCATCACCCTCTGCACGGCCACGCAGGTGGGCAAATCCGAGGCGCTGAACAACTGCCTCGGGTATTGCATCGCCCAAGACCCCGGCTCAAGCCTGGTGGTCTACCCCACGCTCGATCTGGGCGAGTACACGTCAAAAAACCGGATACAGCCCATGATAGAGTCCAGTCAGGCGCTTCGGGAGCGGTGGGACCGGCAGAAATCGGAGATTCTGGAGCTCCAGTTTGCCGGGGCCTACGTGTGCCTCTCGGGGGCGAATAGCCCGGCGTCCCTCGCGTCCCGGCCTATCAGGTATCTGTTCCTCGACGAGGTGGACAAATTCCCTGCCTTTACGGGTGAGGAAGCAGATCCTATTAGCCTGGCCAGGGAGCGTACGAAAACATTCCGGGCACGGAAGATTTTACAGGCTAGTACTCCCACCACTGAACGGGGACGCATATGGAGAGAATATGAAAGCGCTGATGTCAGGCGCTCTTTTTTTGTGCCGTGCCCTCACTGCGGCCGCATGCAAAAACTCATTCTGGCGCAGGTCAAGTGGCCGGAGGAGGTCAGGACGGCGAAGCGCGAGGCGAAGGGCGACCCGCTGAAACTTCACGACGCGGCGGAAAGGGCTCTCTCGTCATCGTGGTACGAGTGCCAGTATTGCGGCGGGCTCATAGACGACTCAGATAAATTGGACATGCTCAGGAAAGGGGAGTGGAGAGACGACCGGGCGACGGCGACGCCTCCCCGCCACGTCGCATTTCACCTGTCGTCTATCTACTCCCCCTTCGTGTCCTTTGGACAGGTGGCGGCGGAATTCCTGCAGTCCGAGGAATTCCCTGACCGGCTGAGAAACTTCATAAATAGTTGGCTCGGCGAACCGTGGCGGGATACCAGGGTGGAGGTCAAGGGGCAGGAGCTCCTTGCCCAGGAAGGGAATTACCAGCTCGGCGAGGTCCCTGCGGAGGCGCATTTTCTGACTGCCGCCGTGGACGTACAGCTCGATCATTTCTGGTGGGAGGTAGTTGCGTGGGGCGTCGGTGCATCCTCGTGGATTGTGGATTTCGGGCGGGCTGAGAGTTGGGATGACCTCGAAAAAATTATTGTCGACCGCCAATACCCAGTCCAGGGTGGCGGCCTGAAGCAGGTCCGTCTGTGCGGCGTGGACTCTGGCTATCGGGCGGACGAGGTGTACCAGTGGTGTACCGCTCATTCCGACGTGTGCAAACCCGTCAAAGGCGCCTCCCAGAGCCTCGGGGGGCGATTCTACAGCGTTTCCAGTCTGGACAAAGAGGGCTGGGCCGGCCTGAAACTCCTGATCACGGACACGGACTACTGGAAAGACTATATTTTTGGTCGGCTCCGCAGGCCGCCGGGCTCTCCCGGGGCCATGCACGTACCGAAAAACTGTCCGGAATACTGGGCAAATCACATGACATCGGAGCAAAAAACGGTCGAAAGGAACCGGAAAACAGGCAAAGAGCGGGAAGTTTGGGTAAAAATCAGCCAGCACGCCCCGAACCACCTCCTGGACTGCCTCGTGTACAGTACCCTCATGGCGGAGCTCTGCGGTGTTCGGTATCTGAGCGACGTCCAGGAGCAGCACAGACAGCAGGAGGTCGAACCGGAGCGCCCTACAGGGTCGTGGCTCGGCCATCGTAAGAGCTGGCTTCGCAAATGACATGCCGCACCGGGCGCATCGCTACCTTGACGCCGGGTTCCTAGACCGCTCCCCAGGGCGGTCTTTTTTTATGCCTATTCTACGAGCCGCAAATCATCTTTGCGACTCGTGGACGGGCTTTTAGTCATCACAAATCAAGCCGTATCTTCGGAGGCGGCTTTTTTGTTGACTTCAGAAAGGAGGTGAAGGCCATTTGACGAATACAGAGGAACTGGCACTTTACGAAGAGGCACTTCAAGCAGTACTTCTCGCCCAGGAGTATCGGATAGGAGGGCGTGTAGTGCGCCGCGCGGATCTCCCTGTCATCCAGTCGAGGATCGATTTCCTACGCGGGCAGATCGCTGGTGAAAGCTATGGGACTACAGCGTATGCGGTATGGCCGGGACGATGATCAGGAAACTATGGAACTGGATCAAGCGCCTGGCGGCGTACGACGGGGCGAGCCTCGACAGGCCGCAGGGGGGATGGAGACCTGTCACCGGGAGAGCACCGGAGGAGATCGACAAACCAGAACGGCAGCTCCTCATCGATCGCGGCAGGGATCTTGAGAGGAATTCAGACATCATTGTATCTGCTCTGGGGGCTATCCTCCGAAACTCCATCGGATCTCAGGGAATTATTCCACAAGCCCACGTAATAAAAGCTGGAGGACAGGAAGACGAGAAAAAAAACGACTCTATCGAGGAACTCTGGAGGGAATGGAGCCGACCTGGAAACTGCGACATTGTCGGATGTTCATCCTTCGCCGAACTCCAGGGACTGGTTCTACGGAGGAGGATCGTGGACGGCGAGGTATTCATCCGGAAGATCTGGCTGAAGGGGGAGAAATTCCCGCTCCGGCTGCAGATTCTCGAAACTGATCAGCTGGATACGATGGTCACGGAAAACGCCGGGCATAAGGTCTACCAGGGGATAGAGGTGGACGAGTTTTTAAAGCCCGTTGCGTACTGGTTCCGCCCGGATCCTATGGACCTGGCTAAAGACCCCGTGCGCGTTGATGCGCAGGAGGTGATCCATCTCTACGACAGACGGCGGGCCGCACAGATCCACGGTGTGAGCGAACTGGCCCCCATTATGCAGCGCGTCAAAGACGCGAAGGAATTCATAGATGCTGAGTTGATGGCGGCTCGGATAGCGGCATGTTTCGCCATCTTCATCCGCAAGGCTTCCCCTGGAGGGTTCGTTGGACGTATGGACGCCGGAAGCGACGGGAAGCCTGTGCAGGAGATAGTACCTGGGATGATTCAGTACCTAGGTATCGGAGAGGACGTCGTCGAGGCAAAGCCGGACCATCCGCAGGCGACGGCGAAGGAGTTTTTATCTCTGCAGCAGCGGCTGGCTGGAGCCGGCATGGGGACATCCTACGAGGTCTCCTCCCGGGACATGAGCCAGGTTAATTACTCATCCGCAAGGCAGGGGCATCTCGAGGACAGGAAAACATTTGCGACTTTCCAGCGCTACATGGTGGAGCACTTCTGCCGGCCTATCTGGGAGGCATTCGTGGAATCCATCGTTCTCGCAGGTCTCCTGAAAGTCTCTGATTTTTACGGCAAGCGCGAGCGGTACGTTAGCGCCCGATGGATCACACCCGGATGGGAATGGGTCGACCCGCTGAAAGAGGTCCGGGCATCCAGCGAAGCCATGCAGATCGGAGCCTCTACCCTGGAGGAAATATGCGGCGCAAAGGGTTTGGATTGGCAGGAGGTGCTCCGGCAGCGGGCACGCGAACAGAAGTACGCCGAGGAGCTGGGCGTGAAACTCGGTGAATTGCCGCCGCAGGAACTATCGGCAGATGAGAAGGAGGAATGACATGAGCGCGGCAAAAAAGCCGGAGGAGCGGCGGAGAGAGCCGTTTTTCCGTGAATTGAGCATTGGGGGCTCCATCGACGCCGAAAAGCGCACGGTGGAGCTCTCGTTTTCTAGCGACATGCCCTACAAGCGCTTCGACTGGTGGGAAAACCGCTACTACGAGGAGGTCCTATCGCACGAGCCGGGGGCTGTGGACCTTCAGCGGCTCACGGAAATCGGCGTTGTCCTGGTCAACCACGACAGCAGAAAGCTCCCCGTAGGAGCGGTTGAAAAGGCCTGGCTGGACGGGAACAAAGGCCGCGCCCTGGTCCGGTTCGATGACGACGCGGACAGCGACGCCGTATTCCAGAAGGTGCAGAAGGGCATCATGCGCGGCGTCTCTGTGGGCTATTTCGTCCACGAGTGGCAGATCACTGAACCGACAGACGGGCGCCTTGCCCGGGAGACGGCTACGAAATGGGAGCCGCTCGAAATCTCCATTGTAAGCGTTCCCGCTGACTCATCCGTCGGCGTGGGGCGCTCTCTTGATACACAAAATGACGAAGGGGGTACACAAATGGCTGTAAAGGACGAAAAGGTTGTTGAAACGACTCCTGACCTGAACGAGGTCCGGAGCGAGGGTTCCCGTGCGGAGCGGGAGCGCGTGCGGGAGATCATGGAGGCCTGCAAGAGGTTTGAGATCGACGCCACGCCGTATATTGACGGCGGACAGACCGTGGAGCAGGTGCGGGGGGCTATCCTCGACTCTCTGGCGCAGAAGCAGGAGGCAACGAAGGTCGGGACCGCGCATATCGAGACCGATGAGCGCGACAAGTTCCGCTCCGCCGTTGTGGACGGCATTTCCAAGCGCTGCGGACTCAAGAGTGACAACGCCGAGCGGAACGATTTTGCCGGAATGAGCTTCCTGATGATCGCTGACCGGTGCCTGTCCCGGGCAGGAGACACACGGCGCGGCGACCCCATGGCGTGGCTCTCCAGGGCCATGAGCACGTCTGATTTCCCGTACATCTGCGGCGCAATCGCGAACAAGGCCATGTTGGAGGGCTGGAATGACACTCCCGAGACGTGGCGGGAGTGGTGCGGCGTCGGTTCCGTGCCTGATTTCAAAGTTCAGACCCTCATCGGCGTCGGCGCGTTCGGGACACTGCGTGCACTGAAAGAGGGGGAGGAATACAAATTCACCGAGCGGGCAGAGGGGCACGAGACCGTCCAGATCGGGACGTTCGGAGAAATGTTCGCCCTCACCCGGCAGACCATCATCAACGACGATCTCTCCGTGTTCTCCGACGTCATGCGCGAGCTCGGCGCGGCAGCGAAGCGGACCATTGCGGCTCTGCCCTACGAACTGCTGAACGCGAACCCCAAGCTCGCTGACGACAAGGAAATTTTCCACACCGCCGGGCACAAGAACACCGGGACGGCGGGGGCTATCAGCGTGGACACCCTCAACGAAGGGGAACTCAAAATGTCCCAGCACAAGGACATTGGGTCAAAGAAACGGCTTGGCATCACCCCGAAGTTCCTTCTCGCCCCCATGGCGCTGAAGGGGCATGTCCGGCAATTTTTCGCCACACAGCTCATCGGCGGCGTGGAAAACCAGCCGAACCTGTACAACTCCTGGTTCCAGGGCGGCGGTCTGACTCCTGTTTTCGACCACATTCTGGACGACGGGGATGACGCGACCTGGTATCTCGCGGCTGACAAGGGCAAGACCGTCCGGGTTTATTTCCTCAACGGCGTGCAGAGCCCTTATCTCGAAAGCCGGGACGGGTGGACCGTTGACGGAACTGAGTGGAAGGTTCGGATCGACGCTGCAGCCGCCGCCGTCGACTATCGCGGTCTGTTCCGTAATACCGGGCCGCAGGGCTAGTAAGGGAGGAGTGAAAGAATGAGCAAAATTGCAACCTTCAAGCACCCCGGCGTCGTCATGGACTGGGAAAACGGCACCGGTGCGGATGTGAGTGTGGGAGACGTCATCTCCCTCGGAACGTTCTGTGGTGTGGCACAGGTTGACATCGCAAACGGCGCAACCGGCCCCGTCTCCCTCTCCGGAGTGTACGAAATCGCCGCAGTCAACAATGCGGCGTTCACGCAGGGGGACCTGATCTATTTCGATACGGTGGCAAAAAAAGCGACCAAGGACGCCTCCAAAGCGTTCCTGGGGGTGGCCATGCGTGACAAGGAAACTGCCGGGACCACCGCATGGGTGAAGATCGGCTATGAGTGGCACGACAAGGACGAAAGGTCCATTGTGTACACCAACGCCGGGACCGCCCTTGAAGCAGGGGATGTGGTCAAGTTCTCCGACTTCTGCGGTGTGGCCGCAGAGGACATCGACAACGGGGACGAGGGGGCCGTCTACATCGAGGGAACCTTTGAACTCGCCTCCGTGACGAACGCCTCGTTCGCCGCTGGTGACCGGCTGTACATCGACGCAGACGGAAAACTCTCCAAGCTCGCAACCATCGGGAACGTCCCCATCGGGGTTGCCGCCGACGCGAAGGAGACTGCCGCCGCTAAGGCATTCGTCACCCTCTCCAGGGATGTCGCGCCCAAGGGTGAGGACACCATCACCTACGCGAACGGCGGTGCGCAAATCGCCGCCGGGGCCGTGGTGAAATTCGCTGATTTCGTCGGCATCGCCGCAGAAACCATAGCCGCAACCACAGGCACGGGCCGGGTATACGTCACCGGCAGCTATACCCTGACCGCGGTCAATAACGTGGCCTTTGCGGCCGGGGATCTGCTCTACGTGGACGGAGACGGGAAACTGACTAAGGTCAGCACGCATCCCTCTATCCCTGCTGGAATCTGCACCGTGGCGAAGGCCGAAGCCGGTACTACCGCAACGGTCCGTCTCGGCCCCGGCATCCCCAGGCTTGCGACAGCTCAGGGGTAACCCGTTATGACGCTGGCCGAGCAAATGATCACTGACTCGGCCATTTTTTTTAATCTGGCCGAGCACGGTGAAACGATAACGTATAACGGAGTGTCCATCCCTGCGGTGGTTGAGCCCGGCGTCTCCATGACACGGGGGAACGCCTTCGAGACCATGGACGGCACCAGCTCCAGCGGCGTAGCCTGGATACGAACGAGTGACGTGGAGTCCCCCGTAACGGGGGACTCAGTCATTTTGGCGAACGGGACGGAATGGGAAGTGGTCAGGATTTTGGCCACGAACGGCGGGGTACACCAGCTCGAAATCATGGGATCTGAAAACCCGTGGGGCTCGGCGAATTCCCGGCAGGTCAGGGTGGTGTAACCATGCCTGTCCGGATCAGTTTTGAGGACGGCGCGTCCCCATGGCTGGAGTGGGCGGCGAAGGAGATTCCTGCGTTTGCCGCGTCCGCACTGAAATCCACCGGCTGGATGATGCAGAAAAAAATCAAGGAGGGCATCAAGAGCAAGGCCCCGGGCGGCGTCCCCTATGCGCCGACTGTTCCGGCAAGAAGGCGAAAACTTATAGACATGGCCTTCGGAAAAGAGCCGAAGAGCCAATATCCCATCCTCGGCAAGCTCCGCAAGGCCATCGGGTACCAGTTCGACAAACGGCGCCTTGAGGTGACCGTCGGATGGCTCTCCCTTTCCGCGGTCCAGCTCGGGAAGCGGCATGAAGAAGGGTTTGACATCCCCGTTTCAAACAGGATGCGCTTTGCGCTGATCTATGGCAAAGGGGCGGACAGCGGCATGTGGTCGGGAATCACAAAAAAGCGGGTGTTCAAAGTCCCCGCCCGCCCGACCATCGGCCCCATGTACGACGCGCTCCAGGGTGAGATTTACCCCTACATGGAAGGCCAAATATGGGACTACATGCAGGGGAAGAACGCCCGGAGCAAACCAAAGAACCCAAAGAAAAAATACATTGTGAAGGGGGACTGGTGGTGATCTACGGCGTCATCAAGACTCTGGCCTCTGGCGTGGCGGAAAACGCCGCCCTGAGGGCCTGGTGTCAGGAGCACTACGGGAAAGACCCGTCGGTGTTCATCGGAATCGACCAGAAGCGCCCACCGTCCCCGTCAGACGTCCCGTTTGTAGCCTTCAGCAGCTCCGAATCGACAGAAAAGGGCCTCCTCTCGCAGGGGGCCCTTTTGTTTGACGTCATCTGGGGCGTGGCGAACGAGGAAAAAACGGTGACGGGAAACCTTGTGGAATACGACGGGGCGAGGGAGTGCGACGAGATGGGAAGCCTTGTCTCAGCGGCCCTTGAGCGGGTCGAGCCCTCATTCACGGTGGCGTCCGGGACGTATGACATCGACCTGTCTACCCCCTGGTTCCCGCTGTGGTGCGGCGTTTTGACCATGAACGCAAATTTGAGGAGGTAGAGGAATGGCAAATGTGCTGAACGCGAATGACATCATCGTCGGCACTGGCAGGATGTACGTGAACGGAGCGGACGTCGGCCAGATCGATGGTGAAGTCACTTTCACGCATTCAAAGACGAATTACGAGAAGAAAAGCGGGTTCCCAGCGAGTACGGTGCTTTCCGTGCTCACTGAGGAAAGCGCCTCCAGCGAGTTCAATCTACTGGAAGCGAACCTCGGACGGATCCGCTCCATGATGTCGGAGTACGCGGCTATCACAGAGACCCCCGGCGTGAGCGATTCCACCGAGGAAACGAATCTGGCGGCCTACACTCGCCGCCATACGAAGCTGCAGCATGACGATCTGGTCACCCTCACGCTCACGAGCACAGCCGGTACGGAAACTGCTGTGAGCGGAGAGGTAGTCGCAGGTTCCGGGACCAGTTTCACCCTGGCATATGAGCCGAAGTCCGTCACGGCCATATACAAGCTCGGTTCCCCGCTCACCGAGGGTGGGGCTGCCGATTACACCATCAACATGGGGACGGGCGTCATCACACTCACCGCTTCGGCGAACGCTGAGGAAATCACGGCGGATTACATCACCGAGGACGAGGTAACCTTGACGCTCAATACAGATTTCTACGCCGACATGCTGGCGGGGACGTTCTATCTCGCGTCCTCGCCGATATATGCCCCAGCCTACGTTGATGCGACCTATACGTACAACACATACGCCGCATCCGGGTTCGGCATCGGCGGCGCATCCACGAGCTCGGACACGTTCCTCGTGGAATTCGTCCACAAGCGGAGGGACGGGACTTACAGGGTCATCAAGATTTGGAAGGGCGTCATCTCCGGAGACTTCACCATGAGCTTCCAGGAGCAGGCGGAAAGCCCGGTACCCATCTCGGTCACGGCCATCGCCGACAGCTCCAAGGCATCCGGGATGCAGTTAATGACCGTCCGGGATACCGCTACCGCCCCCTACGGAGGCTGGTAAGCCATGCGCGACTTCCCTAGACCGGCTCCCGTGGAGGTGAAGATATTCGGCAAGGCTCACAAATTGCACCGCCTGACCTATGCTGACGTCTTCGAGCTTCTCGGGCAAGTCGCAGAATCCATGAAAGACAAGCTCAAGACGCAACCCTCAATCATCCTCGGGCTGGACACCATGGGGCCGCTGGTGGGCGACATCCTCCGGCGGTCCTTCCCGTCCTTTGACGAGTGGGATGACCTGCCCCTGGACCACACCAGGGGACTGCTGGAAATCGTTGTGGATGAAAATGACCTGCCCGGGATCATCGAAAATTTTACCAAGCTCCGGGACCGAGTGGGGAAGATTCTGCCCCAACAGTCCCGGAAGAATTAACGTGGCCGTACCTGCTCCTGTCTCTGAGAGCGCGGTTTAATCTCCCTGCCGAGGAATTTCTAAGCCTCACGTACTGGCAGGCCGTCGGGTATTTCCGGGCGGCCCCGTATGTGCTTGGAGTACCGGCAGAAGACAAGCCGCAGAAAAAGGGGATGACCGTTGAGGAAATGGTGCGTGAAGGGATCATCAGCCGGGGGTAAAACCCCGGCTTTTTTTGTAGCCGGAGGGTGGTGAGAATTTGGCCGTAAAAGATAAATCCGTGCAGATCGTGGTCAGCGCAGAGGTGAAAAAGGTACTCGACGCATTTGACTCCGCCGGGAAAGGGATTACGAAGTTCGGCGCCGAGACCGAGCGGATCGGCAAGGCGATTGACGGTGCCTTCGCCCCCCTCATGAAGGGGCTTACCGTGGCCGTCGGCGCGATAACCGGCGCCATGGCGGCGCTGGCGAAAGCTGCGCTCAACGTCGGCGGGGATTTCGAGCTGACCATGACGCGAGTTGCCGGAGTCAGTTCCGCCACCCAGGAAGAATTCGCGGCTCTGACAGAGAAGGCAGAAAAACTGGGCGAGACGCTGCCCATCACCGCGTCGCAGGCGGCGGAGGCCATGTACAGCTTGAGCTCCGCCGGTATGTCCGCAAAAGAAACGCTTGGTGCAATCGACGGCGTGGTAGGACTTTCCATCGCGCAGAACTACGACCTGGCGGAATCTGCAAACCTCATGACGGCGACCATCCGGGGATTCGGGCTGGAGGCTGACCAGGCCGGGCGCGTCGCCGACGTGTTCAATAATGTGATTTCAAGTAGCATGATGAACATGCAAAAGTTAAACGATGCCATGAGTTATGTCGCCCCCGTGGCGAAGTCCCTTGGAATTTCGCTTGAGGACACAGCTGCCGCCATGGGCAAACTCGCTGACAGCGGGCTCCGGGGTGAACAGATCGGAACGGCGCTCCGGGCAATCATGCTCTCGCTGATCGACCCGACGGCGGAGGCGGCCGCGGAACTGGACAAGCTCGGCGTGACCGTCACAGACGTCAACGGCAAGCTCCGACCGCTGGACGACATTTTTCAGGACCTCAAGGCTGCCGGTATGGACGCGGCGGAAGCGGTCCGGATATTTGACAAGCGCTCCGTGGCAGCGGCGCTGACACTGGCCGAGGTCTCCGGGGAGCTCGACGAATACGCGGAGCGGCTCGGAAAGCTCGGGCGAACTCAAGAACTGTTGAGTTTGATGATGGATACCTTCGTCAATCGCGTCAAGGCTGTTTCGAGTGCTTACGAGGCTACGCTGATAGAGGTGTTCAAACAGATTGAGGAGCGGGCCGGAGCGGTGGCCGACACCATCCGGGATCTGATTCTTGTGTTCAACGACTGGGCGAGAGAGACAAAGATTTTCGAGAAGGTGCTGAACGCCCTGTTTGAGGGGTTTGGCATCGCTACAGGCAACGTGGACCTGTTCAGAAAATCGCTGGAATCCATCGACGTTGACGCCGTGGCGGAGCGGTTTAGGGGATTTGCCGAGGGTGTGCGGGTGCTGTTCGATGCACTATGGGAACTGGGGGAAAACATCCCATGGCGTTTCATCGTCGAGCACCTGGACAAAATCACGTATTTCATCATCACCGGGTGGGCGGTCGGGAAAGTCACCCTGATCACCAGTTCGATAATGGGACTGGCCGGAGTGTTCCTCAAGCTGGCAAAATCGCTAACTGAGCTTGCCTTTGCCCAGAAAGCCGTGGAGGCCGGGTTCCTGTTCAGTCAGGGAAGCCTGTTGAGCCTCAAGGCCTTCGGCGTCGGGCTTTCCGGTGCTCTCGCGTGGATTATGGCCTTCCCTGACGCTCTGGCCGACAACGCGGACAACGCTGAGCTCTGGACTGAGGCTATCAACGGCAACACGGAGGCGCTGGCGAAACTCTCAGAAGAGGAACAAAAGTTCATTAAGGACAAATATGGGGTCGGTGATAAACTCAAGGATGAGGCGAAAGAGGCCGAAGCCGCCATCATCGAGATAAACCAGAGCTATCTGGATTTCCTGCAGATCGTCACTCTAGGATACAAAAACGAGGCAGATCAGATTGCGCAGCTCGTGGCCGGTTTCGGCACGGAAATCACCCAGGCGCTCAAGCAAGGCGGTGATCGCGGGGTTGAACTTTTTCTTGCCTCATTCGGCAAGTTGCCGCCCGAAATGGAAACATTGATGCAGAAGGTGATTCTGGCCGTCAAGAAGGGCGCCGAGGAAATGGGCATGGCAGGCGAGGGAGCAAAGTCGTTCTCTCAGTCCGTCTCCGAGGAGATTCAGAAGGCCATCACAGACTATCAGAAGTACGCCGCTGAAATGACGGCGAAGACAAAGGAACTCATCGCCACCACCGGCATCAAGTAACCACCACGAAGGAGCACGCGTACCCATGCAGCGCTACGGACTCATCGGGGCCGGCCACCGCGCCCAGATGTACACCGACGCCATCGGGGAGGCCCACCGCGACGTCGCCGTCCTGGTGGCCCTCGCCGACAGCAACCCCGGGCGCCTCGAGCACCACCGTCGGCGGATGGTGACCGAGTACGGGTACGCGGACGACGCCATCGCGGCCTACGGCCCCGACGACGTGGAGGCCATGGTCTCCGAGCAGGCCCTCGACGCGGTGATCGTCACCACGCCCGATTTCACGCACGCCGACATCATCGTGCGGGTGCTGCGGGCCGGTGCCGACGCCGTGGTCGAGAAGCCGCTCACCATCGACGCCGCGTCGGCGCAGCGCATCGTGGCGGCGGTGAAGGAGACCGGCCGCAAGGTGGTGGTCACCTTCAACTACCGCTACAGCCCGCGCAACTCGGCGCTGAAGGAGGTCATCACCTCGGGCCGCATCGGTCGGGTGCTGTCGGTCACCTTCGAGTGGGTCCTTGACACCGCCCACGGCGCCGACTACTTCCGGCGCTGGCACCGCGAGAAGGTCAACTCCGGCGGCCTGCTGGTCCACAAGTCCAGCCACCACTTCGACCTGGTCAACTGGTGGCTGGCCGACACCCCGGCGCGCGTGTACGCCAGCGGGGGCGTCCGGTTCTACGGCGCCGAGAACGCCGACGCCCGCGGCCTGGCCCCGCGCCCCGAGCGCGGCACCCACGACGGGGAGCACGGGCCCTTCGAGCTCGACCTGCGCGACGACCCGCGGCTCAAGGCCCTCTACCTCGACAACGAGCACCACGACGGCTACCGCCGCGACCAGGACGTCTTCGGCCCCGGCGTGACCACCGAGGACAACCTCGCGGTCATCGTCGACTACGCCGGCGGCGCCACGCTCAGCTACGCCCTGAACGCGCACAGCCCCTGGGAGGGCTACCGCGTG
>ENA-UOUL01003136-UOUL01003136.1-bioreactor-metagenome-genome-assembly--contig:-NODE-3136-length-17604-cov-2.650254_pt1 | contig 17604 bp, 17 predicted proteins | sample MGYA00249838_ERZ747220 | MGnify/ENA primary metagenome ERZ747220 (study PRJEB28778, sample SAMN05720191) | bioreactor metagenome | isolation source: Anaerobic biogas reactor | place: USA:Washington...
GACCCCCACCGTACCTTCCCGCGCCAGCCGGTCGAGATTCGGCAGAGAGGCGGTCTCGAGCGAAGTCAGCCCTCCAAAGGCGTCCACCGGCCAACCCGATGCTCCGTCTGTGATGAGGACCACGTACTTCACGCTCGACACCTCACTTTCCTCCGATGGCCGTCCCCATTATAGGCAGCGTCATGGGTTCCCGTGGGCAGGGATAGTCATCGGGCCACATACGATCGACAGGAAGGCGCCGACGAGAGGTCCCGGCCTCCGGCGCCCCGGCGTCTCGCGCACAGCGTCTGGCGCTCAGCCCAGGTACTTCCGCCCCAGCTCCTGGAGCGCGGGCAACGCGCCCTCCACGATCCTCCGTTCCACGCAGAAGGCCAGACGGAAGTAACCGGGAAAGCCGAAGCCCACGCCCGGGGTCACCAGGACCAGCCGCTCCAGCAACTCCGAGCTGAAGGCCAGGTCGTCGGCGATGGGCGATTTGGGGAACATGTAGAACGTGCCCTGCGGCTTCTGGATATCGTATCCGACCTCGGTGAGCGCTTCGTAGAGCCGGTCGCGATTCTCCTGGTAGAGGGTCAGGTCGACCTCCACCCCCTGCAGCCGAGTCACCACTCGCTGCATCAGTGCCGGGGCGTTGATGAAACCCAGCACCCGATTGGCCAGGATGAGCCCGGCCATGAGCTGGTCGATGCCCTCGATGGCCGGATTGGCCGCCACGTAGCCGATACGCTCGCCGGCCAGGGACAGTTCCTTGGAGTAGCTGGTGGCGATGAGCGTGTTCTCGTAGGCAGCCAGCACCGGCGGCACACGATTGCCGTCGAACACGATGCGCCGATAGGGCTCGTCGGAGACCAGGTAGATGACCCGGCCGTTCTCCTTGGTCTTGCGCTCGAGCAGTCGGCCTAGAGCCGCGAGCGTCTCCGCCGAATACACCCGTCCCGTGGGGTTGTTAGGGGAGTTGACCAGCACGGCCCGGGTTTTGGAGGTGATGGCTGCGCCGATGGCGTCGAGGTCCAGGTCGAAGTCGGCCAGGCTCGCGACCGTCTTCAGAACCCCGCCATGGTTGTCCACATAGGCGCCGTACTCCACGAAATAGGGCCGCGGGACGATGACCTCGTCCCCCGGGTCCAGGATGGCCTTGAAGATGACGTTGGCCGCGGCCGCGGCGCCGCAGGTCATGACCACGTGCTCCCCCGAGAGCGGCACGCCCTGGTCCCTGGTGAGGTAGGCCGCGACAGCCGCGCAGGCTTCAGGATAGCCTTGGTTGGACATGTACCCGTGAACACCGGGCGCACGGTCTTTCACCAGATCCTCGAGCACCATATGGAACTCCTCTGGAGGATCCAGGTTGGGGTTGCCGATGCTGAAGTCGAAGACCTTGTCGCAGCCGTGGATCTCAGCCAGGCAGGCGCCCTCCTCGAACATCTGCCTGATCCATGAGGAACGGCAAGCAGCTTCAGCGATCTTCTTGGCCACGGGCATGGGAAGCCTCCGGTAGGGGAACGGGGTCGGGACGGACGATTCCAGAGTCTAGCATGCGCGCGAAGAGCACCGGGATCTCGTCATGGAGCCGCCGCTACTTCTCCAATCTGACCGATTCCAGCAGCACCTGCATCACCGCCACGGCCGCCCGGTCGCCACCGGCGTTGGTCAGATGGATACCGTCCTTCTCGCGCATCAGCTTCCGCTGGCCCGCGGAATCCACCAGATAGGCTGAGTACTGTCCGCTCTCGTCGGCGAAGAGCGAGTAGCCGTCCACATAAGCCGCGTCCGGGTTCTCGGCGCAGGCGGTGGCGTAGAAGACGTTCAACCTGCGGCACGTCTCGGAGAACTTGGGGCTCCGCATGATGGGCATGCCCATCCAGATCACCCTCGCTCCCGTGTCCGTGCACATGGCGATGGCGCCTGTCACCCGGCGAGCATACTCGGCCGACCATGCCTCGGAGAACGGTTGGAGCGACTTCCCTTCGTGCCGCATGGTCTGCTTCTCGTTTCCCCCGAAGATCATCACCACGACATGCGGATGGAACTCGCTCAGGCCTCGCGCGATCCTTTTGGGCCAGTCGAAGAAGTCCGGGCGCACCAGACCGGAGCTGACCTTGGTCGCCACTTGGACCTCCATGGCCGGATGACGCTCGGCCTGCCGCATCATCCCATAGCCGACCATCGTCATCATGGAGTCGCCGACCATGAGCACGCGCAACGGCTCCTCGACTGTGAACAGTGGAAGGGTCGTGGTTGTTGTGGACGAGGAGGTCGTCGTGGACGAGGAGGTCGTCGTGGACGAGGAGGTCGTCGTGGACGAGGAACCGGCGGCGGGCGCGCTCGTCGAAGCGGTCGCGTGGCCCGCGCTCGTGTGGCCGGAGGTGGTCGACCCGGCGAGGCCGTTCAGGGTGGTCGTCGTGCCCATGACCGTCGACGGGCCGCTCGACCCGGAGCCGGCGCTCTCCCCGTCCGCCTCGGACGGGCCGGAGGCCCACTTCCAAGGCCTGTCCAGGTGCAAGAACTCACTGACCTCGGCCAGGGAGCCGGTCACTGCCAGGGCGGCCGTGCGCCACGGCGACGGGTCGAGAGAGTCGGCCCGGGAGTGAAGCGGCTCGGCCCCCAACAGGGCGCCCACCAACAACGCCACCACGATGATCACCACCACCTGCCATGGTCTGAGTAGCCGCCGCCGCACACGTACTCCTAGAAGCCGATGTAGATGAAGCGGGTCATTCCCTCCGCTCCCAACAATCCGACGATAACGAACAACACGGCGCCGAACACCGCCCCTTGCAGCAGCGGAGCACGGAGCGAGATCGTCTTCTCCACCCACTGGGTCAGCCGATCGGGTAGGTACTGGAATCCGATGCCCACCACCACCGCGAGCACCACCAACCAGCTCACCGACGGAGCACTGCCCCAAGCGGTGAAGGTCCTCGCGATCACGGCGCCCGCCGTGCTCAGAGAATCCGCCCTGAAGAAGATCCACGCGAGGCAGACGAACTCCAGGGTGACTATCCGACGCACCACGAGCCCGATCCTGCTGGGGATGACCGGCGGCAGACCGCGGCGCTTCCTACGCTGTATGAGCGCGTGCTCGACGGCCTGTCCCGCGCCGTGGAGCAGGCCCCACACGGCGAAGGTCCAGCCGGCCCCATGCCAGATGCCGGCGATCAGCATGGTCAGGATAACGTTGCGGTACGTGGCGAGAGTAGAGCCGCGGCTGCCCCCCAAGGGGATATAGAGATAGTCGCGGAGCCAACGCGAGAGCGTCATGTGCCAGCGGCGCCAGAACTCCCGCAACGACTCGGCCGTATAGGGACGGTCGAAGTTCCTGGGGAGGCTCACTCCCAGGAGGAGCGCGACTCCGATGGCCATATCGGTGTAGCCGCTGAAATCGCAGTAGATCTGGGCGGCGTAGGCATGGATGCCGATGACCACGTCCAGCGAGGCGTACTGACCCGGAGCCGCGAAGACACCATCTACCAGGTTGCGAGCCAGAAAGTCGCCGATGACCACCTTCTTCACCAACCCCAGGGTGATGAGATAAAGCGCGCGAGACGCGTCGATGCGGCGCCTTTCAACGCGGGCGCGGAACTGCGGCAGGACTTCGCTGTTGCGTACGATCGGCCCGGCGGCCAGGTAGGGGAAGAACGACATAAAGAGGCTGAACTCAAGCAGAGTGGGCTGCTCCTGCACGTTGCCCCGGTGGGCGTCGACCACATAGCTGACCCCCCGGAACGTGGTGAACGAGATGCCCACCGGCACCACCAAGTCGAGCAGGGGCAAGACCCCTCGGACGCCCTCCCCCCCGAACAGCTCGGACAGGCTGAAGGCGAAGAAGCCGTAGTACTTGTAGAAGGCCAGAGGCAGGAGATCTACCGCTACCGCCAGAGCCAGCAGCAAACCGCGTCGCCGGCGCGCGGTCATCATGGCCATGCCCAGCAGGTAGTTGACCACCGTGTAGCCGGCCAGAAGGAGAGCGAACTCGGAGCCCCAGAAGGCATAGAAGAGATAGCTGGCCGCCAGCATGAAGCCCTGCCATGCGCGCCGGCGGCGGACCAGCGCCCAGCCGGCCGCGAACACAACCAAGAAGAAGGCTACGAAAGTCCAGGTCGGGAAGAGCATGATGGCCCGCATCTTACAGCGGACGACCTCTCCTCCGCCAGCCCGGAGCGACCCTACTGGTATACTGTGGCGGTTATCATCCGCATTTCCCCGGAAGGCGGGAGAGCCGGGGAAGGAGGCGAAAACCGATGGCATTTTCCGATGACGCTTTGTCCGCTCAGAGCTGTTGTGAGATCTGTGGGATCGAGCTTGGCGATGAGATCGTGATCCAGGAGTTCGCCGACGGCAGCCTGGCTCGACTGTGCCCGGAGTGTGCAGCCGGAGCCGCTTTCGAGGAGCGCCATCACTCCACACCCAGGCCCTCGGATGACGTAGGGACGGACAAGCGAAGCGACAGCCCCCAGGCAGGTAAGCGAAGCGACAGCCCCCAGGCAGGTAAGCGAAGCGACAGCCCTTGGCCCGATGAGCGAGAAGAGGCCCCCGCCCTGAAGTCGGCCGACACCGACCCGCTGGAACGCACCAGGGAGATCCTCATGCCCATCAGCGATCTCATCTCCCTCCAGACGGAGATGCAGGGTGCCCTGGAGCGGCTGGCAGGCTCTCTGGAACGCTTCGCGGCCGAGTACATCAGCGAAGCTCAGGGAAAGACGGCCGCGGAGAGCCGCCTGCGCACGTTGGAGCACGAGCTCGATATGACACGGGCCCGTCTCCAGGAGGCCGAGTTCTCGTTGACCGACGCCGCCGCCGCGGCTTCACAGTCGGACCAGCTCTTGGATGTAGCCGCGGCTCCCGCAGCCGAGGAGCCCGGGCCTGCCTGGACGCCGGCCGACACGGACATGCCGAAGGACGCGCCGGTCCCGCCTCCCCTGGAGGAGCCGCCCCTCGCTTCGGAGACGCCGTCCCTACTGGAGACGCCGTCCCTGCTGGAGACGCCGTCCCTGCTGGAGACGCCGTCCCTACTGGAGACGCCGTCCCTACTGGAGACGCCGTCCCCGCTGGAGACGCCGTCCCCACTGGAGGCGGAGCCCGCTGCACTCCCCGCCGACGCAGCTCCTGCTTCCGTCGCCGCGGGGGGGAAAGAGGATCCGTCCGTCTTTCAGATCCAGGAGGTCCAAGCGGCCCAGCGCTACTACAACGAGAGCCCCTTCACCAACCGCATCCGCGACGTGCATCGCAGCCTCGGCAAGCCCAAAGCCAACCTCACGAAGGTCCCGGGCGGCGAACCCCGCGCGATCGTCACCATAGCCTGGGACATCGTCTGGTATCAGTATCTGGTCTACCTGCGACGCGACCTACCAGGCTCCCAAGAACGGGTGGTGTTGCACCGGGAGGGCATGGACCTAGACGAGCTCGCCTACTACTTCAAGGAGAAGAACGCCGTCGTCAACGACGACGGCCGTCTCGATGCCTCGGAGTTGGAGGTGCGGCTGCTCAGCGATCCGGACGCGCTCATCACGGAGATGACCGCGGAGGAGAAACGGCTGCTCGAAGACGCCACGGAGGAGATCTGGGATCAGCGTGTAGCTCCCGAGTTCAAGTGGGACGACTAGGAGGTGCGGGTTCATGTATGACGTGCAGGCTTCCATAGGCCAGGCCCATATCCTCAGGCCCCCGTTCGGGTGCGACCTCCTCAGGGAACTCCAGAAGTACGTCCTCGCGAAGAACATCAACCTTGCCTGGCTCTCGGGAGTGGGCGCTGTCTCTCACGCCAACATCCGCTACTACGATCAGCCCAAGCAGGAGTGGATCGACCTCCAGTTCGACAAGCGGCTCGAGGTGGCGGGCATGTGGGGCAACGTCTCGCTCCTCAACGGTGAGCCCATCGTGCACGTGCATATCGTGCTCGCCGACGAGCAGGGACGATGCTACGGCGGCCACCTGGCCGACGGCACCGTGGTCTTCAATCTGGAGATCCTCATGACCACGCTGTCCGGACCGCCGGTCATCCGTAAGATGGACGCGGAAACGGGACTCACCATCTGGCACTGAGAGGACGCTGAGAAGTGTCGCCGCTGCGCTGGCGTTCTCTGCACGAGTACGTGTCACGACGCTTCGCAGCGACACTCTGCAGCGTCCATATTCGGGAGATCACGGGGCACCGGTCAGCAAGACGCTGCGCCGTCACCGAGGATATCTGCTTCTTCCGCTGAGCCCGGGCTCCGTCCCCAGGAAGTCAGCGGTTCTCCCGACCAAGAGCGGCGGCAGCTACTCGCTGACCGGCCAGATCTCGAAGTTGTCGAAGGCAAGGGTCACATTCGACGAGCCCACGCCCGAGCCACCCCAGATGCCGACCTCGCCTGAGGTGATCAGCGCCCCCTCGATGTAGCCCACCATGGTGCCGTTGATGTAGAGGTCCACATCGGTCCCGTCGCATACCACGGTCAGGGTGTTCCATGCCGAGCCCGTGAGAATGGCGTCGTCGTAGTTGTCTCTGGAGGCCGTGATGTAGTCGTCATCGCCGTCCACCATGTGCCATATCTGCCAGTACCCCTGGTTGGAGACGAGGAACTCATACATGTTCTCTCCCTCGTCGTCCACCCGGAAGATAATCCCGTAGAAACCCTCCTTGGTGGCGGATTCGCAGCGGGCGTCGACCTCGATGGCGCAATCGTCATACCAGCCGTCGAGCCAGGTCCACGCGTAGGAGCCCGGCGACTTCACGGTGAGCAGGTACTGCGAAGTCGCGGTGTCGCAGATCCCCCGGCTGTCGGGGTCGTCCCACTCCACCCAGCCGGCGGACTTGGTGGAGAAGTCGTCCCAGAACAGAGGCTGTGGGCCCACGCCACCCCCGCCGGCCAGCCCGTAGAGGTTCCACAGCACCTGCGCCACCTGGCCGCGAGTGGCATTCCCGGCCATCCACGCCGACGCGTTAGCCCACGACCAGACCTTCCAGCAGCAGGTTGTACTCGGCCAGATGCACGTTGCCGCCGTGCGTCGCATCGTTGTAGCCCGCGAACCTGCCGGTGTAGCCGGCGCCGACCGGCTCCAGGTCGATGTTGGCGTTCTCCGCCGCCCGCACCACCATGGTCACCATCTGAGCCCTGGTGATGTTGTCTCCCGGAGCAAAGGTGGTGGTGGTCTTGCCCGAGGTCAGACCGTACGCCCTGGCTACCGCGATGAAGTCGTGCGGGTAGATGTCTGTGAGATCATCCGGCCCGCAATCGACGAAGGGCGGGTTTGCATCCGACCAATCCGCCTCCGTCACTTCGAGTCCCATGGTCCCCACGATCATCTTGGCGAAATGCTTGCGTAGAACCAGTTTGTCGGGACCGAAGGTGCCATCGGTGTACCCACCGATTATGCCGAGGTCGGCCATGCTCTCGATAGCTGCGCTGTAGGGATGGCCCGCGGGCACATCCGAGAACGCGAGCGCCGGTGCGGCCAGGGCCAGGAAGATAGCTGCGACGAGCAGAACGAGAGCGCCGTATCTCCAGCTCCCTCTCCAACCCTTGACTCTACCCAGAGCGTTCATGAGTCCCTCTCTGTTGTCGGAACATTGCTAGATAGCCACCAATATGGGTCTATGGCACCGCAGGCAGCGATCGGCCTCGGCGGCCACCTGCTCCAGCGTGTAACCAAGCTCGGTGGGCTCGAAGTTGGTCCTGCGAATCTCGGGCTCCACCATGGGCATGGGGACGCGGGCGCCATAGTCCACGTTCTCGGCCAGCTTCTCCCAGCTCTTCTGGGCGCCCAGGTAAACGGCCAGGCGCCGGGTCTTGTCCTCGACGTCCTCCACCACCGGCTCACCCCGCAGATACTTGTCGATGTACTTGGCCGCCACCTTGCCCGCGTTGATGGCCTCGATGATGGTGCCGCCCCCGCTCACTGCGTCGCCCCCCACGAACACGCCGGGCTTGGTGGTCATGAGAGTGCGCTCGTCGACGTCCATGTAGCCGTATTTGTTGAGCTGGATCTCGCCGTCGCCCTTGAAGGGGTCGAAATCGGGCTTCTGGCCCACCGCGTAGATGATGCTGTCGGCCACCAGCACGAAGGGGGCCATATCGGTGGGCACGGGCCGCCGCCTGCCGCTCTCGTCGGGCTCCCCCAGTTCCATCTGCTGGCACACGAGCCCGGTCACCTCGCCGTCCTCTCCCTTACACTCCATCGGTGCGGCCAGGTAGTGGAAGACCACGCCCTCTTCCTCAGCCTCCTCTATCTCCCATGGATTGGCCGGCATCTCATTCTTGGTGCGGCGATAGACCACCTGCACGTTCTTGGCCCCGAGCCGGACGGCCGTGCGGGCCGCGTCCATAGCCGAGTTGCCGCCGCCAAGCACGAGGACGTCGTCGCCGATGTCGATCGGCTCGTGAAGGGCGACCTTCCGCAGGAACTCGATGGCGTCCATAGCTCCAGGCAGATCCTCGCCCGGGATGCCCAGCGGGCGGCCCAGGTGGGCGCCGATGGCCACGAAGGTGGCTTCGAACTCCTTGCCCAGGTCTTCCCAGGAGATGTCACGCCCCACGCGGGTGCTGTAGCGGATCTCGACGCCCTCCTGCTCGATGAGCTCGGTCTCGCGGTGGATGACGTGGCGGGGCAGCCGGTATTCCGGGATGCCTACGTGCACCATGCCGCCCGGCACGGGCAGGTCCTCGAAGATGGTAGGCCGGTAGCCGCGGCGGGCCAGGTAGTAGGCGGCGGACAGACCCGCCGGCCCTGCGCCGATGATGGCCACCTTCTTGCCGCAGGCGGCCTGCCTGTCGTCGAGTCGGCCGCTCGCGGGCGCGAGGAGGCAGGTGGTCCCGACGGGACGCTGGCTCTCTTGGACGGTGGTCAGCTCGCTCACCTCGTGCGGGCCGCCGGCGACCAGCGCCGCGCCGCCCGCCGCCTCGATCACGTCGGGCAGAGCGCCGAAGGTCGGGTCGGACATGCAACCCGACGCGCAACGGTCGTCGGCCAGGCCTTCAGCCCGATCGGCGGCCCAGCGCTTGATGTTGTTGATGGCGATGGGCTGGCCAGCCTGGGCAAGCGTGCAGTTGGTCTCGCAGGGATGCGGACAGGTGCGCCCGATGATGGCCGGCAGCGGGTTGTCACGCTTGACGATGGTCGTCGCCAGATGGGGATGCTCCTCCAGCGCTTGAAAGATGTAGGAAGCGCAATCGACCGTCGACGGACAGGTGGAGCGGCAGGGCGCCGCGACCCAACCGTGGGCGGCAACGGGCTCGCACGTCTGCCCGGCCGCGTGCGCGGCGAAGTGTTCGGCCCCCAGGTCGAGCAGCGCCAGGATGGGGTCGCGGATGGTGTTGGCGATGCCGCACCAGGCTGAGTCCTCTATCGACTCGGCCAGATAGCGGATCTTCTCGATGGTTCCCTCGGGGCCCCACTCGCCTGTCTCGCCTGCGGCCAGCTTCTCCAGAAGCTCGCGCATGACGTCGACGCCGATGCGGCAGGGCCCGCATCGGCCGCAGGACTCCTCCTGGATGAGCTTGAGGTAGCGGAGGGCTAGGTCGACCAGGCAGACCTCCCCGTTCGCCGCCGCGCCGCGCCAGGAGACCACGGCCTTGATGCCGGCCATGTCGGGCTCTTTCAGACGGGCTGCGACTTCCGCGGCCTCGGGGCCCCCGTACCTATCTGTCAGAGCCGCTACAAGCTCGCTGGTGGCTTCCGGCGCCTGGGGCATTGGTATCGAACCTCCTCGGGATGACACTCACGACGGTCCTGCGGCGGCCTGGGACGGTCACCGATGTCGTTCCGCCGCGCATGTCGCTGAACACCGATGATAACGCATACGCCGGGGCGCTCGCCACGCGCATCCCACCGCGAGAAGGGTCTGACCCGGGTCAACAGGCCCTGCCGCCTCTCCAGGTCCGTCCTCGCGGTGTCCTGCTAGACTCTCAAGCACCGTCCGGCAACAACCACTACCAGCGGAGGTCCAAGATGGATTTCCTCGAGCTTGTGTCTTCAAGATACTCCGTCCGCTCCTACCAATCCCGGCCTGTCGAACGGGAGAAGCTCGACCGGGTCCTGGAAGCCGTCCGTCTGGCGCCGTCAGGGTCCAACCGGCAGCCGTGGAGGTTCGTGGTGGTGAGCGACGCCGAGATCCGCCAACGGCTGGTGCCGGCCTGCTCCGGCCAGCAGTTCGTGGCGCAGGCCCCCGTGGTCATCGCCGGGGTCGGCCTGATGCCTGACCGGAAGATGCGCTGCGACATACCGGGCGACCCGGTGGACGTGGCCATCGCCATGGAGCACCTGGCGCTCGCCGCGGCCGCCGAAGGGCTTGGCACCTGCTGGATCGGCGCCTTCTACCAGGATCAGGTACGAGAGGTGTTGGGCATCCCCGACACGGTCAAGGTGGTCCAGATGATGGCTCTCGGCTATCCGGCCGACGAGCCCCGGCCCAAGAGCCGCAAGCCTCTCAACGAGATCGTCTGCTACGACCGCTGGGAGTAGGGAGCCGCTCAGTGCCGAGCCTGCTCCGGTCGCCGGTTCGCGCCATGGGCGCCGGGCGCGCCGCCAGGACGAGCCTGTCGTCGCCGGGCCGCCCTTTCTCGTGGAACTCTGCGCTCTGACGGCAAAGCCCGGCGGCGAGATCGCCCAGCCCGCGGTCCGGAGCCGCCCGCCAGTGTTCGACGATGCCCTCCACGCCGAAGAACCGCCCCTCCCGGCGGGACTCGACGATGCCGTCGGTGTAGAGGAGGAGCGTGTGATCCGGTGGCAGCCCTGTTGAACCGCTCTGGAAGCACGCCTCGCCGAAGTCGCCGACCGGCCGGTTGGCGGGCAGGGCGATCTCCTCGGCATCCCCGCCGGGCTCCAGGAGCAGCGGGACCGGATGGCCCGCGACGGCGGCTTCCAGTCTGCCGTCCGGCGAGTAGCGGCAGACGGCCACCGTGACGAACGCGCCTCTGGGAAGGCTGCCGAGTAGAGCCGCCTCCGCGGTCGTGAGCACGGCGTCGAGGTCCCGGCCGCCGCAGGCCGTGGCCGCCGCCGCGATAGCGTAGCGCGCCCGCGCCGCCATGCCGGCCGCGCCGATGCCCTTTCCGGCGTAGTCGCCCACCACGAGGATGGTCCCCCCGTCCTCCAGTTCGATGACGTCGTAGAAATCACCCCCCAGGCGGGCGGCCTCCGTAGCCGAGGTGAACGACACGGCCACATCGAGGCCCTCCACCTTCTCCACCTCTCCGGGGAGAAGGGCGGTCTCGACCGCTTTGATGACGGACGTTTCCCGCTGTTCGGCGGGGAAGCATTCCAGGAGCGGACCGCTGAGCCGGCCCAGCTCTTCCAGCGTATCCAAGTAGTCGGTGAACTTCCCATGGGCGAAGTCGGCCAGGTGCAGGCAGCCGATGGGCGAGCCCTCCCGGCCTACGAGCGGTACGATCACCACCGATTCGAAGCCCTCTTGGATACACCGCCCCCGGATATCTCCAAGAGCCTCCACCGGGTAGTCCCTCCCGATGGTCTGGACGTCGCCCCACGCGAACGACCCACCCGGCGTGAAGAAGGGGAAGTCCGGATCGGGGCGCCCGCGGCAGATGCGGCCGCACATGCACTCTTCCTGGCCTATGAGGATCTCATCGCGGAGAAAACGGCATCCGAAGCCACGCTCCACGATGGCGGGAGCCCAGCCCGCGGTCAGAGAGTCGTCCACTCTGAAGCGCAGCATGGCCGCCTCACAGCCGGTAAGGTCCCGGACTGCATCGGTGAGCCGCTCGGCCGCCTCCGAGAACGTCGAGGCCGAGCGCACCTGTTCGAGGATGCGCCGGATCGCTTCGTCGTCCATGTCAAGAAGCATACTACGGCAGCGTACTGCTAGAACACCCGGCAGGCCCCACGGTAACCCCTCTGGAACGCGTTGCCTATCTGCACCTGCGACCCGGTGGCGTGGATGATCTTCCCGTCGCCCATGTAGATGGCCACGTGCTGGATCGGGTTGTAGTAGAACACCAAGTCGCCGGCCTTGAGCTGGCCCTGGGACACAGGCGTCCCGCAGCCGTACTGCATGCGACTCGAATGAGGCAGGGAGATCCCCACCTTGGCGTACACATACTGGACCAGGCCTGAGCAGTCGAACCCTCGAGGGCTGGACCCTCCCCACACGTACGGCACTCCGAGGTAGTCCATCGCATAGCTGATCACTTTGCCGGGCCGGGAGGCCAAGAAGGCTCTACGCGCCCTCGCCTCCGCAGCCAGCTTGGCCTGGCGAGCGGCCTCCTCCTGCTTCAGTTTCGCGATCTGCGCTTCTTTGCCCGCGAGGGCCTTGTTCTGCTTCGCGACCTGACCCTTCACCTTCTCCCGTGCAGCGGCCGCCTGCTGGGCGAAGACCTCCTGCTGCTCCATCTGCGACTCGAGCTGGGCCCTCCGCTCGGATTCTTGGTTCCGGTAACCCTCCACTTGGTCGATGAGGGCCGCGTCCTGGCGGCTGACGCGCTCGAACTGGTCGAGACGGCTGATCAACTCTGCGAAGCTGGTCGCCTCCAGGAACACGCTCAGCACGTCGAGTTTCCCCGCTTTGTACATGCCGACGAGGCGCACATCGAGCGCGCCTTGGGCGAAGGCCAGGTCGGTCTGCGCCTGTTTGAGCTCCCTGGTGGTCTTCTTCACCGCGGCCTGGGTGTCTTGGAGCTGCTGGTTGGCGTAGTTGTACTCCTCGGTAGCCGCGCCCAACTCCTGGTTCAGCTGGTCAAGTAGTTCGAGGAGCTCCTGAGCCTCTTTCTTGGCCTTCTCGATGGCCGGAGTGGTGGCGTGTGCAAGCCCGGGAAGAAAGGCGACGAGAAGCAGGGCCAGGAGGACCAGCGCCAATAGCCGCCGGCGATGCATATGATCGTTGTGGCCATCACCGAACACTGTCTCTCCTATTCTGCCATGCTCCTAGAAGACTTACGCTTCGCACCGGGCGGGTCCTGCAGGACAAGACGCGTATGCAGACCGCGACAACGCGCCCCGGTAGGCTATCCTATAGGCCGCAAGAACGGCGCCGGACGGGGGATGCATAGTTGGCAGGCCAGATCCAGATCGACAAAGAACGCTGCAAGGGCTGCGGCCTCTGCATAGATGTCTGCCCAAAGGAATGCATCCACCTCTCCGAGGAACTGAACCTCAAGGGGTATTTCGTCGCCACCTTTGACGCCGGCGACGCGTGCACGGGTTGCGGCAACTGCGCTGTCATGTGCCCGGATGTGGCGATCATGGTCGCCGTCGTGACCGTCGAGGCCGCCGCGAGCCATGGGGCTCGCTTACCATGAACCGGCTCATGAGCGGCAACGCCGCCCTGGGTGAGGCGGCGGTCCTGTCCGGGTGCACGCACTATTTTGGCTACCCCATCACCCCTCAGAACGAGCTCACCGAGTACATGGCCAAGCGCATGGGCGAGTCGGGCCTGTGCTTCATCCAGTCGGAGAGCGAGATAGCGGCCATCAACATGGTGCTTGGCGCAGCCGCGGCCGGCGCCCGGGCCATGACGTCGTCGAGTGGCCCCGGCATCAGTCTGAAGCAGGAGGGCATCAGCTACCTGGCGGCCGACGAGTTGCCGGCCGTCATCGTCAACGTGGTGCGCGGCGGCCCGGGCATGGGCAACATCTCGGCCTCGCAGTCCGACTACTTCCAGGCCACCCGCGGCGGCGGCCACGGCGACTACAAGACCATCGTGCTCGCCCCCGCGTCGGTACAGGAGCTGACCGAGGTCGTACCCCTGGCCTTCGATCTTGCCGACAAGTACCGCAACCCGCTGCTCATCCTGGGCGACGGCATGCTCGGGCAGATGATGGAGCCGGTGGATTTCGACGGTCTGACGCGGCCCGCCGACTACGACAAGCCCTACATCCTCACCGGCGCCAAGGACCGGCCCGCCCAGACCATCCACTCTCTCATCTTCGACACGAAGCTCCAGGAGGAGCACAACTGGAAGCTGTTCCGCAAGTTCCAGCTCATGGAACAGAACGAGGTCCGCTACGAGACGTACCTCACCGAGGACGCCGAGATGGTGGTGGTGGCCTACGGCATGGGAGCGCGGATCGCCAAGGGCGCGATCCGGCGGCTGCGCGAGGAGGGCCTCAAGGTAGGGTTGCTCCGCCCCGTCACTCTGTGGCCCTTCCCGGCCAAGGCTCTGCAGGAGATGGCGAAGACGGCGCGTGATTTCTTCGTCTTCGAGATGAGCGCCGGCCAGATGGTCGACGACGTGAAGCTGGCGCTTGGAGGCGGAGCCCACGTGCACTTCTATGGCCGGCCGGGGGGCGTGATCCCCATGCCGGTGGAACTGTCCCGTATCGTGGCCCGCCACTACTACCAGGCCCAGTCCCGCGACTCCGCCGTCAAGAGGAAGAAGCGATGAAGACGGTCTACGAGCGGCCCACGCTGCTGAAAGAAGCCTACTTCCACTACTGCCCCGGGTGTGGTCACGGCATCATCAACCGCCTGATCGTGGAGGTTCTGGAGGAGATGGGGCTGGGCGGTGACGCCATCTGCGTAGCTCCCGCCGGGTGCGGCATGCTTCTCTACAACTACTTCGAGATCGACGTCATCGAGTCGGCCCACGGGCGCGGCGCCGCCGTGGCCACCGGCATCAAGCGGGTGAGACCCGAGAACCTGGTCTTCTCCTACCAGGGCGACGGCGACCTGGCGGCCATCGGCACCGCCGAGGGATTCCACGCCGCCAACCGGGGTGAGAACATCACGGTGATCTTCGTCAACAACGGGGTGTACGGCATGACCGGCGGCCAGATGGCCCCGACCACCCTTCTGGATCAGGTCACCACCACCACCCTCCGCGGCCGCGATTCCTGCGCGGCCGGCCACCCCGTCCGGATCTGCGAGGTGTTTGCCGCCCTCGACGGCACGGCCTACCTGGAGCGGGTGGCGGTCAACAAGCCGGCCGCCGTCAAGAAGGCCAAGAAGGCCATCGCCAAGGCCTTCCAATACCAACTCGACGGACGGGGCTTCTCCCTGGTCGAGATCCTCTCCCCCTGCCCGGTCAACTGGAAGATGGGCCCGCTCGACGCCTGCAGGTGGATCGACGAGGTCATGGTCAAGCAGTTCCCGCTGGGCGTGACCAAGGACGTGACATGCTCGTAAGCACCATATTCTCGGGGTTCGGAGGACAAGGCGTCCTCTCCATGGGCACCACCCTGGCCACGGCGGCCATGCTCCAGGGCAAGTACGTCACCTACTACCCCAGCTACGGTGTCGAGGTGCGAGGCGGCACGGCCAACTGCACCGTGGTGGTCTCCGACGACGAGATCGCCTCCCCGGTGGCCTCGGAGCCCGAGTTCGTCGTGGCCATGAACCAGCCCTCCTTCGCCCGCTTCCAAGGTATCCTCCAGGCCGGGGGGCTGCTCTGCGCCAACTCGTCCATCGTGAGCACCGAGTCGGCCCGCAGCGACATCGAGATCCTCGCCATCCCCACCAGCGAGCTGGCCGAGAAACTGGGCACCATCAAGGTGGCCAACATGGTCATGCTGGGAGGTCTGATCCGGGCGAGCAACATGATCTCCTACGAAGCCATGCTGGAGAACCTCACCGGGATACTCGGCGAAGGCAAGGCCAAGCTCCTCAAGGTCAATCGCGAAGCGCTGGCGCTGGGCTACGACTACGCAAAGGATCACGCCAATGGTCATTAAGCAGCTGTCGGTGAGTCTCGACAACGTCCCCGGTACTCTCTCCACCATCAGCGAGATCCTGGGGCGCGAAGGCGTCAACATCAGGGCCATCTCGGTGGCCGACACCTCCGACATCAGCACGGTGCGCTTCGTGGTGGACGACCCGGCCAAGGCCCTCAACATCCTCACGGGCAGCGGGTATCACCCCAAGGAGACCGACGTGCTCGCTGTGGAGACGCCCGACCACCCGGGCGGCATGAACGCCATGCTGAAGCCGCTCAAGGCGGCCGGCATCAACGTCCACTATCTCTATCCGCACCTGGGCCGGATCAACAACAACGCGATCGTCATCCTGGGTGTGGACAGGACCGAGGAGGCCCAGAAGATCCTTGCTCAGAACTGGGTGAACACGCTGGGCAAAGAGGTCTACAGCCTGTAGGAACCAAAGAGCGTGAGGGGCGCAGGCCACCGCGAGCGCGACTGAGCTATAGTGGGCAATAATGCTCAGAGATCCGGGGAGGGCGCGCGATGGATCGCCGGAAGGTGCTGATAGTCGACGATGACCAGGTGACAGTCCTGGCCCTGAGTCAGCTCCTGCGGAAGCACGGCTATGAAACCGTTGCCGCCATGGATGCCTCTACGGCGTCGACCATCGCGCGAAGGGAAATGCCCGACTTGATCATCCTCGACATGGGATTGCCGGGAGGGCATGGCCTTCAGGTGCTCCGGACCATGAGAACGCTCGGATCCTTGTCATGCACGCCCGTGATAGTGCTCACCGCGAGCGAGGGATCGATGGAGCAAGAGGTCTTGGCGGCTGGAGCGGACGCTTTTTTCCAGAAGCCGCCTGCGCCCGACACGTTCTTGGCCGCTGTCAAACGCGCCCTGGGCGAGTAGGGGCGTCCGCCCGCCCCTCGGTACGCGCCCGGCTGCGGGATGGCGCTGGGAAGCCATCCCACGCGCGAGCGCAGACCCGGACCCACAGAGATACAATCGAACCATGGTACTCCTCCCCCAGGAGATCGCCCCGGGAGTCCACTGCCTCGAAGTGGGCAAGGGGATCATGCGCTCCAACGTCTACTTCGTGGGCTCCGGGCCTTCCTGGACCTTGATCGACGCCGGTTCGGAGGGCTGCAGCCCCGTCATCCAGGAGGGCGCGGAGACGCTGTTCGGCCGCGACACTCGTCCGGCCGCGGTACTCCTCACCCACGACCACCCCGATCATGCCGGAGCAGCGCTGGCGCTCGCGCGCCTCTGGGACCTATCCGTCTACGTGCATCCCGACGAGATGCCGATGGTCCGCGGGAATATGGAGACGTTCAAGAAGTATGCAAACCCCCTTGACCGCTGGATGGTCCTGCCCATCATGCGGACGATGGGCAAGCGAAGGACCCAGGAGATCATCGACCAATCCAGTTTCAAGGAGGTCGCCCGCGCGCTGGACCCGGGCGCAGACCTACCCGGCCTTCCCGACTGGGAGCTCATACCCACACCGGGCCATACGCCGGGCCACGTCGCCTTCTTCCGTGCAGGCGACCGGGTCCTCATCTCGGGCGATGCGCTGGTGACCGTCGACCTCAACTCCCCCTTGAGCCTGCTGCGGAGCAGGCCACGGGTCGCGGCAGGGCCCTGGTACACGACCTGGGATCGGCAGGCGGCAAGGCGGTCGATTGCGGCTTTGGCCGCTCTCGAGCCGTGGGTGCTGGCCGGCGGACATGGTGCGCCTATGAGCGGGCCGGACTTGGCGGCGAGGCTGAGGATCCTCGCCGGGCCGTACTAGCCCGACCGGGCCGAGCCGACCGACCGGGCGACGCCGACTCAGTCGAACAGGGCCAGCACGGGGGCTTGCTTGACCTGGTTCCTCCCGGCGGTCTTGGCGGCATACTGGGCGTGGTCGGCCGCCGACATGACCTGGCGAGCGGTCGTCCCATGAGTGGGGTAGACCGCCACGCCGAACGAGGCCGTCACTCTCACGATCTTCCCCTCATGCCTGACCACCAGCGCTTCCACGGCCGCGCGCGTGTGCTCC
>ENA-UOUL01003139-UOUL01003139.1-bioreactor-metagenome-genome-assembly--contig:-NODE-3139-length-17592-cov-5.732401_pt1 | contig 17592 bp, 15 predicted proteins | sample MGYA00249838_ERZ747220 | MGnify/ENA primary metagenome ERZ747220 (study PRJEB28778, sample SAMN05720191) | bioreactor metagenome | isolation source: Anaerobic biogas reactor | place: USA:Washington...
CAGTGTTTTTTTGCCCGAGCTCTTGACTGCACGAAAGGAATACTATATGTTGTGTTAGTCGCTTGGACAACCACAATATGTGCCGCTTATATTGGCGAGAAGGAAGATGCCAGGATGAAGATTGCCGGCTTGCAGAAACTAACCCTGTTGGACTATCCAGGCAAAGTGGCGTGCTCAATGTTTACCCCTGGATGCAACTACCGCTGTCCCTTCTGTCACAACGCCGCGTTGGTTCTGCCGGAACGGCCGCGAGGAGAGATACATGGGGGTGACGTGCTCGCTTTCCTCAGGAAGCGTGTCGGAATGCTGGACGGGGTGTGCGTCAGCGGAGGGGAGCCCCTGCTGCAGGCGGGCCTGACAGACTTTCTCAGGGAGGTCAAGGCATTGGGCTACGCTGTCAAACTGGATACCAATGGCAGCAATCCAGCCCTTCTGGGCTTGTTGATAGATGAAGGTCTGCTGGACTACGCCGCGATGGATATCAAGAACAATCTTTCGAAATATTGCGAAACGGCCGGCGTACCTGGGTTGGACTTGGACACAGTGGTCCAGAGTGCGGAGTTGCTGATGCAGGAGCGGATTCCTTTCGAGTTCCGCACTACCCTCGTCCGGGAGTTCCATACCCGGGAAGACGTCCTGGAAATCGGCAGGTGGCTGCAAGGCGCGCCGCGCTACTTCCTCCAGCATTTTGTCGATTCCGGGGACCTATTGAGCGGGGGCCTGCACCCCGTGGAGGAGGATGAGATGCGGGTTATGGCTGACATCCTCCGTTCCTATGTCAATGAAGTTGAACTCAGGGGCATTTAGCATTTCAACAATGTCAAAGGAGACGAAGAGATGTACCAGGTCAGGAAGCGCAACGGCGGGACGGCGTCATTTGATATCGCGAAGATAGCCGGCGCCATCAAAAAGGCATTTGATGCGGTGGAGAGACACTATACAGACAATGTAATCGATTTCCTCGCGCTGAAGGTGACCGCCGACTTCAACGAGAAGATCAGCGATGGACTGATCAACGTTGAGGACATCCAGGACAGCGTGGAAAGCGTGCTATCCCAGGCTGGTTACGCGGATGTGGCCAAGGCCTACATCCTGTACCGCAAGCAGCGGGAAAAGCTGCGCATGATGAAATCGACTTACCTGGACTATCGGGACATCGTCAACAGCTATGTCAATGTGACGGATTGGCGCGTGAAGGAAAACAGCACCGTCACCTACTCGGTGGGCGGCCTTATCCTCTCAAACTCAGGCGCCATCACCGCCAACTACTGGCTCAGTGAGATCTATGACGAGGAAATCGCCAATGCCCATCGCAATGCCGATATCCACCTGCACGACCTGAGCATGCTGACAGGCTACTGCGCAGGCTGGTCGCTCAAGCAGCTCATTAAGGAGGGCCTGGGCGGCATTCCGGGGAAGATCAGCAGCAAGCCGGCAAAGCACCTGGCGACGCTGTGCAACCAGATGGTCAATTTTCTGGGCATCATGCAAAACGAGTGGGCAGGCGCGCAGGCCTTCTCCTCCTTTGACACCTACCTTGCCCCCTTTGTAAAGGCGGACAGCCTGAGCTTTGAAGAGGTGAAGAAGGCCGTCGAGTCCTTCATCTTCGGTGTGAACACCCCCAGCCGCTGGGGCACGCAAGCGCCGTTCTCGAATATCACGCTGGACTGGACCGTACCGCCGGATCTGGCGGAGCTTCCCTGCATCGTGGGCGGTTTGGAGCAGGGCTACTGCTACAAGGACTGCAAGCCCGAGATGGACATGATCAACCGGGCCTTCATCGAGATCATGATCGAGGGCGACGCGGACGGCCGCGGCTTCCAGTACCCCATCCCCACTTACTCCATCACCTGCGACTTTGACTGGTCGGAGACCGAGAACAACCGGCTGCTGTTCGAGATGACCAGTAAGTACGGCACACCCTACTTCAGCAACTATATCAACTCCGACATGGAGCCCAGCGACGTGCGCAGCATGTGCTGCCGCCTGCGGCTGGATCTTCGGGAGCTGCGCAAGAAATCTGGCGGGTTCTTCGGCAGCGGTGAGTCCACCGGCTCTATGGGCGTGGTCACCATCAACATGCCGCGCATCGCCTTCCTGGCGGCGGACGAGGCGGACTTCTACCGCCGCCTGGACCGACTGATGGATATCTCCGCACGCTCCCTGAAGGTAAAGCGCGACGTCATCTCCAAACTGCTCCAGGAGGGGCTCTACCCCTACACCCGTCACTACCTGGGCAGTTTTGACAACCACTTCTCCACCATCGGCCTGGTAGGCATGAACGAGGCGGCGCTCAACGCCAAGTGGGTTGGGCAGGACATGACCCATGAAGCAGCGCAGCGCTTCACAGCCGAGGTACTGGACCACATGCGGGATCGCCTGCGCGATTACCAGGAGAAGTATGGCGACCTGTACAACCTGGAAGCTACCCCGGCAGAGTCGACTGCCTACCGGCTGGCCAAACACGACGTGAAGCGCTTTCCCGGCATCATCACGGCAGCTCAGGACGGCGGCACGCCTTACTACACGAATTCCTCCCACCTGCCGGTGGGCTTCACGGAGGACGTGTTCTCCGCCCTGGACATTCAGGACGCCCTGCAGACCAAGTACACCTCCGGAACGGTGTTCCACGCCTTCCTGGGAGAAAAGCTGCCCGGCTGGAAGGCAGCGGCCGCACTGGTCAGGAAAATTGCCGAGAACTATTCTTTGCCCTACTACACCCTCTCGCCCACCTATTCGGTGTGCAAAGAGCACGGCTACCTTGCCGGAGAGCAGTTCACCTGCGGCAAATGCGGCAAACCCGCCGAGGTCTATAGCCGCATCACCGGGTATTATCGCCCAGTACAGAACTGGAACGCCGGGAAAACCCAGGAGTTCAAGGAACGCAGGGAGTACGCCCCTGCGGTGTCCGGGTTCGACTTTGCCGGGACTCCTGTGTCCTCCCCCGACACCAAAGCGCCAGATATGGAAGTGGCGACAGGAGGCGAACTGCTGCTTTTCGTCACCGCGACCTGCCCCAACTGCCGGGCGGCCACCATGCTGCTGGACAAGGCAGGTGTCGTCTACCGGAAGCTGTACGCGGTGGAAAACAAGGAGCTAGCTATACAATATGGCATCAAGCAAGCGCCCACCTTGGTCGCTGTGCAGGGTGATGTCGTTCAGCAGCATGTGGGTGTTGCCGACATCAAGCGCTACCTGCAGGCGCAGACCGTCACAGCGTGACCTGAAGAGGAGTTCAGCCCTTGCATGACATCGTGATCATCGGCGGCGGTCCGGCCGGCATGACCGCCGCGCTCTACGCGCTCCGGGCGGGCAAGTCCGTCCTAATGCTGGAGAAAAACGTCTTTGGCGGGCAGATCGCCTATTCCCCGAAAGTGGAAAATTTCCCCGGCACAGACAGCATGTCCGGCAGTGACTTCGCCGACCGACTCTTCAGCCAGGTGATCAACCTTGGCGCGGAGTTTGATATCGCGGCTGTCACCGATGTGGAGGACCTTGGCACCCATAAAGCTGTACGGACAGACGATGGGGCGGTAATCGAGTCCCGCAGCGTGATCATCGCGGCGGGGGTGAAGCACCGCATGCTCGGGGCGCCGGGCGAAGTGGAACTGGCCGGGAAGGGCATCTGCTACTGCGCGGTGTGCGACGGTGACTTTTACCGCGGCAAAAAGGTGGCCATGATAGGCGGTGGGAACACCGCGCTGCAGGAGGCAATCTTTCTTGCGGACATCTGCAACCATGTTACTGTCATCCAAAATCTGGACTTCTTTACCGGCGAGGAACGGCTGGCTCGGTCGCTGCAGGGGCGAAAGAATGTCTCCTGCATCTTTGGGGCACAGGTCACCTCTATCCACGGCGGGGATGGCGGCCTCTGCCATGTGAGGGTATGCAAGGAAGCGTCCGGAGAAGAACTACGCATTCTGGTCGAGGGTTTGTTCATCGCCATCGGCCTTGAACCGGAGAACGGTCCTTTCGCCGGCGTTGCCCGGCTAAACGAGAACGGCTACATTGATGCCGATGAAGCCTGCCTGACGGACACACCGGGGGTGTTCGTTGCCGGGGATTGCCGGAGCAAACGCATCCGCCAACTGACCACTGCCGCGGCGGACGGCACTGTTGCTGCATTGGCTGCCCTCAGTTACCTGGCCTGAGTGATTGCGAATAAAGAGATTCGGGATTAGGCGTATGGACGAGTGGATGCATTTGGAGCCCTTCGCTTCCAATTGAATAAACGCGCATGATTAATAGCCTCGAAAATATTCTTTAGATATTCTTTCCTGGATATTGACATATGCCGGATACCTGCTATGATGAGGGTGGTAGCTGACATATGTCAGTAACAATCTCAAGATCAGCCATTGCAGGCTGAGAGGCAGGACATAAGGAGGTCAACATGCCAGGATTGAATGGAACAGGACCCGCAGGCGCGGGAAGCATGACAGGGCGGGGATTGGGTCCCTGCGGCAGCGGTGAGGGTATCCCTGCCAAAGAATTCTACGGACGCGGGATGGGACATCCCCTGGGAGCGCGCTTCGGCCGCGGAATGGGATGTGGGCGGGGCATGGGCTTTGGCGGAGGATTCGGTCCCGGTTATGGGTACTTTCGGAATGCCGGCGCTCCGCTGGATGAAGAAACCCGCAAGTCTTTGCTTCAGGAACAACGAAACTTCCTCAAAGCCCGGTTGGAAACGATCGACAAACAGCTGGAAACACTGTAACAAACATCGACTGTCCGGGGCGGAGAACATATTCGCTCCGGACAACACCAGAGAAGTAGAGGTGACAATATGCCGCGGCCTATGAAAGGGCGCAATGTATGCTGCCTGCCCCGCAACAATCGCTTTGGCCCGCTTGGTCAACGTGCCGGCATGCGGGAAGAGGTGACGATGACTGTGGACGAGTTTGAGACCATTCGGCTGATCGATTACCGGAACTTCACCCAAGAGGAATGTGCGGGGCAAATGGGTGTTGCTCGCACCACGGTGCAAGCGATTTACGACCAGGCCCGCAAAAAGATCGCGCGCGCTCTGGTGGACTGCGTGCCGCTGACCATCAGCGGCGGCGAATACAAGCTGTATGGCGGCAGCTGGGACAGTGAAGCATGCAGGCGCGGCGCCTGCAACCGCCACCGAGGCGGGTGGAAAGAGGAAGAGCCGCAGGACACAGCGCCGGGGGAGGAAGAAACATGAAGATTGCTGTACCTGTGGAAGGCCTGGGAAACGACACAGCTGTGTCCGCTTCCTTTGGGCGCGCAGCAGGATTTCTGGTTTTCGATAATGGCGAAGGCACGACAAAGATCTTGAGCAATGATGCGGCCCAAAGCGCAGGCGGCGCGGGCATCCGGGCCGCGCAGACCGTTGTTGACAGCGGGGCGATGATCCTGCTGACACCGCAATGCGGTGGCAATGCTGCCAAGGTTTTGCTGGCGGCAGGGGTCAAACTGTACAAAACGCAGCCAGATGTGAGCGCGTCAGAGAATATCAAACGATTTCTGCGGGGCGAGCTGACAGAACTTGCCGAAATCCATGAGGGGTTTCACGGACACTGACAGAATGGGAAGGAAAACGATCGCTGTCCTCAGCGGCAAGGGCGGAACGGGAAAAACCTTTGTATCAGTGAACCTTGCTTGCGTTTCTGCACCGTCAACGTATGTGGACTGTGACGCGGAGGAACCAAACGGCCACCTCTACTTCAAGCCTCAAGGCTTCCGTGCGCAGAAGATCGATGTCCCCCTGCCCCGGGTTGATTCCGCGAGATGTGACGGATGCCGCAAGTGCGTGGACTTCTGCGCGTATCACGCACTGGCCTGGGCAAACGGGTCCCTGCTGGTGTTTGATGAACTCTGCCATGGCTGCGCCGGCTGCGTGATGGTGTGTCCGAATCATGCGCTCAGCGAGGTTCGCCGGAACATCGGCGAAATCCGGGAGGGGATGTCCGGGAGAGTGCGCGTGCTGTCGGGATTCCTGAACCCAGGCGAGGCATCTGGCATGCCCATCATCAAGGCACTGCTGGAAAGAAAAAACGGCGGCGCCGGGGAGTTCATCTTTGTTGATTGTCCGCCGGGCAGTTCCTGCATGGTCAGCGAAAGCGTCAAGGATGCGGATTACTGTGTGCTGGTGGCAGAGCCGACGCTTTTCGGCGCACACAATCTGAAGATGGTGCATGAACTCGTAAAGCTGCATGAAAAGCCCTGCGGCGCCGTGCTCAACAAGTGCCTGCCGGGAGACGATCCGTCGCTTGACTACTGCCGGGCGGAAGGAATTCCCATCCTGGCCCGAATCCCCTTTGATGAGGAGCTTGGCCTGCTCAACTCCAACGCGAGTATCGCCGTGCTGGAAAGCGAGCGTTACCGGTTGCTGTTCCGGGAGCTTCTTCTGGAAATCGAAACGGAGGTTCCTGATGCGGCAGCTGGTCATCCTTAGCGGCAAAGGCGGCACCGGCAAAACGACGGTGGCCAGCGCCCTGATCCGCCTGTCAGGCGCCCGTGCCTGTGCGGACTGCGATGTGGACGCGCCCAATCTCCATCTGGTGAACCGTCATTACTCCTCCGGTGAAACGGCGCCGTATTGGGGCCTGCCGCTGGCAGACATCGATCCTGTCCTTTGCACAGCCTGCGGCGAGTGCGAAGTAAACTGCCGCTTTGGCGCGATCATCCCCGGTGCGCCCCACCGGGTCGATCCTTATGCCTGTGAGGGCTGCGGCGTATGCGTGCTGGTCTGCCCGACGGATGCCATTAACATGAGGCCTCACGAAGCCGGGACCATGACGCTGTACGCACAGGAAAACAGGGTGTTTTCGACCGCGCAGCTTCGAACCGGCGCCGGTACTTCCGGGCTGCTGGTGAGCCAGGTGAAGAAGCGGATGAATGAAGCGATGAAGGAGGACATCCCCCTTGCCATCGTCGACGGCTCTCCGGGTATCGGCTGCCCGGTCATCGCGACCCTCAGCGGGGCGGATGTCACACTGATTGTTGCGGAGCCCTCGCTGTCGGGCATCAGCGATCTGGAACGTATTGTAAAAACGGCGCGCGGCTTTGGCGTCAGGATTGCCGTATGCGTCAACAAGGCAAACATCAACCCCGAAAAAGCAGAGCAGATCCGGCGCTATTGCGAGAGGGAAACCCTTTTTTTCGCCGGCGTCATTCCCTATGATCCGCTGGCCATCGAAGCGGTGAACCGCGGGCAGACCATCGCGGACACTCCCTGCCCCAGCGGGAAAGCCGTCAGGGAAATCTACCGCAACATCCTTCCCTTGCTGGAAAGGGGACAGACCGGTGTCTGAGTTGTTTCGAACAGGGCATATCCATCCTTACATGAGGTTCATGCGATGAGCGATCAGAATGCCTTCCTCTGGATCCTGCTGTTTGCCTTTGGTGCCATGCTGGTCAATAGCGTGGGCATTTACGTCATCTGGAAAAACAGCCGCTGGGCGATGAAGGTTTTGGAATACTTCATGTGCTTTGCGGCAGGCATGCTGATCGCTTCGCCGCTCATCATGGCATTTCCCAACGCGATTGCGAAGAACGGCTCTGCCGGTATCGCGGCACTGACAGGCTTTGTGTTCATGTTCATGAGCAACAGGCTGATCAAAAAGCGCACCAGGACGAAGGAACTGGCATTCGGAATCACTGCCATCCAAGGAATCCTAATCCATTCCCTGCTGGATGGCGTCATCTACACCGTCACCTTTTCCGTCAGCACCATGACAGGCGTACTCACAGGTATAGGCCTGGTGGTGCACGAGTTTGCCGAAGGCGTGGTGACCTTCTCCGTGCTGCTCAAGTCCGGCATGTCCTCCAAAAAGTCAGCATTGTACGCCTTCTTCGCCGCCGCGCTGACTACCCCCATCGGCGCGCTGATCGCCTATCCCGCCATTTCCCGGGTGAACGACTCCCTGCTGGGCCTTGCGCTGGGTTTCACATCCGGTGTGCTCATCTATGTTTCGGCCTCCCACCTTCTGCCGGAGGCGGGCGCGCATGAGAAGGGGCATTCCGTTGTCTCATTCTTCGCCGGCATCACACTGGCACTGCTGTTGCTTCTGATCAAATGACCGCAGGAGGGAATGCCCATCAAGAGAGGAATGAAAGGAGAAATCCGGATGAAAATCACGGTTCTGGCGGAAAACACCGCTGCAAATGAGACCCTTGGGAGCGAGCACGGGCTGAGCATCCTGGTGGAAATGAAGCAAGCCGTTATCCTCTTCGACACCGGGTGCGGCGAGCTGTTTGTTCAAAACGCTGAGAGGCTGGGCGTGGATCTGTCCAAAGTCACGCACCTCATCCTGTCCCACGGCCACTACGACCACGGCGGGGGCATCGAATCCTTTCTGCGCATCAACAACCTTGCCGGAGTCTACCTGCGAGAAGAGGCGTTCTCACAGCTCTATGCCATCCGTGCAGGCGGGGAGATCGAGTACATTGGGATCCCGCAGGGGCTCAGGGGGAACTCGCGCCTTGTGTTCACCCGTGACCGGATGGAAATTGCCGGGGGCGTCACCCTGTATTCCGATATCCGGCTGTCCGAGCCCATTCCGGAGACCAACCGCAGCCTGATGATCCGGGAAGGGGAGAAGCTGGTCCCGGATGCCTTTGCCCACGAGCAGGTCGCGGAGTTCACTGAGGATGGAAAGACCCTTCTGCTGACCGGCTGCTCGCATCACGGCATCGTCAACATCCTCAGGGACCATAGGGAGAAGACTGGCCGGACGCCGGACATGGTTATCGGGGGCTTCCATCTCCACTCTCATACTACCGGCAAGGCGGAGGACAGTATGTTGATGAGCGTCGCTGATCATCTCGCGGGAACGAAAGCAAGGTATTTCACCTGTCATTGTACTGGACTGCCCGCATATGAGGAGTTGAAAAAGCGGCTTGGCGGGCAGATCTCATACCTGTCGGGCGGACAGACCATGACCATCTAAGTGTAAGGAGAGGAAACCTGAATGAGTGACCAGTGCGACCATAACTGTGAAGGCTGCGCCCAGACCTGTGAAGACAGAAAAAAAGAACCAGACCTGCTGGCTTATTTGAACATGGAAAGCCGGGTCGGAAAGGTAATCGGCGTTGTCAGCGGCAAGGGCGGCGTGGGAAAGTCCCTGGTGACCAGCCTCCTGGCGGTCAGCACAAACCGGCAGGGCCTCCGGACTGCCATCCTGGACGCGGACATTACTGGGCCATCCATTCCCAGAGCCTTTGGCACCAAAGGCAGGGCACAAAGCGATGGTATCCACATGCTGCCCATCCTGAGCCGGAGCGGAATCCAGATAGTCTCTGTGAATATGCTGCTGCAGAACGATTCGGATCCCGTTGTATGGCGCGGCCCACTTCTTGCGAATATGGTCAAGCAGTTTTGGAGCGACGTGCTCTGGGACGACGTGGACGTGATGTTCATTGACATGCCCCCGGGGACCGGTGACGTCCCGCTGACAGTATTCCAGTCACTGCCGCTGGACGGTATCATCGTGGTGACCTCGCCCCAGGAACTGGTGAGTATGATTGTGGGCAAAGCGGTCAAGATGGCGCGGATGATGGACATTCCCATCCTGGGGCTGATTGAGAATTACTCTTACTTCGTTTGCCCTGACAATGGCAAACAGTACAGCCTCTTTGGAGAAAGCCGTGCGTCCGCGGCAGCGCAGGAGTATGGACTGCCCCTGCTTTGCAGGCTGCCGGTGGACCCCGCAATCGCAAAGGCGTGCGACGGCGGGAAGATTGAGGACTTGGACAGCGGCTGGCTTGCGCCGGCAGTTGATATGATCAGGAGTTTGGGAGGGACAAAGAGATGAAAATTGCGGTGGCGGCGGTTGCAGGCCAGGTAGCGGAGCACTTCGGGCACTGTGAGACCTTTCTGATCTACGATTCACTCAGCGGAGAGGCATCATTCGTCCCCAACCCCGGGCACAAGCCGGGATTTCTCCCGAACTTTCTGGGGGACATGGGGGTTGAGGTCATCATCGCGGGCGGCATGGGCGGCGGCGCAATCGAGATATTCTGTGCAAGGAACATCGATGTGGTGACAGGCGCTCAGGGGGATGCACTAGGCGCTGCAAAAGCATTCAGCCAGGGTGAGCTGAAAACCTCAGGATCTGTCTGCCATGAACATGCGCACGGGGAACATCATTGAGACAGGTTTGCTGGTTGCAGCAAATTCCCACAGGAGCAGCAGCTCGGTGTTCCGGGCAAAGCGCGAGATGGACTTTGTCAGGATGACGTCCACAAGCCCCGCGCGCGCGGCTTCCATCATGGCCAGGAACCCCGGTCGGTCTTCCCGGCTGCCGGAGATGCCCGCGTCCGAGTAGATGCCGCGGAACGCATAGCGCGGATCGCCTTTGATCTTGCGCTCATAGTATTCCGTCTGGTTATCAAGGGAAAGCATCTGCGCGGAATGGCCGGTCGATACGCGCACATAGGCGCAGGCACGCTTCTGGCCGTACTGCCGGAGTTCCGGCACGTTCCTGCCCGGGATGACCCGTATCTGCCATTCCTGCATCCCGCTCACTCCTCTCCGATGGTGATGTCCGTGCCGTCCTTGAAGCTGAACACCAGCGCGCCGTCCGACATGACCGTCACCTTCTCCGTCACCGCGGCCCAGAGCCGCTCGTCGAATTCGCCGATGCTCTCACCGCTCTCCTCGATGTTCCGGATGAACCCGTCCAGCAGCGCCCTCTTGATCTGCTTCTCCCGCCTGAGGGACTCCAGCTCCTTTTGCCGCTTGATGGCGCTGTCAAGCTTCTGGACATATGCATTGCTGATTCCGGCAACGCCTGCTTCGTTGCTTCCCTCACAGGCGGCCAGTATGGATCCGCGGGCCAGCGCCTCGAGCACCCCAATCTCATGGCCAAGCGCGGCAGTTTCAGCGTCCAATGCGGCGCAGTCGCACAGCGTGTCCTGCGCAAGGCGGCAGTTATTGATCAGCCCCTCCCGCCAGGACAGCACGGAGTTGAAAGCGGAGACGAACTTCCGCCGGACGTCTTCCTCCGTCACGTGCGGGGTGGAGCATGGTTCCTCGCGTTTGTACTTCTCGTTGCACCGCCAGATCACCCTGCGGTACTTTGAGGTGGAGCACCAGACCTTCGCGCCGTAGTAGCCGCCGCAGTCGCCGCACACGATCCTCGCCGACAGCGGGCTGTTGCAGGCGCTGGGGCGTCCCAGCTTCTTCCTGCGCTCCATCTCGGCCTGGACGGCGTCGAACTCGACCGGGTCGATGATGGCGTCGTGGCTGTTCTCCACAAAGTACTTGGGCACCTCGCCCTCGTTGGCCTTCTTCTTCTTGGTAAGGAAGTCGACTGTGAAGCTCTTCTGCAGAATGGCATCCCCGCGGTACTTCTCGTTGGTGAGGATGGACCTGACAGTGGACGCCTGCCAGACCGTCTTGCCGCCGGGGGTGAGGATGCCCGCTTCCTTCAGCCGCTTTGCGATAGCGGATGGGGTCATGCCCTCCATGAACAGCCGGTAGATCATGCGGACGATAACCGCTTCGCTTTCCACAATCGCGGGGCGCCCGTCCTCGCCCTTCTCATATCCGAGGAACTTTTTGTACGGAAGAGACACTTTTCCGTCGGCAAAACGCTTGCGCTGACCCCATTTCACATTATCACTTATGGACCTCGACTCTTCCTGCGCTAAACTTGAGAGAATGGTCAGCAATAACTCGCCTTTTCCGTCAAAGGTATAGATGTTCTCTTTCTCGAAGAAAACCTCAACCTTGTGCTGCTTCAGCTTGCGGACTGTTGTCAGGCTGTCCACTGTGTTGCGGGCAAACCTGCTGACTGATTTTGTGACGATGAGGTCTATCTTTCCAGCCAGCGCATCCGACACCATCCTGTTGAAACCGTCGCGGTTCCTTGTGCTGAGGGCAGAAATCCCTTCGTCAGTGTACACGCCAGCAAAGAGCCAGTCCGGGGTTCCTTGAATGTAGGCAGTGTAGTAGTCTACCTGGGCTTCATAGCTGGTCAACTGCTCCTCGGTGCCAGTGGATACGCGGGCATAGGCGGCCACCTTGCGCTTTGTGTTCTGCCCAATAGGGCTCTGTGTGTGCAGGCTCCTGGTGGCTGGTATCATGGTCACATTCGTGAGAAGCGTCAATTTGTTTCCCTCCTTGCGTAATTTGCCTGGCGGACGCCCTCGCGCATGGCCGCCGTCCAGCTTTCCGATCTGGAGCGGTCTTTCCATCGTTTATCGATTCGCCTGCCGTCTTTGAAGATGAACACCAGGGCGTTGCCTTCCCTGGCCAATACCCCCGTGAGCCGGCTAGCAGGGGCATCCGTGTCCCCCAGGACCTCCCGGGCAGCGGTCAGCAGGGCGGCCTCCGGGATTTGTTTTGAGCCGCAGGCGCCTTTACCCAGGGTGTTGTAGGTAGAGCAGATCCATACAGGGCCGGTCGGCCTGGATTTACGGTTGAAGTGTTTTCCGCAAATGGCGCAGGTGATGAGCCCGGTGAAGGGATAGGTGTCCTGTTTCTTCTTTTTCTGACAATGCCTGGCGGCGCGACGGGCCATTTCCTCCTGTGCCGCGGTGAACTGCGCGGCAGGAATGATCGCTTCGTGCGTTTCCGCGGCATGGTACTGGGGGAGCTGGCCTGCGTTGGCCATCCTCTTCTTGGTCAGGTGGTTTTCAGTGAAGGTCTGCTGGAGCAGCAGGTTGCCAGTGTAGGCATAATTGCAAAGTACCCGTTTTACCCCATTTCGGCACCATGCATTACCAAAGCGCGTAAGGACTTTATCTCTGTTCAGCTTTTTCATGATTGCGGCAAAACCCCGGCCCTCCAGATAGAGCCGAAAAATAAGCTTGACGATGTCGGCTTCCTCCGGCACTATGGTCAGCATCCCGTCCTTGCAGCGGTAACCCAGCATGGTGCCGTTCCAGGGCTTGCCCTCCGTGAAGTTTTTCCGGATGCGCCATTTTTGGTTTTCGCTGACAGACAGGCTTTCCTCCTGGGCATACGATGCCAGGATGGTCAGCATAAGCTCGCCGTCGCCGCTCATGGTGTGAATGTTTTGTTCCTCAAAATAGACGTCCACGCCGATATCCTTGAGCTCGCGCACCGAATTCAGCAAGTCGACTGTGTTGCGGGCGAAGCGGGATATCGACTTCGTCAGCAGGAGGTCGATCTTTCCCGCCCTGCAGTCATTGAGCATTCGCGCGAACTCCGGCCGGCTGCTCTTCGTTCCCGTTATGCCCTCGTCCGCGTATATGCCTGCAAAAGTCCATCCGGGATGGCTGCGGATGTAGCCGCTGTAGTGGCTGACCTGCGCCGCCAGGGAGTGCAGCATCCCTTCCTTCTCTGACGAGACCCTTGCGTATGCGGCGACCCTTTTATGAGCCTGCATAGCTGTATATGTCATCTGTTTTTTGACCACTGTCACTTCCATGGCAAGCCCTCCTTTCGCAGTGACATCTATGATTGACAAAATCGCATATCAGCACTATATTATGTCTTGATTGGCCATTGTCATCAGCCGACTCGGATCATACGATGCGTATTGAAGAATGGTTTTTTTGAAAGAAAATGAATAAGGAGCGTACTTTTATGAGGCGAATGATGTCCCTGCTGCTGACCCTGCTGCTATTCTCTCTCTGTGCGATGGCTGAAGCTCCGGACACGATCACTTTCACCGACCCGGTGCTGGAGGCGATGATCCGCAAACAGATGGGCAGGCAGGAGGGCGATATCACCGCGGCGGAGGCCGAAACGGTGATCGATCTGAATATGAATCGGAAAGCCGAGGGGGATCCGGCGATACGGGATATCTCCAGCCTCGCTCCATTCGTGAACCTGAGCCACCTCTCCCTGATCGGCCATGAGATAACCGATATCGGCGTGCTAGAAAACATGTGGAATCTGAAAACACTTGATCTGGGCGGCAACCGCGTCACCGACCTGAGCCCGCTGAGCAAGCTTCCGCTGGAAGTCCTGGCTGTCTGGGGCAACGGCGTCACCGATATCACCGCGCTGGCCCCGATCGAAACCCTCAACATTCTCATGCTCAACGACAACAAGATAGCCGATTTCAGCCCAATTCAAAAACTTGCGAACCTTCAGTACCTGTACATTCGCTGCAACGCAACGGACGACTATTCGGCGCTGGAGGGGATCTATCCGCAGCTGAAAGAGTTCGATTTCGACGTGCTGACCACGCCGTTTGAAAAATCCGAAGTCATCCGGTTCGGCGATCCCGTCCTGGAGCAGAAGGTGCGGGACACGCTGAACATCCACGATCGCGACGTTACGGCGGGCGACGCGGCGCTGCTGCGGGACCTGAACGCCGATACGGACCAGAATGCACCCGACGAAAGCCGCATTCATGACATTTCGGCGTTGAAATACTTCGTCAATCTCGAAACCCTTTCGCTCAACAACAACGCCGTCGCCGATATCTCCGCGCTGGCGGGGCTTGTAAAACTCAAGGCGCTGTGGATGCTGGGCGGCCCACCTTTAGACCTACAGCCCATCGCGGGGATGACCCGGATGGTGTGGCTTGGTATCATCGGCAACATGCAGGACACAGATTTTGTCGCCAATATGCCCGAACTGGAATCGCTTCGCATCGACGGTCTGCGGAACCTCCCCTCCGGTTTGCCCGCGCTGCACAAGCTTAAGGAGTTCGTGTCACTTGGAGGGGAGCTGGCGGACATCAGCCTGCTGGCGCAAATCCCGACCCTTGAGGTGGTCGACCTGAGCTGGAACCTGGTTTCGGACGTCACACCGCTTGCGAACCTGCCGCTGAGGAAGCTTTACCTGTCGGGCTGCCCCGTGGAGGACTACTCCCCCCTGAAGGAACTGTACCCCAATCTGGTGGGGCGCAGCTTTGAGATTTTCGATCTGGCCGTGCCTGAGGACCCGGATAAGACCGTCACATTCCCCGATCCCGCTCTGGAAAAGAAGGTGCGGGAAGCGCTCGGCAAACCCGAAGGCGACATCACCGCGGGGGACGCGGCGAAAATCACCCGGCTTGACATTCAAAACGAATGGCAGCCGCAGATCCCGGACGACGTGACCGTGAAGGACATCCGGGGGCTGCAGTATTTCATCAACCTGCGGGAGCTGGACGCGGGCTTCAATAACATCAGCGACTTGACCCCGCTGTCCGGTTTGACGGAGCTCAGGAAGCTCAACCTGGGGGGCAACAGCGTCAGGGACATCAGCGTGCTCGCCGGTCTTGGCAATCTGGAAGATCTTACGCTTTGGGGAAACAGCATCCGGGACATCAGCCCCCTGTCCGGTCTCACATCGCTGCGGTCGCTCCACCTTGGCGGCATTCAGATTGATGATCTCAGTCCTTTGGCCGGGCTGACCAAAATAGATCACCTTTACCTGGATGGGTGCGGCATTGAGGACATCAGTCCCCTGGCCGGAATGACAAATATGTACAGGCTTTCTCTGCCGGACAACTATATTACCGACCTCACTCCCATTTCAGGCATGGCCAGCCTGATTCAACTGAAGCTGGCAAACAACCCGGTCCAGGACTATTCGCCGATAGAAAACCTCTATCCCCAGCTTCAGGAAAAGGATTTTGAACTCGGGCAGGTATTTGACGTGATCCTCCCCCTGAAGGCGGAGGACCCGGACGCGGAGGTCCCGATCAGCGACGCGGGGCTGGAAGCGATCCTGCGCGAGGCCACGGGCGTGTACGGCAGCGCGCTGACCCAGAAGGACCTGTGCACGATCGGCAAGCTCGTGCCCGGCGACCAGAGCCTGTGGGAGAATGTGAGCGACCTTTCGCCGCTGCGTTACTGCCTGAACATGGAAGGGATCGTGATCGACCGATCGCAGGTCAGCGACCTGAGTCCGCTGAGCGGGCTGACCAAACTCCGGGGGATCCGCATCGACAATTCCCTGGTGAGCGACCTCTCCCCGCTGGCCGGCCTCCTATCGCTGACCGGGGTGGAATTCCCGCGGAACCAGATCGAGGACATTTCAGCGCTGGCAACGCTCCCCAGGCTGGAAAGAGTGGAGCTGATCGATAACCGGATCGCGGATTTCAGCCCGCTGCAGGACCTGAAAAACCTGGTAGAGTTATATATCCAGTGGAACGGGACACAGGACGCCAGCGTCCTGAAGGATCTTGCGGGCGGGCTGAAGGGGAAGGATTTCGACACCGACCAGCCGCTGGAGCTGAACAGCTGGTTTTTCCGCGATCCAGACATGATCCAGTCGGAGAATCCGGACGAAGTGGTGGTCTTTACCGATCCCGTGTTTGAACGCCGCGTGCGCGAAATGATGGGCATCCCGGAGGGCGATATCACCGCGCGGGACGCGGCGGGCGTGGACGGGCTGGACTTCAACATGGAATGGCAGGAGAATATTCCCGACAACGTCCGCATCCATAATCTGACCGGGATCGAATACTTTATCAACTTGAAATATCTGAGCCTGAACTTCCACGCCGTATCAGACATTAGCATGCTGCCCGGACTCACGCGCATTGATAACGTGGGTCTCGGCTGCAACGGCATCACTGACTTGAGCGTGTTTGCGTCCATGCCCAACCTGCGCTACCTGATCCTGTTCGGCAATGGGATCACGGACATCTCGCCGCTGATAGGGCTGACGCAGTTGAGTATGCTGAAGATCGAACAGAACCAGATCGCCGACATTTCGCCTCTCGCGGGGATGACGGAGCTTGCGGAGCTGAACCTGTCGGACAACATGGTCGCGGATTTCAGCCCGCTTCAGGGCCTGCCAAACCTGAAGATGCTGCAGATCCAGCGCAACGGGACGCAGGACGCCAGCGGCCTCAAGGAACTCGCGGGCAGGCTGGCGCAGAAGGATTTCGAGCCCGACCAGCCGCTGGAGCTGAATCCCTGGTTAGGCGGCGGTACCGGAGACAATGGCGTCAAAGGCGGCGATCCGGATATGCTTCAGCCCAAGGATCCCGACAAGGTCATCAAGATCGCTGACAAGGTGATGGAACGCCGCATCCGCGAGACGATCGGCAAGCCGGAAGGCAAACTCACCGCCGGGGACGCGGCCTCGGTGGTGGAGCTGTACCTAGGCAACGAGTATCAGGATAAATTCCCCAAGGGGTCGCAGATCGCCGACCTGGGCGGAATCGAGCACTTCATCAACCTGAGGCGCCTTGACATCAGCTGGAACAGGATCAAGGACATCAAGAAACTCTCCGGACTGACAAGGCTTGAGTACCTCAAAGCATTCGGCAACCAGATCACAAGCGTCGCTCCGCTCAAGGACCTTGTGAACCTGAACAACCTGAACATCGGGGGCAACAAACTGACGAAGATCGACGCGCTTAAGGAACTGGCCAACCTGAAATCCCTGTATCTGGACGGAAACAAGATTAAGGATTTCTCACCCATTGAGTCGATTTATCCTTGGCTTGAGGATAAAGACTTTACATTGGGGAATTGAAGCACTGCAGGAACATAAAAGTGATTCCAGAGGGACTGAGACCAAGTCTTTGTCCTTAATTTACTCCTATATAAAGGACCAATAAATACTTGCATCTTCGTGGCAACGCCCTAAGAACACAATCGATTAGGCCGTCGTTGCCGATCGTTGAAAACCGTCCTACCCGGATTTATTACCCGGATAGACGGTTTTTTTGAGGATAAACATTCTGGGAAGCAGGGCAT
>ENA-UOUL01003142-UOUL01003142.1-bioreactor-metagenome-genome-assembly--contig:-NODE-3142-length-17560-cov-4.508894_pt1 | contig 17560 bp, 14 predicted proteins | sample MGYA00249838_ERZ747220 | MGnify/ENA primary metagenome ERZ747220 (study PRJEB28778, sample SAMN05720191) | bioreactor metagenome | isolation source: Anaerobic biogas reactor | place: USA:Washington...
AGCGACGACCGGTGACTTGAGTGCCTCCGCCTTCAGCGTCGTGGCGCGCTTGCTGTCATCGCTCTGCCAACTGCGGCGATCATCGGCAGCGAAGGGGGTGTCGGCCGTGACTGCACCGGTCAGGAAGCCCGCGGAGAAGACCCCGCGCGCCACGATACCGACATTGTGCTCGACTGCCGTCGGCAAGAGCCCCTGTGCCGCGGAGGGGTTGAGGATGCTGATCGCCTGCTGCAGAACGTCCACCACGCCGCGCTCGATCAACTCGATACCCATCTCGTTGGGGCCGATGGAGACGCCGACGAAGCGCGCCTTGCCCGCCTTGACGTAGGCCGCCGCGTTTGTCCGTGCATGCGCCAGCATCGCGGGTGAGAGGTCGAGCCCCACGACCTCATATCCGTGGTCGAGGAAGTACAAGGCCAACTGACCCGTGCCGCAGGCAATGTCCAGGAGATGGCGGTCGGTCGCGCCGGTAGCTGTCGCTTCATAGAACGCTTGAATACGGGGCGCCATGTCGGCAACGAAATGGGTCCAGCGCATGTTGTATATGTACGCGAAGCCCTCGCTGTATCCTTGCATGCTGTTCTCCTTACCAACTCAAGCGCCGTCACGGTGTGGGCGTGAGGTACGTGCCATCGACCCACCCCTCGAGGCGTGTCACCATCGAGGTGACACGGTACCACGCGATGCCGGCCAGATTGACCGGACCTTCGAGAATGATGACCGACATCCCCTCAGGCATCTGGCCCATGACCTCGCCATTGGGTGAGTAGCGCACGCGCAGACCGGCGCTGCCGACCCCGGTCACGGCTACGACCCACGGTGTCGCTGTCGGCGTGTTCGTTGGCAGGGGCGTGATGGTAGGGATGGGTGTCATCGTGGGCGTCATTGTGGGTGTCAGCGTGGGAGTTGGCGTGGCGGTGGGGGTAGGCGTTGGCGTGGCGGTTGGCACGCCTGTCGGCGTAAGCGTCGGGGTTGACGTCGGCGTAGGGGGAATGAACGCTCGTAGTTCCTGGGCCGGGACCATGCCGAGCGACAGCGCCACCGGCATGTTGATGCTCGTGGCGATGCGTTCCTGCAGGTCGCGCGCTTCCTGATGTGAGACCGTGCCCGAAACGCGTAAGGTCAGATCCAGGCTCAAGGAGCCGTCATCGTTGAGCACGTAGTCCCATTCCACGATTTCCCCGCCCCGAATCTGCCGGACTTCTGTCGCAATAGCGTCCTCGATGGTGCGCCGGAACGCCACCGTCTGGATCGAGCGCTGGGTCAGGATGACCAGGGGAATCGCGATGAGCACCAAGAGGATGCTGAATGCACGGAACCCGCGCCGCTGGGTTGCGACGCGATCGCGGTCAAGGGCGATGTCAGCGACTGGAAGCTGGCCGAGGACCTGGTCAACGCCGCCGTCGACACCTGGGGCAGCCTCGACATTCTGGTGAACAACGCCGGCGTGCTGCGCGACACCGTGCTGTTCAACATGACCGAGCAGATGTGGGACGACGTGATCCGGGTGCACCTGAAGGGGCACGCCGCCACCAGCACCCACGCCGCCAAGTACTGGCGGGCCAAGGGCAAGGCCGCCGGCGATCAGAAGATCTTCGGCCGCGTGATCAACACCTCCTCCGAGGCCGGCCTGTTCGGCTCCGGTGGCCAGCCGAACTACTCCGCGGCCAAGGCGGGCATCACCGCCCTGACCCTGTCGACCTCGCAGGCGCTGGCCAAGTACGGCGTCACCGCAAACGTGATCGCCCCCCGCGCGCGCACCGAGATGACCTCGCACGTGTTCGCCGAGGACCCGAACGCCAACGCCACCGACATCCTGTCCCCCGACCGGGTTGCCGACTTCGTCGCCTACCTGGCCTCCCCGGCCTCGCAGAAGGTCAACGGCCAGTTGTTCGTGGTGTACGGCAAGTTCGTCGCCCTGCTGAAGCCGGCCGAGGTCGAGAAGCGCTTCGACGCCGCCGGTGAGGTGTTCACCGTGGACGAGCTCGCCGAGCAGTTCGCGGAGGGGCGGCGATTGGAAGGTGAAATCGCGGCGAACCTTCGGGACATGGAAATGCGGTTGTGACGGCGGACGTCTTTGTCATCCAGGATCTCATCGACGCCGGGCGCATAGTCGTTGGGAGAGGTGGCCGGGTTCTGCTGGACAGCTGAACCGAGTTCTTAGGTGGTTCACTGCTCTTCATGCAGCTGCTGGTTGCGTGCGTAGTGTAGACCAGTAGACCTCATCGGGCGTACGGTCGCTGAGGCCCTGGTGGCGGCGCCGGTGGTTGTAGAAGTCGAAGTAGGCGGCGAGCTCGCGGCGCGCCTCGGTCAGGTTCTCGTAGGCTTTGAGGTAGACCTCCTCGTGCTTGACGGATCTCCAGAGGCGCTCAATGAACACGTTGTCCAGCCAGCGCCCGCGGCCGTCCATGCTGATCTGCACGCCGTGACCGGTGAGCACGCTCGTGAAGCCCTCGCAGGTGAACTGCGAGCCCTGGTCGGTGTTGAAGATCTGCGGCGCCTCGTAGCGCGCGAGAGCCTCCTCGAGAGCCTCGATGCAGAACGCGGCGTCAAGGGTGTTGGAAAGCCGCCAGCTGAGCACCCGCCGGGAAGCCCAGTCCATGATCGCCGTGAGGTAGCAGAAGCCCTTGGCCAGCGGGATGTAGGTGATGTCGGTCGCCCAGACGTGGCCGGCCGCGGTGATCTCGAGGTCGCGTAGCAGGTAGGGGTAGATCTTGTGGCCGGGAGCGGGCTTTGTGAGCTTGCGCTTGGGGGCGATGGCCGTGATGCCCATCTGGCGCATCAGCGTGCTCACGTGGCCGCGGCCGGACGCGAAGCCGCGGTCCCTGAGCTCGTTCCTGATCCTTCTCGCGCCGTAGAAGGGCAGCTCGGTGTGGATCTCGTCGATGGCGGTCATCAGGGCGAGGTCACGCTCGCCGGTCGGTGCGGGCTCGTAGTAGACGCTCGAGCGGGCAAGGCCGAGCAGGCGTGCCTGGCGCGTGATGGGCAGCGGGTGGCTGCGATCGATCATCGCTTTGCGCTCGGCCCGTGTGTGCGCCCGAGCGCCACGGACAAAAAATCGCACTCCATGGTGAGCTCGCCGATCTTGGCGTGCAGCTGGGCGACGTCGGGCTCACCCCCCTTGCCGCCCTCGGAGGCGCCGAACACGGCGGCGGCGCCCTCGAGGAGCTGGCGCTTCCACTTGGTGATCACCTGGGGATGGACGTCGAAGCGCTCGGCGAGCTCGATCACGGTCTGCTCTCCCTTGACCGCCTCGAGGGCGACCTTGGCCTTGAAGGCCGGGGAGTGATTGCGGCGTGGACGTCGTGGCATCGTGGTGCTTCCTCCTCGGTCGGCTGCCGGGGAGCAGTATCACCCTATCGGGCTGTCCGAATTCGCCCGGCCACTTCTCTGGAGAGCCGTCTCATCAAGATGGCGCAGGATGCCCACCGCGCCGAGCTCACCAATGACACGGCACCCGACCCCATCAAGCTCCCAGAGCCGGACGTCGCCGATATGGAGGCGTTCCTGGCCGAGGTTCAGATGGTGCTGCCGGTGCTCGGTTTCGACCTCACCCAGCCCAAGCCGACCTCCGCCGGCGCCAAGCCGGCTAAAGAGACATCCCCTGTCTTCGTGCTCAACAAGGTCGGCGCATCCGCACGGGCGCAGGAGATCGACGGCCAGTTCGTCGTCTTCATGGGCTCGACGGCCCGTAAGCGGGGTGTGCCTTCTTGGAATTCATACAAAGCGCTTCGGGAGAAGCTCGTCGCCGACAACTCACTCGTCGAGGGCCATGACCGGACCTGTCTCGTGTTCAGTGAAGATGTCGCCTTCAACAGCCTCAGCGCGGCGGCGCCGGTGGTCATGGCGCGAGCCTCGAACGGGCGCAAGAACAGGCAGCTGGAGACGACCGGCGAGACCTACGCGCAGTGGCAGGACGTGAAACTCACGGCGTCAGGAGCCGACGTCGCCGACGCCGACGGCGGGGAAGAAGGCTGAACACCGCCGCCTCACGGAGGAAGCAGCCCGCTCGGCCTACGTGAGGACCAGCGTGACGCGTGTGGGGGACGACTCGCTCCGCTCCTGAGGTTGGCCCGGGAGTGGGGACACGGCCTTCGAGGTGTGCGTGTCGAGACGGAGCCCCAGTGCACCCGAACGGGCATCCTGAGCCGGCTTGTCGGCGAGGCAGCGCAGGCCGAGCCGGAGGGTCTCCGAGAGTGTGCGCCCGCTGACCTCAGAGAGAGCAACCAGCAACTTCATCTCATCCGGCTTGAGTCGCACCGAGACGACGCCGCCCGGCTTCGCGCCGCTGCCGGCGCCAATGATCTCGTAGTCGCTTTCGCTGTCGTGTTTCTTCGCCATGTTCGCCCCTTAGGAGTGCTTGTCGAGAAGTGCTGTCTGGGCCTCAGTCGCGGGAAACGCGGTGATGGGCCGCCAGACTCCCGGGTCGCGTGTCTTCGCCAGAGGCACGGAGAACACCCGTCCGCCGTGAGTGCGACCGATCAAGAGCACTGGAGCCCGTCTCCTCTTCCGGTTGCGCACGATGATGTGAGGGTTCTCGACCATTTGATTGACCTCTCGCGGGGTCACGCCATGCTCGGCGATGTGCGCTTCGGCCTCATCATTCCAGCTGAGGGCGCGGACCTCGACGGCCACTTGTCAGTCTAGGTGTCGCGTGTATGATGTGTCATACACAATATGACGTCGACAGAAGAAGGTCAAACCATGAGCGACCCGGACATCATCTCCCTGGACTACCTGCTGGTGGCCGATGCCGCGGACGTCGTGAACGGCAAGCTCTATCTCCTCGGCGGCGGCTGGGACAGGCTGAAGGTGCCGCGACTGCCCGGTCCGCCCGCCGTTCCGTTCGCCGTAGCGGTCGGCATCGACGTTCCGTGGAGCATGGCCAATCGCAAGCTTGGGTTCAGTGTCGATGTGGTGAATGCGGATGCCGGTGAAGTGGTGCAGCTCGTTGGCGGTGCGTTTGAAGTCGGGCGACCGCCGGGCTTGCGCGCCGGGACGCCGCAGCGCTTTCAGATAACCGTACCTGCGCAGCCGCAGTTCGGTGCGGCGGGGCGCTACGTCATCCGTTGCTCTGTAGACGGCAGCGAGCTTGGTCATACGGCAATCGAGGTCTCCTCCGCGCAGGGCGAAGCCTGACGCGGGCCGGCAGGAAGCGCGGTGGCGGCACCGGGCGCCACGACAGTAAGTCGGTGCTCGGAGTGGGTCAAGGGTGACGTTTGACTCGACCGCTATCCATTCCACGCCGTCACCTCGACCTTGTACGATGGGGTACGGAGGGTTCGGGACTGCAACGGCCCTGACGGGGAGGTGCCGTGACAGCGGCGGGGATCATCGAGTCGCACGTCGAGCAAGCGATGCTCGAGTGGCTGGCGCAGTTGGGCTACGCGACCGCCTTTGGTCCGGACGTCGAGCCGGAGAAGTTGGGCGCCGAGCGGGACGACTTCACCGAAGTCGTCCTCTCTCGGCGCCTGCGCGCCGCGCTCGAGCGCATCAACCCGGAGCTTCCGCCGTCGGCGATCGACGACGCGATGAAGAGGGTCCTCGCCCCGGACTCAACGGACCTCGTTGAGAACAACCACCGCTTCCACCGCCTGCTGGTCGACGGCATCGACGTCGAGTACACGCGGACCGACGGCAGCATCGCCGGCGACAAGGCGTGGCTGGTCGACTTCGACGACGTCGACGCCAACCACTGGCTCGCCGTCAACCAGTTCACGGTCAAGGAAGGCAGGACGACCAAGCGGCCGGACGTCGTCTGTTTCGTCAACGGCCTGCCGATGGCCGTGATCGAGCTCAAGAACCCGGCCGACGTGAACGCCACTACCAAGAAGGCCTTCCAGCAGCTGCAGACCTACAAGAACGCCGTCCCGAGCCTGTTCGTCTGCAACGAACTGCTCGTCGCGAGCGACGGTATCGAGGCGCGCCACGGCACGCTGACCGCTCCGTGGGAGCGGTTCATGCCGTGGCGCACCGTCGACGGCGCTGAAGTCGCCGACAAGGGCGCGCCGGAGCTCAAGACGCTCGTCAACGGCATCCTGGAGCAGCGCCGCTTCCTGGACCTCGTCCGCTACTTCAACGTCTTCGAGACTGATGGCCCGAGCGTGGCCAAGAAGATGGCCGCGTACCATCAGTACTGGGCCGTGAACAAGGCAGTGGAGGCCACCGTCCGCGCGGTCGAGGAGGACCATCGCGTCGGCGTCGTCTGGCACACGCAGGGCAGCGGCAAGAGCCTCTCGATGGCGTTCTACGCCGGCAAGCTCGTGCAGCAGCCGCAGATGGCCAACCCGACGCTGGTCGTCCTCACCGACCGGCTGGACCTGGACGACCAGCTGTTCGGCACCTTCGCCGCCTGTCACGAGCTGCTGCGTCAGAAGCCGGTGCAGGCGCAGAGCAGGGAGGACCTGCGCCTCAAGCTGCAGGTCGCCTCGGGCGGCGTCGTCTTCACCACCATCCAGAAGTTCATGCCGGACGAGCGCGGCGAGGCGCATCCGCTGCTGAGCGAGCGCGCCAACATAGTAGTCGTCGCCGACGAGGCGCACCGCAGCCAGTACGACTTCATCGACGGGTTCGCCCGGCACATGCGCGACGCGCTGCCGAACGCCTCGTTCATCGGCTTCACCGGCACGCCCATCGAGCTCACCGACAAGAACACGCGCGCCGTGTTCGGCGACTACATCGACACCTACGACATCCAGCGGGCGGTCGAGGACGGCGCCACCGTGCCTATCTTCTACGAGGGCCGCCTCGCCGAGATCGACCTCCCCGAGAGCCAGAAACCGGTGGTCGACGCGGCGTTCGAGGAGCTCACCGAGAGCGAAGAGGTGCAGCGCCGCGAGAAGCTCAAGAGCAAATGGGCGCGCATCGAGGCCATGGTGGGGACGGAGCGGCGCCTCGCGCTCGTGGCTGCCGACCTGGTCAGGCACTTCGAGGGGCGCCAAGCCGGCGATCCGGCGACGCCCATGAAGGGCATGGTGGTCTGCATGAGCCGGCGCATCTGCGTCGATCTGTACTCCGAGATCGTGAAGCTGCGCCCGGAGTGGCATGGGGCGGAGGCCGGCGCCGACGCGGGCGACGAGATCGGCGCCGTCAAGGTGGTGATGACCGGCTCCTCCTCCGACCCGCTGGACTGGCAGCAACACATCCGCAACAAGCCGCGCCGCGAGGCGTTGGCCCGCCGCTTCAAGGACCCGGACGACCCGTTCAAGCTGGTCATCGTCCGCGACATGTGGCTCACCGGCTTCGACGCGCCCAGTCTCGCGACCATGTACATCGACAAGCCGATGCGCGGGCACGGCCTCATGCAGGCGATCGCCCGCGTGAACCGCGTCTTCCGCGAGAAGCAGGGCGGGGTGATCGTCGACTACCTCGGCATCGCCTATCAGCTCAAGCAGGCTCTCAACGACTACACCGACGGCGGCGGCACGGGCGAGCCCGTCGTCGACCAGGCGACGGCTGTGGCGGTCATGCTCGAGAAGTACGAGATCGTCCGCGACATGCTCCACGGCTTCGACTTCGTCGACGTCTGGCTGCAGGGCACGCACGACGAGAAGCTGTGCCTCATCGGCGACGGCAAGGAGTTCGTGCTCGGCCTCGAGGACGGCAGGCGCCGGTTCGTCGAGGCCGTCACGGCGCTCAGTCGCGCCTTCTCCCTCGCCGTGCCGCACCGCGACGCCCTCCGCATCCGCGACGAGGTGGCCTACTTCCAGACCGTCCGCGCAGCGCTGATGAAGGGTGACTCCGCTGGTCAGGCCTCGAACGAGGCGCTGGATCTCGCCGTCCGCCAGATCGTCTCGAAGGCCGTGTCCACCGACGAGGTGGTCGACATCTTCGCCGTTGCCGGTCTGGAGCACCCCGACGTGTCGGTGCTGGACGAGAGGTTCCTTGCCGAGGTGCGCGACATGCCGCGCCGCAACCTCGCCGTCGAGATGCTCGAGAAGCTGCTGCGTGACGAGGTCAAGGTGCGCTTCCGCCGCAACCTCGTCGAGTCGCGGCGCTTCTCGGAGATGCTGCAGAGCGCCGTGATCCAGTACCGGAACCACGCCATCACCTCGGCGCAGGTCATCGAGGAGCTGATCACGCTCGCCAAGGATCTCCGGGAGGCCGGGAAGCGCGGCGCGCAGCTCGGCCTGACGGAGGACGAGGTCGCCTTCTACGACGCGCTGGAGACCAACGACAGCGCCGTCGCGGTGCTCGGCGACGAGACGCTCAAGCGCATCGCGCAGGAGCTGGTCGAGACCGTCAAGCGCAACGCGACCATCGACTGGAACCTGCGCGAGAGCGCCCGCGCGAGGATGCGCGTGATGGTCAAGCGCCTGTTGAAGAAGCATGGCTACCCGCCCGACAAGACCGAGCACGCCACGGCCCTGGTGCTCGCCCAGGCCGAGGTCGTGTGTGAGGAGTGGGCGGGATGAGCGACCTCTCCCTGTTCGCCTCGGTCCCGCGCGGGCTCGAGTCGATGCTCGCCGGCGAGCTGCGGGCGCTCGGCGCGGCGCACGTGAGGCAGGTCCGCGCCGGCGTCGCGCTCCGGGGCTCCCTCGAGACCGCCTACCGCGCCTGTCTCTGGTCGCGGCTCGCCGGCAGGATCCTGTTGCCGCTGACGGAGGGCGTCGCCGGGGACGGCGACGAGCTGTACGCGGTCGCGCGGGCCGTCGACTGGAGTGAGCACCTCGGCGCCGACGAGACGCTGGCGGTGGACTTCAGCGGTACCAACCGGCGCATCCGCGACACCCGGTTCGGCGCGGTGCGGGTCAAGGACGCGATCGTCGACCGCCTGCGCGAGGAGTGTGGCGGGCGCCGGCCGTCGGTCGACCCGCACGCCCCGGACGTCCGCGTCAATGCGCACCTCGCCGGCGGCCGCGTGACCCTCTCGATCGACCTGAGCGGACACAGCCTGCACCGGCGCGGCTACCGCGCCGACAAGATGCAGGCGGAGGCGCCGCTGAAGGAGAACCTGGCCGCCGGCATGCTGCTCTACGCGGCCTGGCCGAAGGAGGCCGGCGCCGGGGGCAGCCTGATGGACCCGCTCTGCGGGTCGGGCACGCTGCCCATCGAGGCGGCGCTCATGGCCGGTGACGTGGCGCCGGGGCTGCTGCGCGCCGAGGGCGAGGGCGCCGGTCCGCGCAGCCGGTCCGGCGGATCGGCCCCGGCCCTCGGCTTCCTGCGCTGGCGGGGCCACGACGCACGGACCTGGGACGCGCTGCTCGCCGAAGCGCGCGAGCGGCGCGACGCGGGCCTCGCGCGGCTCACGGCGACGCGGGCGGAGGCGAGTATCCGCGGCAGCGACCACGATCCGCGCGCCGTCCGTCTCGCCCGGGACTGCGCGCGACGAGCCGGGCTGCGCGACCTCGTGACGTTCGAACAGGCGGAGCTGGCCACGGTCGTGCCGGCCGCCGGCCGCGGGCTGCTCGCCGCCAACGCGCCGTACGGCGAGCGGCTCGACGCCGCGGAGGCCGAGGCCGTCTACCGACAGCTCGGCGAGCGGCTGCGCGCCGCCTTCGCCGGCTGGGCCGCGGTCGTGCTCGCCGGCGACCGGCGTCAGCTCGGCGCGCTCGGCCTCGCCGCCAGACGCGAGACCACGCTGCGCAACGGGCCCCTCGACTGCGTGCTCGCCTACTACGAGGCCGGCGCGGCCCCGGCCGGGTCGGCCGCACCCCGCGGCGCCCGGGCGGCCGCGCGCTCGTCCTCCGCGGCGGCGGTCGCTGCACCGGAGCCCCCGAGCGGCGCCGCGACCGGCGGCTCCGGCGCGCCCGGGGCCCTGCTGAGCAGCGGCGCCGAGTATCTGGCCAACCGGCTGCGCAAGAACCGGCGCCGTCTCGCGCGCCGCCTGCAGCGCGAGGGCATCACCTGCTACCGCCTCTACGACGCCGACCTGCCCGAGTACAACCTGGTCGTCGACGTGTACGGGGACTGGGCTCACGTGCAGGAGTACGCGGCGCCGGCCGAGATCGACCCGGACAAGGCGCGCCGCCGCCTCGCCGAGGCGCTCGACGTGATCGGCGCCGAGCTCCGTCTCCCCCGCGCGCGCATGGTGCTCAAGCAGCGCCGCCGGCAGCGCGGGTCCGCGCAGTACGAGCGGGGCTCCGGCAAGCCCCGCCTCCTGGAGGTGACCGAGGACGACCTCGCGTACCTCGTCGACCTGCACACGTACCTCGACACCGGCTTCTTCATCGACCAGCGGCTCACGCGGCGGCTGGTGCGCAAGCTGGCCGGCGGCCGCCGCTTCCTCAACCTCTTCGCCTATACCGGCGCCATGACGGTGAACGCCCTCGCCGGCGGCTCACCCTCGTCCACCACGATCGACCTCTCCGCCACCTACCTCGACTGGGCGGGGCGCAACCTGGCCGCCAACGGGTTCGAGGCCGTGCGGCGCGACTGGCCCGTGGAAGCCGGCGGACGCGAGCACGAGCCCGCCGCTCACACGCTGGTCCGCGCGGACTGCCTGCGCTGGGTCGCGGAGGCGGACGGGCCCTACGACCTCATATGGCTGGATCCGCCGGCCTTCAGCAACTCGAAACGGATGGGCCGCGCCACCTTCGACGTGCAGCGCGACCACACCGACCTGATCCGCCTCACCGTGCGACGCCTGCTCGCCCCGGGCGGCGTCCTCCTCTTCGCGACCAACCTGCGCAACTTCCGCCTCGCGCGCGCCGAGCTCGGCTCCCTGGCGGTCAAGGACCTCTCGCGCGCCACCCTCGCCTTCGACTGCGAGCGCGACGCGAACCGGCACCACGTGTTCCGCATCGAACGGCGCGCCTGACCCGCTGCCCGCGCGCTCGGACCGAACCTCCGGGCCGTGACGCGCGTCTCTGCGACGGGACGCACCGGCGAGTGGGGCAGTGGGACGTGAGTGGGAGTGCGTCTCCCCGTCGCGGCGGGTATACCACCGCGAGGCGCGCCGATCCCGGCCGCCCGACCGCGCGAGGAAGGAGACCTCATGGGTTCTGCTCACAGGCGCGTCACCCGGTGCCGGGCGCCGCTCCTCCTGCTGCTGTTCGCGTTGCTGGCGCTGCTCGTCGCCGCCCCCGGGGTCTGGGCAGGCCCGCCCGACCCGACCATGTCGCTCGACGAGCTGCGGACGGAGCTGGAGGCCGGGCCGCTCGACGGTCACCTGCTCACCACCATGAAGGGCACCACACCGGAGAGGATCACGGTGCAGGTGCAGAGCGTCATCGACTACTCGAACGGTACGCTGATCCTCTTCGAGGCCTCGGGCCCCTGGATCGACCGCATCGGCGGCATCGCCTCCGGCATGAGCGGCAGCCCCGTTTACGTGGACGACGGCGGCGTCGACAAGCTGGTAGGGGCGCTCTCCTACGGCGACGCGTTCACGCTCAACGGCCTCGGGCTCGCCACGCCCATCGAGTTCATGACGGCGATCCAGGACGCCTACCCCCTGAGTGCGCTGCGCGCGATCGAGCGCACCCGCCCGCCGGCGGCCGGCGTCTACAAGCTGAGTGAGCCGGTCCGGACCTCACATGGCGTCGTCACCAGCGTGCGGGTGGCGCGCAGCGCCAAGGCCGCCGCCAAGGTCGAGGCGCCCGCCCGCCAGTCCGTCATGGCGCCGCTCGGCCTCCTGGAGATCGGCGGCGCACAGCCGGGCAGCGCGACCTTCGACCGTATCGCCGCCAAGTTCGCGAGGAGCGGGTTCCTCGTCAAGGCGGCGTCGGGCACCAGCGCGTGGGCCGGTCCGCCGACGCCCGACCTCGAGCCCGGCTCGCCCTGTGCCGTCCTCTTCTCGCAGGGCTCCGTGTGGGTCGGCGCCGCCGGCACCGTCACCTACGTCGACGGCGACGCCGTGATGATCTTCGGCCACCCCTTCGCGCAGTTCGGCCCGCTCGAGGCCGACCTCACCGGCGGCTACGTCGAGGGTGTGTGGGGAAGCAGCCTCGCGCCCTACAAGCTGATCGCCCCGCGCGACGTCAAGGGCGCCGTCGTGCAGGACCGCATGTGGGGCGTCGAAGGCGATCTCGGCAAGACCGCCCCCAGCTTCCCGGTGACGACCGAGCTCACGCTGCCGGGCGTGGCCACTCCCTTCCAGGACCAGACCGACGTCAGCCAGTGGCTGTTCACCGGCGGCGCGTATCCCGAGCTGCCCGGCGAGATCGTCTCCGCGCTGGCCTACCGCTGGCTCGACCAGTACTTCTATCCGGGCAGCGGCGAGACGACCACCGTCATCCGCGTCTCCGACGACACGGGTACCTACACCGTGTCGCGCCACAACATCTGGACGGACCCGTTCGACGTGTCCTGGCTGCTCGGCATGGACGCGAGCGACCTGCTGTACACACTGTCGTCCAATCCGGACGGCGTGCTGCAACCTGAGATCGAGTCGGTCGCCGTGACCGGCAGCCTCTCGCCGACGCAGCGCAGCGCCCGCATCGCCGCGATCACCCTGCCCGATGGGTGGGGTCCCGGCGAGAACGTGGTGCGCGTCGACTACTACCGCTACGGCTCCCCTGCCGTGCAGTCGCTCGAGACGACGCTCACTGTGCCGGCCGGGACCTCGCTGTACGGGCGGCTGGCCGTGTACCCGGCCGTGTACGGCGGCGGCGAGGACGAGGAAGTGGGGAGCTCTCCCGCCTCGGATCCACCGGCCACCCTGGCCGAACTCGTCGACCAGCTCAACGCATCCCCGGGCAACGGCGAGTTCATCGTCTCGTACCAGCCCGAGGAGGGCGCCGGGCCGGGGGCGCCGGACCCGATCGAGAGGACCGTCGCGACCGGCTATGTCTTCTCCAACGAGCTCGCCCTCCCGACCGCCTACGTCACGCTGCGCGCCCGACCGAGGACGGTGGCCTACGGCGCCGACGTCACCGTGACCGGATCCGTGGAGAGCTCGAAGGACGTCGCCGTCACCCTCTACCGCCGCGACGCCGGCGGCAGCGAGGTCGAGGTCGCCACGCTCCACGCCCGCTCCAAGCAGGGCATGGCGAGCTTCACGGGCGTCGTGCGCAACCTCAGGCGCAACACGACGCTCATCGCGCGCGTGGGCTCCGTCGACGGCTCGCTGCCCGGCGGCGCCGTGGCGAACGTCAAGGTGACTCCGCGGGTCTGGCTCACGGGCGCCGCCCGTCTGGCCGTGCACGTGCGGCCCGCCACCGACGACACGGTCATGCTCCAGCGCCGCGCGCGCCGCGTGTGGAAGAACTACAAGCGCGTCACGGTCCTCGGCGGCGAGGGGTCGACCAGGCTGCCCAAGGGGACCCATGTGCTGCGCGTCAAGGTCCCGGCCGGTGATCTCCACGCCGCGGGCACCTCGCCGGTGTTCACGATCAAGGTGAAGTGAGGCCGGGGAGCACAGCCCTCGCAGATCCACATCCGACTGAGGACCGGCGGGCGCGGCGGGACGATCTCCCGCCGCGCCCGCCGTCTCACACGGACTTCGGGTTCAGGACGGTCTCCCAGCCATAGCCGGCCGCCGTCGCGACCCCCTGCAGAGCGGTCCGCACGGCGGCGTAGTCCCACTGGTAGCTGTAGTCCTGGCCGAAGAGACGGGAGGTCTCCTCGATCGAGCCCGAGCGCTCCTTGCCGCCGGTCCTGTAGGTCCCGGCCTTGAAGCCGAAGCCGGGGCTCATGTCGTCCATGCCGCTCGAGACGCCCGACCCCTTCTCGACCAGGATCTCCCAGAAGCGGACGACCCGGGCGGCGTCGTCCACCCGCGCCTTGCACTTGTAGGTGAGCTTCTTCCTGCTCAGGAAGGCCTTGCGCTCGGCCAGCACGGCCTCACCTTCGAGACTGCCGTCCTTCTGCTGCGCCAGCCGCACCGGCAGGGTCGCGCTCGCGGCCGCCAGGTCGTCTGCGAGTGACATCTCTCCTCCCTCCCGCGTCGCTGCAGAGGATATCGGCGCGCGCCGCCGCCGACTGAAGCGCGCCCGCCGTGCGGAATCGGTGGCTTGGTCACCGGTCTGGCCGGTCAGTTCCACCGCGCTACCTCGACGCGCACGCCGTCGAGGTCCTCGCCGTCGGAGACGGCGTCCACGACCAGGTGGCTGCGCACGACGTCCTGCTCGTTGATCATCCTCGCCAGCGGCACGGCGAGGGCGAGGTGCACCGCCTTCTGCACCCCGCGCGCGCCGGTACGGTCGCTCAGGCCGGTCCGCGCGAGCGCATCGATGAGGCGCGGCGTGGCCTGCACGCCGATGCCGCGCTCCTGCAGGTCGGGTCGGGCGGCGAGACGCCCGACCTCCAGCTCCACGATGGACCGCCCCGCCGCGGCGCCCAGCGGCGGGAAGACCAGGACGCGGCTCACGCGCGACAGGACGGCGTCGCCGAGCACGTCGACGCAGGCGTGGAGGGTCGCGGCGCGGGCCTCGGCGACCCGCTCGTCGTCATCCCGGGAGCGACCGATCCAGGCGGACGCGCCGGCGTTGGTCGTCATGATCACGGTCGCGTTGAGGCTCGAGACCGTGGTGCCCTCGAGCGTGGTGATGCGCCCCTCGAGCAGCTCGTAGAGCAGCCCGCGGACGAAGGGATGGGCGCGATCGATCTCGTCCAGCAGGACGACCGCGGCCGGCCGCTGCAGCAATCCGGCGACCAGCGAGCCCGCCTGCTCCGACGAGAGGAGGCGGTCGGCGTCGACCGGGGAGGTCAGCTCGCTGCAGTCGAAGCGCAGCGGCGAGCTGCCCGGCCCGCCGAGCACCGTCTGGAGCTCGCAGGCCAGGCTGGTCTTGCCGATGCCGGGCGCGCCGGCGAAGAGGTAGGAGCGCGGCCGGCCCGGCGTCCCCAACCCGTACACCCACGCCAGAAGGTCGTCGACCACGGCCTCGCAGGCCTCGTGCTGCCCCAGCACGACCTGCTCGAGGCGCCCGGTCACGGCGTCTCCCGCGGGGACCAGGTCGCGACCCACCCAGCAGCGCGCGAGGCCGAGAAGGTCCGCCGCCGCCTCACGCACGGCCGCGACCGGTCCGCGCCCACGGGGCGCGTTGAACGCGGCCCTCAACATGCGCTGGACCGGGCCCAGCGACGGCTGGTCCGGGAAGTGCCGGGCCGCCATCCTGAAGGCCTCCTCGATGGCGGCATTGCCGAACCCCGTTGGGACCCTGAGGCGGTCCGCCTCCAGGCCGACGATGACGCGCGCCTCCGCGGGAGTGGGCGCGGGCACGTCGACGACGGTGAAGCAGTCGGTGAAGTGCCGCTTGCTGTCGCGCAGCCGCGCCCATCCCGCCGGAGTGGCGGTGACGACCAGGTGCACCCGCGGGTGTCTGGCGACGTCCACCAGAAGGTCGACGAGGTCCGACGCCTCGTGCCGCCCCTGCCAGGCCCCCAGGGCCTCGTGGACCGACTCGACCAGTACGAGGCAGTCGTCGGCCGCCTGCTTCAACATGAGCCCGACACGGTTCTCGAGGTTGCCGACGTAGAAGCACCCGGCGAGCCAGTCACGGGGCGTCGTGCAGTACATCGGCCAGGAGAAGCGATGCGGTCCGGGAGTACAGAAGTCGAGCGTCGGCTGCGCGTCGCCGGTCTCCCACGCGGCGGACCGGCGCAGCGTCAGCGCCACCGAACGCCGGCCCACGCCCTCATGCCCGACCAGCGCGACGTTCTGGCCGGCGCGCAGCAGCTCGACGGCGGGGTCGACCAGCGCGCTGCGGATGTAGGGGAGGGACTCCCTGCCGGAAGAGAACAGCGTCTCCACCTCGGGCCCTAGCCGCTGGACCTTCGCGAGCTCCAGTATCCGGTCCGGCGAATCACTCACGACGCGCTCCTTCCCTCAGGCGACGACCGTCCACGACCCCGAGGCGGATGCGAGGCCGCCCCGCCGACGCGCCCTCTCCGGGAGGAGGACAAGACGGCTGGGACCGAGCAACGTAAACCCCGGCGGGGACGGAAAGCCGCGGCGGCCGAGCGTGGCTCAAGCCTGAGGAGACACCCGGATCCGCCCCGTCGCCGGCACCGGGTCGGTCAGCCTCGAGCCGCCGCGGCTCGCAGGCAGGCGGCCCGCCGCCGCGGAGCGTGGCACGCCTCAGCCCCGAGAGGCGTATAATCAGGCGCCATGCAGCGCATCCGCAGCATCCGCACGGTGAGCATCGTCGCGCTCGTGGTCGCCGGCATCATCGCCGCCATCGCCATCCTCGCGGCCCCCTCGTTCGCCGCCTCTCCCACGGCGCGCGGCGCGCCGGTCCCCAAGCCACCGATCGTCAAGAAGTACATCCGCTACGGCACGGCCCGCAAGAAGCAGACGGCGGCGTACTGCCGGCGCCATTACGGGCAGCGCGTCTGGAGACTCACCAAGCCCAAAGCCATCGTTCTGCACCACACCGCCGGGGCGACCTGGCAGGCCGCCTGGAACACCTTCGACGCCAACACCGCCTACAACGGCGAGAAGCCCGGGGTCTCGGCGCAGTTCATCGTCCACAAGGACGGCACCATCTACCAGCTCATGCCGCTCACCCACCGGGCCCGCCACTGCATCGGCATGAACTGGACGGCGTTCGGGATCGAGTTCGTGCAGGAGCCGAGGGCGGGCAAGGACGGTCATTGGATGGACCGCCAGATCCTGGCCCGCACGAAGCAGGTCGGCGCGGGTCTGCGACTGGTCCGCTGGCTCCGCTACCGGTACGGCATCAAGAAGGTCGACGTGGTCGGCCACGCGACCGCCAACGCGTCACGCTTCTTCAAGGACCGCACCGGTATCAGGAACGCCGCCGGCGATTGGTACGCCGCCGAGGTCAAGGCCTTCCGCGCACGACTCTGACCACCGGTCGCCGGCCCCCGCATCCGGACGCCCGTCGTCCCATCCGCTGCTGAGGATGAACCCGTCCTCCAGCGCGGCGAGGCACGCATCCACCGCCGCGACGTCGTAGCGCGTCCCCGCGCCGTCCCGCAGTTCCTCCACCGCGACCTCGTGCGGCAGGGCCGGCCGGTACGGTCGATGGGAGGTCATGGCCTCGAACACGTCCGCCACCGCCAGCACCCGGGCCTCGGGCAGGATGTCGTCGCCACGCAGTCCTGAGGGATATCCCGACCCGTCCAGCCGCTCGTGGTGCTGAAGGACCGTCCGGGCGACCGGCTGGTCGAACCTGATCGAGCGCAGCACGTCGTAGCCGGCGCGGGCGTGCACCTTGATCAGCTCGAACTCGTGCACGCTCAGACGTCCCGGCCTGGAGAGGATCTCCGCCGGCACGGCGACCTTGCCGGCGTCATGGACGAGCGCGGCCATCCGCAACCCCTCGACCTGGTCTCTCGGCCACCCCATCCGCTCGGCGATCGCCACGGCCAGCTCGGCGACCCGTCGTTCATGCCCGGCGGTGTACGGATCGCGGCTCTCCACCAGGCTGCCCATGGCCGTCACGGCCCCCCGTACGTTCTGCTGCAGACGTTCGGCGTGACGCATCAGCTCCGCTTCCGTCTGCCGCATGTCCGTCACGTCGAGCATCAGGCCGCCGATGAACCCGCCGCGGTCGGCGCCGCCGACGGAGAAGGCGAGCGCACGGACCCACCTCCGCTCGCCGCCGCTCGGCCAGTACTCGATCACGTCGACCGTCTCGCCGTCGAGCGCCCGCCGGCAGTGGTCCCGCAGGGACCGGGCGACGTCGGGCGCCCACACGTCGTCCGGCGTCCG
>ENA-UOUL01003143-UOUL01003143.1-bioreactor-metagenome-genome-assembly--contig:-NODE-3143-length-17557-cov-3.489073_pt1 | contig 17557 bp, 12 predicted proteins | sample MGYA00249838_ERZ747220 | MGnify/ENA primary metagenome ERZ747220 (study PRJEB28778, sample SAMN05720191) | bioreactor metagenome | isolation source: Anaerobic biogas reactor | place: USA:Washington...
GCGGAATCGCGATATACCCATCCTCAACCGCAAACGGCCTCTTAAGAAACCCCTGCCCCAGATCCCACCCCTCAGCCATCCCCGGATGCTCCTGGATCAGGAAATTCGGCGTGCACGCGTCCACCTGCAGACACGACGCCAGCGAAATCGGACCCAGCGGGTTGTGCGGCGCCACTGACGCGTAATACACCTCCGCCATCGCCGCGATCTTCCGCGCCTCGAAAATCCCGCCCGCGTGGCACAAATCCGGCTGAAGGATCGCCGCCGCCTGCTTCTCCAGCACCTCGCGAAACCCCCACCGCGTGAAAAGCCGCTCGCCCGTCGCGATCGGAATGCTCGTCGACTGCGCCACCCGCGCCATCGTATCCACGTTCTCCGGCAGACACGGCTCCTCGATGAACATCGGATGGTACGGCTCGAACGCCCGCGCCAGCCGGATTGCCATCGCCGGACTCACCCGACCGTGAAAATCGATCCCGATATCCACCCCGCCGCCCACCGCCTCGCGAACCGCCGCCAACCGATTCACCTGCCGCTCGACGTACGCCGGCGTATCGACGTTCCGCACCGGCTCCTCCGCCGCGATCTTGACCGCTGTGAACCCCTGCGCCACCCGCTTCTTCGCCGACTCCGCCGCCGCTTCCGCCTCATACCCGCCGCAGCCGGCGTACATCCGCACCCGCGTCCGGCACGGCCCGCCTAGAAACTCATGCACCGCCATCCCGTGGAACTTGCCCTTGATATCCCACAGCGCCTGCTCGATCCCGCTCAGCGCGCTCGTCAACACCGCCCCACCGCGATAGAACGTCCCGCGATACAGCGCCTGCCAGTGCCGCTCGATCGCCCGCGGGTCCTGGCCCACCAGGTAGTCAGCCGCCTCGCGAACCGCCGCCGCCACCGTCCGCGCACGGCCCTCCACGATCGGCTCGCCCCAGCCGACCAGACCCTCATCCGTCGAAACCTTCAAAAACAGCCACCGCGGCTTGACGAAAAATGTCTCCAGCTTCGTGATCTTCATGGCAACTCCTCATCTTGCGCAGCGGTACTTCGGCGACCAGCCCAGCACCTCCCGCGCGTGATCGCAACAGATCAGCGCACCAAACCCGTCGCAGCGGCTCAGCTTCTCACGATCCACCGGCACGCCCGGATAGAATCGCTCCGCCAGCTCCAGCGTCGGCGTGGTTGTCCACTGGTCCTCCGCGTTCATCAAAAAACAATCGAACCCGTCCCTCGGCTCGTACGCCATCGCCCGCACGATCCCGTCGATCAGATCGTTCTGCCCCACGTAATCGTTCAATACCCGCTGGTTCGGCGCCGCCCTCGCCACAAACTTCGACTCCCGATGCGGCGGAACGATCAGCGATGGACGAATCGACACCACCGGCTTGCCGTAAAACTCCGCGTACCACCGGCACCAACTCTCCGCCTGCACTTTGCTCGCCCCATACGGCGCCACCGCCACCGATGGATGCCGCTCGTCAAGCGGAAGGTATGACGGCATATACCGATCCGCCGCCTGCTCCGTAATCCCGAACCAGCACACCGATGAAATGTAGATGAACTGCCGAACGTGCTCGCGGTTCCCCGCCGCCTCCAGCAGCACAAACGTCCCCAGCACGTTAACCTCCACCAGCTTGTGAGCCGGCCGGCAGTTGCCCGGAATCGCTGCGCAGTGCACGACCACTTCGACCCCGTCGATCGCCCGCGCCACCGCCTCCGGATCGGTGATCGACCCGACCTCCGAACGGCTCAAACACTTGGCGACCTCGTCCGACGGGACGTTGAGATCGAACCCGACCACCGCGCACTCCTCCGCCAGACGCTGCGCCACCGCCGATCCAAGACGCCCGCTGGTCCCCGTGACCAACACGCTCCGACCGCTCATCGCGAGCCTCTCCTTTTCCCTCGCCCCAGCCGCCGCATCCCGTTCCGCGCAACACGCGCGAACCGGCACAACAAGCAACAGGTGTCACATTCTGATCGTCACCGCCCCGTTTTGCAAACCGAATCGATATGCGCGCTGCCTACAACCCGCAGTTGCAGCTCTTGGCCTCAACGTCCAGACCCAACGCCTCCCACACGTCCGGCGTCTCCTCGCACAAGCCGATCGGACAAACCCCGCGCATCGCCTCGACCACCGGCCGATACAAACCCATCCGCGCCTCGCGCGGATACCGCGCCAACCCCTTCGCATCCTCCGGCTGCTCGAGGTCGGCAAAAATCCCGTTCCCGTTCGCGCCCATCAGATTCGACTCCGCCCGCAGCGTCCCCAGCGTCAACCGCTCAGGCGGAAGACCCCGCACCTGCTCCGCCAACCCGCCGTACTCGAACCCCAACAGCATCGGATCGATCCGCACCCGCACCCGCCAACCCGCCTCGATCAGCCGCTTCGCCGCCGCCAACCGATCCGCCGTCGTCGCCGCCCCACGCTCATATTTCGCCGCCGCCTCCGCTTGGTTGATCGAAAACGAAACAATCACATTCGCGCAAGGCCTCTCCGCCAGCAGACTTCGGCACTCGCCCATCCCCCCCTTGGTTACCAGCAGCAGACAGTGCGGCCGACCGCGATCCGCCGCCTCCGTGCGAAACAGTTGCACCAGCCTCCCCACCAGCGGACGCTCATCCTCAAACGTCAGACTGTCCGAAAGATTGCCCGTGTTCAGAACGTACGACTCGTGTTCATCCTGACCAATCCACCGACGCACCTCCGCCTCAATCTGCTCGACGTTCGTAAATACATGCGGCTGCTTGAGATACCAGAACGATGATTTCAAATAGCAGTAGCTGCACACCGGATCAAACCCGCAGCCGTTGGCATGCGCCAACACGTAAAAATTCGGACATACCGTATTGACCGGAGTCGTCCGAAAAATCTCCACAAACTTCGACGTGCGCCGACGCTTGACCACCGCCGCTGGTTTCTTCTGACCGATCGAACTCATGCCGCTCCAACTCCATGCCACTCAGACAGTTTCCACATCAAATGAACCAAATTCTAGGCCACCTCAGCCGCCAACTGCAAAACCATGTGTTTGACCCGGCCGCAAAACCACCAGCCGATCCGCCAATGGCACATAATCGCAGATGTCCGCGAAAAACCGTCCCGCCTCGTGGTCGTCCAATTCCGCATCCGTTAAGTGCATCAAAAACCACCGGTTAGGATTAAGACGTTCGATAAACTCGACCCAACCCGAACCTTTCCACGGACACAGGAAAAGCGCATCATTGCGCCCCAGCCGCGCGAGGTCAAGCCGGCGGGTGTCCTCGTTGTCGCCGTCGTGAAACAACCTAACCCCTTCCACGTCAATCAGATACGAATTGTGGCCCCGAGCGTGAAACGTCCGGAAGGCGGTGATCTTCGCCGGACCGCTCGTCAATTCCACAGCGGCGGCGGGTTGACCGGCCGGTGCGACCGGCGGTTCGGCTTCGACCAGTTGCCCAGCCGGCAGCTCACCCGCCAGAGCGTCGATAACCGCCTTTGGGCCCACCACTTGTGCGCCGGAGACCCTCGCCGCGGCGGCGGTCTTCCACGGGCTGAAATGGTCGTAGTGGCTGTGCGTGATCAGGATCAAGTCGGCATTTTGCACCGATTCGGCGGGTGGGTCGAGTTGCGTACCACCGGGGTAGCCGTTGGTAAAGGCGTCGATGAGGAGGCGGAATCCACCGGCTTGGATCTCGAAACCACTGTTCCCGAAAAGCGTTACGTTCACATCCATCGCTGGGTCTCCCCACGTCTTGAACGTCCAATATACCGTCCGCGGCGCACAGAACAACCGTCTTGACAGACTTGCGGGTCATCTGGTACGATAAATCTTGAACGTTGTCGAAATGGGAACGTTCAAGAGTTGGCGTTTCGAGCGCTGATTCAGGATAGCGGAACGATAAGGTCAGCATTCTATGGTTACGCTCAAGGACATTGCGAGCGAGGCGGGGGTTTCGGTTGAGACGGTTTCGCGGGTTCTCAACGGGAAGAACAAGGAGGTCTGGCCGAGCGCGGCGCGTCGGGCGTCGGAGATTCGCAAGATCGCGCGTCGGCTTGGGTTTCGGCCGAACGCCGCGGCGCGGACGATGCGGCGGGGCAGTTTCCGGCAGATCGCCTGCGCGGTCACGCGGTATGAATCGGCGGCCAGGAGTCACGACTCCGACAATGAATACCTGGACGCCGCCACGCTGGAGTTGGCCCGTCGCGGTTACTCGGTGATCTTCGAGCCGTTCCTTCTGGACATGATGACGGATGACGTGGTCGAGCCGCCGCGGCTGTTCTCGGAACTTGTGGTCGACGGGGTGCTTGGGATCGCGGAGGTCGGGGTGGATTTGCGGCGGGTGGATGAGCGGTTCTCGCATCTGGGCGTGCCGACGGTGTGGATCAACCGGGAGCCGACGGCGGGCGTGCCGTGCGTGACTTCGGACGAGTACACCAACGGCTACCGGCTGGCCCGGCGGCTGATCCAGCTTGGCCGTCAGCGGATCGGGTACATCGGGCACAGCGAAGGGCCGTATTCGGTCCACCAGCGCTACCGCGGGGTGGAGGATGCGCTGAGCGAGGCGGGATTGGGCACGGGGGACCTGGCGACCAAGAAGGACGATTCGCTAATGGTCGAGGCGGTGGCGCGGTACCTGCACAGCCACGCGGACATCAACGCCCTGATCTGCTATAACCACTTGTGTTACGAGGCGGCCGTACACGAGGCGGCGCGGATGGGGCGGCGGGTGCCCGACGAGCTGGTGTTGGCGTATTTCGGTTCGGTCGGCAATGTTTCGCGGCATTACACGCCGGCGATTCTGGAGATTCCCCGCCGTCAGATGGCGGCGCGGGCGGTTGACGTCTTGCTCGATCTGATCGCGGGCAAGTCCGCTCCCGATCCGATCGATCCGATTCCCGGTGACCTGTACACGACCTCTGGTGGATGAGATGCCATGTACAACCGTCGTTCGTTCACGTTGATCGAGTTGCTGGTGGTGGTCGCGATCATCGCGGTGCTGGTGGCGATCCTGCTTCCGGCACTGCAGTCGGCCCGCCAGCAGGCCCAGACCGTGGCCTGCCAGTCGAACCTCAAGCAGTTCGCGACCGCGCTGTGGATGTACGCTGAGGACTTCAGCGGGTATCTGCCGATTCCTCCGGTCGCCACCTCGAACCCGAACTGGGGCAATCGCTGGCACTACGCGTTGACGCCCAACTACGTGAACCTCGACGTCCGTCCGAATATCCTCGTGTGCCCCGCCGAGCCGAACCGCTCCGGAGCGTTCGCCGGCATCACATACGCGATCAACCTGACTCTCTTGATCAACGGTTCACAGAAGCTTGAAACGCTGTGCAGTGACAGAGTCTGGGGCTCGCCGGTCCCGATGGTCATCATGTTCGTTGACTCTCAGCCGAGTTGCCCTTCGCTGAACCTCTGGGGCAGAGGCGCCGTCGAGTTGGAGGGCGATCGCAGCCGGCGCCACCACAACAGCGACAATGTCATGTTCGGCGACCTCCACGTCAAGTGGATGGATAGTCTGATCTACCCGTGCTACGCCGGCGAATATCGATGGGAATAACGTGGGTACATCCTCCGGACGCACCACTCCCTCTTGATAGGCAGACTCAACAATGAGCACCCGCTGCAATCCCGCAGGGCGCGTCCTCCGGGCGCACCAGCCTCTGGCGAGCATGCTGTTGTCTTTCCTTTTGACCGCAGCCGCGACCGCGGCCGAGGTTCAGACGGTGGAAGCGGCGGCCTACGCCCATCCGTTCGAGCCGTCGTTTTCCGATTCGGTGAAGAATTGGAGCGACGAGAAGTACGATTTATTCTGCGGCAAGCGTCCGGCGGTGTATCTGAACGGCTGGTGGAAGCTGATCAAGCTTCGCGACACGCAGGAGAATCCAGCCGACGACTACGGTACACAAAATGGTTTTGCCGAGCGCGGTTTCGACGATGGCGAGTGGGTGAGTGTCTTTGTTCCGTGGAACTGGAACGCCGGCGACGAGTTTCGCGGGGTCGGCTGGTATCGGCGGACGTTCACCGTTCCGGCTGAGCATCGCGGGCGGCGGTTGGTCTTGCGATTCAGCCACGTGCTCGACGAGGCGACGGTGTTCATTAACGGCCGACAAATCGGCAGGCACAAGATGGCCTACTACAGCGAGGACCGCGCCGCGTATGGCGCGTTCGCGTTCGATATCACCGAGGCCGTCGAACTCGGCGCGGAGAACACGATCGCCGTTCGCGCGTATCACAATCCAGCCGGGCGCTGGCACGGCGGAATATGGCAGCCGGTCCAGATCGACGTGATGCCGCGGTTGTTCACCGAGGGGATTGTCGTCACGCCGCGGCCCGCGGAGAAGAAGCTCGATCTTCGCTGTCGATTCGACAACGGAACCGGCGCGGAACATACGGTCGATCTGGCGGTGGAGTTGAGCGGCTGGGAGTCGTACCGCTATCAGTCGCCCGATCCGATTGCACCATGCGAGATCGCATTGGGCAGGACAACGATTCCGGCAGGGATCGGCGAACAGTCGTTCACCATCGACGTTCCGAATCCCGTCGAATGGACTTACGAGCGTCCCAACCTCTATCACGTCAAGCTGGTCGGCGGCGGCGAGACGATCGGTCAGACGCGGTTCGGATACCGCCAGTTCACGTGCGACGGCACGACCATTCGCCTCAACGGCAAGAAGCTCTGGATTCCAGGCGAGCAGCTTGAACACGGCGGTTACGCCAAGCGGTGCGACCTGTGGCCGTTCAACCAGGACCTGAACCGCGAAGAGGGCGGTTACGGTGGGAGTTCGTTCACTAACGCGTCGATCAACCTGACCGAATGGTTCGAGCGTCACAGGAACGTCAACCTGCTTTTGATCCGGGCGCACTCGGACTGCTGGACGGAACCGATGTTCGACGTGGCCGACGAGCTCGGCGTGCTGGTCTATCCGGAACTGCCGCACGTGGAGAACCAAACCATTCCACACGATCGGGGCGGCGGCTCGGTCTTTGATAGGTTCGTCAAGAACGGGCAGCTTCCCGATGACGTGAAGGGTCAGTATGCCCGCCGGATTTACGCCCATTGGAACCATCCGTCGATCTGGGCGTTCAGCCTCGGCAACGAGCTTTACGGGAGCCAGTTCAGCGAGTACCTCTGCGCCGCCTACGACTACCTGAAGCACGAGGTCGGCATTCCCGTGCCGCTGACGCAGTCGGGCCGGTACTACGCCCAGCGGTCCGACGATCCGTTCACGGCGAAGGTCGATTTCTTCGACGACCATTTCTACTCGACGTGGGAGGCGCTGTGGAGCGACATCGAGACCCGCAGCGCCCATCTTGGCGCGTACATTCACGGGAAGCTGGACCGGCCGTGGTACAACGGCGAGTGTTTCGGTCTTTTCCGTTGCGAGCACTGGGAGTATTTCTTCAAGTCGCTCAAGCCGGGCCTGCCGGAGATTCCGCGAAAGGAATACGTCGCGTTGTGTCAGCGCGAAGGCTTCAGCGGGCAGAACGCGTACTACTGGCCGCGGGTCAAGGACAACCTGCGGCTCTACGGCATTCGCGGGTTTCTGCGGGAGAAGGACGCCGGCAATCCGCTGCGGGCCGAGTACTACAAGCGGATGGTCGAGTGCCAGCGGCGGTACAATGAGCACGTGGTCGGTTTCGCCACGCATCGTGTCAATCCGACGCGGGCGGAGTGCATGGACGCGTTCGGGCTGGCGATGCGGCGGATCAACAGCCCGCTGTACGCGTGCGCGGATGCGTATTTTTGGCATCATCCGATGGCGGGCGAGGCGTGGTCCACGCGGGTTTACACCTTCAATGACACGCTGAGCGACGCGGCCGATCTTGGGACCGAGGTGTGCGTGCTGGACCCGCAGGGAAAGAGTATTTTCAGTCGTTTGCTGAGCTACGAGAAGATCGGTCAGGGCGAAAAGAGGATCGAGCCGGTGGCTTGGACGATTCCCGGCGACGCGGCGACCGGTCGGTACACGCTGCGTCTGACGCTGTTTCACGAAGGCGAAAAGCTGCTCGACAACGATTACGATCTCTACATCCTCGGGCCGGATGCGCAGCGGGCGGCCATCGACACCGGTGGGCGCAAGGTGGGTTTGTACGTCAAGCCTTCCGATCCGCTCTTTGCCGGCACGCACTACGACAGCGCGGCGACACGCGAGCTTTTCGATCGCCTCCAGATCGCCTATGAGCCGATCGCCGATTTCGATCACCTCGACCGCTACGAGATTCTCGTGATCGGGTTCAACAGCTTCTCGCCGGAGCTGCGCGGCGCGGGCGATGCGATTCGCCGATGGATCGAGACGGGCGGCAAGCTGCTGTGTCTGGAGCAGACGGACTATATCGGCGTGGTGCCGTTCGCGCGGCAATATCAGCTCGTCGAGACGCGCTCGGCCAATCCCGACCTGATCGTGCCGGAGCATCCGATTTTCGAGGGTCTTGAAAACGTCGAGTGGGACACCTGGGATCGCGAGGATCCCAATCAGCCGTTCACCAGCGACTCGCCGGTGATCGTCCACAAGCACCTGGCGCCGCTGTCCGAGTCCGTGCTGGCCACCAGCGCCTACGGCGGCCGGTTCGGCATGACCGTCGCCGAGGTGCGGATCGGCGAGGGCGTCGCACTGTTCTCGCAGGCGGAGGCGGTCCGGCGCTACGGTCGCGATGCCGTTGCCACGCGGTATCTGGAGAACCTGCTGGGCTATGCGCTGGAGACGACGTGGGACGAATCGCTGACGCCGAACTACGCGATTCCCCCGATCGCGGGCCCGGAGATCGCCGACTGCCGGATCGATCCGATCGACGCCGATCGGGCGGTGTTTGTCGATCTGCGGGCGGCGGCCAATCGCGGCTTTGCCGACGATAAGGGTCGCGACGGCGAGGGCGGATGGTTCGACGAGGGCAAAGCGCAGGACCTGCGACTCCTGCCGACCGGCGATCAGACGTTTGAGGGCGTTTCGTTCCGGATCATCGATCCGAACGCCAACGACGGCCGCGGCTGCGTCGTGCTGCACTCGGAGGGCAACGTGCGGTATCCCAAGGGCAATCGGCCCGAGGCGGTCGAGCTTGCGGTGGGTCAGAAGGTTTCGCGCATGGTGTTCCTGGTGGCCGGCGCGTGGACGGGCGAGGACGGCTCGACGGCTGCGGAGTTGGAGTTTCACTTCGAGGGCGGTCAGTGCCTCTACGAGACCGAGACGTTCGCCCTGAAGGCGGGCGTGAACTTCGGCAACTGGTGGATCGGCGACGGATCGATGCCGGGAGCCCGGCTGGCCTGGTCGGTTCGCGATCCGCGGGTGGACAACAAGATCGGCTTGTGGATGGTGGAGTGGACCAACCGCCAGCCGCAGGCCCAGGTCCGATCAGTGACCTTCCGCAGCGGCCACACGATGGCCATTCCGGCCCTGGTCGCCGCCACCGGCGAGGCATATCGGGAGTGACCGGCCTCGGTCGTCCCCGAAAGAGCGGCACGGATCACGCGGGCCACGCGGAGGGGATTTCGAATTCTGGACTGCTTTGAGATAGTATGGTGCGTCGTTCCGACGCACCATTACCCTTGAGCGGGTCAGCATCTCCTCCGAGAGCGGATGCGACGAGTCGCCGCCTGCGGCTGAGTTGGCCCGCCACGTGTCGGCCCTCCTATCGGGCCAGATCGGTTTCTCTGATCAGCATCAAACTCACCGTGGCCACGGCGTGGGTAGAACTCCGGTGGATGCTCTCGACCTGTATAGGGTTGACGAGCTGGTTTCGAGCGGGTAGACTTGGGCAAGTGGTTGAGGCAAATGTGCGGCAGGTGGGGTCGTTTGTGAACGAATTGACAGGCCGGTTGGTGTTGTGAGGTGCCGATCGGCGAGTAACAGCGTAGGTGCTGGCAGTCTCCATCAGATCGTGGAGGGTGTGCCGTGTCAGAGGCATTGAAGTACGATCGCGAACTGAACGGTGCGGAAGCGCAGGAATTCGCGCGGCTCCATCTTAATCTGATCCGTGTGGACGTTGAGAGTTGGATTACGGAATACGTTTGTCCGGAAACGGGAGGCAGGTGGATCGAGGATTACCCTCACTCTGAAATGCACGGCGGCGGGCCGCCACGACTCCGGCGCGTCGCGAGAGATACAGGAGGCGCCTAGTCGGCGGGACAAGCGGAAGCCGCCGCTGTTCTTCTTGCTGTAACTGCAGTAGGGACCGTGTGCCTGATGTGGCCGACCCTAGTGAAGCGGTTTCGTATTTGCTTCAAGAGAATATGGGAAGCGGACAGCCCTGGCGCGGTCATATCTGGAGGGACAGACGCCGATGTGAGAGAGACCGCAACGTGTCGCCGTGGAAGGAGGTCGATCGTGGCCGACAAGAAGAAGCTGGTGGTCTTGCATGTGCAGGATGTGCACGTATCTGCTCCGCCGGGTGAGAAGCTCCCAGCCTCTGTCTGGGTCTTGCCTGACTATGGTGAGGCCGACGATGGCCCAGCTTTCTGGGAAGACCCGCAGGCGGTTCAGTTAACCGAATTCATGGATTGTGATGCTGCCCTCAAGATCGCCGGCGCGGTCGCCATGCTTCTTCAGTCCCTTGGTCACGATACCGAGTTGGCAGAGGGCGCGAACGACTGACATTGGCCTCAATCTACACATCAGATGGTACGGCAGGCAGGCGGCTGGTAGAGGACAGGGAGGTACGCCATGAGCGATGAGAGAAAGCTGTTGGTTCTACTTCTGCAGGAACTTGATGCTCCTGTTGGCTCAGGCGAGAAGGCCCCGGCCTCGGTGTGGGTCCAGCCCGACTATGGCGAGGCCGATGACGGACCGCGCACCTGGGAGGACCCGCAGGCTGTCCAGTTGACCGATCCCATATCTTTCGACAGTGCCTGGGGTATCGGCACGGCGGTCGTGAAGCTCCTGGAGTCCCTCGGGTACGACGTTGTACTGGCGGAGGAAGCGTCTGCCTGATAATCATCGGTCGCCCCTCGCATCCGCGGGTGACACTTGCGGTGCATCCTACCCATTTTGGCAAACCAGGACTGCAAGCCGGCAGAACGCCCTCCAAGCCGTCTCTCCGGCGCTGTTCCCGCTCCGATTGCGCCTTGACTCTATTGGCGGATGCAGCTACATTGTAGGTGCGTATACGAATACGCATCCTATGAAAGGGTCGTTGTGGCGGTTACGATGACGGACATCGCGCGGAGGGCCGGGGTCAGCCAGGCCACGGTTTCGCGGGTATTGAGCGGCAAGGGGTCCGCCGCACGGATTTCGGCTTCGACCCAGCGGAAGGTCCGTGAAATCGCCCGGGACCTGAACTTTCAGCCGTCGTTTGTGGGGCGGGCGCTGATCCGGGGCAGGACGCTTTCGATCGGGTTCATGTGCGGCAACCTGGGCAACCCGTACTATCACGAGATGGCTGAGATCGCCATGGCTGAGGCGGAGGCGAGGGGGTATCACCTGCTGATCGGCGTTTCGCCGTGGCAGAGCCACGCGGATGACCTGTCGCGGTTCGACGCCCTGATGTCGCGCGGGGTGGACGGGATGATCTTCTTCGGGTCGGCTTTGGAGGCCCAAACGCGGCAGTATCGCCAACTGGTTCGCGAGAGATTCCCACTGGTATGCGTAAATTATAAATTCGAGGGATTGTCATGCATCCTTTCGGATTTTCAGCCGGGGATGAACGAGGCGGTTTCGCACCTGAAGGCGGCGGGACACAGGCGGGTCGGCTACGTTGACGTCGACAATCCGGAGAAGCTGAGTGCGCTAGCGAAGGCGGGGGCGGCGATGGGCGTGCGCGTCGAGCCGATGCCCTTTGCGTATCGCGGTTTTACGGGCCTGCCCGCGGCGGCGCGGGAGTTCGGCCGGCAGGTGGGCCGGCGGCTGGACCGGCCGACCGCGATGGTCGTCGGCAGCGACTATCTGGCGGGTCCGTTCCTCAGCGGTCTGGACGAGGAAGGCGTGCGGACGCCGCGCGACGTGTCGCTGATCGGCATCGACGGGACGGCATTCGCGGCGATGCTGGCGCCGCCGCTGACGTCGATCAGCCAGGACCCAGCCGGGATGATGAAACTGGCGGTCGGGATGGTGATCGAGATGGTCGACGGTGAGCGCGAGCCGGGCGAGGTGGTCACGCTGCCGACGAATTTGATCGTCCGGCAGAGCGTCCGCGAACAACGGGAATCGGAGGTTGGCGATGCGTGAGCGACGATTCGGGATATCGGGCTTTACACTGATCGAACTGCTGGTGGTGGTGGCGATCATCGCGGTGCTGGTCAGCATGCTGCTGCCGGCGTTGAGCGCGGCTCGGGAGCGGGCCCAGTCGGTGGTCTGCATGAGCAACCTGAAGCAGTTGGGGCACGGCTTCGCGATTTACGAGGGCGAGTTCAATTCGCTGCCGCTTGGTTTTCGCGGGTGGACGTTTCGGCCGGACTGGTATCCGTGGAACGACGCGGCCAGCGACCCGTTCCCGCCCGGCGGTTACGCTTATTTCGCGTGGTACGCCGAGGGGATCGGCGATCGGTTTGGCCGGTTGGCGCACGGGATCGGGCCGTACTTCAAGCGTGACTGGACCGGGGACCAGAAGGTGTTCTGGTGCACCAAGGCCAGCGGGCACAGTGCCGGATACGCCGTCAATTTTCCTCTGGGGTATGCGGCGTATCTGGGAAAGAACGTGACTTCGTCTCCCGACATCACGCCGATGCTCATGTGCGGCTGGGGCTATCGTGTCTGGTCGGGCGGCTACGGGTTCGACTACACGTTCGTTCCCGTGGACAACTACTGGGGTTGGGGCGGTCTGGGGGCGCAGGAGTTCATGAGCATGGCCGGCTGTCACGGCGGATCGGCCAACTTTCTCTTTCTCGACGGGCACGTTGTCGATCAGCCGTTGCTGGGGTCCGCCTCGGACTACAGGAACCGCTGGGCGTTTTTCGGAAGCGATACATCCCGTTAGGCTGGCCTTCAGCCGCATGATCGCGGCAGCAAGATCACCAACATGGCGAGCACGATATGCATTCCCCCAGGACCACGTTGTTCCAGGATGCCGTTGGGAGCCCATCATGAAACTGCTGAAATTGTTCGTCTTCGCAGCGTCGATCGTCCTTGTCGTTCCGATTTCGCTGGCCGCCCAGGAGGTCGATTTACGGAACTTCGCCAACGGACCCGGCAAGGATGAGACCGTCACGTACGTCGATCTGACGCCGTACGCCAATCGACGGTTCGAGGACGAGACGCCGGACGACAAGGTCGGCGGCTGGACCGATCAGGGCTCCAACGACCTTCGATTCATTCCGAAGGGTTATCAGTATTTTCGCAACGTGCCGTTTTACGTCGCCGACAAGCTGGCGGTGGTGGGTAATGTGGCTGAGCCGGGATGCATCGCGCTGCGGAGCAGGAACAATCTGCAAGCGCCGATCGAGAGCGAGCCGATTGCCGTCGACGCCGCGGCGCAGTATCTCTATTTCCTGCACTGTTGCTCGTACGGTGAGCCGAACGTGCACTGCGCCGATTACCAGGTGCGGTACGCCGACGGGACGAGCGAGACGATTCCGCTGCGCGTCGGCCGCGAGATCGACGAGTGGTGGGAGGCGGCGGCCACGCATCGGCCGCTGAATGCGGTGCTGGCCTGGAAAGGGCAGAACCCGGTCAAGGACGACGTAGGATTCTACCTGTTCGAGTGGCACAATCCGCATCCCGAGAAGCGGGTTGCCGCGATCGTCTTCCGCAGCCTCGATACTGTCACCACGCCCATCCTGATCGCCGTCACCGCATCGGATCGCAGGATCGAGATCGGACCGCAGCCGCGAGTGTTTGAGGACACCGGCTATGCCGTCTGCGAATATCGCGACCGGATCAGGACCGCGCCGGTGTTTGCCCGCGGATCGGCGGCGCTGGCGCTGAACCGCGCGCTGCCGATCGCCGCTGAAAGCGAAGTGCGCCGCGCCCGCATCGACGTGATCCGCTATCGGGCGACGAAGGCCGCCAGCGTCGAATGCACCCTGGGCGGCGTGACCAAGACGATCCAGCTTCAGCCGCGACAGCTCCGCGCGCAGTTCGTGTTCACCGAAGCCGACGTGCTCAAGCACCTGACCGACAACAAGTCCGCGTTCCAGGTTATCGTCAAGACCGACGATCCCGACGGCGTCGGCTTCTACCGCTACGAGACCAACCCCAATCACGATTGGATTCCCAGCGGCGAGGACCTCGAGCACGGCGTGTTCGCGGTCAGCGGCGTTTACGACGTCACGCCGTTCCTGCCGCATCACAAGCTCTCCGGCTACGTCGAACACCGGCCGAGCCCGGTGACCTCGCAGCCGGCGGCGCGCGAAGACGCCGGGCTGACCGTCGCCGCCGTCGAGCCCGACTGGACCCGCGCCCGCGTGTGCCTCAACGGCGTCTGGCAATGGCAGCCGGGCGGGCCGAAGGGTTTTGTCGCTGCGGAGGACAACATCCCCGCCGACGGCTGGGAGCAGATCGCGCTGCCCGCCGACGTGGGCCCGAAGGTCTTCGAGACAAGCAACGAATTCATTTCGGCGTGGTTCAAGAAGGAGCTGTTCATCCCGGCGGGGTGGAAGGGCAAGCGGATCGTCATGCAGTTCGACGGCGTCGCCGATTTCGCCACCGTGTTCTGCAACGGTCGCAAGCTTTGTTATCAGGAAGGCGACATCGCGTTCGAGGTCGATCTGTCCGACGCCGTGGTCGCGGGCCGGAACAACACGGTCTGCGTGTTCGTCGAGAACGTCGTCAAAGGCATCGTGCTGCGCAAGGAGACGCTTCCGTCGGCGAGCATCCTGGCCGCGGCGGTGCCGTTCCAGGGACATGCGTATCGCATCGAGATGATCCGCGGCGCGTGGGATCAGAACCCCGATGAGATCGAACTGCTGGTGGACGGCCGGGACGTCGGCAAAAAGACCGGCGGCGTCGAGCAGGTCGCCGCTGAGGGCGACGGCCTTTACCATCGCGAGTTGCAGTGGGACCGCAGCATCCTCTACTTCTCGACGCCGGGCAACGTGCCGCTTGAAAGCCTCGGCGATCGCCTGACCATCCGCTACAACTATCCGGGCATGTTTCGCCACTTCAGCAAGCCGGACTACTACCACTATTGGAACCGGCCGTGCCATCACCTGACCGGCTTGTATCGCGACATCCATCTGCAGGTCAGCGGGAAGACCGCCATCGACGAGGTGTTCGTGCGGACCTCGGTACGCGAGATGCGACTCGAAGCCGACGTCGCGTTTGCTAACGTTCCCGCCGACGGTGCGACGGCCTTCGCCTCGGTCCGCGACGGCGGTAAGACCGTGCTGGACCTGGGCCGTCTTGAGGTCGAGGCCGCCGATCCGAAGGTCACCTTCGCCAAAGGCTGGGACGATCCAACGCTCTGGGAGCCGTCGAACCCTTACCTCTATCATCTGCAGGTCGAACTGAAGGACAAATCCGGCATGCTGCTGGACCGGCGCTTCACCCGATTCGGCTTCCGCGAGTTCTGGATCGACGGGCCCGACTTCGTCTTCAACGGCCAGAAACCGTTCATGCTCCAGAACGCGGTCATCCACGCCAACTATCTGCCCATGCACCGCAACCACATCCGCGGGCTCTATCAGGATTTCAACCAGCAGGGCAACATCAACATCATCCGCTGGCACGTCACCGGCAGCATCTTTCCCGAGATCGCTGAGATCGCCGACGAGATGGGCATGATGCTTCAGCCGGAGGACGTCGCCCAGCCCGTGCCAATGACCGAACAGGGAATCGTCGATCTGGACCAATGGCAGACGCGGACCGTCGATCGGGCGGTCGCCGCGTTCAAACGCATGCGCAACAGCCCGTCGGTCGTCATGTGGTCGGCTGACAATGAGCACACCGTCTGCACCCAGCCCGACCAGGTCGGCCCGACCGACCGATCCGTGGTCGAGGCCCTGCTCCGCCTCAACGCCGCCGTCAAGCGGATGGACCCGACCCGCCCCATCGTCAACAACGGCGACTCCACCATCGCCCTGCTGGACTTCTGGAAAGACCCGCGCGTCGACACCATCGACGGCCACTACGTGCCCATCAACTTCTTCGTCGACTGGCAAAATCGCTTCGGCAAACCCTGCACCACCGGTGAGGAATCGATGGGCGGACCGTTCGGCTGGACCTACCAGGGCGAGAGCCAGGGCTACCTCGGCCGCGGCGAAGATCCCGGCCCGTATTTCTACAAAGCCGTCAACGCGGCGGCGAACTATCTGAGCGATCGAATCCGATCGTGGAAGAACCTGGGCCTGCCTGGCATCTGCCCCTTCGCCTTCACCCTCCGCTACAACCCCTGCCTGCTCGCCTGGGACGGCGTCCACTACGGCGGGGCCACCCCGGATGTTCCCTGGCCGGCCCTCTCCGGCGAAGGCCCCAAGCCGCTGCGCTACGGCTATGACTGGGGATTCAGTTACAACTTCTTCGACCCGTCCGCCCCGAACATCTATCTGCGGACCTGGAACGCGGTGCGCGACAGCTTCGACGAGACGCCCAGGCTCGAACCGCGCCTCTCGCCCGAAGTCATCGTCGAACTGCTCGACGCCGACGGCCAACCGATCGCCGATCAACCGGTCTGGCTGATCCCCACCGATCAGCCGGGCAACCCCTACGGCGTGACCACCGACGTCCACGGCAGAGCATGGTTCTGGTGCAAATCCGGGCCGGGAACCTACACCGCCGTGGTCCAGCGGGACGGCCAGACCCACCAGACGCAAATCACCCCCGCCCCACCCGGCCAGTGGCTCCAGATCAAGACCGTCCGCTGCCGGCTGCCTCAATAGGCCGGCAAGGAACGTGCGTCATCGGGTATTTTTGTTGAAAGAGCCCGCCGAGCGAGTATAGTGCCTCAGCGCGCTCACCATGGTGGTGAGCGGGAGCGGCCTGAAGCCCGCGAACAACTCGCGACGGAAAGGAACGGTTGCCATGGCTCCGATACGCATTCATCCCCAAAACCCGAAGATATTCGAGGGTCGCGGAGCGCCGCGGGTTCTGGTCTGCGCCACGGAGCATTACGGAGCGGTCATGAATCGTCCCTTCCGATTCGATCGCTACCTCGACGACGCCGCAGCCAAATTGCAAACCCTGACCCGCACGTTCATGCTCTTTCGCGAATTCCAAAACATGTACAACCCCTATTCCACGTGCAAACCCGAGTCGACGGACTACATCGCGCCGTTTTGCCGCGTCGGTCCGGACCTCGCCGCCGACGGGCTGCCCAAATTCAACCTCTCGCAGCCGAACCCGGAGTTCTTCGACCGCCTCCACCGTTTCCTGTCCAAAGCCTCGCAGCTCGGCATCGTCGTCGAGGTCGTCCTGCTGAGCAACACCTACATGCCCGAAATCTGGGCGGCCAACCCGCTGAACCGGATCAACAACGTCAACGACGTCGAGGACATCCGCTGGCCCGACTACCTGAGCCGAAGGCATCCGAAGCTTTTCGCCTGGCAGACCGCCCACGTCCGCAAGATCGTCGAGGAGACGAACCGGTACGACAATATCTTCTATGAAATTTGCAACGAACCGGGCGGCGCAGCCGGCGGTCCCGACGACCCGACGATCGAGGAGGTCAACGACTGGCAGATGGCCATCGCGAAGGTCATCCGCGAGACCGAA
>ENA-UOUL01003145-UOUL01003145.1-bioreactor-metagenome-genome-assembly--contig:-NODE-3145-length-17543-cov-3.868029_pt1 | contig 17543 bp, 17 predicted proteins | sample MGYA00249838_ERZ747220 | MGnify/ENA primary metagenome ERZ747220 (study PRJEB28778, sample SAMN05720191) | bioreactor metagenome | isolation source: Anaerobic biogas reactor | place: USA:Washington...
GCTGGCCAACCGGGCCGAGTTCTACCGCGAGATCGCCGCAGGACCATTCTACGGCTTCAACAGGGACGGCGCGCAGCTCAGCCAGGGGCTGGTCGATAACTGGTGGCGCCAGGGAATGATGGGAAGCGCATTGGCACATTATGAAGGCATCAAGGCATTCTCCGAGACGGACCAGGCGGAAGACTTGCGTTCGATTACGGTCCCGACGCTCGTCATGCAAGGCGACGACGACCAGGTCGTTCCTTACGCAGGCGCCGCGCTGAAGCAGGTTGAGTTGCTTACGAACGGGACGCTGAAGATCTACAAGGGATATCCCCATGGAATGCTCACCACCCATGCGGACGAACTCAATGCGGACCTGCTCGAATTCGTGCGTTCTTGAACCATGGCCTGATGGTGTCAGGAGAACGGATCCTGGAAGATCGCCTGGATGCCCTCCGTGAGCCACACCCTCCGGCTCACGCCCTGCTCGACCTTGCCCTTGTGGATGACAACGCCCGAGGTTGCCTCCTCGAAGCCCAGGATGATCTTGGCAGTCGTGCTCTTTCCGCAGCCGCTTTCGCCGGCCAGGGCAAAGATCTCGGCCGGCTTGATGTAAAAGGAGACGTTGTCGACCGCCGTGATCCTGACCCTGGAGAAGATGCTTCCCATGGTGAAAACCTTGGTGAGACGGTCGATCTCGATGAGTTTCTCCATCCTCAACTCCCGGCCGCACCGCGGCCTCCGGCTGTATCGCTGCAGCCGGCTGCATGGCTGCCGCCCTCTCTCGCCAACCAACAGGCAACTCGATGGTCGGAGGCCATGGCAAAAAACGGCGGCATCTCAGCCGTGCAGATATCGATTGCGACAGGGCATCTGGGATGGAAGGGGCACCCGTTGGGCAGGTTTGCCAGGGAGGGCGGGCTGCCGGGCACGCTCTCCCGGGTTGCTTTGTCCCCGAACCTCGGCAGTGACTCGATCAGGTAGCGCGTGTACGGATGTCCCGGTTGGCCAAAAATCTTGTCCGTCGTTGACTCTTCGACGATCTTGCCCGCGTACATGATGCCCACACGGTCGGCCAGGTTGGCCTGGACGCCCATGTCGTGCGTCACCAGGATGATCGTGTTGGCCAGCCGGGCCTGGATGGCCTTCAAGAGCTGCACTACGCCCCTTTGCACGACGACGTCCAGCGCGGTGGTGGGCTCATCCGCAATGATTACGCTAGGCTTGAGGAGCGTGGCCAGTGCGATCGTGACCCGCTGTCTCATGCCGCCGGACAACTGATGGGGATAGGCTTCCAGGATCTCCAGCGGCAGCCCCAGCTCCACGATGTGTTCCTTGGCAATCTCCAGGGCCTGGTCTCTTGTCTTGACGTTCACATGGCTGGAGATGAAATCTCGGTAGGTCTCCTTGAGCTTGAGAACGGGATTGAAGACGCTCATCGCGCCCTGCGGCACGTAGGAGATGAACTCCCACCAGACTTTCGGTAGGTCTTTGGCTGAGAGGACGGATACTTGGCCATTGTCGGACATCTCGGCGCGGATCTCGCCGGAGACGAGGCGCAGAGGCGGGTTGATGTGGCCGTATATCACTTTGATGAGCGTGGATTTTCCAGCGCCGTTCTCCCCAAGCAAGGCATGTATCTGCCCGCTTCGCAGGGTGAAATCCACCCGACCCAATGCCTTCACGCCCGGAAAGGTCATTTCAATGTCCTTCATCTCCAGTATGATGTCCTGCAAACAATCACCCTTCCTGTTGTATTGGGAAGGATGGATGAGGGTTAAGCCCTCATCCATCCGGGTCTTGGGCTGGGGTACCGACTGGCGGTTTAGTAGAGGCGCTCGCCAATCTTGTCAGCGGCTTTCTCAGAAAGGCGTCCATCGGCAGAGTAGACAATGCCGCCTTCCGCGTCAAAGCAGCTCTCCTCGGGGTGGATGACCTCACGGCCCAGCTCCTCGCCCGCGATCAGCTTTTTAAGCGCGTCCACCACGAAGGGCCCGTAGAGCGGGGTGCACTCGATGGTGGCGTTCATTTCGCCTGCGATGATGGCGTCAAAGGCGGTCTTGGGGGCGTCGCAGCCCACGATGATGATGTCCTTGCCCGGCTCGATGCCCGCGGCCTTGATGGACTCGATGGCGCCCAGGGCCATGTCGTCGTTGTGGGCCAACAGGATGTCGATTTTGTCATGGGCCTTCAGGAAGCTCTCCATGACGGCCTGGCCTTCCGCACGGGTGAAGTTGCCGGTCTGGGAGGCGATGACCTTCAGGTTGGGATAGTCGGCCAGAATCTCGGTGATGCCCTGCTGGCGGCCGGTGGCGGCGTCAGCGCCCGTGGTGCCTTCCAGGATAACCACGTTGAGTTCCTCGTTCTCCCGGCCCAGCTTTTTCACGTAGTTGGCGGTCCACAGCGCCATGCGGCGGCCTTCTTCCACGAAGTCCCCGCCAAAGGCGGCTGCGTACTCAATGTCGTCGATGTTGTCAGGCATGCGGTCAAGGAGGATCAGGGGAATCTCGGACTCGTTGACTTCCTTGAGCACCTCGTCCCAGCCGGTGGAGACCACGCCCGTGAAGAGGATATAGTCCACGTTCTGGGAGATGAAGTTGCGCAGGGCCTGCACCTGGTTTTCCTGCTTTTGCTGCGCGTCCGCGTACACATAGTCCCAGCCCTCCGCGTTGATGGCGTTGGACACGCTGTCGGTGTTGGCGGTGCGCCAGTCGGACTCCTGGCCGATCTGGGAGAAGGCAACGGTGATGGCGCTGGCGGAGACGCTGAACAGCATCACCATCGCCACAGCAAGGATGAGGATTTTCTTCATTATGACACCCTCCATTTCGTATTGACCGGATTTTCCCGGTCTGGATACTACCAGTCTAAGCCTGGGGCGGGGCCCATACAAGCGGCGGGTTTTGGAGAAAAGGGTTCTATTTTTGGGTTCTGGATGCCCCTCTCCCCAGGGGGTTTAAATTCTTACGAAAAAATGGGGATAAATTACGCCTCCCCGGCCAGGCGCTGTTTGCGCCAGTCCCGGGGGCTTAAGCCCGTATGCTTTTTAAACAGGTAGCTGAAATAGTGGGGGTCGCGGTAGCCCACCTGATGGGCGATGCTGGAGGAGCGGGCCTGGCTGCCCTCCAGCAGCTCCCGGGCGCGCTCCAGCCTGAGGCGGGTTAAGTACTCGATGAAGGTGGAGCCGGTTTCCTGGGAGAACACGGTGCAGAAATGGTTGGGGGAGAGGTGGACCGCCTCCGCCGCGTCCCCCAGGGTGATGTGGGGGTTGGTGTAGTTGTTCTCAATAAAGGCGCAGGCCTGCCGGATGACCTCGTTGTAGCGGGAGAGGTTCTGCCGGTCCCGGAACTCCAGGGCGCGGGTCAGCGCCTCCCGGGCCGCCTTGAGGATATCCTCCGGCTGGGTTAAAAGGGAGAGGCCTCCCTCGTCCCTTAACTGCGCGGGCAGCAGGGCCCCCGGGTCGCCCCCCTGCTCTTTGATGATGCGGGTGGCGGTGAGGACGCTTTCCACCAGCACGTAGTTGAGCATGATCAAAGACCGCTGCACCACGCCGTCTTTGTTGAGCATATCGCTTACAATTTCCTCCACCTGGGAGATGGGCGCAAAGCGGAGCCGGTCAAAAAGGGAGGCGTCCTTAGCCAGGGAGAGCAGCTCCCCCAGGCCTGCCTGGGTATCGCCGGAGTCCATGATGCTGGTGCGGCTGTCGCCCAGGTGCTCCTGCATGGCCTTTAAGGTGATCAGGGCGGAGGCGAAGGAATCCGGCAGCGCGAAAACAGCGCCCACGGGGGAGCCGATGGCGATGTGCATGGTGGGCAGCTTCAGATCCCCCGCCTCGTGCTTGACGGCCTCCGCGAAGGAGAACACCTGCTCCTCCATATTTTCCAGGCTTTCCCCCAGGAACAGCAGGGCCATAAAGCCGTTCATCTGGCAGTGATACACGCTGCCCTCCGGCTGGCTGGCCGCCGTGCGGCTGATCAGGCCCCGGGGCAGAAGGGGGTCCACCGGCGTGCCTTCCCTGGGAGCGATCAGCATCACCCGGTAGTGCCGGGCCATGATGTTAAGGCCCAGCTTGCGGGCGTCCGGGAAGACGCTGGCCCGCTTTTCCTCCTCCTTTATGCCCTGGAGCAGCTCTTTTAGAAACTGTTCCTTCATCAGCCCGGAGGACAGCTCCAGCTGGCGCTTGACCGCCTGCAAATCCGCGAACTGCCGCCGCTCCTCGTCAATCTGGGCCGCGATGCGCCTGAGGGCCTCCTCCAGCTCCTGGGCGTTGATGGGCTTTAGCAGGTATTCCCGCACCCCCAGCACCAGGGCTTCCCGGGCGTAGGTGAACTCGTCAAAACCGCTGAGGATGATGATCTTAAGCCAGGGCATCAGGGCCAGGGCCTTGCGGCAGAGAGTCAGGCCGTCCATAAAGGGCATGCGGATGTCCGTGATGAGGATGTCCGGCTTGATCTCCTGCATCAGGGACAGGGCGATTTCCCCGTCCGGGGCCTCGCCTGCCAGCACAAAGCTGGAGCTGTCCCAGGGGAAGGAGGAGCGGATGCCCTCCCGGATCACGATCTCGTCATCCACTAAAAAAACCTTGTACATCATTGCCTCGCCTGATGGTTCAGGGGCACGCTGAAGGAGATGGCCGTGCCCTCCCCCAGGGTGCTGTCCACCTTCAGCCCCTGGGGCTGGTCGTAATATAGTTTAATGCGCTGGTCCACGCTGAAAAGGCCAAAGCCGGAATCCGCGGAGGGCTCTCTGCCGGAGAGGGTGGCCCTTAAGCTTTCCAGCTGGGAGGGCGCCATGCCGATGCCGTTGTCGGAGACATGAACCTGAAGGCTTTGGGCCTTTTGGCTCACCTCCACCTGGATGCGCCCGCCGCCCCGGCGGTTTTTGATGCCGTGGTAGATGGCGTTTTCCACCAGTGGCTGGATGCTGAGCTTCAGGATCATCTCGTTTCTAAGCTTTGGATCGATGTGAATCTCATAGTCCAGAATATCCCGGTAGCGGATTTTCTGAATGGTGAGGTAGCCCCTGAGGTGCTCCTCCTCCTGGGACAGGGTAATCCAGTCCCGCCCGTCAGAGAGGGAGATGCGGTAAAAGTCTGACAGCGCCCGGGTGATGGCGATGACCTCGCTGTTCTTCCGGGCCTCCGCCAGCCAGACGATGGCGTCCAGGGTGTTATAAAGGAAGTGGGGCGTCACCTGGGCCTGAAGCACCCGCAGCTCGCTTTTCTTTAAATTCTCCTGCTCCCGCTGGTTTTCCCTGATCAGGCTGTCCAGCTTGCCCGCCATGGTGTTGAGGCTGGCGCTTAAGGCCCGAAGCTCGTCCACGTTCGGCTCCGGGGTGCGCTCCTCCAGCTGCCCGTCCGCGATCTTTTCAGCAAAGACCTGCAGCTGCGCCAGCGGGTCCGCCACCGCCCGGGACAGGGCGCCCCCCGCCGCGCGGATAAAGGCCAGGGCGAAGATCACCAGGGCGGTTTCCAGGGCCAGCGCGATCCACAGCGCGGTGTGCAGCGTCTGGTTGGTGGCGTTGGCGGCCCGGATTTCCGCGGAGACCGCGTCAGAGAACATGTCCCCTAAAAGGGAGGAGACGTTGCGGATTTCCTCCAGCACCAGCATGTCCTCATCCACGCTGGAGCCGCTTTGCATCTGCCGGCCCATCTGCTGGATGTATTTGCCCATGGTTTCCGCGGTGCGCCGGGCCACGGTCAGCTCCAGCTCCGAGGCCGGCTTCTCCGCGATCAGGCGGTCCAGGGTCTGGGTGATCTCCGCCATCAGGGCGTCCTGGCGCCCTTCTTCAAAGCGCTCCCGGCCGGCCACGATGCCAAACATCTCCCCCGGCAGGGTGTCCACCACCAGGGTGCTGAGGGAGTTGATCTTCTCCGCACGGGTTAAAAAGGAATAGTAAAGCTGGGAAAAGCTGGTGAGCATGGCGATGGATAAAACGGCGGGCACCAGCATCATGATCATGATGGTGCGGAAGGAGACGGTCAGCCGCCGGCTTAAGGGGCCCCGGGTGGGCAGGAGGGCGGGGAACTGCGTCACGGCCTTCACCTTAGTACCACCTGGGCGGGATGGAGAGCAGATCCTCGTCAAAGTCGGAAAAGACCGTTTCCTCTGAATAGGTGATCCGCGGGATGCTCTCGCCCCGGGCCAGGCGCATGGCCAGGTCCATGATCATATCCCCCAGCATGGGGGTGCACTCCACCACGCAGTTGATTTTGCCCTGCTTTAGGAGGTCGATGGCGCCCTGCTCCCCGTCCACGCTGATGATGATGATGTCCACACCCGGGTTTAGGCCCTGGGCCTGGATGGCCTCAATGGCGCCCAAGGTCATGGAATCGTTGTGGGAATACAGCACATCCACAGGCGTGCCCGTGCTTAGGATGTCCTCCATGACCTCCTTGCCTTTGGAGCGCAGAAAATCCCCGGACTGGCTGTAGACGATCTCAAAGCGGGGGTCCTCCCGGAGGGTGTCCCTGAAGCCCAGGGCCCGGTAGCGCATGGGGGTGGAGTCCAGGGTGCCGGAGATCTCCGCGACGCGCACAGGGCCCGGGCTGTCCGCCATTTTCTTCAGCAGGTATTCCCCCGCCCGCACCCCCTCCAGGTAAAAGTCGGAGCCCACAAAGCCGGTCACCAGGCTGTCGTCCTCCAGAATCACCGAGCGGTCAGAGCAGATGACCGGGATGCCCGCGTCCCGGGCCTCCCGCAGGACATTCTCCCAGCCGTCCTCCACAATGGGGGCAAAGGCGATCACATCCACCTGGTAGGCGATGAAGGAGCGGATGGCGTCTATCTGGTTTTCCTGCTTTTGTTCCGCGTTTTTATACATCAGTTGAACGCCCGCCCGCTCCGCCGCGGTGATGATGGAGCGGGTGTTGCCCATGCGCCAGCCGCTCTCCGAGCCCAGCTGGGAGAAGCCCAGGATGATGGGCCGCTGGGCCTCCGGCTCGTTTCTTTCAGCGCCCCGGGGCAGCATCAGGATGACAGCCGCCGCAGCGACCGCCAAAACAGCAAACAATACCGCCAGTTTTCTCATGCGAATAACCCACTTCTGCGTGTGATAAGGTCTGATCTGTTAACAGTATAGCATGAAAACGGGGCGGCGGCGCCTTCCGCTTCCCGGCTTATTTCACATCCGGCATCTGGTGCAGATACCAGAAGCTGCCGTCCGTTTCCAGGCGCACCGTGCCCATGGAGATGAAATAGTGGGGGATTTTCCGCCGCCTTAACTGGCTGGCCAGGTTTTCGCCGCCATCGCGGGTGTTGGTGATGACCACCGCCTCCGGCTTGATGTGGTCAAAGGATTCTCCCCGCAGGCGGTCAATGCCATGGTGGGGGGATTTGAGGATGTCCGCGTTCATCAGCTCCGGGTATTTCTCTCCCAACATGGCCAGGCTTTCCCCGGTGACATCAGCGGCCAGAAGGATGCTGCGCTCCCCAAAGGAGATACTGAGCATCATGGAACGGCTGTTCATGGTGATGCCGGCGTCCGCCCGATCGTCATGAAAAAAGGTGAGGGTGGCCCGGCCCAGCTTAATCACCTCCTCGTTTGTTATCTGACGATAGGGAATGCCTTTATTTAGCAGCTCATTTACGATGTCCTGATGATCTTGAAAGGCATAGTCCTGCGGATACATGGACAAAAACACCCGGGGCAGATAATCCCGGATCAGTAGCTGCCGCTGGGCCAGGATATGGTCGCCATGGGGATGGGTGTTGAAAAAATAGTCGATTTTCCCCACCATTTGGGAGCGGAAAAAGCGCTCCAGGGTGTCCGCGCCTGATCCGACGCCCCCGTCTATCAGCATGGTTTCCCCGCCCGCGCGCACCAGGATGGCGTCCCCGATGCCGATGTCGATGATGTCGATGACCAGAAGATCATCCACTCCCTCAAAGGGATAGGATGTCGTCAGCGCGGCGTCGTATTGGTTCACATTGTCCCTGGGGGTATGGAGCACTGTGGACGCTGCCTTAGCCGTCGGGGACAGAAGGATCAGCAAAGCCAGCAGAAACAAAAATTTCTTCATCACATTCTCCGTTCAAAATTCGCTGTCAATCCCCGAGAGCATAACGAAAAATTGAGACACGGTCAAGAAAAGCGGAAAAGGCAGGGAAGGGCTTCTTGTGCTATAATCAGGATAAAATGAAACCGGACAGGAGAAGCCCATGCCCTACCGCAGCGTATTTGAGATCATCGGCCCTGTGATGATCGGCCCTTCCAGCTCCCACACGGCGGGGGCGGTGCGCCTGGGCCAGCTGGCCCGCCGCATCTTTGGGGAGGAGCCCCAGGAGATCACGGTGGATTTCTACGGCTCCTTCGCCCAGACCTACCGGGGGCACGCCACGGATGTGGCGGTGGTGGGCGGGCTTTTGGACTTTCAGACGGATGACCCCCGCATCCGGGAGGCCCTGGAGCACGCCAAAAACCGGGGGATCGAGGTGACGCTAAGGCCCCAGGCGGAGCCGCCCCAGCACCCCAACACCCTGACCATGTCGCTAAAAAAGGGGGATAACAGCCTGCGGGTGACGGGCATCTCCCTGGGCGGGGGCGCTGTGCGGCTGACGGAGCTGGAGGGCTTTTCCCTTAACCTCACCGGGGAAAACCCGGCCATCCTCATCCTGCACCTGGATACCCCGGGCGTGGTGGCGGCGGTGACGGCGCGGCTTGCCCAAAACGAGATCAACATCAGCCACATGGGCCTGTCCCGGCGGGGCCGGGGCAAGGTGGCCCTGATGGTGATTGAGACGGATCAGCCCATCCCCCCCGAGGTGGAGAGCGACCTGATGGACACCCGGCATGTGCTTCGGGTGGCCCTGCTGCAAGGCTAAGGAGGCGGCATGTTCAACAGCATTCAGGAATTGGTGGCCCTGGCCCAGAAAAGGGGTCTGCCCCTCTGGCAGGTGATGCTCAGCCAGGAGGCGGAGGTCTCCGGCCGGGGCGAGGAAGACATCATCGAGGAAATGGCTGGCAACTACCGCGTGATGAAGGAGGCGGCAAGGGCGGGCATCCAGGGGGTGACCACCCACTCGGGGATGTGCGGCGGGGACGCCAAGCGGCTGTATGATTATCTGCAAAAGGGCAGCTTTATAACGGACCCGACGCTTTTGAAGGCCGCCTGCTACGCCATCGCCACCAACGAGGTGAACGCCGCCATGGGCCGCATCTGCGCCACCCCCACCGCGGGCTCCGCCGGCGTGCTGCCCGGTGTGATGCTGGCCCTGCAGGAAAAATACGGCCTGCCGGACGCCGCCATCGTGCGCCACCTGTTCACCGCGGGGGCCGTTGGCTTTGTGATCGCCAACCGGGCCAGCATCTCCGGCGCTGCCGGGGGCTGCCAGGCGGAGATCGGCTCCGCCAGCGCCATGGCCGCCGCCGCCGTCACGGAGCTTATGGGGGGCACGCCCCATCAGGCCGCCCACGCCATGGCCCTGGCGCTTAAAAACATGCTGGGCCTGGTGTGCGATCCCCTGGCGGGCCTGGTGGAGGTGCCCTGCATCAAAAGAAACGCCGCCGGCGCCTCCAACGCCCTTCTCACGGCGGAACTGGCCCTGGCGGGCATTGAGTCCAAGGTGCCCTGGGACGAGGTGATCGAGGCCATGTATCAGATCGGCTGCGCCCTGCCCGCCACCTTTAAGGAAACCGCCCAGGACGGCCTGGCCGCCTCCCCCACGGGGGAGGAATGGAAGCGCCTGCTGTGGTCCTGAAGGGTTTTTAATAAGGCGCCAGGTTATGGCTGCCCCAGCCAGGCGAAGTTAGTGTCCGTGGCCAAAAAGCGCAGGGAGTAGACCGCCAGCAGCTGGTCATAGCCCATCTCCCGGGCCAAAGCCAGAGGGCTTTCCCGGCAGGCCCTCAGGTCAAGCACGGTGATCCGGCTGAAATGAGGCAGCAAAAGCGGCGCCAGGGCGTTGCCAAAGGAGTCTTTAAGCATCATAAGCTTAGGGCCGCCCGGATTGTCCAGGTTTATGATATCAGTTAAGCCGTGGTTGCCGTCCAGGAAGACGGGGTACTGGTCCGGGGCGCTTAAGTGATCGGTGAAAAACAGGCTGTCATAAGTTTTATCGCTGTCCCCAAAGCGCAGGCTGAGGGCGCTGCGGGAATCCCACATTTCAAGCGTGTCAGAAGGCAGTGCCCACAGCCCGCTGCGGGCATAGGCGCTGCCATAAAAGCCGGGGCTTTTGCGGACGGTGAAGGCGGAGGCGGGCAGCGGCTCAAGGCCCAGGTACGGCGCGCACAGGCGATAGGCGGCAAAAGCGCCCTGGCCGTTCCAGTGGGGGTCGGTGCGGTAATATAGGGGCGTCTGGGAGGCGCTGAAGGCGTCAAACAGCGGGACTGCCTTGTGGCCAGCGGGCAGGGAGGCCTTAAGGCGCGCCAGGATATCTTGATCGGGATAGGGATAATACCCCTGCTGTCCGGATACGGCGCCGGCCTCAGGCGGGCATAGCAGGACAAGAGGAAGCCCGGCAGCTTCTGAAAAATCCGCCAGCAGGGCGAGGTTACGCTCCAGGCGGGCCCAGTCCGGCATTAGCGGGGCCTGGACCAGGGCGCCGTCGGGCAGGCGCCACACCTCATCAGCCACCATCAGGCCCGTATATTGCCGCAGCCGGGCATTAAGGCCCACCCAGCGTGCCCTGAGGGGAAAGTGATCCCCCAGGAAGGCCTCGATGTCCCGGCTGAACTGGCCGCCCTCCAGGCTGAAGGCGGGCGGATCGGCCAGGCGGCGCTTTTCCAGGGGGCTGAAGGTTTGACGGGGCAAAAACAGCAGAAGCAGGCCCATCACCAAAATCAGCAGGGCGAAGAAAAGGGGAAGCAGGCGGGGGCCGCGGTCGTTTTTCATCACAGACCTCAAAACCGGAAGTAGAGGAAGGGGTTATAGCCCTGGGACACCAAAGCGGCCACGCAAAAAAGAAGCAGGCCGCAGAGCAGCAGATCTTCAAGAACGCCGGGCAAGCGGATTTTCCAGGGGACAGAGGAGAGGCCGCAAACCAATAAAAGCGGCAGAAAGGCCTTGGAAAAGCCAAGGCTTAGCGGGTCAAAGGCCGGCCCGGACACCAGCCCTAACAGGTAAACGCGCATGCTGTTAAAATCAGTAAAGGCGAAGACGCACCACCCCAGCAATACAAAAAAGAGGGTGATGAAGCGGGGCAGCCAGGCAAGGCCCTTTGGCAAGCGGGCATAGGCGCTTAACAAAAAAAGCTTTTCGATGATCAAAAGCGCCGCATAATACAGCCCCCAGACGAGGAAGTTCAGGCTGGCGCCGTGCCACAATCCGGTCAGCCCCCAGACCAGCAGGATGTTTGCCATCTGCCGCCAGCGCCCCTTCCGGTTCCCCCCCAGAGGGATATACAGATAATCCCGAAACCAGCCGGACAGGCTGACATGCCAGCGCCGCCAGAAATCGCTGACTGAGCCGGCGGCGTAAGGGTAGAGGAAATTCTTTCTGAACCGCACGCCGATCATGCCGCCAAGCCCCCGGGCCATATCGGAATACCCGGAAAAATCAAAATAGATTTGAAAAGCAAAGGCGACCAGCCCCAGCCAGTTCCCCGCGAAGCCGTTATCCATGGGCCGGATTCTAAGGGCTTCCCACATCTGCCCGGCCGCATTTGCCAGCAACAGCTTTTTTGAAAGGCCAATGACGAACAAGCGGCTGCCCCGGGCAAAGTTCTCAAAGGAAATGGCGGGGTTTTCCAGCTGGGGCCTTATATCCCCGTATCGTTCGATGGGCCCCGCTATGAGCTGGGGAAAAAGAGTGATGAAGGCGCCGTAGCGCAGCAGGCTCCGGTCGGCCGGGATGTCCTGCCGGTAGACATCAACGGCGTAGCCGATGGCCTGAAAGGTATAGAAGGAGATGCCCGCGGGCAGCGCCGCCTTAAGCCCCGGAAAAAACAAGCCGCCATACTTGAAATACCCCAGAATAATCAGCTGGATCAGGACGGACAGCGCCAAATACAGTTTTTTTCGCGGCGGGAACGCGGCCATCCCCCGGGCGCAGACGTAGGTGACCAGAATGCTCAGGAGCATCAGCAGCACCGTTCCCGGCTCCCCCCAGCCGTAAAACAGCAGGCTCATCACAAACAAAAAAGGCAGCCGCAGCCGAGGGCACAGCAGCGTGTTCCCGATCAGCACAACGGGCAGGTAGAGGAAGAGGAAACTGACGGAAGAAAACAGCATGCGCTCTTGTTGATGCCTTTCGTTATTTTCCCTTGCAAATATCCAGCAGGACATCCACCCGGGGCGTCACCAGCAGGGCCAGCTCCCGGCCTTCCGCCAGAATCTGCCCCCGGTTGATGATCGCGTACTGCTGGGGCGAATAGGTTTTGGCCTCCTCGGCCTTGGCGCTGAGGCGCTCTTTTAGCATCATAAGAATCCGGTCGGCGTCCGCCTCCTCCCGGGCCCGGATCAGCACCACCTCGTCCGCCAGCAGGCTGTCTGAGGCCACCTGGAACACCGCTTCCTCATACCAGGCGGGGTCGATGCCGTAAAAATCCCGCACCATGTCCTCCGGCACCGCCACCATCTCCGGCAGCACCTCCGCTTGGCGGATGGCGTCGTATGTGTCCTTAAGGCTGCGGGAATTTTGGGGGCCGGCGCAGCCGGACAAAAGCAGCGCCAGGGCCAGGATCAGGGCCGGGAAAAGCAATCGCTTCATCAAGAGTCCTCCTTTGTTTTTAGCAGGATCTTTGCCTAATGCCGGCCTTCGGCAAAGGCATACAGCGCCTTTACAAACACAGCCATCCCTTCCTGGCTGAGGTGCACCCGGCCGTCTTGTGCATAGGCCTTGCTGAGAAAGCCATCCTCATCCTTAAGCGGTGTCGCCACATCCAAAAAGAGGACGCCAAGCGTTTCGCAGAGCGATTCAAGCCGCTGGTTAAAGGCGTCGAAGTTTTTCTGGTTGAGCGCTTTGGTCTGAGCGCCCCTGGTGATGGGGGTAAGGGACAGGATGATCAGCTCAACTCCCGGGTTTTTGTCCCGGGCGCGTTCTATCAGCCGGGTATACATCAGCATCTCCTGGTCCAGCCGGCTGCCGGCCTGGTCGTTTAAGCCCAGGAGGATAAAGGCCTTCCTGGCCTCCATTTTCTTCAGGGCATCCGCCAGGCTCACCTTCCGCCCGGCATAGCGCAGGGCCGCTTTGTGCTCCAAGGGCGTGACGCGGCTGCCCTGATAAAGGGTATAGCTGGACACGGTCATGAACCTGGCGTTTCCCAGAATGGGGCGGCCTTTTTCCCCCTGCTCCATCTTGTAGCGGCCAATCTGCTGCATAATGGAATCCCCCACAAACACCGCGCCATCAAAATAGGCGTCCGCCGGATGCCCCTGGGCCCCGGCGGGGAGGGCGGCGATCAGCGCCAGCCAGATAATCAGCAGAGTTGAGAAGCGTTTCATGCGGATTTCCTCTTTTTTTAATCGGGGAGGGGGCCCCGTGACCCCCTCCCTTTTTGGGATCAGATGATGCGGTTATAGGGGGTGGAGAGATCGTAGCTTTCAACAAAGGCGTATAGCTCGCCTGTTTGCGCGTGAACCTTCACCGTCACCAGCATGGGGAAGGTTTTTTCCAGACGCTGGGCTTCCAGGGCATTAAGGGTGCCGGCTTCGGCTAGTTTTCCCTCATCCCAGGAGAAGGAGAACCAATACACCGGGGTACCGTCTTTTTCCATCAGGTAGGCGCTGCTCCACAGGCGGAAGCTGTCCAGTTCGTCCGCGTTCCAGCCCTTTTGGTCAAGGATGGCCGCCTTGGCCTTATCCAGGGCCTCAGCCTCCGGGAGGGCGCCGGCCTCCGGCAAACGGAAATCCAGGCTCAGCATATGGCGCAAATCGCCGTTTTCAGGCAGAGGGACGCCCGCTTTGAGCAGTTCTTCCACCTTGGGGGCCCATTCGTTTTTGAAGTCCACCTTGCCGGAAACGCTGCGGAAGGCGGCGGAGGTGAAGGTGGCATACCATTGATCCGCCCAGGTTTCTTCCTCCTCATCCTCAGGATACTGGCTGTCTTGAGCGGTGCTTAAGTAGAGCATCAGGTCGTCAAAGCGCTGGGCCTTGTCCTGGACGGACAGCGTTTCAGGGATGAAGGCTGTACCCGAGGCCGCCAGGGCGTCCATCAGGGCGGCCTTGTCCTCGTTTTTCCAGTTGAGGGGGGAGGGGTCGGACTTTTGCAGCGCTTCCGCGCGCTCCTTTATGGCCTCGGCTGCCTGATGCGCGGCTTCCGTCCAGGGCGCTTGCAAAGCGGGGGTTTCCAGGCCCAGCACAGGGGCCAGCGCGTAGTGGATGCGGATGCGCTCATCATCGGAATAATCCGCGTAGACGCGGGCGTAGACGGCTTCGGCGCTGGTGTCATGAAGGGCCGGAGGGGCGCTCTGGGCCGAGCTGAACAGGAAGGGAAGCAACAGGGCGATGATAAGGGCGACGCTCAGGGTGACCAGGCGGCCCTTTTGTTTCCAGTTGGCGATCATGGTGATACGCTCCTTAATAATTTTTTTGTTGCCGCCCATGGCGGTGTGCGCAGCAAGAATCGCGGGGCTGCCATGCTGGGCGCGAAGCAGCGCCACCAGGCATTTGCCGTAATCCTTGCGCTGGGCAAGCGTCATGCGGCGGATGACCCCTTCGTCACAGGCGGCCTCACAGTCCTCCCGGCTCAGCCGGGCAAGCACCCATACCAGCGGGTTCCACCACCAGAGGATGAGGAGGAGGCTTCTGAGCGCCGTGAAGAGGTGGTCTTTGTGTTTGTAGTGGGTCACCTCATGGAGGACGACCATCTGGGTCAGTTCCGGGGATGCCAGCACATGGGCCGGCAGGAGGATACGGGGTTTGATCAAACCTGCCAGGCAGGGAGAGGTGTTTTTGTCAACCAGCATCACCGGGATGGGCGCATCGATGCCGCCCACGCTTACAGCCCCTTTGTTGTTGCGGTAAAATCTCAGGTTCACGCGGATAAAAAGGGCTGTCATCACCAGGATGCCGGCAAGCCATAGAAGGATCAGAAGGGTTTCCGCCGGCGGGAAGTTCGCCTGGGCGGGGGGGATAGTGACGCTGCCTGCTACAGCCCCCGGAAGGGGCGCGGCTGAAAGCGCCGGGGAAACAGGAGGGGCGGGGACTATGGCGCTGGTGCTGCCTGTCAGGGAAAGCTCGGGAACGGGCACGTGATGCCAAAGCCCCAGCACGGATTTAAAGGAGACGGGGATCAAAAGACGAAGTGCCGGTATCAGCCACAAGGCATAGCGGCTAAGGGCAGGGAGCCTTTTTTTCAAGAAAGGCCGCGCAAGGCAGAGCAGCACGATAAACAGCCCGCTTTGCAGCGCTATTTCCAGAATTAACGGCATATTATTCACCCGCCTTTTCAATGAGCCGAATCAACTCCTGGGCTTCCTCCTCGGTGAGGGACGCGGTGCCGACGGCGGAGGTCATCATCAGCATGAGATCGCCGTCAAACACCCGGTGGAGTATTGAATGGGTTTCCTGACGAACGGCAAATTCCTTGGCGACCAGCGCCCGGTAGCGGCTGGGCCTTAAGGTGCTGTCGTTTTCCACCATGCCCTTGCCCTCCAGGCGTTTGAGAAAGGAGAACACCGCGTGCTTTGTCCAGCCAAATTCCTTGACGGCCTCCACCACCTGGCTCAAGGTGGGTTCGCCCAGTTTCCACAGGGCGTTCATGATGTGCCATTCCACATCGCTGAAGGAGAGTTTCTTGTTGTTTTCCATCGGGACCTCCTGTTGCTTGATCAAGCGTGAAGCAATTGCTTAATTTCATTGTATCCGCGTTCTTTCCAGTTGTCAAGCATTTGCTTAACAAAATATTTTTGTGAAATTTCCTTGATTTATCAAGGGGTTTTCAAAATCACGCCTCTAATTTCAAAAAAATCGGCAGGGTCAATCATCCGGTTCCTCCTCCGACAGAGGCAAGGGCAGCGCCATCACAAAATCAAGGGGGATAGCGCTGTCCGCCTGGATACGGCTTAAGATGCGGGCGGCATCCTCCCCCTGGGCGGGAATGGGCCTGAAATCGTTGTCCGGCCGCGTTCCTGTGGTCAGAATGGGAATAAGCCTCAGGGTGCCGCCGCTTAGCCGCTGGTAACGAAAATGCAGGGTGATCCGGGCTGTGAGGGCCTCAAATTCGCTGAGTTTCAGGTTGCCGCCAAAGGTGGCGTTGCCCAGGGAATAGAGGATCACGCCGCCCCCGTAGCTTTCCACCCCCTGCACCACATGGGGGTGGTGGCCGATGATGAGATCGGCCCCCGCGTCAACGGCAGCGCGGGCCATTTCCGTTTGCAGCGCGTTGTGGCGCGCCGCGTATTCCTGGCCGAAATGGCAGGAGTAGACGATAAAGTGGCAGCCCTGATCCTTTAGCGCCTGGATGTCCAAGGCCATTTGGGCCCTGTCCTGAAGCCAGACCGCCTCCCGGATGCCGCCAAAACCGATGCGCACCCCGTCTTTTTCAAAGATGTCCAGGTGGCCCCAGCCGCTGTAGCGGATGCCGTTTTCCTCAAGGGCCGACAGGGTGGATTCCCGCCCGGCGCGCTGATAATCCCCATAGTGGTTGTTGGCCAGGTTCACCCCTTCCACGCTGCCCAAGGGCAGCATGCGCGCAAAGGTGCTGGGCCCGCGGAAGTTGTGCAGCCGCCCGGCGGCCTTGCCGCCCTCATCGTCCTTCAGCACGCCCTCAAGGTTTATCAGGGTGTAGTCATCGCAGCTTAACAGGTTATACAGCCCGGAGAAAGGCCAGTCAAAGCCCTTTTCGGCCGCCACCGAATCAAAGGATTCCGGCTTGCGCCGGTCTTTTTCCTCGCCGCCCAGGATGCAGTCCCCCAAAAAGGTAAGGGTGATGGTGGTGTTATCCGGCGGATCCTCCGCCACCAAAAAGGGCGCTTCCCCCGCCCGGGCGGGCAAAGCCAGGGCCAGCACAATCAGAAAGGCCGCCGGTCGCGCCGCCAACAGCTTTTTGGGCATGAAAACCTCCTTGCTTCTGTCTGTTAGACGCAGCAGAAGCAGGAAATCGTTCATTTGTTATTTTTTTATTTTGCTGTCATGAAATCCGGGGAGGCTGGCGCAGTTTTCTGAAAGAACAAGATAAGCATGAAATACCACGATGAAGGAGGCGCCGCGACCGCCATCAGCAGGGCATCCGGGGCCTGAAGTGGGCCTATGAGCTCAAACAGCTGAGGTTTTTACGGGAAGGCTTGAACAGGTGGCGGCGCTATATCCTTAATTTATCGCGTATATCCGCAATTCTGGCAAACCGCCACGGTCTTTGTCCTCACCTTTTGCTTCCGGTTTGGCGCGATAATCCGCCAGATCAGCATCGGCAGCGTGAACACAATCCAGAGAACCGGATGCAGCCACCAGCCGATCAGCAGCCAGTAGACAGGGCCATGCCGGGAACGGTTTTTGGCGTAGGTGGTGGCCTGGAAGTTCATGGTTCCACCGCAGCGGGGGCAGGTGTTGCGCATGAGGGGGTTCCTCCATTTTTAAATATGTATAAATCATATCAAAGGACGCTGCGATGAACAAGACTGCGGCACAGCCGATTTTGATGCGGCGTATTGATGTTTCTGAAAGGAGGAGCTTTTCATAAGGCTTAC
>ENA-UOUL01003148-UOUL01003148.1-bioreactor-metagenome-genome-assembly--contig:-NODE-3148-length-17534-cov-9.634702_pt1 | contig 17534 bp, 15 predicted proteins | sample MGYA00249838_ERZ747220 | MGnify/ENA primary metagenome ERZ747220 (study PRJEB28778, sample SAMN05720191) | bioreactor metagenome | isolation source: Anaerobic biogas reactor | place: USA:Washington...
TTTTTATACAACATTTTCCAGTTGCCAAAGCTATTATAAAGGACACTTCGGCATAGGTCAACACTCTTTTTCCTAATTGTTGTTGATCAGTGATAATGTCATGGTATAACTCATCAGGGAAAATGTCATCCCCCATAACAAAGATATAATGGGAGGATGAAAACAGAAATGAGTAAACAAGAAGCAAGAAAGATAACCATTATCGAAGAACTACTGGCAGGCAGATTTACAAACAAGCAGGCAGCTCAACTTTTAGACCTCAGTGTCAGACAAGTACAGCGGATGAAGGCGGAGGCATCCAATAATGGGGTCATGAGTATTCTGCATAAAAATCGCGGTCGTAAGCCTGCTAATGCTTTGGATCCTGATGTTGCTGAAGCAATTACTCGAATTTATGAAACGGAGTTATCTGATTATAACTTTTGCCATACTACTGATGTTCTAGCTGAAGAAAAAGGTATTTTTGTATCGGTCAGTACTGTTTCAAGATACCTTAAAGCAAGTGGGGTTCGCTCTCCAAAGGCCAAGCGCAGGCCTAAGAAACATCGTTCGCGAGATGCCCGAGAACGTGAGGGGGAAATGGCCCAGATGGATGCTTCTAGTTTTGATTGGCTTGGCAATGGTTCTTACCTGCATCTACACGGTGCAATTGACGATGCAACGGGCCGTATCCTGGCACTGCATTTTGACAAGGAGGAAACCTTGGAAGGCTATTGTGAACTGATGTTCCAGATGAATCAAGATGGTCATTTACCAAGAGAAATCTACACTGACGCTAGGACTGTCTTTGTTTATGACAGTAAAAAGAAGAAGAAGTTAACTCTTGAAGAAGAACTGGCCGGTAAGCTGGAGAAACAACCTAACTTTGCCAGGGCTCTTAAAGAACTCAATATCTTACATATTGTTGCTCGGTCTGCTCAGGCTAAAGGCGCAATTGAACGACTTTGGCAAACGCTACAGGATCGTTTACCTAAAGATATGAAGCGCAAAGGTATTTGCACCATTGAGCAAGCCAATGAGTTCCTTAAAAAATATATTCCTTACTACAACCGTAAGTTTGCTGTCCAGGCTAGTAACCCGGAAAAGGCCTACTTGCCTAAGCGGGATATGTTTGAATTACAGCTCATCTTCGCCAAGCATGAAACTAGAAAATTGAATTCAGGCCTTGCCTTTTCCTTTAAAGGCCAGAAGTATCGGTTGCCTACTAACGCAGGTAAAAACAAAGTACCTGCATCCCCTCATGACACGCTTACTGTTGCCACCAGTAAACATATCGGGATACAGGTGCTTTACAAGGGCCTAGTTCTGAAACCTGAGTTGTTAAAAACTCAACCCAAGGAAAGTATAGCACAAAAACCGCAGCAGCAAGATTCTTTGAAGAGCTTCCCCGCTCAAACACAAAGTAAACCTAAGAACAAATCTCCTTGGTTTGGCCACACTAAAATGTTCTATTCCAAAAGGAACAGGGGTGACATTTCTGCTGCTCAGTTATCCAGGTAAAGGGGTGACATTTTCCCTGACTATTGACAGGTCTATCTTGGGGTCTAGTCTCTCCGGCACATCTATCAGCACCCTTTCCTTATATCTTTATTTTATCACAGGATATTTGATTTCTAAATAAATCCGGGGCCTGTCACCGGACATATTCCCAGATTTATTGCTCAATATCACCGTTGAGTTTTTTTGGTAGTTTAGTCCCTTTTATCATCTTTTTCTCATCTGCCTTTACCCGTCGTTCTAGTTTCTTTAAGTCTTCCTCAGGAGGTAGTTCCTCAGGCTTGATACCACGTTCCACCAGCATGTTACGTACACTTGTGTTATTTAAAATGTGCTCGCCAGTGATGGCCGGTTCACCATACATATCGTGCTGCTCTACATTATAGTTGGTAATTTCCGTGGCCAGGTTTTTTGCAGCAATAGTCACTGTCGGAAGAAAATCAGCCAGGGGGCGTTTATCCGGTACCCCAAGACGACTTTTCATTGTCTGAGTGGTATTGCCACCGAACAGTGCGGCATCTCCCTTGGAACGAATCCGTCCGAAACCCTGATCATCTACCCCACGCTCATAAATATTTTTAGAAAGCTGTGTTTCAGATTCACGCAATTTCTGGCGAGCTTGCATTCGCTCCCGTAGGCGGATACGTTCTTCGATTAGTTCCTGCTTACGAGTTTGTACAGCAAAGTATGTCTGAGCGAAAGCAATCTGCTCCTTACGTGGATCGCCATTCTGGGCAATTAAATAACAAGCATAGCGGGTTAGCATAATATCCTCAACGGGCCGCTCCGCACCGAATCCGATTTTGACCATTTTCGTGACGTCACGAAAATGGTCTAGAACGGTAACACCCAGTGTTTCGCAGGAAGTTATCGCTTTCTCAATAACTTTTTTAAAATTTTCCCAGCGATCATAGCCCAAGGCCTCCTGTAACTCACGGGCATACCAAAACTCCACTTCAGAATCACTAACAATATGAACGATTCCTTCAAACTGGCTATGTAACTGTAATACTACCTCTTTTTTCATGTATATCCCTCCCATTAGAGATACTGCCCAACCATTACCATTACAGTCAAATCCCCGTATCCCCCTGTTTCCCCGATTGAGTTTTTCTCCGCGGCGCGGACGATATAACTCGCCATTTCCAGCTTTAGTTTGGGCAACTCGATGAAATGAATTTCAATAGCATCAGTCAGGTCTATGTTCTCTTGTGTTTCTCGTAATCTGAATTTAGTGTGATAGCGTTTAATATGTTTTATCCTGTTAAAATCTAATACGTTTATGGCGATTACCCGGTTAAGATTCTGATATCTTCCACTTGTTATGTTTTGGTCTCCAAACATACGACAAGCATAATAGGTGCTGCGTCTCTCCATGTTGCCCAGGTTACCAATCTGCATTTCTACATCGACAAGGTCATTGTTTTTTAATTGCAGCTTAATTAGTCTACTGTAAAACAGCTAATTCCGCCTCTTTACTTAAATCCGCCATATACTTTGACCGATGTTTAAATAAGGGATTAGCCGTTATTTGAGGATTCGAGAATATACTTAACGAATCTACATACCGATCATTATAAAAATAAACCATCCCTTTTTGCCATGCACTTTCATCTGCCCAATAAGTCCTCGGATAGGCATTTATAACTCTGTTGTAGGTTTGCAGAGCCTCAGGGTATCTACCATACAGATAGTAATTTCGTCCCTTAAAGTATTCAAGATAAGCGTCATTACTTGGTTTATAGATACTTTTATAATCAATTATCCATTTTTCTCCCGGATCAGGTAATTCTTTTATAGAGGCTAAATACTTATCCTGATACCAAAACGCATACTTTTTACCATATAGAGCATAACCTAACCGTATATCCATCTCTATAGCCTTTTTCAAAACACTCTTATGCGCATAATCACTATATTCCGGGCTAATCCCTTCCCTATACCTTCCTTCCCACGGCACATACAACACCTGCAAATCCGGTATTTCAAGTTTTAATGGGAAATATTCAAGTTGCTCACCCCGTATAATTTCATCTAATGAAGCCATCTCACTTGTCCCTTTAATATAGAATATGGAACCAGCATACGGATCCAATAACACCCATTTATCGCCCAATAGAGCTTCGCCACAGGTATGGTGCTGAACATCTCTTAACCTGCTCTGAATATTCTGCTTATTGAGTAAAGTATTAAGTACAAACGCCTGTTGGTCACACCAGCCAATACCCCTAATCAGATCGTTAAACGAATTACAATCTACCGTTTTAAACCCTTCATGAGCATAAATATTTATAGCTACATATTTAAACATTGTTTCTACTTTTTCCTGTTCGGATAAATCATTGGTTATCAAACTGTTGGATAAGTGCAAATAAGTAAGTTCTCTGTAGGCATATTCGGAAACAGATTTAGGTAAAAATGTAATTATTAAAGGCAAAATTAAAATAGCAATAACAGCTATCAATATTAATATAATTATCTTTAAACGACGTTTCACTAATCGCCCCTCCCCCTTCTCCTGGACTTAATGCTCCAGAAGCCGCATTAATCTTCGGTTGTCAAAATCTACTAATTCGTATACTAACAATCTCCCGATATAAATCCTCCATCTGCCAATAATACTTTTTCCTATTTTCTGGGGGAACCAGGGGGACGGTTCTTGCGGTTCGATTCTGGTTATGCCGTTACGGCTTTAATATAATACTTCTGCTAATCCCATTAGCCTGGCCAACTGTCTTGCTGACAGCCAGTTTCTTTACTTTCCATATATTACACCTCTGGCTTATAACAGCAACATACACTAACTCATGCAACTCATGCAACCGCAAGAACCGTCCCCGTGGTTCCACCCCGTGGTTCCACGATGAATATAAATCCTAAAATCTTTGCCCCAAAAAATCACCTACACCAAAAAATAAATATAAACCAAAAACAATCAAAGCAATTGCTGCAATTATTCTAAGAGGTAAACCTTGTTTGTATTCCTCAGGAAGATAATCCCATACGCGTTTATCAACCACCACCCATTTCCAGAAAAACTTCAGGCCGTAGTACAATGGGAAAATACCTAACCATAAAATGAACTTCACTGCTTAACCCCCTATAAACTATCATGTAAGGCAAAAATGTTACAGAATATATGAATCGCATTACTCTCTTGCCCTTAACCCAAAACCAGCTACTGGATAGAAAGATAATATTAAATCAGTTTTATCCTGATTAAATAGCCCTCCGCCCTTTAATTTATTAGTTTTCATTATTGATTTAGCTTCAAGCATAGTATCATTGACAGCCCCATATAGGAAGCTTCTGAGGTTAGGCACCTTTGCGATATTTGATACATAAATTCCAGGTATCCATTTATCAAATAGTATTTGGGGGGATGTAATATTTGGATTTTTCGGCTTTTCTTCGAAAGTCAAGACATGAGTTAGATATCCAATGTAAATAGACTGTTTAAAAAGACTAGCTAATTCATCTAGTATATCCTTAGAAACACCAGATAATTGTCGTCTAAAATAACCCCCGAACCGAGGAACATCCTCATTCATTCTTCCAATTCCTCGCAAACCAGGTGTGATATAATCCATTTCCGCGGCCACGTATTTGTCAATGCAATAATCAATTTTGCCGCGGTCATATGACTGTTTAAAGATTTCGAAATTGGTATAACACTCATCTATTAACTCATCATTTAATATTCCTTTAATAGCTTCCATAGATTTGTTTATATACACATCCTCCAACTCAATGCCCCCTCTAATAAATCTAATAGATAATAATTCTACAAATAGTTGGATTAAACCTCCATTTTCTTATAAATGAGACTTATGCAAAATAAATTAGCCTAGAAATAATGAGGTTTATTGGAGGATAAAAAGGACTTCACCCCCGTTTTTTGCTGAATTTAACAGTGACAAACTCAAAACCCAATACGGAAGGGGAAGTCACTTATGAATATTCGGCAAGGATATATTTTTCTTTGAGGATGCAATAAATTTGCAGCCCCGGTCACGTTTAGAGATAATTCTGTCCACCCTTAATTTGGATGGCATGCGCGCTTAGTTCCCTATACGAACTCATGATCGGCATTCAATATCTGTGCCGTCCTGAAAGGTAAATACGAGCCTACCATCAGGCAATACATTGGCTTTGTCATCAATAGCTAACCATAGTTTTTCATCAAATTCCTCAATGATTAACGGTCGGTTTTCTATATCCCGGATAAAAGGCTCCAGGGTTTTATGCTTTTCATGGCGCTTAATACGGAGCGCTTCCAGTTCGGCAACGCTCTGTTGCCTTTATGTGCCGCCCAATGTATCCCTGGTGCCTTTCGTTAAATTCATCCTGATTAACGGCAAAGCCAGCATTTTCATAAATGGCTTTTCTCGTGAGTTCGGAAACAACCTCAATTTCGTGTTGCAGTTCCGCGAGTTTAAAGCCCCAGGTTAACTGGTCCAGGGCAAATAAAAGGTTCAGAGAATTAAAAAAGCGGGTTTTAATACCCGCTATATTGTTAACATTCTGATAACCACGATGCTAAGTTTTTATTGTTCTTTCAGTAAAAAAACCGCATTTCTGCGGTATTTGTCCTATATATTTTTGCCACCTTTTTTGCCACCCACTAATAGTTATTTGCCACTCACTTGCCACCGTAAATGTAGATATATCGGGATATGCAAAAATATAAAGGGAACTATGCTTGCTCCTCCTAGATTTTACTGACAGTCCTGTAACTCCCATGGCACAAGGCTTCTCAAGATTATTAATGGTGGAGGCGGGGGGAGTCGAACCCCCGTCCGAAAGAAAGACCAGTCCAGTCTCTCCGAGCGCAGTCCGTGTTTTAATTTTCGCTCATCCGACGCCCACGAACAGGCTTCTTAGCGCTATCCCCGATTAGTTTCCCCTTAAAGCCCCTCGAGGAGGAAGGCTTCAGGGTACCCTAACTAAGTGACGCCCTGCACCAGACCGTTAGGAAACCTGGCCGGACGAGCCGCCTAAGCGGCTAGTGCAAAATTATCTTCTGCAGTTAGTTTAAGTTTTCACCTTTTTAACGAGCTGGCGACAACTCGGCTCGCTACTCGACCCATCTTATCCCCCGTCGAAACCAGTACGCCCCCAAATATTATTTCATTTATTATAGACACGGCAACCTTAATAATAACCCGGTATTCAGGAAACCCTGACGCAAGTTGCCGGTATTCTCACTACTGAGTACCTGGTCATAGCAGTGGTATCCGTATCCTAAATCATTACCCCAAGGGTCTAAGAGTGATAAGGATTTATATGGAATGTTAAGCATTAAAAATAGTGCTAACCATTTAATTTCTATGCAACAGCAATATTAATACCGCCATACACTTTTGTCAAGCAGGTTACGCAACCCTGTCTCTAACCCTTTGGAATTAGCCCGGGGAACCGTCTGCGTAGTTTACTGGCGGCTGCGTTCTTTTACTGCTCGTTCAATGTCCCGCTTAGCATCACGGGAGGCCATATCCTCACGCTTGTCGTATAACTTTTTACCTACCGCCACAGCTATTTCCATCTTGGCCAGGCCGTTTTTAAAGTAAATCTTCAGCGGTATCAGGGTCATTCCTTTTTCCTTTTGCATCCCCAGGAGGTGATTAATTTCCCGGCGATTGAGCAGGAGTTTTTTAGGCCGCAAAGGGTCATGGTTAAAGCGGTTACCTTTGTCATAAGGGCTGATGTGAAAATTGTTCACCCAGACTTCCCCATCTTTTACCGTGGCATAAGCATCCTGCAGGTTGCCCTTGCCCATACGCAGGGACTTGACTTCGGTTCCCACCAGTACCAGGCCGGCCTCGTAACTCTCTTTTATATGGTAGTTGTGCCGAGCCTTACGGTTATCCACCACCGGTTTTATGCCTTTTTGCTTGCCCATTTCTTTCACCCCGAAAAATAACCCTCGCCTCAGGTATACACGTCCAAGGCCAGGGTTTTTTTGCTTCAATATTTACATTTAAATTATACCTTAACCGCAGCTAATGGTCAAGGGTGACAGGGGGGAGGAGGACGTAGGAAGCAAAAGAACCGTCCCTTTGCTTCCTACACCAGTTCGAAGTCGATTTTAGCATCATCTACGTCTACTCGTACCAGCTGTACCTGCACCTCATCACCAATGGCAAATTTCCTGCCGCTGTGCCGACCTACCAGGGTATAGTTGCGGTCGTTAAACTCGTAATAATCATCGGTAACGCTGGAGATGTGTACCAAGCCTTCTATAGTATTATCAAGTTCGACAAAGAACCCAAAGGCCAGGATGGATGAAATTCGGGCAGTAAACACTTGGCCCACAAACTGCTTCATATACTGGGCTTTCTTGATATCAACCAGTTCCCTTTCCGCTTCTTCAGCCTTTATCTCCTGTAAAGTAGATTGCTCTCCGTACCTGGCCATTTTCTTTTCCAGGGCGGTGCGCTTTTTTGCGTTCATGCTACCGTCCAGCAGAGTGCTCAAAGCCCGGTGTACTACTAAATCCGGATAGCGGCGGATAGGACTGGTAAAATGGCAATAGTATTGCGAAGCCAGGCCAAAATGCCCTGGAGCTTCGGGAGCATAACGTGCATGTTTCATGGAACGGAGCAGGAGCATGGAAATCATCTGCTCCTCCGGCCTGCCTTTAATATCCTCCAGGATTTTCTGATAGGTGAGGGGCTCAATCTTTTTACCTTTTATTTTATGCCCGAACCCCCCCAGGACTAGATTAAGTTTAGTTATTGATTCCTCATCCGGTTTCTCATGCACCCGGTAAAGGATAGGAATCTGCTGCCGGTACATATGTTCAGCCACTACCTCATTGGCCTTTATCATGAAATCCTCAATCAGCATCTCTCCCGGACCCCGCTCTAAACGTTTTATTTCGACCGGGAAGCTATTTTCATCCACAATCACCTTGGCCTCGGGAAAATCAAAATTTAAGCTACCCTGGGCTGTCCTTCTGGCCCTGAGAATATCAGCCAACTCTTTCATCAGATAAAAATCTTCCAGTAATTCCTTATATTTAGCTTTTTCCTCCGGGTCATCATCCATTAGAATACGATTAACCGAGGTATAAGTCATGCGTTCCTGGATTTTTATAACCGATTTGCAGATATCGTAGTTTTGCACCTGCCCACTGCGGTCTATGTCCATTATGCAGCTCATAGCCAGTCGTTCCTGATTAGCATTGAGGCTGCATATGTTATTGGAAAGCTCCGGTGGCAGCATCGGTAAGACTTTATCAATCAGGTAAACACTGGTCCCACGGGCAAAGGCCTCCCGGTCTAAACGGCTGTCTTCCCTTACGTAATGGGAAACATCCGCGATATGCACTCCCAACCTGTAACCCTCCGGGATGCGGCTGATAGAAACGGCATCGTCCAGGTCTCTAGCATCTTCGCCATCAATGGTTACCATACGCAGGTCCCTCAGGTCACGACGCCGGGTCAGTACTTCCTCTGCAACCGGGCGGGCTACTTCCCGGGCTTCCTCCAACACGGCTTCAGAAAATTCGGTCCTCAAACCATGTTTCTTAATAACCACCTGTAAATCTAATCCGGGCTCGCCTTTATGCCCCAATACTTCTACAATTCTACCTTCCAAAGCCCGGTCTTTTCCAGGCCACGCGGTTATATTTACCACCACTTTATCCCCATCTTTAACTGTCATTTTCCTCACCGGGCGCACATAGACCGGGTAAAAATGGCGATTATCGTCCGGTATTACCTGACTCTGTTTTTTCCCCCGTTCAAAAGTGCCTACCAGTTGCTGATTGATCCGTTTAATCACCCGGATTACCTCACCTTCCGGGCGCTGTCCCCCGTTATGGCCGGCACTTATCCTTACCATAACCTTATCGCTGTGCATGGCACCATTCAGTCCCCCACTATACACGAATATTTCGGAATGCTTGACATTATCGGGTATGAGAATACCGTAACCGCGCTGGTTTAATCTTATCGTTCCTTTTATCAAATTCATCTTCTCGGGCAGGCCGTACTTATTCTTGCGGGTCTTGACTATCTCCCCCTCTTTTTCCAGCCTTCCTAGTACTTTATTAAACTTGTGCTCTTCTTCCTCGCTAATGTCTAAAACTGCGATTAGTTCCTCATAACTTAGCGGCCGGTAGCTTTCCTGGTGCATATGCTCCAGTATGCTATCACTATTTATCATGGATCCTCCTTAAAATCTAAATATTTGTCCTCATTATTTTCTTATTATTCCCCTTTACCGATTACAATTTACCTCTATAACCCGATATCGGCAGCGATTATTTTCATGCTTTCCAGGGCAATGGTCATAAATTCATCCAGCTCCAGCCCCATATCAGTACAGGTAGCCATTTTCTCACGGCTGGCGCCTCTAGCGAAGGATTTCTCTTTGAAACGTTTTTTTAGTGATTTTAACTCCACCCCAGCCAGGCTTTTATCCGGCCTGACCAGTGCTGCCGCAGTTATAAATCCACTAACCGGGTCAGTAGCAAATAGCGCTTTATCCATCATGCTATTACGCTGCAAACCATGGGCATCATTATGTACCTTGACTGCATAGACAATATCAGCCGGTAACCCATGCTTTTCTAAAATCTTGGCTCCTTTCAAAGAATGGGCCTCAATGTCATCCGCGGTAAAATCATAATCAATATCATGTAACAGCCCGGCCAAACCATATTTCTCTTCATCTTCTCCCAACCTGCGGGCTAAACCGCACATGATTGCCTCCACCGCCAGGGAATGGTTCAGCAAATTTTCATTATGCAGGTACTCTTTCAGTAATAATATAGCCTCTTCTCTTAACATTATTTCTTCCTCCTTTTGCAAGTAACCAAGCTCTCACTCCATTTTCACTCTTGTTAATAGGAGTTTTACGTTGTTGAGTGCGCGGGACCGACCTGAACCTTTAACTGTAGTTATTGATGAAATCTATAATAGCCCGGGCTATCTTCTCCTTTTCGCCGCCCATAGTGGCTACATGCTCAGAGTAGTGCAACTCTATCAGTTCTGTGTGCTTAATTTTTTCCTGTAAATAATAAACACTGCGCGGGTGTACCGACTTGTCCTGCAAAGACTGAATCAGCAAGACCGGCAGATTAATTTCATCTACTTCCTCCATTACGGTATTACGCAGATTCATTACACTTTGAAATGCCCTGGCCGGAATCACATTATAAGCGAATCGACCCTCTTCCTCCAGTTTTCGTAATAGTGGGCTATCCTTTTTAGGATAGTAAGGCCGAATGCGCCCTATTAAGGGACTGGCTGCTGTCAGCAAGGGAAAGCGATTGAAAACGGGAGCATTTATTGATATTACTCCCTGCAATCCCTTTATCAGAGAGCCTGCATGTAAGGCTAGAAGCCCACCCATGGATAACCCCCCGACAAAAACCCGTTGATAGTTCTCCATTAAAAAGTCTAACTCTTTTTCTATCGCATTATACCATTCTTCCCAGTTGCTCTGTTTTAGGAACTGGGGACTAGAGCCATGCCCGGGTAATAGCGGAGCGCTCAGAGTACAACCACACAGGTCATAAATTAATTTGGCGGTAGGATATAGTTCTGAAGGAGAAGCAGTAAAACCATGAATAAATAATAGAGCCGTCTCCTGACTGCCCCCTAAAAAGAAAGGCTGTGCTTGTGGGTATATATTATTCATCATCTGCCTCCAGCTTTTCAAACCTTATTCTTATTGATTAACTCGCGTGTCCGAATAGTAAGGGGGCAAGGTGTAAAGCTCTGGGTCTGCTCCTACAATCCCTTACCCCTTACTCCTAACTTTACAATAATGGTGCCGCAATGGACAGAGAAAGGATAAGCAGGAATTTAAGTAGGATACTAAGATGGGCTTCATAGTTTTTGGCTCGAACTATAACCAGCGAAATTCCAGCAATACTAGTACCAATAAGCAAGGCAACGAGAACCTGTTTGCCCAGTAAAAATCCGGTCAAAAGAGGAATGGCTGCTGCGGCCAGGAGCACCAGCAGAGATTCGCGACAAGCATAAATATTATAATCCTTCGTAATCTGACTTTCCTGAATTTCCACTTCTCTTTCTAACCCATCATCAGAACCACCGTTATCATCAGTATCCTGCTGAACTCGGGCGCTGCTATCAACCCAGGAAGTAAACAGGTAAGGCAAAACCCCACCTATAATCAAGCCCACCAGCACCAGCCAATTAATAATAATAACTTTTTCTTCAACCCCAGTCACCTGAATAAAGATCAGTAGAAGAATAATTGCAACAAAAGCCGTTGATGCAATGGAAAAATTGGTAGCAACTATTTCGTTATAATCATCGTTCTTTTCACCGGGATTATCCGTTGTATCCATATCCCTGGCAGTTAGACCTGCCGACAGAAATTTAATTTGAGTAAAACTTTGGATAAATACAGCTATACCTGCAAATAGGAGGATAGCCAGACCCGTTATGGAAACTCCATAAAATCCGGCACTGCGATAAGACAAAAACAGGACCAGGAGTAAAACCGGAATACATATAACCGGGTAATAGCGGTTCCAAAAATCATTACTGTCATTGGTATTGAAAATTGAAGAAATGCCAAAACCAGGCGGTATAAAGAGCAGCAAGGCTGAACCTGATCCTAACACTACCGTTAAAAAGACTTTAAGCTGTTCCCCGGGGAGTAAATACATAGTTACTATCAGGGAAAAAATGATAAGAAATAAGGTATAAAGAATAATTGCTTTCCCCGTTATTTTTTCTAGGCCCTGTTGGCGATAGATAATTACTAATATTAGAGCAAGTATACATGCTATTAAGCCGCCACTAAATGTAAGTAATGGTAAGAGTACTCCGCTAAAACCAAAACGGGCCATACCAAGAGTCCCCACGGTTATCGCACCCACCAAAGCAACAGCACAGGACTCAAACAGGTCAATTGCTATGGCACCTGCCGGGAGCAGATAAGATGTTTCCATTTTATTAATAGTAGAACTAAAAATACTGCTGCCAGTGGAATAAAGCAAGGCTACCATGCCTATGCCCAACAAGAAAAGATTTATGGTTGTAGGATTACCTTTAGCCAAAAATAATAATCCACATCCAAGCAATATAAGAGCCATAACTAAAATTGCAGAAACCAAAGATCCGCAAAGCATTACTGCCAGCGCTTTATCTGTAGAATTGCCGGTAGCAGCAGTCCTGATACCGGATTTCAATATAATATCCATAATACGATTAAGTAATAGTATGGATACTAAAACCCCACACAAGAAAGATAAGGCCATAGGTATGTTAAAAAGGAAAGTGATAATAAAAAAAGCTACCAGGGCTAGCCCAGCAGCAACTATGTAATGTTTGTTTATAAAAGCCCCTGTTATATTGTCAATATAAGATAGATATTCCTGCATAGTAACTGTTCCCGGAGGAAGTCGCTTAATGCCAATAGTTACAAATAACGCTAGCAGTAAACTTGCTACCCCCAGTACTATTATCAAGATTTGCATAGCATGAAACCCATCCCCTCAAACCCAGGTGCTATAATTAAGCTATAAGTGCCAGGACCATAGTTATTGTCATAAATATAGCACACAGATAAGCCGTAATCTTACTAAGTAAATCATCCAGTCCCTTTTTCTTTCCAAAAATCGCTTCACTGCCACCAGCAATACTTCCGGAAAGGCCGGCACTTTTTCCTGATTGGAGAAGAATGGTAGCTATCAAGCCCAGGGCACATAATACTTGAAATATCAGTACTATAGTTTTGGCCAAGTTTACACCTCCCATATAAGACATACATCATCTACCTGACACCTGGTTGAAATAAGTGCAGGTTAGCTTTTCAAAGTTAAAATCACAGAATACATTTTATCATAAAAGAAGTAAAAACAAAATACTTGCTCTATTTCTTAAGATTGTAAAAAGTTTTAATCCCCCGGTATACGGCGAAAGTATCGAGTTCCTCTTCAATGCGCAATAATTGGTTGTACTTGGCTACCCGGTCAGTCCTGGCCGGTGCCCCGCTTTTTATTTGTCCACTGCCAGTTGCTACAGCTATATCCGCAATAGTCGCATCTTCGGTTTCCCCAGAACGGTGTGATATGACACAGGTATAACCGGCCCGCCGCGCCATTTCAATGGTATTCAGAGTCTCGGTTAAGGTGCCAATCTGGTTAACCTTAATCAGGATACTGTTACATACCCCCAGTTCAATTCCCCGGGCCAACCTTTCGGTATTAGTTACGAAAAGGTCATCCCCTACTAGCTGGATTTTCTTTCCTAAACGGTCAGTTAACAGTTTCCAGCCTTCCCAATCATCTTCAGCCAGGCCATCCTCTATGGATATTACCGGATAACGTTCCACCAGGGAAGCGTAGAAATCAACAACTTCCTGGGATGATAACACCTGTTGGGTACTTTCAAAATGGTATTTGCCATCCCGGTACAGTTCCGTAGCAGCAACATCCAGTCCCAGGAAAATATCTTTTCCCGCCTGGTAACCAGCTTCAGCAATAGCCTCCAGGATAATTTCAATAGCCGCTTCATTAGAGGGCAGGTTAGGTGCAAATCCGCCTTCATCACCTACCGCCGTAGCCAGGCCCTTACTGTTTAAGACTTTTTTCAGGGTATGATAAATTTCTACCGCCATCCGTAGTCCTTCTGCAAAAGAAGGGGCACCGGAAGGTATTATCATAAACTCCTGGATATCAACGTTATTATCTGCATGTTTACCCCCATTAAGAATGTTCATCATAGGAACTGGAATTTCCCGGGCATTTACCCCACCAATATACTGGTAAAGGGGTATCTCCAGGTAATTAGCGGCAGCCTGGGCTACAGCCAGAGATACTCCCAGTATAGCATTGGCTCCCAATTTACCTTTATTAGGGGTACCATCCATTTCTATCATCAGGGTGTCGATATCTACCTGGTGGGTTATATCCATGCCAATAACCTCAGGAGCTATAATCTCATTGACATTTTCTACTGCCTGTAATACCCCTTTGCCATTATAGCGATTTTTATCCCCATCTCTTAATTCCACTGCTTCATGAGCACCAGTTGAGGCCCCGGAAGGAACAATAGCTCGTCCCATAGTCCCATTTTCCAGTATTACTTCTACTTCCACAGTTGGATTACCCCGTGAATCCAGAACCTCTCGACCAAAAACATCAACAATAACACTCATTCCAATCATCCCTTCGATAATTCTTAATTTTTAATTCTGAATTAATAAATTCAATTTATCCCCGGTCATTTCTTGCGGTATAGGAATTCCCAGTAATTCTAACATTGTAGGAGCTATATCCCGCAGCGCACCATTCTCTTTTAAACGCTGGTTGACAAACTTATCAGCTACTAATATAAATGGAACTTCATCGGTAGTATGAGCCGTATACGGGGTTCCTTCCGGTGAACACATCATCTCACAGTTGCCGTGGTCAGCGGTAATAAGTACGCAGCCACCTTTACCCAATACTGCTTTCACCACCTGCCCTAAACACTGGTCAACCACCTTAACTGCTTCTACTGCTGCCTCCAGTATCCCAGTATGGCCAACCATATCCGGGTTAGCATAGTTCATAATTATCACGTCATAATAATCCCGTTCAATCTGCTCCAGAACTTTAGCAGTTACTTCCCGGGCGCTCATTTCCGGTTTTAAATTATAGGTGGGTACATCGGGAGAAGGAATTAAAATACGGTCCTCACCCGGATTAGGCTCTTCCACTCCACCGTTAAAAAAGAAAGTTACATGCGCATATTTCTCAGTCTCTGCTATTCTTAGCTGGCGTAGCCCACTGTCTGCCAGTACCTCACCCAGAGTATTGTTCAAGTTCTGGGGCATAAAAGCTACCGGAGCATCGATAGTTGCATCATATTGGGTCATGCAAACGTAATAAACCCGGGGTCGCATCCGGCGTTCGAATTTATCCAACCCTGGGTCTACAAAAGCCCGGGTAATTTCCCGAGCCCGGTCAGCCCGGAAATTAAAAAATATTACTCCGTCACCATCTTTGATTAGTCCCTGGGGCTTACCTTTGGTATCAATTATTACTACTGGTTCGATAAATTCATCGGTCACCCGGGCCTCATAGCTGTTAACGATAGCAGCATAAGCGTTGGGGGCCTTAACCCCCTCTCCCATTACCAGCGCATTATAGGCTTTTTCAACCCTATCCCAGTGATTATCGCGATCCATAGCGTAATAACGCCCGGATAATGATGCAATTTTACCGATGCCCAGTTCCTGCATCTTCTTTTCCACGGCGATAATATAATCCCCGGCACTCTTAGGGTTTACATCTCTCCCATCCAGGAAGGCATGGACAAATACTTCTTGAACACCATGCTGCTGGCACAGTTTAAGCAAAGCATAAAGGTGTTCCAGGTGACTATGTACTCCCCCATCAGAGAGTAGACCCATAAGGTGCAAGGCTCCCTGATTATTAAGGGCATAATCTATGGCGGCATTAAACCTGGGATTAGCGAAAAAGCTGCCATCCTCAATAGCACTGGTTATACGGGTAATTTCCTGAAACACTACCCTTCCTGCGCCCATATTTAAATGCCCTACCTCGGAATTCCCCATTAAACCCCGGGGTAAACCTACATCCAATCCGGAGCATTTCAGGCTAGTAGAAGGATATTTATCTACTAAACGGTAGAAATTCTGCGGATCGGCCAGACTTATGGCATTATTTTCGCAATCGCTGCGCAGTCCCCAGCCATCCAGAATCATTAAGACCAATGGTTTAATTGCCATTACTATTTAAACCTCACAATACCGGCAAATGAATTCGCCTGCAGACTGGCTCCACCAACCAGGGCACCATCTACATCAACTTCGCTCATAAATTCTGCAATATTCTCTTCTTTGACACTGCCACCGTAAAGAATACGGACGGAATCAGCCAGTTCCTGGTCATATAATTTCGCCAGGTAACTGCGGATAAATCCAATCATTTCCTGGGCATCATCACTGCTGGCATTAACCCCGGTACCAATAGCCCAGACTGGCTCATAAGCTATTACCAGACCCTGGGGAGCAAAAGTAATGTTTTTCAAATCGCGGGTAAGCTGGTCTTTAACTACTTCCCGGGCTCTATTATTCTCCCGTTCCTGCAGGGTTTCACCCACACAGAGAATAGGTATAAGGGCCACATCCAGAGCTGCCCTTACTTTGCGGTTTATAATGGCATCGTTTTCGCCCATTATCTGACGCCGTTCCGAATGTCCCAGAATTACATAGGTGCAACCGGCATCAACCAGCATAGCCGGTGATATTTCGCCGGTATAGGCACCCTTCATCTCCCAAAACAGGTTCTGAGCACCTAATTTAATTTCTGAACCCCTAAAAATCTGATTCATTAACGTCAAACTGGTGAAAGGCGGGCAAACAACCACCTCTACCCCAGTATATCCGGCCAGTATTGGTAACAGTTCCTGCCCATATTGTTGAGCATCATTAAGGCCCTTATTCATTTTCCAATTAGCAACTATAAGAGGAGTTCTCAACTACATCCCCCTTTCCCCGGTTTAGTCTCCACAGGCTACAACACCCGGCAGTTTAATTCCTTCCAGAAATTCCAGGGTAGCACCTCCACCGGTTGATATGTGAGTGATTTTATCTTCTAGCATCAGGTCGTGAGCTATCACCGCAGAATCTCCTCCGCCGATTACACTAACCGCTGATGCATTGGCCATAGCCCTGGTTATTTCCTTGCTACCTCGGGCAAATTGTTCGTATTCATAAACTCCCATGGGGCCATTCCAGATAATCGTCTTAGCCTGGTTAATCTCTTCCCGGTAAATTTCTATGGTATGAGGACCAATATCGACAATCATCATATCATCAGGTACTTCATCAACCCCTACTACTTTAGCAACGGCATCAGCTGAAATCTCCCCGGCAATTACCACATCAACCGGTAACAACAGCCGCACCTTTTTCTGTAGAGCTTTATCCAGCAGGCGGTTGGCTTCATTTAGCAAATCCTTTTCAAATAAAGACTTGCCTACGTTTTTACCTTGAGCTTTAAGAAAAGTGTTGGCCATGCCTCCGCCTATTAATATAAT
>ENA-UOUL01003150-UOUL01003150.1-bioreactor-metagenome-genome-assembly--contig:-NODE-3150-length-17530-cov-5.881052_pt1 | contig 17530 bp, 18 predicted proteins | sample MGYA00249838_ERZ747220 | MGnify/ENA primary metagenome ERZ747220 (study PRJEB28778, sample SAMN05720191) | bioreactor metagenome | isolation source: Anaerobic biogas reactor | place: USA:Washington...
AGCGGTAAAATAGCCATTGTTGTCGGTCTGGTTTTCCTGCTGGCCAGCCTGGTATTTCGTATCTGGGGACCTCAGATATTACCGTTTCTTAACCAGGCATTTTAGAACAATCCGACTCCCAGCCCCGGACATTTTACTTTTCCACCGGCAGATAGACCTATCTTTCAGAATGATACACTACCGGTGATTTTTCTCGATGAATTTATTGAGGTTTCTACATTCCTCTTCAAGAATAGACCGGGCTGCTAAGCCTGGCTCCTTGGTCGGTATTGTATTGCCTCCGCCAGATGATTGGAGGCAATCCTCTCCGCACCGTCAAGATCGTCGACGTGCTCGACGACGGGTCGGTCGTCGTCGTGCAGGGCCGCACGCTCGGCCAACTGGGCCGCCGTCACCACGCCCGGACTGGGCGGAGGTGGTGGAGGCGTCGATGGAGCCTTCCGGGCAGCCTCGGACGAGGCCGGTGCCACGGGGGATGTTTCACGTGGAACATCCGGGGCCCCTCATGCAGCATCAACATGCAACAAAAACACAGCATACCCGGTGTGCAGACAGCGACGCCGGGTATATTTTTTTAAGTCAAGTTAGGGGCGCAGGCCCCGGGCAGGAGGAACACATGCAGCAAGATCTGTTTGAACGCATGGGCGGAAAGGCCAGGCGCAATACAACCATCGCTTTGGTGCTGATCACCATCGGCCTGGTGGGCGTCATCCTGGCAATCATGCAGCACCGGCAGGCGGCAGGCGACGTGCACCCCTTTGTCAGCCTGGAGGAAAGCCAGGCAAGGTGGTGAACATGAACCTCCACTGGGTGGACACCAGCCTGGCGGAGGATACAAAAAACAACCGCTGGTACCACTTTGCCCAGACCCCCGATGGGCAGGACCTGGTGCTGGATAACGGCCGGGGCACACATGACAAAATCAACGAGATCATGACGGCGGACCCCCAGCAGGAGAAGCTGCGGCAGGAGCCGATGCAGTATACGGGCTATGTCCACGCGATGGATAGCGAGCTGCGCCCCTATATTAGCGACCGCTGGTTGGCCTATGAGGACAGCAAGAACCCGATGCTGAGCAGCACAGACCCGCGCATCCGCTTCATGGTATCCGAGGGCAAAACCGCGCCCACGCCCTGGTGGCCCTACATCCTGGTGTTTGTGGGCGCGGCCGGCCTGCTGATGCTGTTGGCCGCCCAGTTGGCCAAGCGCTCGGTCAAGCGCAGCCGGGAGGCCATTGCCGCCGTGTTCCCCGAGATGCAGGATTACTCGGTGCTGGATGCCGGCGCGCAGCTGAGCATCTCGGAGCTGAACCTGCGCATCTACGAGCCGCTGCTGATTTCCGAGCAGGGCAATCTGGTGACGGCCGACCTGCGCAACGCGGGCTGGATGTTTGTGCAGCATGTGCGCCAGCGCTACACCACCGTGCACTACCTGCAGACGCACCTGCTGGACAAGAAGGTGAGGAGCATGACGCTGCCCGGCAAAAAGAAGGACATCGAACAGCAGATTGAGCCCGATAGAGTACACTAACGTTCGCAACTTGTAAAAAGCCCAAGACAATGGGCAAGCCACTGGGACTCCGCTACAATGAGTGTTGCTGAACATTCACAAGGAGGAGAACCCCAATGGCTCAACGCAAGGATACCACGAATCTACAGAGCATGCTATTCCAGTTTATAGGCATGGAAGACCCAATGCTCAACATGCTGGAATGGCTGTGCGCCCAGATGATGGAGGCGGAGGTTTCAAGCCAACTGGGCGCTGAGAAACACCAGCAAAGCACAGAGCGCACCAGCCACCGCTGTGGCTTCAGGCCGCGGCGGCTGGACACCCGGATGGGCACGATGTACCTCATGGTGCCCAAGGTCAGAAACGGCGGCTACATCCCCTTCTTTGTTACAGAGCGCAAGCGTAGTGAAGCGGCTCTGGTCCAAGTGGTTCAGACCGCCTTTGTGCAGGGCGTTTCCACCCGGAAAATCGAGAAGCTGGCGAAGACTCTGGGCATTGAAGGCATCTCTCGCAGCCAGGTGAGCGAGATGACCAAGGGGCTGCAAGAGCAAGTGGACGAGTTCCGAAACCGCCCTTTGACAGCAGACAACTATCCGGTGCTATGGGTGGACGCGCTGTACGAGAAGGTGCGGTACGGCGGCCGGGTTGTCAGCATGGCCATCCTGTTAGTTTGTGGTGTGAACGACGAGGGCAGACGAGAAGTGCTGGCGCTGGAACCGATGCTGGAAGAGTCCAAAGAGAGCTACAAGCAGTTGTTTGAAGGGCTGAAGAACCGAGGTCTGCTGAAGCCTTCTCTGGTGGTTTCCGATGCCCATAAGGGTTTGGTAGCAGCGATTGGCGAGTGCTTCCCCGGGGCCAGCTGGCAGCGCTGTAAGGTTCACTTCATGCGCAACATTCTGGTGCATGTGCCCCACAAAGAGAAGGAGCGCTTTGCCAACCAACTCAAAAGCATTTGGATGACAACAGACCCGGAAGTAGCTAAGCAGCGGGCCCAAGATCTGGCGGATGCCTACCGTGCGAAATATCCCAAGGCGATTGAGACGCTGGAAGACGGTCTTGAAGACGCTTTGACTTTTCTGTCGTTCCCTTCACTGGACTCCAGAAAAGTCAGCTCCAACAACATGCTTGAACGGCTGAACAAGGAGATCCGGCGAAGAACCAGGGTGGTGGGCATCTTCCCGGACCCTGAGTCCTATCTGCGACTGGTGACGGCACACTTGATGGAGTACTCGGAAGATTGGTCGGTTTCAAGGTCGTACCTGAGCGAGGAATCGCTCGTACCACTTAACACCCAGGCAGCATGACATGGCTACCGGAGTCCGAAGTTGCGAACACGATTTGACAGTACCGCAAGTATGGACTCGAATGGAATTGGAAAGAAATTCCGGCGTATCTGTTCATATGAATTGCTCGGCGGTGTTGCGATGGTAGATCATCCGCCGCTCTGTCTTGGGCGTGCCCAAAGTGATCTGCTGCTGCGCGCCGTCAAAGGCAAAGCCGTACCGCTCGTAGAAGCGGATGGCCCGCGTGTTGCCGTCCAGCACCCACAGGATGACGGCGGGGTACTTGCTCAACCGCTGCATGCAGGCATTCATCAGCGCGTAGCCGATGCCTTGCCCATAGCATTCCTTGAGCACATACAGCGCATGGAGCTCGCCGCAGAGGCTTAATATTTCATCCCGGCAGACACCCCATGCGCCAAAGCCCACGATGCGCCCATCCAGCTCAGCCACCAGCGTGTTGTCCGTCCAGCGCCGGGCCATCTCCTCACAGCGCACCAGGGTGCGGCGGGCCAGGTATCTTTCGTCCAACAGCCCGGCATAGGCCTCGCGCCAGCTTTGCCAGTGCACATAGGCCTTGCCCGCCATGTCCTGGGGGCCCATGTCACGGATGATCAGCGCCATGGTTCTACCTCCTTGGGCAGGGCAAAGATGCTGTCCGGCTCCGCCGTCAGGCGCAGGGTCTCCCCCGTCACCGGGTGTGCAAAGGCCAGCCGCCAGGCGTGTAGCATCAGGCGGGGGGCAGCGGGCATGCCGCGCACGCCGTACAGCGGGTCGCCCAGCACGGGGTGGTGCAGGGCGGCCATATGCACGCGGATCTGATGGGTGCGGCCGGTGATCAGGCGCACATCCAGCAGCGCGCGGTCGGGCCGCTGGTCCAGCACCCGCCACTCGGTCAGGGCGGTGCGGCCCTCGGGGTGCACGGCCATCTTCTTGCGGTCCTTGGGGCTGCGGCCGATGGGCAGGTCGATGCGGCCCTCGGGCTCCTTCATCTGCCCGGCTACCACAGCCAGGTAGTGCTTTTCCATTTTGCGCTCGGCCAGCTGGCGGCTGAGGGCCGCGTGGGCGCGGTCGTCCTTGGCCACGATCAGCAAGCCGCTGGTGTCCTTGTCCAGCCGGTGCACGATGCCGGGCCGGCGCTCGCCGCCAATGCCCGACAGGCTGTCCAGGTGGTAGAGCAGCGCGTTGACCAGCGTGCCGCTCTGGTTGCCCGCGGCCGGGTGCACCACCATGCCGCAGGGCTTGTCCACCACGGCCAGTGCATCATCCTCGTACAAAATGCGCAGGGGGATGTCCTCCGCTTTGTCAACGGTTTCGGCCGAACCCGGCACATCAATCGCCACTATATCATCGATATCCGGTATAAAAGAGGACTTTGTCACCACTTTTCCGTTGACGCGCACATGCCCCTGCTGTATCAGCGCAGCTGCCCGGCTGCGGCTCATGCTGTCGCTGACCAGCCACTTGTCCAGCCGCTGGCCGCTTTGGGTGATGCGCAGCTCATCCATGGCGGGCCTCCTTTTCAGTCAGCACGCCCAAAATGCACAGGGCGCAGCCGCCCGTGACGGCGATGTCCGCCACGTTGAAGATGGCAAAGCGCACAAACAGCAGCTCGATGAAGTCAATCACATGGCCCAGCAGCAGGCGGTCGATCAGGTTGCCCAGCGCGCCACCCAATATCAGCGCCAGGCCCAGGCCAAACAGGCCCTGTGGCCGCGCCCGCCAGATGTACAGCAGCACCAGCAGCGTCAACAGCGCGGTAACCACGGCCAGCGCATAAGGGCCGCCGCCAAACAGGCCAAAGGCCGCCCCGGTGTTGCGCACGCCGGTCAGCTTGAGCACGCCGGGGATCAGCACCCGGTCCGCCCCCTTGAGCCACTGCTTGCTCAGCTGGTCCAGCACCAGCACCGCCAGCACGGCCCGCCACATCCATCGGTTGTTCATGCACCCTCCATGGGGCTATTATAGAAAAGCCCGGCGCGCAATACAAGCAGGCATTGCCATGTGGGGTATAATTGAATAAAGAAGGAGGGATGGGCATGACGCGTGTACTGAGTATTCTGTTGGCCTGCATGCTGCTGGCCGGTCTGCTGCCCCATACCGCACTTGGAGAGGAAGGGAACAATACGGACATGAAGACGATATATTTTGCCGGCGGCTGCTTCTGGGGCCTGGAAAAGCTGATGGGCCTGGTGCCCGGCGTGCAGGACGCGCAAAGCGGCTATGCCAACGGCCACAAGGCAAACCCCACCTATGAGGAGGTGTGCCGCGGAGACACCGGCCACAGGGAGGCCGTGCGCGTTACCTATGACCCGGCCATCATGGGCCTGAATGACCTGATGCGCCTGTTTTACAGCGTGATCGACCCCACCGTGCGCGACCGCCAGGCGCACGACATCGGCAGCCAGTACCAGACGGGCATCTACTGGGCGGAGGAGGCCGACCGCGACGCGGTGCTGGCTTACGCCGAGCAGGAGAAGGGCAAGCACAGCGCCTTTTATGTGGAGCTGGGGCCCCTCACCGCCTTCTGGCCGGCGGAGGACTACCATCAGGATTACCTGGACAAGAACCCCCAGGGCTACTGCCACATCGGCCTGGATGCCTTTGACCGGGCGCGGCAGCTGACGCGGCAGGACGACTGAGGCCTCCGATTCTTAAGGAGCATCAACGACGCGTCTGGCGGGATAGGGGAAACAGCAGCGGGAGGGCGGTGTTCGGCATAGCTTTTGCGGACATCACGGACAGGCTATTTGCATTGCTGGACAAATGGGGCAGCCGCCTGGAGGTTGACTGCACCCTGCGCTTTGACATGCCGCCCGGCTACGAGACGGCCAACGCCACCTATGAACCGGATACCAGAACCATTCACCTTAACCCGGCCTTGCCGGAAGAGGGCTATGTGAACAGCGCCTTTTATCTGTTGCACGAATTGCGCCACGCCCGGCAGCACCAGCATCGGCAGGAGCTGCCGGAGGACGTTGCCCGCAGCCTGGACTATGTGATCCTCTACGACGGTCGCTGCTATAAGCGGACAGATGGCCGGTGGGTGGACTGCCGGCTGGCAGGGGACGAATCGTATTTCACTGATCTGTATACCAACCAGCCCCATGAGGTGGATGCCAATGCGTTTGCCTATCAGGCGCTGCTGCCGGACATGGAGGGGCACCAGCTTGATGAGCTGGAATCGCTGCGCCGCTTCTGGGCGCTCCGGCACTAGGCCATTGCACCGGAAGACATCAACCGGGAGTTGAAGGAAACATACCGCCGCATTGACGCGGCGGCAGGGAAGATCAACAAGAACGGCTGAGGCTGCTGTTGCCTATTGAAACCTTCTGGTGCCCGGCGGCGGCGTCCGCTGCGCAGCCTCCCTGCGCTTGGTGCGAAAGTAGCGGATGGCGGTCAGGCTGAGCACGCTGCCCGCGATGACCAGCGCCAGGGACAGGATTTTGATCACATTGACGATGCGCCACAGCGCGTCCAGCCCCAGCCAGCTGAACAGCTTGGGGGTCTGCAGCACCACGGCCAGCGCCCCAACGGCCAGCACGGCCAGCAGCACAAAGGCCGTTGCCCGCCGGTGGATGAACAGCGCCGCCATGCCCAGCGCCACGCAGCCCAGCAAAAACAGCGGCACCCACAGCGTGTTCCACGGCAGGTACTGCACAAACTGCCGGAGGGTGAGCGCGCCATCCTGATAGGCCCGCCAGGTGGAGCCCTGAATCACGGCGGTGATCAGCGCGGACTGGCTGAACAGGTCCATCAGCGCCCACAGGGCCAGCACCAGGCCGCCCCAGAACACCATCCTCCTGCCCACCGTGCGCAGCGTATCCACAAAGTTACCCCCTCGGCTTGCTACCAGCAGTGTACGAGGGGGCATTGCTTTTGTCAATTGCGGCAGCAACAACAAAACACATTCGGGGGAAGGCCATGTACAAGCCTTCCCCCGAAAATGTTATCCAAGATGATGTCAGCCTTACTCCCCGGCCAGCTCGTCCTCGATGCGCAGCAGGCGGTTGAACTTGGCCACGCGCTCGCTGCGGGCGGGGGCGCCGGTCTTGATCTGGCCGGCGTTGACGGCCACGGCCAGGTCGGCGATGAAGGTGTCCTCGGTCTCGCCGGAGCGGTGGGAGATGACGGTGGCATAGCCGTTCTCCTGCGCCAGGCGGATGGTATCCAAAGTCTCCGACAGGGTGCCAATCTGGTTGAGCTTGATGAGGATGGCGTTGGCGGTTTCCTTTTCAATGCCCTCGGCCAGCACCTCGGCGTTGGTGACGAACAGGTCGTCGCCCACCAGCTGCACGGTGTCGCCCAGGCGCTCGGTCAGCTTCTTCCAGCCGTCCCAGTCGTCCTCGGCCAGGCCGTCTTCGATGGAGATGATGGGGTACTTGTCGCACCAGGCGGCGTACAGGTCGATCATCTGCTCGCTGGTGCGGCCTTCCTTGTCGCCCTCGATGAAGTAGCGGCCATTCTCGTAGAACTCGCTGCTGGCGGGGTCCAGCGCGATGGAGATGTCATCCCCGGGCTTGTAGCCGGAGGCCTCGATGGCCTCGACCAGCAGCTGCAGGGCTTCCTCGTTGCTCTTCAGGTCGGGGGCAAAGCCGCCCTCGTCGCCCACGGCGGTGGACAGCTTGCGCTTGTTGAGGATGTTCTTGAGGGTCTGGTACACCTCGGCGCCCATGCGCAGCGCCTGGTGGAAATCCTCGGCGCCGTTGGGCATGATCATGAACTCCTGCACGTCCACGTTGTTGTCGGCGTGCTTGCCGCCGTTGAGTACGTTCATCATGGGGATGGGGCTGAGCTGGGCCGCGATGCCGCCCAGGTAGCGGTACAGGGGCAGGCCCAGCGCCAGGCTGGCGGCCTTGGCGGCGGCCAGGCTCACGCCCAGCAGGGCGTTGGCGCCCAGCTTGCCCTTGTTGTCGGTGCCGTCCAGCTCGATGATCACGTCATCCAGTGTGCGCTGGTCCATGGCGTCCATGCCGATGATGGCGGGGGCGATGACCTCGTTGACATTGTGCACAGCCTGCAGGACGCCCTTGCCGTGGTAACGCTTGGGGTCCTTGTCGCGCAGCTCAACGGCCTCGCGCGCGCCGGTGGATGCGCCCGAGGGCACGGCGGCTACGCCCACATCGCCCGAGGCCAGCCCGACCTCCACCTCGATGGTGGGGTTGCCGCGGGAGTCCATGATCTCGCGCGCCTTGACGGAAGTAATGCTGGTGTAATCGTTCATGTCAGTATTCCTCTCTTAATCCAAACTCGGCCGCTTCCACCCACTCGTTGGGGCGGTTGACATGCCGGTATAGTTGCTCCATAAACTGGGCGTGAATCTGCTCCTGATCAATCAGGAAGGCGTAGAGCGCCTTGATATCCGGGTCGCTGCTTTGCTCCATCAGCTGCTCGTACAGCGAGGCGGCCTTTTTCTCCATCTCCCAGGCGGCGAAGTATACATCCGCCTGCTCGGTGGGGGCGGGGATGGCCTGCTTGACGGATTCCATGGTTTCAAACAGGGTGGCTACCTTTTCGCCGATGCCGCCGTCGCGCAACTCGGTGGGCAGGCCCTCGCGGGCGGCTTGCAATATCATAGCATGGCGCTTCTCGTCCTCAGCCAGCAGGCTGAACACATCGCGCAGCGCGGTGTTGGCGCTTTTCTCGGCCTGATCGCTGTAAAAGCGGACGCCATCGTTCTGGATCTGAATCGCCTGCGATAAAATACCCATCGTGCGGCCTCCTTTTCCTGGCACAGCCATTCCTTTACAGTTTAACATGATACCCATGCGCCGGTGAGAAGTCAAGAAAATCACCGGCACAGCCCCGCAAAAAGTCCTCAGCAGGCCAACTACGGAGGACGGGAATCGCCCTTATTCAATGACGAGCAGGCGGGCAGCAGCTATGCCCGGGTCAGCCCGTCAATCAGGCGGAGCTCCTCCTCGCTGAAGGCCAGGTTGTTCTGCGCCTGCACGGCATCCTCAATCTGGCTCAATTTGCTGGCGCCGATGATCACCGAGGCGGTCACCGGGCTGCGGTGTAGCCAGCTGAGGGCCATCTGGGCCAGGGACTGCCCGCGCTGCTGCGCCAGGTCGTTGAGCCGGCGCACGCGGCCCAGCAGGTCGTCGGTCAGCTTGTCAGGCTTGAGGAACACGCTGGCCCCCGCCGCGCGGGAGTCGGCCGGGATGCCATTGAGGTAGCGGTCGGTCAGGATGCCCTGCTCCAGCGGCGAGAAGGGGATGGCGCCCACGCCCTCGCGCTCCAGCACGGTGTACAGGCCTTCCTCGGGGCGGCGGTCCAGCATGTTGTAGCGCGGCTGGTGGATCAGCAGCTTGAGGCCCATCTCCCGCAGCAGGCGGACGGCCTGCTCGGTCTGCTCGGCATTGTAGTTGGACAGGCCCGCGTACAGCGCCTTGCCGCTGTGCACGGCCGTGGCCAGGGCACCCATGCTCTCCTCCATGGGGGTATCCGGGTCCGGGCGGTGGTGGTAGAAGATGTCTACATATTCCAGGCCCATGCGCTTGAGGCTCTGGTCCAGGCTGGCCAGCATCTGCTTGCGGCTGCCCCACTCGCCGTAGGGGCCGGGCCACATCAGGTAACCCGACTTGGTGGAGATGATCAGCTCATCGCGGTAGGGCATGAGGTCGTTTTTGAGGATGCGGCCGAAGTTTTCCTCCGCGCTGCCGGGCGGGGGGCCGTAGTTGTTGGCCAGGTCAAAGTGGGTAATGCCCAGGTCGAACGCGCCCAGCACCATCTGGCGGGCGGTATCATACAGGCTGCCGCCGCCAAAGTTGTGCCACAGGCCCAGGGATACCAGGGGCAGTTGGATGCCCGAGCGCCCGCAGCGCTTGTACTGCATGTGATCGTACCGCGTGGAATTGGCTGTGTACATGGTGAGCTCCTTTTCTTGAGAATTTGTTAATCGTAGTATACCCAACTGCGCAGGGCTTTTCATCCGAAAACGGTTTTCATTTTGTGTAGCTTTCACGGCGCGCGCAGGTATGATCTGTGGTAGAATCATGGCAACAGGAATACAGCAGCCGGCCCGGCCAGCAGGAGGTTATCGCATTGAACATCCTTGTGCCCATCAAACAGGTGCCCGAAACCAGCAACGTCAAGATGGACCCGTCGACGGGCACCATGATCCGCGACGGCGTGGAGAGCATTGTCAACCCGCTGGATCTGTACGCCATCGAGACGGCCAACCAGCTCAAGGAGCGGCATGGGGGAAAGGTGACCGTGCTGACCATGGGGCCGCCCAGCGCCCACAAGGCGCTGCGCGAGGCCATCGCCATGGGCTGTGACGACGCGGTGCTGCTGACCGACCGGGCCTTTGCCGGGGCGGACACCTGGGCCACCGCCTATGTGCTGGCTCGGGCCATCGAGCGCATCGGCGGCTACGATTTGATCCTCTGCGGCGAGCGGGCCACCGACGGCGATACCGGCCAGGTGGGGCCCAACATCGCGGCGGCGCTGAACATCCCCTTGGCCACCTACGTCAGCGGCATCGAATCGGTGGATACAGGGCGGGGGGAGATGAGCGTCTGGCGCATGACCGAGCATGGGTACGAGCAGCTGCTGCTGCCCCTGCCCGCGCTGCTCACGGTGGTGAAGGAGATCAGCTTCCCCCGGCTGCCTACCCTGCGGGGCAAGCAGCGGGCGCGCGCCAGCGAAATACCTGCCTGGGGCGCGGGCGACCTGGGGGCCGAGGCGGACAAGATCGGCCTCAAGGGCTCGCCCACGCGCGTGGTGAAGATCGAGTCGCCCAAGGTGACGCGCGGCGGCACCGTGGTCAAGGCGGCGGACGGGCCCGAGCAGGCGGTGGACCAGCTGGTCGCCTTCCTGCGGGGCAGGGACCTGGTGTGAGGAGGCGGGCATGAAGCATACAGGCGTATGGGCGCTGGCGGAAACACATGGGGGCAAATTGCGCGATGTGTCCTTTGAGCTGCTGGCCCGAGGGCGCGCGCTGGCGGATCAGTTGGGGTGCGAGCTGGTATCGGTGGTGATGGCGGAGCCGATGCCGCAGGAGGAGCTGCAGGAGCTGATTGCCCGCGGCGCCGACCGCGTGCTGGCGGTGGAGGGCGAGGCGCTGGGGGACTTTATCGCGGAGACGCACAGCAATGTGCTGTGCGGGCTGATCGGGGAGCGCAGGCCCGAGGTGGTGCTGGCTGCGGCCACCTTCAACGGCCGCACGTTGCTGCCTCACGCCGCCATGCGGCTGCACGCGGGGCTGACGGCCGACTGCACGGGCCTGGCGATTGACCCCGATACCCGCGACCTGATCCAGACCCGGCCTGCCATCGGCGGCAACATTTTGGCCACCATCAAAAGCCCCAACCACCGCCCGCAGATGGCCACCGTGCGGCCCAAATCCACCCGCCCGCTGCCGCGGGACGCGGCGCGCACGGGCGAGGTGGAGCGCGTGGCCTTTAGGCCCCAGTGGCTGGACGGCAGGGTGCGCAAGATCGGCGAGCGGGCGGATCAGCAGGACGAGGCCAACATCCAGGAGACCGATGTGGTGGTGGCCGGCGGCCGCGGCATGAAAAAGGCCGAGCACTTTGCCATGCTGCGCGAGCTGGCGGGGCACCTGCACGGCGTGGTGGGCGCCAGCCGCGACGCGGTGGACCGCGGCTGGGCGGTGTACCCCCGGCAGGTGGGCCTCAGCGGCAAGACGGTCACGCCCAAGCTGTATGTGGCGGTGGGCATCTCGGGGGCCATCCAACACCTGGCCGGCATGAAGACCGCGGACGTGATTATGGCCATCAACGCGGATGAGGACGCCCCCATCTTTCAGGTGGCGGACTTTGGCATCGTGGGCGACCTGTTTGAGGTGCTTCCGCTGCTCAATGACAGGCTGGCGCAGGAGGGAAATCCATGACGACATACGGCACGATTACCCGGCAGGTCATCGACGAGTTGACGGCCATTGTGGGGCCGCGCAACCTGATCCGGGATGAGGAAAAGATGCAGCCCTATGCCCACGACGAAACGCCGGAGGAGCAGTACAGCCACATGCCCGGCGTGGTGGTCACGCCCACCGACGCGCAGCAGGTGGCCGCCATTGTAAAATTGGCCGTCAAATACCTGATCCCCGTCACGCCGCGCGGCGCGGGCTCCGGCCTGTCGGGCGGGGCCATCCCGGTGTATGGCGGCATTCTGCTGTCGCTGGAGAAGATGAACCGCGTGGTGGAGATCGACTACGCCAACATGATGATTGTGGTGGAGCCCGGCCTGGTGACCAACGAGATCAACGCGCTGGTGGCCGATCAGGGGCTGTTCTTCGCCGGCTATCCCATGAGCCTGGAGAGCTGCTTTGTGGGCGGCAACATCGCCGAAAACGCCGGCGGCGGCAAGGCGGTCAAGTACGGCGTCACCGGGCAGTACATCATGGGGCTGGAGCTGGTCACCCCCGAGGGCGAGATCGTCACCCTGGGCGGCAAAAATGTTAAGGACGTCACCGGCTACGACCTCAAGCGCCTGATCATCGGCAGCGAGGGCACGCTGGGCATCGTCACCCAGGCCACCATCAAGCTGTCGCCCCTGCCCAAGTACAAGTCCGACCTGCTGGTGCTGTTTGAGGATGTGGCCGGGGCCATCGACGCCGTGCCCGTCATCTTCTCCAAGGGCGGCATCACGCCCACGTCCATCGAGTTTATGGACAAGCTGAGCGTGCACACCGCCTGCGCCTACCTTAACGAGCACCTGCCCTACCAGCAGGCGGGGGCCATGCTGCTCATCGAGGTGGATGGCAGCGATCAGGAGCAGGTGGACCTGGATGCCGAGCGCATCGGCGAGCTGCTGATGACCCACGGCGCCATCGAGGTCTATGTGGCCGACAACCACACCACGCAGGAGCGCGTGTGGTCCGTGCGGCGCAACATTGCCGAGGCCTTCAAGGTATATTCCCCCCACCAGAGCCTGGAGGACATCGTGGTGCCCATCGCCGCCATCCCGGCGCTGATGCCCCTGGTGGATGCCATTTCAAAGAAATACAACATCGCCATGCCCACCTACGGCCATGCGGGCGACGGCAACCTGCACACCACCTTGGTCAAGAACCCGGAGTCCACCATGGACGAGTGGTACGCCGTGGAGGAGCAGGCCGTCAACGAGCTGTATGACGCCGTGCGCAGCCTGGGCGGCAAGATCAGCGGCGAGCACGGCATCGGCCTCAAGCGCAAGCCCTTCATGCAGCGCCTGACCGACCCGGTGGAGCTCAAGCTGATGCGCGCCGTCAAGCGCGCCTTTGACCCCCACAACATCATGAACCCGGGCAAACTATTTGATGTGGAGGAGCAGGCGTAGAAGGCCGGCAGGGCTATCATATTCATCCGCGCCCAACGAGGGAGCGGCATTCAACGTTCATCCAAACGTTCACATATTCCCGGCATAGGCATACTTCAAATTTTTCCGCGCCACCTCGCACAGCCGGTCGATGGTGGCGCGGGGCGTGGGCAGTTTGTCGCGCGCGTTGCGCCGCGGGAAGAAGCGGCTGATGTGCAGCGGGATATCCGCTCTCAGGCCGGCCACCCATTGGGACAGCTCGGCCATCTCCTGCTCGCTGTCGTTTTCGCCCGGCACGATGAGGGCGGTCAGCTCCACATGGGCGGATTGCGCGGCCCGTGTGATAAACGCCTGCACGGTATTCAGGTCGCCGCCCAGGCGCCTGTACCAGGCCCGCGTAAAGCCCTTGAGGTCGATGTTGAAGGCATCCACCAAGTTGAACAGATCGCCCATCGCCTCCGGGCAGAAGCAGCCGTTGGTGACGGCCACGGTGTACAGGCCCCGCGAGCGCAGCAGGCGGGCCGTATCCAGGATGTATTCAAAGCCGATCAACGGCTCATTGTAGGTGAAGGCTACGCCGATGTTGCCGCGGGGACGCAGCGACGCCGCCAGGTCGCACAGCCGCTGGGGCGGCCAGTGCTCGGTGTCGATGTCGCCCGGCCCGGCGCAGGCAATGCTGTCGTTCTGGCAGAAAAAGCAATCCATGTTGCAGCCAAAGCTGCCCACCGACAATATCTGGCTGCCGGGGTGGAAGCGGTAGAGGGGCTTTTTTTCAATCGGGTCCAGCGCCAGCGAGGTGGCCAGGCCGTAGTTGAGCGGCACGCTCTGCCCGCCCCGGTTGGCCCGCGCGCGGCAGCGGCCGGGCGGCCCCTCCGCTCGCAACTCACAGTGATGGGGGCACACAGGGCAGCGCATCAGTGGTACCTGGTGACCTTGAAGCGCTTGAGCGTGACCGGCTCATCCCGGCCGATGCCCGCCTTGCTGCGGGCGATGTCCACCTGATCTTCCACGGTGTCCACCCCCTCCAGGTTGGGCAGCAGCAGGCCGCGGCGGCCCCCGCGGCTGACGATGACGCCGTATTCCTTCACATTCAGCAGGCTGTCATCGGCGATATCTTCGGGCGCTGCCAGCACATCCACCGAGCAGTCGATGTCCTTGAGCTCGTTTTCCCCCACGGCGGGGAAGCGCGGGTCCTGCGCCGCGGCGCTGACGGCATTGTGGATGATCTCGTCCGCCAGGCAGGCGCGGGTGGGGGCGATGGTGCCGATGCAGCCGCGCAGCTGGCCAAACTTGTTGAGCGTGACAAAGCAGCCGGCGCGCTCCTTTAGCAGCCAGCCGGGCAGGCCGTCCGGGCGCGGCAGGCGGCGGCCTGTACGCACATAATGCTCGTAGGATTGGCGGGCCAGGCGTACCGGCGCGCTCATGCTGTCCTCGGATGGCGTGTCCAGAAACCGGCGGGCGTCATCCGGTCCCTGGGGCAAAAAGGTGGCCACGCCGTAGCCCACGCCCGTCACCCCCTGATAGCTGAGGGCTTCGGCCTGCACGCGCAGGCCATCCAGCGCCCCCGCCATGATGAGGAAGCTGCGCTGGCCGCACTCGCCTGCGCGCTCGCACAGTTGGTCATCCATGGCCAGCAGCTCGTCAAAGGCGGCCCGGCCCATGATGTCCATCAGCTGCCTATCATAGCGCGCCCCCTCCGGGCGCAGGCCGTAGGGGCCGTCCGCTTTCAAATAATGGCTCAGATCGCCGCTGGCCACAAAGGCGATCCGACGGCCCAGGGAATCGGCTTCCCGGGCGATCATCTGCCCCAGGCGGTAGTGGGAATCAAAGGGCAGGCCGGACAGCCCCACCCGCAGCAGCCGGAAGGGCAGCGTGCCGCCCGCGGCCTCCTGCAGGAAATACAGCGGCACCAAAGACGCGTGGTCCAGCGCGGCATCCCGCTCGCCCTCGGTGCCGGCGGGAAAGCCCTCTTCCGCCGCCCGCAGGCTGAGGGCCTGGGCCAGCGGCCGGTCATACTCCACCTGAATGCGCACCTGCCCCGCGCCGAAGCGCCCCAGGTCGCCCCGGGCGCCGCTGCCGGGGGAGATGTGGAAGTAATCGCCGTACATCACGCTGTGGGGCGTGGTGAGGATGACCGTATCCGGCTTGAGGTCAACGACAAAGCGCGCCGCCTGCCGGTAGGCCTGGGCGGTCTGCGCAACCTGCTTTTCCCCGCCGCGGCCCACCTCGGGCACAATCAGCGGCGGGTGGGGTACCATCACAGCGCCGGAAATCATGCTATCCCTCCTTATGGGGTTGATGCGGAACAAGTAAGAAATGCACCGGTGAACGCTTCAATCGGCGACTGCGCATGATATCAGGGGTTGATACCCTGGGCATCGCTCACGGCCTGCGCGATCTGCCCCAGGCGATAGGCCTGCACCAACTGGCGCAGCTCCTCCACACGGGCGGCGATGGCCTGCCCCTCATCGGTGTCGCCGATCAGCACGCGCTCGGGCAGGTTTTCGATGATCAGGCTGTGGGAGCGGATATCCAGGTGGCCGCTGATGGCCTCCGCCCGGGAGGTGAAGGGCTCGTGCGCGGCGATGCGAATGCCGTGGGAGGAGAAGAACATGGTGTAGCCCGCGATGCCCGTCTTTTTCTGGTAGGCGCGGCAGAAGCCGCCGTCGATGACGATCAGGCGGCCGCCGGCCTTGCGCGGGTCCTCCCCCTTGCCCGCTTTGACGGGCACATGGCCGTTGATGATGCGGCTCCAGGGCTTGTCGCAGCCAAAGTGATGGAGCAGGCGCAGCACAAACTGCTCCTCCTCATACCAGCGGTAGTAGGCGTTTTGCGGCTCCTTCCAGGTGGATTGATCGGCCAGCAGCGCGCGCTCAAAGGTGGCGATGTGGGTGCGCCCAAAGGAGGGCGCGTGCCGCCCGCACCACAAAAACCACAGGAAGTCGCGCCCCTCCTTGCGCTCGGCGCTCTGCTCCTGCGCGAAATACCCCAGGCGGGCCATCTGGCCGCAGTAGTCAAGCAGCGCCCGCCCGGCCAGCTCGCGGCCGCCCAGGCGGAAGGCCATCAGGCTGCCGTCCTCATTGACGGGGATGCAGCCATGGTAGAGCAGGTTGCCGTTATAGATCTGGTACACATTGCCCACCCGGTAGAGGAAGCGCACGTGCTGCTGCAATTTTTCGCTGCGGCGGAAGGCGTCTACCAGTTGGCCGATGAGGATGTACTCGGCATCGGTCAGCTCCAGCGGGTTGCGGGGGTCGATGGTGGGGAAGTCTCGGTCGCGCAGGGGATAGCGCTTGCCGTCGACCTCCATCTCAAAGGTGTGCCAGTCCACGCGGCTGAGCACATCCCGGTCCGCCATGCCGTACTCGGGCCGGCGGCGCACCAGCTGGCCCTCTAACTTGTACTGGATGACAGAGATCGCCTTGTGCATGCGGGCAAACAGCACCGGGTCCTGCGGCAGGTACAGCTCGCCCGGCATGCTGCGCGGGGCAAACACCTGCGCGTCATCCGTGTAGGTGCGGTTGGCAAACATGGCCAGCGGCAGCAGGTTGACGCCATAGCTGTTTTCCAGCATGTCCATGTTGTCGTACTGCAGGCAGTTGCGCACCGCGCAGGCCACGCAGGCCGCGCTGCCGGCGGCGGCGCCCATCCACAGGATGTCGTGGTTGCCCCACTCCATGTCCACGCTGTGGTACTGCATCAGGCTATCCATGATGACATCCGCGTGCGGGCCCCGGTCGTACACATCGCCCACGATGTGCAGCCGGGCAACCGCCAGGCGCTTGATAAGGGCGCACAGCGCGCGCGCCAGGTCGGCCGCGCTGCCCGCCTGCTGCGCCGCCTCCAGGATGCCGGAGACGTATTGCGCGCGGTTCTCCCGGTCGTGGTCGCTGAGCAGCTCCTCCAGGATGTAGCCCAGGTCCTCCGGCATGGCGGCGCGCACGTAGCGGCCGGAATACTTGGCCGCCGTCACCCGCGCCACCGTCAGCAGGCGGCGCAGCACGCGTCCCCAGCCGCCGGACGGGCCATCCTCGCCGACTCGGGTCAGCTGCTCATGCGGGTAGTAAATCAGCGAGGCCAGGGCGCGCCTGTCCTCCTCCGGCAGGTCCGGCAGGGCGTGGACCGAACTGACATAGATCAGGCGTTCGACGCCATAGGCGAGACAAGCGTTGACGATGTTGCGGGTTCCGCCGACATTGACCTCCTGGAGCAGGCGCGGAAAGCGCGGAGCCGTGTCGATGATCCCGGCGAGATGAAAGACCAGGCGAGCGCCATTGACAGCCCGCCAGACGTCTGTCTCATGCCGGATATCCCCATACTGCAGGTCGACAGTCAACCCATCGAAAGCGTCGAGCACTTCGCCGCGCTGCAGAAACAGGCGTAAAGTTTCATGCGGATAACGTTCGTGCAGTTGATGAACCAGGACATTGCCGATGTGCCCGGTTGCGCCGGTAATCAGGATCATAAGGCATCCCTCC
>ENA-UOUL01003151-UOUL01003151.1-bioreactor-metagenome-genome-assembly--contig:-NODE-3151-length-17527-cov-4.803095_pt1 | contig 17527 bp, 16 predicted proteins | sample MGYA00249838_ERZ747220 | MGnify/ENA primary metagenome ERZ747220 (study PRJEB28778, sample SAMN05720191) | bioreactor metagenome | isolation source: Anaerobic biogas reactor | place: USA:Washington...
GAAACTGCTCCGCAGTTTCTTCTGATGCTTAAAATCAATAAAGAAAGCGGACAGAAGCTGGCTGGATATAGTAGAATAAGCTTAATGGTAGAAATATCGGTATTTAGAGAATGAAGAAAGAGCCGTGAATGGTAGAAAAAATGAAGGGGGATTATTTGATGAAAAAACTTTCTGAGAACGTAATGGTATTGGGTAATGGTTATTTCAACTTCTACCTGGTAGGAAAGGAAAAAGCAGCCTTGCTGGAATGCGGGACCAGAGCCGGAGCAACAATATTTAAGGAGCAGTGGTCCCAACTGCAGGATAAGCCAGAGGTAAAGTACATAGTAATTTTACATTCTCATTTCGACCATTCCTGTGGTGTGCCTATTCTAAAAGAAATATTTCCCGAGGCCCAGGTACTAGCCAGTGCTTCGGCTCAGAAGTTGCTCTCCAAGGAGCGGATAGTTAAGGATTTGTACCGTAATGATGCGATAGTATCGGAATCTTATATCAAAAACGGTTTTTTAAAGGATAAACCGGATACATCGGAATTGGATAATATTCTAGTAGATTGTACGGTAGGTGAAGGTGATATTGTAGATTTGGGGCAGGGGCTGCAGCTTAAAATACTGGATGCTCCCGGTCATAGTGTTTGTTCCATTGCTGCTTATCTGGAAACAGACCGAGCTATGTTCCTTTCTGATGCCGCCGGTTATCGCAGCAGCGAAGCCGAGATTTCGCCGGTCTTTTTCCAGGGTTATGATGAATATATGAGTACTCTTAAAAAGCTTATGTCCTATCCGGCGAAAATACTGGGAGTAGCGCATGGCTATATCCCGTTAGGAGATGAAGTGGATAAGTTCTACCAGCAGACAATGCAAGCGGCGGAACAAGGATTTGAGTACATCAAAAACTGCTTGAATGAAGGGGTTGAGGAAAAGGATTTGGCTGAAAGGCTCTTTAAACGCTATATCAAGGGAGGACTGGCTTATTACCCCGAAGCTATGATGCTGGGGGCCATGCATCTTTTAATTGCCAGTGTAAAGGTGAAAATATAGAATTGGAACATGGGTAAACTATTATAATATGTATTTTCAAGGGAAGTAGCCATGAGGGTAGTACTTTTGCCAACGGTAAAAGCAAGAACCATCATGGCTTTTTTTTAGCAGTTTTCCATAAGCTACAAGTTGTTAGCGTAATAAGCCATTATGTGGTATTAACCAGCATTTACTTAAAAAAAAATGTAAACCACAAAAATTAAGAGGAATTCTAAACATTATTTAGAAATAATTATAAGGAAAGATATGGCGAGGTGTAATATTTGCTTGCTTTTCCATTCTGGTTCCAGATACTGTTTGGCTTTATAACCGGCTCACTAACGACTTGCGTGGGCTTGGTATTGGTAAATATTGTTCCTGATCTCAAGAAGGTAGCTCTTGCAGGATTCTGTTATGCTTTAGCAGTTGCTCTGTCTAGAAGCTTGGCACTACCTTTTGGTATTCATTTCATAATACTAACTCTACTACTCGCAATAATCATTACCTTGATATGGAGACTCCCAGTTTTCCGGGCAGTTTCAATAACAATATTTGGAACGCTGGTACTGTTGGTAGGTGAATCGGTGTTCCTTCCTATATGCTTGAAGGCAATGAACTTGAATATAGATGCCGCTATTAGCAACCCGCTATTGGCGATATTTATTCCAGTCCCGCAAATAGTATTTTCTATATTAATAGTATTGGTTTGTTGGAAGTATAGACTTTATTTGGTAAACTATAGTACAAAAGGTACGGGTAATTCAGTTTACCTAAATGGAAAAAGGTTTAAAATCGTTATAGGTTTAGTGCTGGCATTGCTGTCTCTCGTAATTGTACAGGTTGTTTGTAATGTTACGGTATTCAATATTGAAATAAGTCCCACTATAAGAACATTATCCTTACAAACTATGGGATACCTGACCAATCTAACCGTAGTTCTCATTTGTTTAACAACTGCCCTATTGATAATTCAGTTTATTGAATTGACTGATAAGGAAAGCCAATTATTGATTCAGTCATCGTATTTAGATACGGTAGAGGAGCTTTATACTGCACTAAGAGCCCAGAAACATGATTTGGCCAATGACTGGCAGGTTCTTTATGGATTGATGCAATTGGGGGATCTGGAGGAAGCTCAAAAATACCTGGAAGAATTGATGGGTAAAAGTATATCATCTGAGAATTTTGTTGTCACGGGTGACCCGGGTTTGTCCGCTCTCTTGTATATTAAGTCTGGGATAGCCCTGGCTGAAGGTATTAATTTTGAAGTTGGGGTGGAAACTCTTATGAATCAAAAGCTTATTTCTACCTATGACTTGAATCGGGTTGTCGGAAATCTTATCAACAATGCTTTTGATTATGTGATGAACCTGGAAGAGGAGCGGAGAATAGTACAGGTAAGGATTTTTGATGATGAGGACAAGCAGGTGGTTGAGGTGGCTAATTGCGGTAATATAGACGAGGATATCTTAGAAAAGATATTTCATAAGGGATTTACTACCAAATCTGGGAAACATTCCGGTCTGGGGCTTCATATTGTAAAAGAGTTGCTGGAGCAAAATAATGGACAGGTAAGAGTGGAGAACCGAGGGGATATGGCCCTCTTCTCTATTTATATACCTAAAGGTTCAGTGACTAAGGGGGGAGTTCATGCACGCTCTAGCCAAAAGGATCGCGGAATGGCTGGTGGACAGATCTGACTATCCCTTTAATCAAGAGGAAATACGTTATGGTATTGAAGTTTTTTTGGGAACGGTATTTCAAATAATAATTATCTTATTAGTTGCCTTTGTTATCGGCTTGGCTAAAGAAGTTGCTTTTTGTTTATTGTCTGCCGCAGTTTATAGGAGGTTTTCTGGGGGTGCCCATTGTGAGAAATACTATCGATGTACCTTAACCAGCCTTCTCGTATTTAATGTACTCGCTTATATTACTCATCTTATTGATCCTGCTTATTTCCAACTATTAATTCTGATTGCATTTATAACTTCGTTATTGGCATTATTGTTTTTAGTGCCGGTTGATAACCCAAGGAATCTGATATCCAATACTGAGCAGCGAAAAACCCTAAAGCTAAAAACTTCTATGGTATTGATGGTGCTTTTTGGGGGTTCAATTGTAGCCTATAGGCTATATACACACCAGATTGCCCTGGCAATATTATTGGGTGTTCTATGGCAGACCTTTACCCTCACAGCTTTAGGACATAAATTTATTGTTGGGTGGGATCGGTCTTTTGCCTATATAGAAACCATATTTTCAAAGGAAGGAGGGATTCATAATGAGTAAGATGAGAAACCTTATTTGCACTTCTCTTGCTACCTTCTTTGCATTTGTAACGCTAAGCAATTTACAAATCTGTTGTCCATTGGTTATATACCAGCCAGAATTGCCGAAGAAAGAATAAGAATGCTAAATTTACATTTGTAGCTCTTTAATTACAGGGAATATTGTTCCCTGTTTTTTTTTGATACAGGGAGTAGAGCTTGATATTACCCTTCACATTGCGTAAACTTATAATACTTTACCGCTATTGCCAATGCTAAAGCAGGAGGTTTATTTTGCGATTTTGGGGTAGTTTTTTGCTGGTCGTAATACTGGATAGAATAACCAAAGCATGGGTTCTGGCGTCGTTTTTACTGGGGGAAAGCCGGATAATTGTTGAAGGGGGCCTTTATTTAACCTATGTACAAAATAGAGGAGCAGCTTTTGGCCTGATGCCAGGGAAGTCATGGCTGTTTTTTATTTCTGCGCTCCTGGTTATAATGGCTTTAGTGATTTATAACTGGCGCAGTAAGGCTTCACCGCTTGAAGCACTATCTACCGGTCTTATCGCTGGTGGTGCTCTGGGAAATCTTATTGATCGCTATTTCTATGGTTTTGTAATTGATTTTATTGACCTGGGTTGGTGGCCGGTTTTCAACCTGGCCGATAGCGCTATAGTCTGTGGGGGAGTATTACTGCTAATATTGGTTTTGCTTGATGGAAAAAGAGAGGAAAGAAATGCCTAGAACTGAGATTCTAATGGTGGACGAAGAAATGGAAGGCGAGAGACTGGATGCCTTTGTCACAGAACAATTGGATGAACTTTCCCGCTCGCTGGTTAAAACTCTGATTGAAAATGGAGAAATTAGGGTTGATAGCAAACAGCAAAAGCCGAGTTACCGGCTTAAAGCGGGGGAAGAGATAATAGTGGAGATACCCGCTGTACGGGAGCTTAAACTTAAAGCTCAGGATATTCCCCTGTCTTTTATATACCAGGATAAAGATATTGCGGTAATTGACAAGCCCAAGGGAATGGTGGCACACCCGGCTCATGGCAATTGGGAAAACACTCTGGTAAATGCCTTGCTTTTTCATCTAAAAGACCTTTCCGGTATTAATGGAGAATTGCGGCCCGGAATCGTACACCGCCTGGATAAAGATACCTCCGGGGTTATGGTGATAGCGAAAAATGATATGGCCCACCGTCAGTTGGCGGCGCAAATCAAGGATCACAGTATAAACCGGGAGTATATTACCCTGGTTCATGGAATAATAAAGGAAAATCTGGGCAGTATCGAAGCTCCCATAGGGAGGAGCAAGCAGGATCGAAAAAAGATGGCAGTTATCGCCGGGGGGCGTCCAGCCGTTAGCAATTATCAGGTACTGGAGAGGTTGGGCAATTATACTCTATTAAAAGTAAAGCTCTTAACCGGGCGTACCCATCAAATCAGGGTACATTTTGCCTATATCAAGCATCCGGTAGTAGGGGACCCTCTTTATGGTTCGGGAAAAAAGCAGTTAGGGCTTGATACCCAGGCCTTGCACGCCCATTTGCTGGGTTTTAAGCATCCGAGCAGTGGAGAATATCGTGAGTTTAAGAGCGAATTGCCCCTTTATTTTGAATGTATACTTTCTGATTTGAGAAACAAACGTTGACATATATTCCACGGTTTTAGTAGAATCAGTTAGGACCTTTAAGTTGGCCCCGTGAGGCTAGCAAGGAATGACGGAGAGCAGCACCTGCCTGGCCTTATGCTTGGCAGGTTTTTGTTTTAATGAGGTAAGGAGGCGTTATTATTGGTCTTAAGAGAAAAGCATGCCATCATGGATGAGATGGGTATGAAGAGAGCCCTTACCCGTATTGCCCACGAGATTATTGAGAAAAACAAAGGCGTGAACAATGTAGCCATTATTGGTATTCGCCGGAGAGGAGGACCGCTGGCCCAGCGCCTGGCCCTTCGTATAGAAGAGATTGAAGGAATCAAGATACCGGTAGGGATTCTGGATATAACCCTCTATCGGGATGACCTTACCACCCTGGCCCAACAGCCTCAGGTTCACCGAACGGAAGTAAATTTTGATATCAACGGTAAAAGGCTGGTTTTGGTGGATGATGTTTTATATACCGGCAGAACCGTAAGGGCCGCACTGGATGCTTTGATTGACCTGGGGCGACCGGAATGTATTCAGCTTGCGGTACTGATAGATCGAGGGCACCGGGAGTTGCCCATAAAAGCAGATTTTATAGGCAAAAATGTACCCACTTCGCGACAAGAGAACATCGAAGTATATGTTAAAGAACTGGATGGAAAAGATGGAGTGGTGATACAAGAAATAGTAGACTCGTAGAATTTACCCTTTAAACTGGTCCCGAGAGGCCGGCAAGGGAAAGGTTCCAGAGTATCGACTGAAAGCTTTCCTTGCTGCCCGGCAAGGAAAGCTTTTTTAACTTGGGAGTTATCTCCTATCAGGAATAAGGGGTTCTTCCCCACTGTTCCACACAAAAGAAATGAGGTCAGGCACCTCTGGTTTCAGGTAAAAACTAATGACAGCTTCATAAAGGGGAATATTAGTATCAGGTTTATCCGATGACTAACTCGCTCTAAGACTCCCGCCTCTATAGGCGGGAGTAAGAGCGACTAAGTCTCTGGATAAGTGCGACTAAGCTTCAGATGGAGTTAAAACTCCACCTGAAGCAAGTCTTACTTTATTGAGAGGGGGCTTTAGTTTGAAGCTGGATAGAAAAGACTTGTTGGGACTGCGAGATTTGAGCCGGGAGGAAACGGAACTGATTTTGAATACGGCCATACCCATGAAAGATGTTATTTGCCGGGATATTAAGAAGGTGCCTACTTTGAGAGGTAAAGCTTTGGTGACGGTGTTTTATGAGAACAGCACCCGAACCCGCACCTCTTTTGAATTGGCCGGCAAATATTTGAGCGCAGATACGGTTAACCTGTCGGTTTCCACCAGCAGTGTGCAAAAGGGCGAGAGCCTGAGAGACACCATCAAGACTATTGAGGTAATGGGTTTTGATTTAATGGTAATGAGGCATGCCATGAGCGGTACCCCCCATTATGTCGCCCGTAATACCCGGATGAGGGTTATTAACGCTGGGGATGGAGCTAACGAACACCCTACCCAGGCTTTGTTGGATATGTATACCATCAAAGAAAAGAAAGGAACTCTGGAAAGCTTGAAAGTAGCTATCGTAGGGGATATTCTGCATAGCCGGGTAGCCCGTTCCAATATTTACGGTCTGAGCAAATTTGGTTGTGATATCCGGGTGGTAGGCCCGGCTACTTTAATGCCTCCTGGCATAGAAAAATTGGGGGTCAAGAGCTATTACAGCCTGGATGAAGCCATCAACGGGGTTGATGTAATCAATATCCTGCGTATTCAACGAGAGAGGCAGGTAAGCGGTCTTTTCCCTTCGCTGGATGAATATGCCCAACTCTATATGCTAAGCCCCCAAACCCTGGCCCGGGCCAAGGATGATGTTCTGGTTCTTCATCCCGGTCCTATAAACCGTGGAGTGGAAATATCCAGCGAGCTGGCCGACAGCGCCCAGGCCCTGATCAATGAGCAGGTAACTAACGGGGTGGCGATAAGGATGGCTCTTTTGTTCCTGATGATGGGAGGTGGGCGAGATGAGATTACTTATTAAAGGGGGAAGGCTAATCGACCCCTTCAACCATATTGATGCTATTCAGGATCTTTTGGTGGAAGACGGTAAAATCCGGAGTCGGGGTAATGCTCTAGACGATAGCGGCTGTGAAATAATCGATGCCAGTGGGAAAATAGTCTGCCCGGGTTTTATCGACATTCATGTTCATCTTCGGGAACCCGGTTTTGAATACAAGGAAGATATAGCTTCCGGTACCAGAGCAGCGGCTTGTGGGGGCTTTACTACGGTTTGCTGTATGCCCAATACTGAGCCGGTGATAGATAATGAAGCGGTGGTAGGTTTTGTCAGGGAAAAAGCCAGAAAGGTCGGCATAGTCAATGTTTTGCCGGTGGGAAGTATTAGTAAAAAGCAGGCCGGTTTGGAATTAAGCGAAATTGCCGAGCTGGTAACGGCTGGATGTGTGGCCATATCCGATGATGGCAAGCCCGTTATGAAGGCTAATATTATGCGTAATGCTCTGGATTACGCAAAAATGTTCGGCCTGCCGGTATTATCGCATTGCGAGGATCTTAACCTGGTAAACGGGGGCTTGATGCATGAGGGCTACTACTCTACCATTTATGGGTTAAGAGGGATACCCGCTGCAGCTGAAGAGGTAATGGTAGCCCGTGATATTATTTTAGCTCGATTGACTGGCGGACATTTGCATATTTGCCATGCTTCCACGGCAGGTTCTATGGCCTTAGTTCGCCAGGCTAAAGCTGAGGGACTGAATGTGACTTGTGAAGTGACTCCTCACCATTTGACCCTGAGTGATGAAATAATAGACGGCTATGATGCCGATACCAAAGTAAATCCCCCCTTACGCTCCGAGGAACACCTGCTGGCTTTGCGGGAGGCCTTGCTTGATGGTACCGTGGATTGCATTGCCACCGATCACGCGCCCCATCATTTTGAAGCCAAGGACTGTGAATACGAATTGGCTGCCTGCGGAATATCCGGATTGGAAACGGCGATAGCAGTAATAATGGATAAGCTGGTAAGGCCCGGACTTTTGGATATTAAGGATATGGTCAAGTTGTTTACTAGTGGGCCAGCCGGAGTTATGGGTATTGATAAAGGCAGTTTGGAAGAAGGGAAGTCGGCAGACATAACGATTATTGACTCGGAAATAGTCAAAACCGTGGACCCTCGCACTTTTAAATCCAAAGGCAGGAACACCCCCTATAAAGGAATGGAGCTCCAAGGTTGGCCCTGTATGACTCTGGTTAACGGGGTGCTGGTAGCGCAGAATGGTGAAATAGTACTGAAGAAGTAATTAATGACTTCGACTAAGGGAGTGATTACCGGATGAATGGATATCTGGTTCTGGAGAGTGGCCGGTATTTTCGGGGCAAACTATTGAATGATTGTCGCATGGCTGGAGGAGAAGTGGTGTTCAGCACGGCCATGATAAGCTACCAGGACATTATTACTGATCCTTCATACTATGGACAGATAGTGGTTATGACCTACCCGCTGGTAGGAAATGTGGGTTTTAATGAAAAAAGTTTCGCTTCCCGGGCAGCCATGGTTAAAGGGCTGGTTTTACGGGAAGCTACCGATTTCCCCAGTCATTATGAGATGGAAACTGATCTTATTTCCTTTCTTAATAAGAGTGAAATTCCCGTGCTTACTGGGGTGGACACCCGGGCTTTGACCCGGGTTATTCGCCATGAGGGAAGCATGGGCGGCCTAATTATCGATAATCTCGATGACAAGGAATGGATGATGGAAAAAGCGAGACTGGCTGCAGAAGAATTGCAGGGTGACCTGGTTCGCTTTGTCAGTCGTAAAAATATTATGAAATTTGGCAATGGTACTAAAAAAATAGTTTTACTGGATTTGGGCACCAAAAAGGGAGTAATTGATTCTCTGGTACGGCGGGATTGTGAAGTGATTGCTGTTCCCGCTAATACCGGAGCTCGGGAGATATTAAGGCTTCATCCTGATGGAATACTGGTTTCCGATGGGCCGGGAGATCCCGGAGCTATTGGCTATGCGATTGATACCTGTCGTGAGCTCTTGGGAAAGGTAGCTCTTTTGGGAGTGGGTCTGGGTCATCAGATTCTAGCCCTCGCCATGGGGGCCAGTATACTGCGCTTGCCTTATGGTCACCGGGGAAGCAATCACCCGGTTAAGAACCTGGAAAACAACCGGGTATATATCACCACGCAGAATCATGGTTTCAGCCTGGAGGAATCCTCGCTTAGCGGTACCGGAATCGAAGTAACTATGAGGAGCCTGAATGATGGTAGTATTGAGGGAATCAGACACCGGGAAATGCCGGTGTTTTCACTGCAGTTTGACCCGGAAGGTTATCCGGGATACAGTGAGACTGGTTTTTTCTATGATGATTTTATAACGAGAACGTCCATATAAGGAAAGGGGACACACCTGCTGCGCAGGAATGTCCCCATGGAGGAGATTATATGCCGATTAAGGAAGATTTGCACAAAGTACTGGTAATTGGATCAGGGCCTATTATCATTGGGCAGGCAGCCGAATTCGACTATGCTGGCACCCAGGCCTGCCGGGCATTAAAAGAGGAAGGAATTGCAGTAGTACTCTTAAACAGCAACCCCGCTACGATAATGACTGATGCTAATATTGCCGATCATGTTTACTTCGAGCCCATAACGGTTGAAACGGTCAATAAGATTATTGCCCGGGAAAAACCGGATGGTATAATTGCTAATCTCGGTGGGCAGGTAGGTTTAAATATGGCTCTGGCTCTTGATAGAGCTGGAGTATTGGAGGAAACGGGAGTTCCTTTACTGGGTATGCCATTGGATGCCATTGCCCGGGCTGAAGATCGGGAAAAGTTTAAAGCTACCATGCAAGAAATCGGCGAGCCTATCCCCGAAAGCGACATAGTACATTCAGTGGAAGAAGCCATTCGTTTCGCTGAGAAGATTGGTTACCCGGTTATTGTGCGACCGGCTTACACCCTGGGGGGGACCGGGGGAGGCACGGCCTATGATAATGAAGAACTACAGCAGATAGTGGTTAAAGGCTTGAAAAACAGCCCCATAAATCAAGCCTTGATTGAAAGAAGTGTAGCCGGCTTTAAAGAAATTGAATTTGAAGTAATGCGGGACGCCAATGACAACTGTATAACTATTTGCAGTATGGAAAATGTTGACCCTGTTGGCATACACACCGGGGACAGCATAGTGGTGGCTCCAGCTCAGACCCTGAGTGACGAAGAATACCAAATGCTGCGGGCTTCTTCTCTGAAAATTATTCGCCACTTGAAAATAATCGGGGGCTGTAATGTCCAATATGCCCTGGACCCTTTCAGCAAAAAATATTATGTCATAGAGGTTAACCCCAGGGTAAGCCGTTCCAGCGCCCTGGCCTCCAAGGCAACTGGATACCCTATTGCCAAAGTTACCACCAAATTGGCTATCGGTTATACGCTGGATGAAATACCTAATGCAGTAACCGGTAAAACCACCGCCTGTTTTGAACCGGCTATAGATTATGTGGTTCTTAAAGTGCCCCGTTGGCCCTTTGACAAGTTTGTTTTCGGTGATCGCAAACTAGGGACTCAGATGAAGGCTACCGGTGAAGTTATGGCCATTGACCGCAGCTATGAAGCGGCTTTCCTAAAATCCATTCGCTCCTTGGAAATAGGCCTGAACGGCCTGCGCCTGCCGGTACTGCAAGAAATGAAAGATGAGGAATTGCGCCAGCGTTTGGGAAAGGCGGATGATGAAAGGACTTTTATTATTGCTGAAGCTTTGAGCCGGGGATTTTCCTTGGACGAAATCTGGGAGATTACCAGGATAGATAAATATTTCCTGAAAAAAATGAAAAACATTATAGATTTTGCCCGGGTACTGGAAGAGAAAGAATTGGATTATGAATTATTGCGAGAGGCCAAGAAGATTGGCTTTTCCGATTTTGAAATAGCTGCAATCAAGGGGCAAACGGAAGAAGAGATACGAAAACTAAGAAAAAAAGCGGGAATTCTTCCTACTTATAAATTAGTGGATACCTGTGCGGCTGAGTTTGATGCTGACACCCCCTATTTTTATTCCTGTTATGAAGAGGAGAATGAGGCCTGGCATGATCCGAACACTCGTAAAATTCTGGTTATAGGGGCGGGACCGATCAGGATTGGGCAGGGAGTAGAATTTGACTATTGCTCGGTGCACTGTGTTTGGGCTTTGCGGGATGCAGGAATAAAGGCCATCATTGTAAACAATAACCCGGAAACCGTCAGCACCGATTTTGACACCTCCGACCGCCTGTATTTCGAGCCCCTGGTTTATGAGGATGTTATGAATATCATTGATGAAGAACAACCCGAAGGGGTCATCGTCCAGTTTGGCGGGCAAACCGCCATTAACCTGGTTGCTGCTTTAAACCGGGCGGGAGTAAAGATTCTGGGTACTTCCAATGACAGCATTGACCGGGCGGAAGACCGGGAGCGTTTTGATTTGATGGTGGAGAAACTGGGTATCCCCCGTCCCCCGGGTAAAACCGTGTTTTCTGTAGAAGAAGCAGTCAAAGCAGCAGAGAAGATAGGCTATCCGGTGCTGTTAAGGCCTTCTTATGTACTGGGGGGGCGGGCTATGGAAATAGTTTACAATGTTGATGAACTCAGGCAATACATGCAGACGGCAGTAAATGTCAACCGGGAACACCCGGTACTGGTAGATAAATACTTGCTGGGCAAAGAGATTGAAGTGGATGCCGTTTGTGATGGCTTGCAGGTCCTAATTCCCGGGATCATGCAACACATTGAGAGGGCCGGGGTTCATTCCGGGGATAGTATGGCGGTTTTTCCCGCCCATGACCTGAGCCCGGCGATTAAGGACAAGGTGGTGGATTACACGCTTAGATTAGCCCGAGAATTGGAGGTCAAAGGCTTAATAAATATTCAATTCGTAGAGTTTGAAGATGAGCTCTATGTTTTGGAGGTAAATCCCCGTTCCAGCCGAACCGTGCCTTTCATCAGCAAAGTAACCGGGATTCCCCTGGTAAAGCTGGGAACCGAGATTATGTTAGGCAAGAGCCTGGAGGAACTTGCTTATAAGGGCGGTTTGCAGCCAGAACCAGAATTTTATGCCATCAAGGTTCCGGTATTCTCCTTTAACAAGCTGGAACAGGTGGATATTACCCTGGGGCCGGAAATGAAGTCTACCGGTGAAGTTTTAGGAATAGACCGCTCCTTAAAAACCGCCATCTATAAAGGGCTTCTGGAAGCCGGTGTGGAAATCTCCCATATAGGCACCATAGTTGCTACAATAGCTGATAAGGATAAAGATGAAGCTATTCCTATTTTGTATGAATTGAGCCAGCTGGGCTTTAAGCTGGTAGCTACAGAAGGTACGGCTATGGCCCTTAGAAATAATGGTATTGCAGTGGAAACCGTTAAGAAAATTAAAGAAGGTTCACCAAATATTGTAGACTTAATTCGACAAGGTAGGGTAGACTTTGTAGTAAATACCCTTACCCACGGTCGTATGCCATTTACTGATGGTTTTCAGATTCGACGGGCGGCGGTAGAATTAAATGTTCCGTGCTTAACCTCCCTGGATACCTTGAAAGTGGTCAAAGAGGTAATTACTGAGGGTGAAAAGACCGCTGCTATGGGGATTATGTCTCTGCAGGAATATGTCAAAATGAACAAACCGCAATCATAAGTGATTATCAGGCTGGAACGAGCGGAGTCTTTCAAAGCACTAATACTTATATGGAGGAATGGCGATGCCTTCTTTGGAGAAAGCGCGAATAATTAGCAATTCTAAACAATACCATAATCTTTATATAATGGAGATCGAGGCTCCGCAAACAGTAAAAGAGTGTAAGCCCGGACAATTTCTCCACATCCGTAGCAATCCCGGACTTGATCCCCTGCTCCGCAGGCCTTTGAGCCTTTACGATGTGGATAAAGAGGCAGCGAAGATTAGTCTTCTATACAAGGTAGTGGGCAAGGGTACGGCATTATTAGCGGACATGCTGCCTGGAGAAAACCTTGACATCATGGGTCCATTGGGCCGTGGTTTCTCCTTGCCAGAGTCAGCAAAAAAATGCCTGCTGGTAGGCGGGGGAGTAGGTATGGCTCCACTGCTCTACCTGGCTCGGGAACTAAGGCGGGGCGGGAGTGAGCTACTGGTTCTTTACGGGGTGGGAAATGAGAAAGAGCTGCTGGCCCTGGAACGATTGGAAGCTATCGGAAGCCAGGTGCAGATAGCTACAATAGATGGTAGCCGTGGTTTAAAAGGCCCATTGATTCCGCCGCTTTTCTCCGAAATATTAAGTGCTGAGCATATTGAATTTATCTATAGCTGTGGACCGGAATCAATGATGAAGCTCTGGCAGGAATGGGCAAGGATAAATCATATATCAGGGGAAGTCTCTTTGGAAGAATATATGGCCTGTGGTGTAGGAGCCTGTTTGGGCTGTGCCCGAAAAGCCAAGCCGGATAACGAGTTCTATGTTAAGATATGCCAGGATGGGCCAGTTTTCCGTCTGGACGAGCTGGAGTTGGAGTAGGAAATAAGCAAAAAAATTAATGACCTTTATACTGGTCATTAATAATTTTGCTATTGCTATTAAGTTTTTGCCAACAATAAGAGTATACCCTAATCTTATTAAAGGATTATTTTCTTCCGGTTAATTTTCGGTTAAGTTTATAATTGATTCCACTGCAAATAGTTATAAATATGCATTAGCGTGCATAAATATACCACTCAGCACCATAATAGCGAACGCAGGGTATGTAGGGAACGACCCCCGTGTCGTTCCGAATCAGGCGCAACAACCATAATAGCGACCGCAAGGCATAGTAGGGGCGGTCTTCGACCGCCAGCTTTCACCTTCGCCAAAGCTAATTTGTATATTTATGCAACTCTTATGCTATAATAAGGACTTTTTTTAGTGACACCATAGCTATATGATAAGGAAATGGGAGGTAATATCTTGGATTTAACGGTAAATCTGGGAGGAATAAAGCTGAAAAATCCGGTAGCAGTTGCATCGGGAACCTTTGGTTATGGTTTGGAGTACGCTGACTTTATTGAACCCGAAAAAATAGGCGCGGTAATAGTCAAAGGTACGACTCTTCACCCCCGCCCCGGGAATCCGGGTCCCAGGATTTACGAGACCCCGGCCGGTATGCTCAACGCCATCGGACTGGAGAATCCAGGTATCGAGGTTTTCTTACGGGAATACCTGCCCCGGCTACGCGAGCGACAGGTTACTGTTATTGCCAATATAGCCGGAAACAGCATCGAAGAATATGCTTTGATGGCTTCCCTCTTGCAAGGACAGGAGGGCATAGCAGGAATTGAGCTTAATATTTCCTGCCCCAATGTAAAGCAGGGGGGCATTCAATTTGGTACTGATCCTGAAACAGTACGACAGGTGGTAGCAGCAGTAAAAAAAGAAACTTCCCTTCCGGTAATACCCAAGCTTTCCCCCAATGTCACCGACATTGTAGCTATTGCCCTGGCTGCTGCCGACGGCGGGGCCGATGCCTTGTCCATGATTAATACCCTGGGGGGAATGGCTATTAACATAAACCTGAAAAAACCGGTTTTGGGCAATATTTTTGGAGGATTGTCGGGACCGGCGATTAAACCGGTTGCCTTAAAAATGATATATCAAGTATACCGGGAGGTTGACCTTCCTATACTTGGTGGTGGAGGCATAGTCAATCATATAGATGCTCTGGAATTCTTCATGGCTGGAGCTACAGCGGTTTCCATTGGTACCGGCAACTTTGTCAATCCCTGTCTCGCTCTTGAATTGCTTGAGGGTATTAAAAAGTATATGCAGGAGCAGGGTTTTTCCAGTATTCAAGAACTGGTCGGCATAGCCCATGCGTAGCGCCCTGTCGGGCACAACTGATGCTCCCTGCGGTCGCTATTAAGGACGCTGGAGCGGAATATTTATACAAGCAAATGCATAATTATTACTCTTTGCAGTGGAGTCATACTTATATAATCAAAAATTAGGAGGGAATAGATTTGCAGGCCCAAGAGAGAATTATATTAGCCCTGGATGTTGGTAGCCGGGAGCAAGCCCTGGCATTGGTTAAGGATTTGGCTCCTCATGTGGGGGCATTTAAAGTTGGGATGCAGTTGTTCAATAGCTGCGGCCCCAGTATAGTAGAAGAGATTAATCAATTGGGGGGACGGGTATTTTTAGATCTGAAGTTCCACGATATTCCTAATACCGTAGCTGCTGCCGGCAGGGTAATAACCCGTTTGAATTGCTTCATGTTTAATGTTCACGCCGCCGGAGGCCGGGAAATGATGCGCCAGGTAGTAGAAGAGGTGAAAAATGAGGCCAAAAAACTAGCGGTGGCAGCACCCTTATCCCTGGCTGTAACGGTGCTTACCAGTATATCGCAGGAGCAACTGGAAGAAGAGATTGGGGTTAAAGGAATGAAGCTTAAAGACCTGGTGGTCAAGTGGGCTCTTATGGCTAAAGAATGTGGAATCTCTGGTGTTGTTTCATCTCCGCAAGAAATCGAGGCTATACGGGCAGCCTGTGGCCCTGAATTTAAAATCGTCACCCCGGGTATCCGACCCGCCTGGTCGGAGAAAAATGACCAGAAACGGATTACCACGCCAGGTCAGGCCTTGCAGATGGGGGCTGATTTTATGGTCATCGGACGGCCTATTACTCAGGCAGCGAACCCGGTGGAAGCGGCTTTAAAGATTATAGGCGAATTGGAGGAATAAAAAATGTTGAGCAAGGAAGAAGCTACCAGGATATTTATTGATTCTGGAGCCCTTATGGAGGGTCATTTTCGGCTTACTTCAGGACGGCACAGCAACCAGTATATGCAATGTGCCCAGGTTCTGCAATATCCTAAATATACTGAGCAATTGGCGGCGCACATTGCGGAAAAGTTCGCTGCAGATAATATTGAAATAGTAGTAGGTCCAGCTATGGGTGGCATAATTGTGGCCTATGAGGTGGCAAGGCAATTGGGGATTACGGCCATATTTACCGAAAGACAGGAAGGTTCCATGGTATTGCGGCGGGGTTTTGAACTGCGTCCGGGTCAGAGAGTTTTGGTAGTGGAAGATGTAGTTACCACCGGTGGTTCGGTTTGGGAAGTAATTGAGATTGTACAGAAGGCCGGGGCCGAGCTGGCGGGAGTGGCTGTTCTGGTAGACCGTAGCAACGGTGAGGTTGACTTTAAGGTTAAACAAGAAGCAGTGCTGACCATGGATATTAAATCCTTTGCAGCTTCTGATTGCCCGCTTTGCCAAGAAGGAAAATTGCCAGTGATCAAGCCGGGCAGCCGCGCTTGAGGAAGGAGAGGCTGTTATTGCGCATTTTCTTAAATGGACAGGAGATGCATTTTGCCGAGGGTGGATACCAGTATGTGTTTTTGAAACCCTATAAGCGTTCACAACAGGAGACGATTCCTCAGGGAAGCGGAAAACTGCATATACAATTATATGACAACGGGGTGCAAATCCGCACCCTGATTACCCACGATGAAGTTAGCACCCTGGTAAATCGTGATCTGGCTATAGATACTAAGAATCAAAAGATATATATATTGGAGGAAGGAAGCAGGTATCAAAAAAACCTGGATGGTTCCGTAGAAATACTATCGCCGGAATAAACGGGCTATTAAATTTTGGGCAAGGACTGGAATTCGTTTTCTGCTAACAAACGGCTAACATTCTCGGAGCGAGGATTAGCTATTATCGTCCAATAATTATCGTAGATTACCATACCGGGTTTGGCCCCCGAAGGTTTGCGTACATTAGAACGGAAAGTATAATCTACCGGCACCTTATCCGCCTCTTTAGCTTTGCTGAAGTAGGCGGCCAGGTCGGCAGCTTCCTCCAGGCTATGATCAGGTACATCATTGATAGAGCTTATCATTTTGGGCAATTTGATTATCACATGAGTGCCCGGGATTTTACTGCTGTGTAGCCATAGATCCTGGCGTTCTGCCTGTTTCAGGCTTAAGAAATCATTTTGCTGGTTGTTCCGACCTACGAGTATTTCCAAACCGTCGGAAGACAGGAAACGACGAGGTTGGCTCTTAAGCAGTTCTTTACGAGCACGCTGGGTATGTTCTTTGACATAACCCTGCTTTTCCAACTCTTCTCTTATTTCTTCCACTATTTCTGGAGTTTCGGCCTGCGCTATCAAGACAATTATTGATTCCAGGTAATCAATTTCCTCCTGGTTGGAAGCCAGGAGTTGCTTCAGGTGCCTTATAGCATTACGGCTCTTGTTATAAATTTTGAAATATTTTTGGGCATTTTGAATGGGAGTATAACGAGGGTCCAGCGGAATTTCCACTTCCTCTCCCTGATAAAAATCTTCGATTATAGCAGTTTTATCCCCTTTTTGAAATTTAAAAGCATAAGCAGTGAGCATTTCGCCCCATTCTTTATATTTCAGCTTTTCATAGGCCTTGGCCAGGTCACCTTCCTGGAAAAAATGTTTTTTATAAGCTTTGTCCAGGCGGATCTTAATATTTCTGCTCAGGTTGACTTTCATCGACTCCAGGCGAATCATTTTTAAGCTGTCATTATAATAACAATCGCAGGCTTCGTTAATGCTGGAAAAATTGAGGGAC
>ENA-UOUL01003152-UOUL01003152.1-bioreactor-metagenome-genome-assembly--contig:-NODE-3152-length-17521-cov-4.451617_pt1 | contig 17521 bp, 19 predicted proteins | sample MGYA00249838_ERZ747220 | MGnify/ENA primary metagenome ERZ747220 (study PRJEB28778, sample SAMN05720191) | bioreactor metagenome | isolation source: Anaerobic biogas reactor | place: USA:Washington...
TCAATCATGTTTTCTCCGTATGAGTACAGTCAACGCCATCGGGCATCAGACACAGAAGCGATTTGTCTTCTGCTGTCGCTCGCTCGAGGAGTTCCTTTGTGAGCCTAACGGGGCGCCGGCTGAGCGTCGCACGACGGGCACGCAGTGCCCAGGCGGGCGTCCGCTCCAGCCGGCTGTTCGGCGCTTGCGCGGCCGAGCGGCCGGCGTCAAGCCGGCGCCCCGTTCGACCGGCGCGTAGCGCCGGTCGAACTACACAGTATCCTGCATGTCGCAGCATATGCGGACCCGGATGGTCAGTTTGCAGCGAAACGCTGATGGGAACCGCCTTGCGCCACTTCGCCATTCCAACTCCCTGACGTCAGCACTCTGGATCAAGATGCTCTCGATCTCATCCAGACTGATGGCATCGTTCGTACGGTCAGTCAGCTTGGTCGTACGCGGCGACTCGTGGCACGCGATCTGCTGCGCGTGCGTCATTATACCACCGTTTTGCACATGCGGCGCAATGCCGGTCGCCCGGCACGCGTGGCAGCAGGTCGTGTAGGATAGCCCGGCTTATCGAGAGCGGCGCTCAATCACACGGCACCTGCAAACACCGCAGGTGGGTGCAGGTATCGCCAGCGCATCCAGTCGGCCGGAGGTGTCGCCGCTCTGCCGGATGACGCCGCATACGCTAACCGCGCCCAACAAAAAAGGCCCAGCCGAAGCTGAGCCTCTGGCCTGACATGGAGATCAGGCCGCTGTGCCGGGACGTAAGCCCGGCGAGAGTCAGGCGACCGTGGCCCGGGGGATGAGCAGCGCCATCGCCCAGGGCAGGTCGCGCGGGTCCTTGAGCACGATCACCGAGCTGCAAATCTCCGCCATCTTCTCCGGCTTGCCGTCAGGGATCACCACCGCCCCCGTGCGCGCCCGGTCGGGCGTCGCCGCGTAGGGCACGTAGCCGTCCCCGTCGGTCACCAGCACCACCCAGTGGTTCGGGTAGCGCCGCCAGAGGTCGGACAGGAAAGCGAAGTAGGTGCCGCCCTCGGTGGGCCAGGCCGCCGGCGCAAAGAGGAGCGCATCGCCCCACCCCGCGCCGATCAGCCACGTGTCGTCGAACAGCACCCCGACCACGTCCCCGCCGGCGTCCCGCACGGCCAGGGCGATGGCCTGGGCCGCCACCCGCGCCGCCCAGATCTTGCCCTTCGAGTACCACATCGACTCGCTGACGTCCAGGCAGATCACCACCTGGGGTCGGGGAGCCGCGCGGCCGGGCAGGTCCAGGCGAAACGGGATGCCGTCCCCGCGGGCCGCCTCCCGGCGGTCCAGCCGGCCGGGCGCGACCACTTCGACGCCGCCCTTCGGGACGGCGAAGCGCAGCCGGATCGCCCGGGCGATGGACACCGCGTCGGGCTCCGGCGGACCGGGCTGCACGGGCAGCTCCTTGCGCTCTTGGCCGTCCATCGGCTCACGCTCGCGGGTGTTGGCCTGCGCCTCGGCCTGCGCCGCCTGGCCGATGCCGCGAGCGGCGACGTTCGGGTCGCCGAACGGCAGCGCCAGGGCCGGGCTGGCCCGGAGCTCCGGGAACTGCTCGATGATCTGCCGCAGCAGGCCGGGCAGCTCCTTGGCGGCCGTCCAGTGCGCCGTGCCGAGCCAGTTCAGCAGTTCGTCAGCCTTAGCCGCCCAGTCCGCGCCCTCAAGCGCGCTGCGGACATCGGCGTAGGCCGCCTCACGATACCAGCGCTCCGTGAACGGCCCGCCCGGTTGGGCGAAGCGGCCGGCCAGCGCCAGCGCGCACGCCACGTCCGGGAACTCGGCGCCCGGCTTGCGCAGCTCATGAGCATACTCAGCCATACGGTTGCGGCCCACCGCGGCGCGCACCGCAGTCAGCGGCACGCTCAGCGGCGGGTAGATGCAGGCGATCTGCGCCTCGCCCTGGATGTCCAACAGGACGTTGGCTAACCAGTGCGGCGCGCCGGTCTCCTGCTCGACCTGCTGCACTTCCTCCAACGGTTGCAGGAAGTGCCCCAGCTCGTGCGCCAGCAGGCCGATGGCCACCGGCGCATCCTGCGTCACGTCGACGCCCTCGAACGCCGGCGGCAGCCAGATGTGCACTCCGTCGGTCGAGGCGGTATCGTCCTCGGCGACGGTGACCGCCGCCCGCACCAGCCGCGATGTAGCCGGCGCGACGACGGCCAGCACCTGGTTGGCCGCGGCGTTGAGCGCGCGTTCGACGTTGCGCGCATCCTGCGTGTCCATGGCGCCCCCTCCTATACCGTCACGCCGATGCCCTGCAGCACCTTGCGGAACCCCTCGGCCGCCGCGGGGTCAATCGCCCCCAGCCGGCCGAAGTAGGCCGCCAGGAACCGCCGGTCGTCGGGCGCCTCGGCCGTCGTGAGCGCCTGGTACTCGATGGGCAGCGGGAGCTGCCCGCCTTGCACCGCCTTCCACGACGCCTCGATGGCGTTCTGGATCGGTGTCGTGAAGAGCCGTGCCACGGCGGGCGCGAACGCCACCGGGACCGGCGTCACCCGGCGCACCACCGCCGGGTCCAGGACGCTGCCCCACGGGTTGCAGGCTATGGCTAGCCTGGCTCGTGAGCACGGCGCCCACTCGACGCCCCACAAGGGCGCTTCGAGCAGCCGCACCAACTCGTCGGTCCGGATGCCCATGGCCTGCGCCACGCTCGGCGGCGTAGGTAGCAGCGGCCGGACGAGGATGTCCTGCGCCCGTGTGTTGAAGCGGAGGAACTCGTCGATGAAGAGCAAGACGACTTCCCCATCGCGCGCCCGCCGGAAGGCCCGGGCGAACGGCCCGGCCAGCTCGACCCCGCCGGCCATCTTGACGCCGGCCAGGTCCGCATCGGCGAACGAGGGGCTGCCCGAGACCTCCTCGAAGCCCCAGGCGTTGCGCGTGGCCACCAGCCGGACCGCAGACGTCTTGCCGCAGCCGGTGGGGCCGATCAGGAAGGGCACCTCGCCGGCGGCCAGCACCGCCTCCACCTGGTCGGCCAGGGCGGCGATCGCCCCTGCCACGGCCTGCAGGATCCTGTCCCGGAAGGTCGCGGCCGGCGACAGCGGTGGGGGTGAGGCCAACGGCGGCTGTGCTACTACTGCTTGCGGCGGCGTGATCAGAACGACCATGCCGTTGTCGGGCACCGCGCCGACCTTGAGCGCCAGCGCCAGCAGATGCTTGCACGGCTGGCTGAAGTGTTGGCCCCGCTGTTGCCAGTCGGGACAGTCGCACTCCAGGTCCAGCACGCTCGGGTTCGTCGCGTCCAGCGTGATGCTGGTGCGGTAGCGGCCGACGATCTCGCCGGCGATCTCCTGCGCCGTGGCGGTGCTGACCCGCACGCGGCCCAGGTCGACGATCTCCTGCGCCCGCTCGACGCGGCGCTGGTCCACGGTGCCCCACTGGCGCAGCAGGTCCAGCAGGGCGGGCTGTGCTCCTTGTGTCATGGCGTGTGTCTCCTCCGGGTGGCCGGAGGAGCGCAGTGTGTCCCGGCTGGCGGGGCGCCCTGCGCTCCGTGCCGGGGACTGGAGCACGAACAGGTCTAGCAGACTCGTTCGGCCCCCTGTGGGTGGGTGTGGAGGCGGCCTGCGCCGCCCTACTGCGTGAGGGTCTTCTGTGGCGTGAGTCGCGCTCGCCGGCCTTTCCGGCGGTAGTAGAGCGCCACCGGGCCGGAGATGAGCCGGGCGAAGCGCACCAGTGAGGCGTTCGCCAGGCCGCCCAGCCGGCCTGGTCCGAAGGGCGGCTCGGCCAGCCGCTCGACCGGGGCCAGGTACGCCACGCGGTCGGTAGACCCGCACACGCGCACCAGCCAGATCTCCCACGGCTTGGGCCAGGGCCAGCGCCCCCGCCAGAAGTAGCCGGAGGGGAAGGCCACCTTGCCGCCCGGCAGGTAGGCCATCACCGCGGTGCCGGCGCCGCGGCCCTTCTTAGCGGGCCTGCGGGCCGGCTCGAAGCAGACCTTGTAGATCTCGTGCTCCATGCTGCGTCTCCTTGTCTCACTTGCCGGCCTGGCCATCGCCGACGCCGTTGCCGGCGCCATCGCCGTTGCGCGCCGCACCGCGGCCCTTGGGATGGGCGTCGGGACAGCGTTCGGCGTGCGTGCAGTAGCGGCACAGCCAGTCCTCGACCGCATCGCCGGGCGGACCTTCCGGCCCGGCCTCGGTGATCGCCCGCGCCTTGCCCACCGCATACTCGCGCGTGCGGGCCAGGCCTTCGGCGTCCGGCATCGCCACGTCCACGGACAGCACGGTGTGCATGTCCATGTAGGTGACGCGGCCGGCCAGCGGCGGCGCATAGCCGTTCTCGGCCAGCAACCAGGCGTAGAGCCAAAGCTGCCGCCGGTGCTGCGGCTTGGGCAGGTCCAGGCTGGTCATGGCCTTGCCGAAGCTGTTGATTGTCTTGTAGTCCAGCGCGGTGCGGGTCAGCGGGTCGTAGTGATCGATCTTGCCCGAGACCCAGGCCCGCACGCCGGCATGCCGGTCGGCGTCCAGCCGGGCGACCAGCCGCACCTCGGCGACCGCGTCCTCCCCGGCCAGCGATTCCAGCGCGGCGTGGAAGATCGTGCCGCGCAGCCGCGCCCAGTGGCGGCCCGGCGTCTCCAGCGGGGCCGCGCCGTGCAGCCCGTACCACGCCTGCCGCGTGCAGCCGAGGAGTGAGGTGACCCTGAGTAGGGCCACGCCCGCCTCGGCCGCCAGCGTCCGCAGCTCGACCAGCTCCGCCTCCCCTGCCAGACTGCGTGCCAGCGCGCGCAGGATGGTGGGCGGGAAGGGGCAGGCCTGCTGCTGCCGGTGCCGGGCGCATTCCAGGCAAGCCGCCAGCGGAACCGGCTGGCCGGTGACCTCGCACAGCCACCCCGCTCCGGCTGCGCCGTGCGGGCCAGGTTGACACTGTGCGTTCGTGTAGGTGTTCATGCTGCCTCCATGTTATGTCACGTCCTGGGTTTCAGAAGCCGAGGCCTCTGGTCTTAAGCGAGATCCAGCCCGCGCGGGCCAGGATCAGGTGGTCGATCAAGTCGATGCCGAGCAGGTGGCCTGCGTCGTGGATGGTGCGCGTCACCTGCACGTCTTCGGCCGAGGGGGTCGGGTCGCCCCCCGGATGGTTGTGCGCGATGGCGATGGCCGGCGCGTTGACCCGCACGGCCAGGCGCAGCACCTCGGCTGGGCGCACCACCGCGCAACTGACGTTGCCGCGGTAGACGTCCTCCATGGCCAGCACGTGGTAGCGCGTGTCGAGCGCGATGACCCGCAGGTGCTCCTGCTCCAGGAGCGCCATCTCGGGCAGCAGCAGATCGGCGATCTGCGCCGGCGAGGCGATGGCGGACCGGCCGCCGGTTTCGGCCAGCTCCTCGATCAGCCGCTGGCCCAGCGCCAGCGCGGCCTTGAGTTGCAGCGCCTTGCCCGGCGCCAGGCCCGCGGCATGCAGCTCGGCCGGCGCGGCTTGCGCCAGGCCGGTCAGCCCGCCGCAGCGGAGGACCAGGCCCTGGGCGAGCGCCAGCCCGTCGGCCGTGCCCAGGAGCACGGCCAGCAGCTCGGCGCTGGTCAGGATGCCCGGCCCGTGCCGGCGCAGGCGCTCGGCCGGCCGGTCGGCCGGGGGCAGCTCGCGGATCAGGAAGGTGGGAACGGTCTTGTCGGGGCGTGCGATGGTGTGCATGTGGACTCCTGTCTGTGGGATGGTCTGTGCGGCCACCGCAGGCAGGCGCATGGTCGTGAAGCGAGGAATCTCCCACCAGGGAGCCATGCGCCTCCCTGCCGGGCAGCCGTGCGTGTGGGAATACCGTGGTGTGCGTGAGGACTGTTGGTTGCTTACGGGTGCGAACGGGGCCGTTACACCCCGTGCGCTGCGAGCCAGTCCGCCAGCGAGCCGTCCCGCAGGCGGTCGTTGGCGTCCAGGCCGCGCTCCGACCACAGGGCGTAGCCGGTGGCCGGTGCGATGAGCGGCACGGCCGCGGCCGCGCGGGCGAGGTCGTCCAGCCAGATGAAGACCCGGCGGTACGCCTCGATGACGCTGCCCAGCAGGCGCAGCGTGCGCCGCTGGGCCAGCCCCTCCTGGCTGCCGCATGAGAGCACGTCGGCCCGCTCGTGCAGGACCTGCCAGAGCGAGACGGCGTTGAGCTCCCCTTCGGCGAGCACCAGGGTGTCGCGTCCCGTGCGCAGGTCCAGCCCGTACAGCAGCCGCTCCCCGCCCTTGCGCTGGCTGAAGCGTTCCGGCTTCGCCAGCTCCGGTAGGATGAAGCGGTACTGCACCGCTTGCAGCGAGGCGTTCGCCTGCCAGGGCAGCGTGATGGCCGGCAGCTTCGTCTTGAGCCGCGGGTGCCAGGCCAGCGTGTAGCCCAGCCCCCACGCCTGCCAGGCGTATGGGGCGAGGCTCCGGCCAACCAGATAGGCGCGGCCCGCTGCGGCCACCGGATCGTGATCCAGGTCCCAGGCCGCTTGCCGGGTCTCCGCCTGCGCGGCCCGCTGCCAGCGCGGCTCACGCCACGCGGGCGTCTGCCGCCGATCCTGGCGGCTGACCTGGTAGGCTGACGGCGCGGCCGGCGCGGCCACGGCGAGCCGGCAGAGCGCCTCGTGGAACGTGAGGTGATCCCGCCGGCGCACGTAGTCGATGGCGTCGCCCCCGCGCGGGGCGCACTGCCGGCAGAACCAGCGCCCGCCTTGATAGACGGGCTGGACGTGCAGCCGGTCCTCGCCGCCGCAGAAGGGGCAGGGTCCCGCCCACTCCCCGCCGCGCGTGCCCGCGATGCGGACGAGCGGCGTGTCGCGGCCGATGAGGTCGGCCAGGTCGATGCGCTGTTTCAGCGCGGCGATATCTGTGGTCATGGCTGTGCTCCGCTCTGTGATGGCTGTGGAAGCGTGTGAGGAGACAAGAAAGGGGAGGAACAGGCCGTCCTCCCCTTCGGGTCAGGCGTAAGCCTGGTGGGTGCGCTGACCCCGGCCTACCTGGTGGGTGAAGCCGAGGTCAGCGAGACGGACGTGGCGCGACAGATGTGGGCTCAGAAGGGGGCGTCGGCGGTGGGGGCAGGGACGCCGGCCGGGATCATGGGCGCCAGCAGGGCCGCAGCCGCCGCCTTCAGCGGGGCGAACTGCGCGTTCTCGCTGAGCCACTTGACGTAGCCGGGGTCCTGCGCCAGCACCTGGCCGAGGGTCTGCCCCTTGAACTTGCCGAACTTGACCTCCATGGCGGCCGGGTCGCCGTTTCCGGAGCCGCTGCCGTTGCTTGCGCCCTGCGGGTTGCCGGCCTGGGCGCCGTTGCCGCCAGCGTGACCCTGCGCGTCGGCCGGTGCGCCGCCAGTGGCGGGCAGCTTGCCGGTGCGCAGCATCTCGCGCAGCGCGTCGAGCGCGGCGGGTATGAAGGCCCGCTTCGCCGGGTCGTAGTCGGCCCAGACCTGGGGCACCGAGTACAGGTAGCGCCCCAGCGAGAACTTGGCGCACGCCCGCTTGAAGGCCTGCGCCTCCGCGCTGGTGGCCGCGTTCTCCTCCGCGCCGTTGGCCGTGGCCACCAGGCACTCTCCGATGGCCTGGCGGGTCACGCCGCCCAGCGTCAGGGTGCAGGTGACGACCACGCGGCCTTCGGGGTACTCGCGCAGGTAGGCGTTGGACCAGGCGGGATCCGCCTCGTCCAGCCGCGTCTCGTACGCGCGGGCGTCCACGTAGGCCAGCGCCAGCGCGCGGTTGCTGCTCTTGGCGACCGCGCCGGGTTTGAACTCGACCACGGCCGGGTCGAACGGCTTGGCCAGCTCGGCCAGGATGGCGTCGAACGCCTTCGGGTTCTGCGTGTTTGCGGATGACATGGGTGTGTTCTCCTTGTGATGAGATGGGACGGGGTCAACCCGTCCGGTGGAAGGCTGTGTGAGCGTGAATGGATCAGGACTTGAATGGGCCGTGAGGTGATCGTGCAGGGGCGGGTGAGGTGGCGGGGGCGGTGGAGCCGGCGCCCGCAGCGCGCCACCGCAGCGGCCCCGGTGGGGCTCCACAGGTTCATAGGTGCGGTCCCGGCTCAGTCCTTCGACGCCTCCTTCGTCAACTCGGCGAGGACCGCTTCGGCGATGGCCGCGCTCTGCTCCTCGACGGCAGCCATGACCGCCGTCAGGACGTGCGAGAGCGCGCTCTGCACGGCTGCCCGCACGACCGCCTCAGGCACGGCCGGCGTAGCGGCGGCCGGCGGGACGACCGTCCGGGCCTTCGCCAGGTAGGTCTCCAGCCGGGCCGGCCACTGCGTCAGCACGGCCGCCAGCAGGTGCTTGCACGGCCCGCCGCGCTGCTGCCAGTCGTCGCAGGTGCACATGCCCAACCCGTTGGGCGTGGCCTGGCCGAAGTGCACGGTGTAGGCCGCGCTGCCGCCGTTGGCGATGACGAACCCGTTAGGCGTCTCGGCCGCAGTGACCTTGACGCTGCCCGCCGTCACCACCTCCCGGGCGCGCGCCAGCCGCGCCTCCACATCGGGCCAGGTGAGCTTGGTGCCGTTCATGTCGAACTACCTCCTCGTCTTGTGGTGCTTGAAGATGCCTCGCTGTGTGTTCCTGTGCGCCGTCCGTCTCCGTGCCGCTGTGGGCACGGCCGCAGGGGGCAAGCCAGGCCGCTTGTCCGCTCCGGTCGTGCCCACAGAAACAAAACACGCCCGGGGCGGCCAGCGCATCAGCGCCAGCCGCGGGGCGTGTCTCTTCCTGTGGGCGTACTGTGTACGAATTCCGTGATTGCGTATGCGGTTGTTAAAGTGCCAATGACGGGCTGGAACGGTTCAGGCCACCCCGCCCGTCACGTTCAGCCGCTCGACGATCACCTCGTTGAGCACGTGCGGCTTGCGCACTTTGTCGCCGTACGCGGCGACCAGCTCCCGCACCGCCTTCAGCCCGGCCTCGTCGCCGGAGGCGGTCTCGGCAAAGCGCGCCAGTGGGATGTCGTAGTCGCGGCTCACCAGGTGGCCGTGCGCCCGCACGCGGGTGCCTTCGGTCAGAGCGCTCGCGGCGAGCGCATGCGCGCCCTCGCAGCGCAGGGTGAGATAATCCGGCTCCTCCCGGCCGCCGTTGCGCTTGAGCGCGCGGCCGGGATCGGGATAGCAGGCGAGACGCACGAAGCGCGTGTCGCCGAACGTCCAGACCTTGGTCACGATCCCTTCGACGTGTGTCTCGTTGAGCACCTCTCCTCCTTGTCCATGCATCCCGCAGGGATGCACGATCAGGGGGCAGTGGACAGGAGTCAGGCTGACATCTGCCGCCTGCAACATGCGCACGATGCAGGTGCAGGCATCCCCGACTCCTGTCCGCTGCTCTCCGCCCTACGGGCCTTCTGTCACCACGTCTCCGCCCAGAACGCCCCCTGGTCGCCGCCCGAGAGCAGCACTTCCAGGTCGGTCGCCCAACCGTGGACGATGCCGGCTGCTTTGGCCGCTGAGACCAGATCATTGCGGCCCTGCCGCGTGGGCGCACACAGCCCCAGCATCCCGTCCTTGTCGGCCAGCCTGTCCCAGGCCGGCGGCGGGTCGGCGTTGCACACGGTAACGTAGGTGCGCTCGTCGCCGCGCGTCAGCAGCACGTCCGCTCCCGGCGGCCGCTCGGCCGGGGGGCAGACCTCGGTCGTGAACCCCCGCTGCCGGGCATGGTCCGCCAGGGCGCAGACCCAGGCGCTGTGCTTGACCTGGTCCGCGCCGTCGCGCGCTTCCAACCGGCCCCACTCCGATGCCGCCGGCGTGATGCCGATCTCGTTCAGCACGCGCTGGCCCAGGTTGGCCAGCCGCACGATGGCAACCCGCACCTGTCCGTCCTGCGCGGCGGTCCCCACCGTGGCATCCACGCTCTCCGTGACCTGATGGATCAGGTTGCGTTGCGCCAGCGGCGCGAAGACGTCGTGCAGGCTCTTGTCCCGCTCGTCCACGCCCAGCTGCTCGGCCAGGCGGCGCAGGACCGCCCGCCGCAGCGACCAGCCCGTTGTCGCCATGACGACCAGGGCCAGGCCCTGGACGGGCCAGTTGTCGAACAGCCTGGCGTACTTGGCCGGCGCCGCCGGCAGGCCCGGTGCAACCGGCTCCGCCCCGCCTCGGCCCGCCGGCGAGGGTGAACCAGGCGACTCTGCGGCGTCCGGCTGGACCGGGTCGGCTTCTGGAGGCGCGGCAGCCGGCGCCGGACGAGCTCTGGCGCCCTGGGTCGCGGCCCGCGCGCCGCGTTCCTTTTCCTTCACGACCGCCGCCAGGGCCGCCTTCTCCTGGCGCAGCTGCTGGGCCAGGTCGCGCAGCCGGTTGTTCTCGGCCTGCACGACCGCCAGATCGCGGCGTAGCCGCGCCAGCTCCTCATGATCGCCGCGCTCCCCTGCCGGCTCGGCACACTCCGGCGCCCAACCTGTACCGGCGGGCTGCCGGCCCCGCGCCGCGGCGCCGAAGAACGCAAGCCATTCGGGGGCGGTCAGCCGCCTGAACCAGGCCGGGTCTTCCCGCTTGCGAGCGTCCACCTCGGCCGGCGCCAGGCTGAGCGCCAGCTGCTCCAACAGGCTGACGTACTCCCGCAGCTGCGCCTCGGCCAGCGCCCGCAGCGCGTGCTCCGCATCAAGGAGCTGCGCCCAGGTCTGGCCGTACGCCGCGTCGGTCATTCGCTCCTGCCAGAACGAGCGCCAGGAAGGACCGGCTCAGCGCCCCTTCCGACGTAGGTGCTTTGGATGTCGGCGCCGGCCCGGCCAACACCTGGATGCGGGCCAGCGCCTCGTTCAGGGCGATGACCGCCTGATCACGGGACGCCGCCGCGCTGGCATAGCGGGCGGCCGTCGCTGCTGCGTCGATCAGCGCCTGCCGCGCTCCGGCCGTCGCCGACGTGCCCTGCCGGTGCCCGGCGTAGAGCCGCTGCGCCAGCAGCATCGCCTGCACCGGATCAGGGCCGGCAGGTCCCGCCAGGAACGCGCGCAGCTCGCCGGCGTCCCGTTGCAGGCGCTCCGTCTCAGCCCGCGCCTGGCGGGAGAGGCTGGTCGCTGCCCAGCGCGCGGGCGTCAAGACGACCGGGCTATCCGCCTCGACCGGCGTGACGCCGCGGCCCAGGAGGGCCAGGCCGACCAGGACCAGCACAGCCAGGCAGCTGAACAACATTCTCTTGGCCGGCCATGTGCCCAGCTCGATCTCCATCCCTGGCCTCCTGCGTGCAAGCCCTTGCGCACGATCCAATCAGTGCGTCCGGTTCAGCGTTGGTCCATGCGGAACCGGCTCTCTGCCACCACAGGCACGGTGAAGCGCGGCGACAGCGCGAAGAAGACCTGCGTTGTGCCGCTGGCGTGCACCGTCACCGTGTCGCCACCTTCATCCACCTGGATGGCGCCCAGCGCGGGCGCGTAGCCGCGTGCGGCCAGGTCGCTCGTCGCGCGCGTGAACTCGGCCGCCGCGTTGCCATAGGCGTCCCCGGACAGCCGCACCTCCCCGGTGTTGCGGAAGTGCGGGATATCCACGCTGCGCGCCGCGGCTTCGGCGGCTGCGTCGGCAGCCAGCTGCAGCCGCGCCCGCAGGGTGAAGTAGCGCGGCACGTCGATGGCCAGCCCGGCCAAGGGGATCAGCACGGTGATCACCACCAGGGTGTTCCACACCAGGTCCCCGCGCCGGCCGAGGAGCCAACGGAAGAGACCAGGAGACAGGGAGACACGGTGACGCGGAGACCTTTGCCGCTTCTCCCTTTCTCCCCCTCTCCGCATCTCCCCCTCTCCTCTGCCCATCACCACCCCTCCTTGCGGAATGCGCTGACGGCTTCCCCGCGCAGCGGCTGATTCGCGCCGCCGAAGAGCGGCATCAGGCTGCCGTAGACGTTGGGGAACTCCCAGCCCACGCGCACTGTCACCTGGCCACCGGGGGCGGTGTCGGCGGACACCTGCACCTGGTACGTGCCGACGCCGCTGGCCAGCGTATGCTGCGCCGCGGCCAGCCCCCGGCCGACCGGGTCGGTCTGGCTGACCGACGCGACGCGCGCTGCGTAGTTGGCGGCATTGTTGGCCGTCACGGAGCAGTACCCGGCGAGCGCCAGGTTGACCAACGCCAGCGCGACCAACGCCATCAGGGGCATGGTCATGGCCCCTTCGACCATGTCGCCCCGGCGTCCCTTGAGCCACTTGATCATGCTGGCCTCACAGTGGCGGGTGAGCGCCCGCCCCGCCTAGAACGAGCCGACGACGGTGGTCAGCTTCTCCGCCAGCCGCTGGCCCAGGGTGACCCAGAGCGCAACCGCGGCGACGACAATGGCGGCGAGGATCAAGCCGCGCTCCACCATGTCTCCTTCCGTGCCCAGGAGCCATTGCCTCATGCTGTACCTCCTCCTTCCTGTGAAAGATGACCGGGCGCCTATGCCGGGCGCACAACAAAAAAGGGGCCCCCGTTGGGACCCCTCTCGGTGGCGCAGATACGCGTCTGCGCCAGAACTGACCGTATTCTACCAGGTGGTCGTCCAAATGTCAAGATACATGGCTGAGTTGCGCTAAGATATGCAGAATCGTGTGATTCGCACGGTTCTATGTACTGCCACCGAGGCTACAAAGGTCTGAGCGCAGACCCGCGTACCCAGGAGGATACGAATCTTGATGATAGTAATCGCGATCCGTACCCAGGCGGTAATGCGTCGCTCAGTTCGTATCAGCCGTTCTCCATCTGAGCTTCCCCGGGAACGGGTGTGCCGTTTGCCTTCGGCGAGTCTCTTGAGACGAGGCCGATGCCCATCCGCTCTGAAGTTTCCAGCAGCCGACCGTCAAGGCAGTTGCACGCTACAGGAGTTGTCCGTACCTTGACAAATCATGTTCTGTGCATAGAATATGATGATAGACGACACTAACTGTACATGAGACGATTGCGATGTCGAGCAAAACCATTGGTCCGGCCGGCGCCCGGTTGCTCACGGCGCTGGCAGAGCGCGACCGGCCCATCTTCTCCGTGGCCGAAGCCCAGGCCGTGCTGGGCGGCGACTACGACGCCCTGGTGCACACGCTCCGCCGGCTGGCACGCGCCGGCTGGGTCGTGCGCCTGACCGCGGGCCGCTATGCGATGGTGCCTCTGTCTTCCGGCAGCACCTCCGCGCCCCAAGTGAACCGCTACGTCATCATGCGCGAACTGCTGGCGCCGGCGCCGTACTATATCTCTCACGACAGCGCCATGGACGTCCACGACATGCTCACCCGGCCTGTCACGGTGGTCACGGCGACGTCGTCGCGCCGGTTGGCGGGCCGCACGATCCTCGGCATCCCGTACCGCTTCATCTATGCGCCGGCTACAGCCCTGTGGGGCCATACACCGACCTGGGTGACGCCCTACGAACAGGTGGCCGTCAGCGACCTGGAGCGGACCCTGCTGGACGGTCTGGCCCGACCCGATCTCTGCGCCGGCATCAGCCAGGTCGCCACGGCACTATGGATGCGCCACACCGACCTGGACTGGGACAAGCTGGGGGCCTACGCCGAAAAGCTGGGAGGACAGGCTGCGGCGCAGCGCCTCGGTTACCTGCTCGAACTGTTCGCATTGGGATCGCCGGCACTGCTCGCCAGGCTGCAAGCGCTGACGGCGGCCGGCTACGTGCGTCTCGACCCGCTGTTGCCCGACGAGGGACCTTACCTGGCGCGCTGGCGCCTGCGCATCAATCTCGAGCCAGCCAGCCTGGAAGCTGTCATCAGGACGTGACCCGTGATCCAACCTGCCGAAATAGCGCGCCTGGCCCACCGCCTGGGCCTTGGCGACAAGACCATCGAAAAGGACTACGCGCTGACGTGGACGCTGCTGGCGGTCGCGGACTCACCGCTGCGTGACCTTCTGGCCTTCAAGGGCGGCACCGCGCTCAAGAAGGTCTACGTGCCGGAGTATCGGTTCTCAGAAGATCTCGACTTCACGTTGCTGGCTGAGATGTCCAACGATGAGCTGGTCGGTGCAGTAGAGGCCCTCTTCACCTGGTTGCGGCGCGAGGCCAACATCACGCTCGCCGTCCGCCGGCTGGAGGTGCACCAGACCGGGAACCCGGCGATCTATCTGAACTACACAGGTCCTTTGGGCGGCGACCTGAGCAGCCGGTTTTTCAAAACGGACTTTACGCGCGATGAAGTGCTTCTCTTCCCACTGGTCGAGGCGCCTTTGCATGTGCCGTACAGCGATTGTCAATCGCGCAGCCGGACGTTACGCGTCTACTCGCCCGAGGAGATTCTGGCCGAGAAGCTGTGCGCGCTGCTCGGACGCACGGAGCCGCGCGATCTGTACGATGTACATTACATCTTGGAGCACGATCTGGCGGATGCTCAGGCTGTTTCGTATCGGGTAGATGCCAAGATGGCGCATAACAAGGTTCAGCGGGCCGAACTGGGCGGCGTGTTGGTCCGCAAACAGGAGACCCTGCGCCGGCTATGGGAGCCACGACTGAAAGGCCAGATGCCCGACCTGCCGCACTTGGACACCGTGATTCGGGAGACAAATCGTTGGCTGCGGCAAGCGGGACTTGTGGGCGAGTAGCAGAGCGGGCTCGCCGCATCATCACCGAGTGACTGACCGCCCCACTCATGGTGGCCGCCATGGAGGATGATGAACTCGTTCATGAGACGCAGGCGATCGTGGGCTGTCAGACCCCCTCAGCGCTGGCCGCCACGTGCAAGTAGCGCCCCATGCCGAGGCCCGCTGACCTGATTCGCCTGAGCCTGGAGCTCGAAAAACGGGTCGCTGCGAACGGCGACCTGACCCCCTACCGGGCAAGGATGCGGCCTTGTTGGCGGTGGACCTGCACCGGGACGAGTGTCTCATCCACTTCCGGTGCGACGTCCCCTCTGAGATCCGCCGGCAGGTCGTGTCCCTGAGGCCGCGACCAGAAAGGAGCGAGGCATGCACTCGGTACAAGAGGATCTGGCGGAGTTCCGGAGGGAACTCAGAAATGGCTCCGTTCAGAGGGCATACGCAGCACTGCTCTCCTACATGCTGGGCCTGCGCACGCATTTCAAGGAAAGCCACCCGGATTACACGGTGTCCGGGCTCTATCAGGGCTACCTGGACATGACGTACTTCGCGCTTTTCCCGCCGCACCTCAAGCCGCGCGACCTGAAGATCGCCATCGTCTTCAACTACGCGGCGTTCAGGTTCGAAGCCTGGCTCGCCGGCAGCAACCGGCAGGTGCAGCGGCGGTATTGGGAGCTCTTCAGGGACAGCCGTTGGCCTGACTACCGTGTGGTCGCGCCCGCGCCCGGCGTTGACGCGATCGTCGAGTGCGACCTGGCCGTGGATTTCGACCTGAGCAACCCGGACGCTCTGACGGCGCGCATCGAGGCGGGCACGGCAGCCTTCATAGACGACCTGACGAAGTTCTTCGAGAACCAGCGTGTGTGACTGAATCCGTCACAAACAGCCCGCGGCCAGAAGGAAAGCCCAAGTCGTCCTGCCGCGCCGCGTGAGCACGCCTGGCGCAACGCCTCATCCGCTGAAGTCCGGACATGAGTTCGGACATCAGAATGATTTCATTGACAGTGAAAACATTCTGGTGTATGATTGCAATATGACTGACAATCATTGGATCACCAGATGGTCCAGAGACCAGATCCGGGCCATGCTGTTGGAGCAATTCGAAGCCTTCTGGCGCCGCGACACCGGCATCGAGCGCACCCAATTGGCCGAGCTCGAGCGCGCGGCAGCGCTGCCACACGCCGTTATCATCTCAGGGCTGCGCCGGGCCGGGAAGTCCACCCTGCTGGCGCAGCTGGCGCATCGGATGGGCGAGGACAAGTTCTACTACGTCAACTTCGAGGACGAGCGTTTTCTGGGGTTCGAAGCCGGCGACGCCAACGACCTGTACGGGCTGCTGGTCGAGCTGTTCGGCGAGCGCGGCGTCTTCGTGATCGACGAGATCCAGAACGTCCCAGGCTGGGAGCACTTCGTGCGCCGGTTCATGGAGCTGGGGCTGAAGTTCTACATCACCGGCTCGAACGCCTCGCTGCTCAGCCGCGAGTTGGGCAGCCGCCTGACCGGCCGCTACGTGCCGGTCGAACTGTTCCCCTTCTCCTTCGCCGAGTTCCTGCGCTTCCGGGGCTACGCTGTGCCCGACTTGAAGCGACTCACGACGGTGGACACGGCCCATCTGCAAGGCTACCTGGGCGAGTACCTGCGTCTGGGCGGCATCCCGGAGCCGCTCAAGTACCCCGAGCTGCCGCTGGCGCGCACACTCTACGATGATGTACTCTACCGCGACATCGCGACGCGCCACCGGATCGAGGAAGTGCGCGCCCTCAAGGAACTGGCCTTTTACCTGATGAGCAACCCGGCGGGCCTGGTGTCGTTCAACAAGCTAAAGGAACAGCTCCGCCTCGGCAGCGTCAACACGGTCAAGAACTACGTCGAATACCTGAAGAACAGTTGGCTGATCTTCACGACCAACGTGTACGATTTCTCGGTCAAGCGCCAGCAGGTTGCGCCGAAGAAGGTCTATGCGATCGACACAGGCCTGGTGAACGCCGTGGGCTTCTCCTTCTCGCCAAACACCGGCAAGCTGCTGGAGAACCTGGTGTTCCTGGCGCTCCGCCGGCGGACGCCGGAGGTCTACTACTACACGTCGCCGGGCGGTTTCGAGGTGGACTTCTACCTGCCAGAGACCCGCGAGTTGATCCAGGTCAGCCAGAACCTGGCACAGCCAGCCACGCGCGAGCGCGAGATGCGCGCGTTGACCGGTGCGCTGGCTGGACTAGGCCTGACGCATGGGCTGATCCTGACTACTGCTAATGCCGCTCCGATCGAGACAGATGGCCTCACACTTGAGATCCGGTCTTTGGCTGAGTGGCTGCTGCAATTGTAGCCCGTGGCTTCCTCAGGCTTGCATCGCTAGCACGGAGAGCGGGCGTGACATGGCGACCTCTTCTTAGAAATCACGGCGTTCGTGGCCAAACTTGTCACAAGACCCGCAACTTCTAAGAGGAGCTCAGGAATGCAGGTACACGAGCCGCCAGAACTCCGGCGCTAGGGGCAGGCTTTTGTGCCGAAGATGGCGAGGATAGCCCAAACCCCGGTGCTCAGCACACTGCCGAGATAGAGCAAAAAGGCACCGGGGATTACTGCGTCGCGTCGGCGGCGCAAGCGCAATGCTGCGAAGGCGATCATCTTCAGCAGCGCACCCATCCCCAGGCCGCCATCATCGCCACCGGTTCGGCATCGTTCGATCTGACGCGCAACCTGCGCAAGGAGATCAGCAAGACGGCGCGCTACTACTTCTTCGACAACGGGGTGCGCAACAGCCTGATCCAGAACTTCCACCGGCTGGCGCTGCGCAACGACGTCGGCCAGCTCTGGGAGAACTACCTGATGGTCTAACGCCTCAAGGCCAACGAGGTTGCCGTCCGGCAGGCCAACACCTCCTTCTGGCACACGTATGATCGTAAGGAACTGGACTGGGTCGAGGAGCGGGCCGGCCGACTGTTCGGGTACGCGTTCAAGTGGCAGGGCCAGTTGCGTCCGGCCGCCCGGCAGGAGTTTATGACCGCGTATCCGAGCGCCGAGGTGATGACGATCACGCGTGAGAACTTAACCGACTTCATTAGGGCGCCGGTCGCATAGACGGCGCCACCCATTCCAGCAGCGT
>ENA-UOUL01003156-UOUL01003156.1-bioreactor-metagenome-genome-assembly--contig:-NODE-3156-length-17502-cov-5.704849_pt1 | contig 17502 bp, 12 predicted proteins | sample MGYA00249838_ERZ747220 | MGnify/ENA primary metagenome ERZ747220 (study PRJEB28778, sample SAMN05720191) | bioreactor metagenome | isolation source: Anaerobic biogas reactor | place: USA:Washington...
ACGATGTTCCGCGGCACGCTGCGCTATCCCGGCTGGTGCAAGACGCTGAAAGCGGTGGTTGACCTGGGCATGCTGGACGAGAGCCCGGCCACGTATGCGAACGGTACGACGTTCGCGCAGTGGACCGCGGGGCTGATCAAGGCCGATTCGCCGGTGAACATTCGCGCCAAGGTCGCCAAGTTCTTGAAGATGGACGAAAAGGCCAATCCGCTCGAGCGTATGGAGTGGCTGGGACTGTTCTCGAACGATCCGTTGCCGATCATCGGGCAGCAGACCACCGTGCTCGATATTCTGGCGACGCGCATGAACCAGAAGATGCCCTACGCCCCGGGCGAGCGCGACATGGTCGTGCTGTTGCATCGCTTCGTGGCCCGTTTCCCGGGCAAGCCCGACGAACATATCAGCTCGACGCTGATCGATTTCGGGCAGCCCGACGGCGATACGTCCATGGCCCGCACGGTCAGCCTGCCGGCGGCCATCGCCACGCGGCTCATCCTGACCGGCCGCATCGTCGAGCGCGGCGTGTGGGCGCCGGTAACACCGGGCATTTACGAGCCGGTTTTGAGCGAACTGGAAACCATGGGCATCCGCTGCGTGGAGACGACTGAGCGTTGATCTGTAAATCCTAGACCGAGTAGACTGGGATCCGTACCAGAACAGGCCGGGTCCGCAGAGCCAACGTTCGTTTGCCGAGTTCGCTTGCTGAGCGCCTCGGGCATAGGAACGTCGGAGCTGCGGGCCCGGCCTACATTTGCAGCAACGACGCGGCCGGCTGTAGCAGGACTTCGCGGCGGAAAGTGCCCGGCCTGGGGGTGAGTTCGGCGTTCCGGCCGGTGCCGGCCTTGCGCATGATGACGTCGTCCACGTAGAGTGACACCGTACCCGATGTGGTATTGATTTTGAGATAGGCGTCGAGCAGGGTTCCGGACCAGTGTGGGGTCAGTGTGGCCGACAGTCGCGTCCAACTGCCGGCATTGACCGTTGTTGTGCCGCCCGTGTAGTAAGTGGACAAGGACAATAAGCCATTGCAGTACAGCACCAACCTGGCGTCCGCCGTGCCGGTATCCGTTTTGACCCAGGCTTCAATCTCATAGCTCTGGCCGCTCTCCAGGAATCCGGAAACCGTCTGTACCGGGCCGGCGGAATGATCGGCGCGGTACATGGCCCTCAGCGACGCAGCCCCGCTATGAGAGGTGCTTTTGACGACGGTCAGAGTGCAGTCGACACCATTCCAGTTGGCGGCACCGCTCTCCATTCCCGGGTTGCGGAGCAGGTTGTTGATTTGCGGCGGCACTTCGCTGAAAACGATGCTGTACATGCGCATGGCTTCGCCCACGGCCGCCCGGCAATACAGGCGCGCCGGCTGGCTCTGGTCGTTCGCCAAATCGCCGTCCAACTCATCCACCAGCTTGAAGCTGCCGGTTACGCCGTCGCCATAGTTCTCAAACGCAGTCCAGGTGTCGTTTTGGTAATTTGAGCGCCAGTAGAGGTCATGCGTCAGGCGGTACAGCACCACGTCCATAAGCGACTGTGCGGCTGTATCAGCCTGCAAGGCCGCGGCTGTGAGCGCGGCGTTGCGCCGGCCGACGCGCGTGGCCAGCACGCCCGAAAGACCGATCAGCGTGACGAGCATCGCCACACCCAGCACGGCGAGGTAAACGCTGCCGCGACGGAGGCCGGACTTTCGGCACTGCAGCGAAAAGCCGCTCATGAGCCGCCTCCCTGTACCTGGACCGGGTCTTTCCAGACCGCCGTTCGATAGGCGGTAAGCCGGACCAGTTGGCGCTGGGAACGCTCAATACTCACTTGAATACACTTCACACCGGTTGCCGTGTTCGATTCCGAAGTCAATGTGCCGGGATCCACCCAAACGACGCGCACCGCCTGAGTATAATCGTCGCAGTTGGGGATGATCGAGCCGTCTCGATTCTGCGGCGGACAGGCGCGCCAGCCGTTATAGTCGCCTACGCTGTTGAAGCCGGTGCGGCGCGTGGCGGCTGCCGCCGTGTTGGCCGCGATCACGTCTCCCGCCTCGTCCGGGCCGCTGTAGGGTTGGCAGAGTATCTCCGCCATCAGAGCCTGCGCCAGCAGCAGCGCCCGCTGGTTTTCGGCCAGACGGCATTCGTTGAGACGCGCCGCGCCGACCGCATTCAGGGCGGCCACGAGCATGACGCTCACAATCAGCGTGGAGATTACCATTTCCACGAGCGTCAGGCTGCGCCGGCCTCTCCAGCGGCGGTGATGTGGCAAACGGCCCATCAGTTGCCTCCCACGCGGATGCGCACGTGGTCAAATTGGGCCGAAGCGCCGGATACGAGCAGCGTGGCCGAACGTGGCGCGCCGGATTCGGGCGACAGCGCGTATGTAAAAGTGCCGCAGTCGCCACCGTTGACCCGCACATTGACGGTGTCGAGGGCGGGATCGATGAGCAAACGCAAGTCCACGAAATCCGCCGGCAAACCCGTGAGCGTCAGCAGGCTGGTCCGCGTCCCGGAATCAGGCATGCAGTAGACCATTAAGGTCTGCGTACCCCCGCCGGTGAGCATCAGGCCGGCGTACAGGGGAACATAGTTGCTGTTCGAGCGATCCGCGTTGATGCGAAAGGCGACCCCTGGCGAGGCCCCGCACACGCTGGTGCAGCGGAAACGAAGCTCGACCGTCGTCAACTGCGTGAAGTCATTATCGGGCGCGGTGACCAGATTGGAGGTCGCGTTCCAGATGCCGCCGCTCACGCCGGCCGGATCGAAGGTGCCGGTTGCCGGGGCCCAGTCGCCCAGCCCGTCGCCATTCATGTCCAAAGTCGTCGGGTCAGTGTTGAATTCTGATTCCCAAACGGCGGACAACGCCTCGGGGGCGTTCACGGGGCGAGCGGTCGAGTCAACGCGGGCTTGGGAATCGCCGCCCGCCTGCAGGGCTATCCGCACTGTCGTGACGTAACGGCGCGTGGCGGTCTGCGTCGCGCCCGGCGACATGTACTTGCCGCGGATGTCGTGCAGCAGTGCGAGAGAATCGTAATAACTCCAGTTCGCAGCATCAGTAGTGTGGACTAAGCCGCTGCCCAAGCGATCATACTGGACGTCCGCAAGGTCCGCGTCCGAGGTATGGCAGACCAGGACCAGGCACAGGGCGGTCCCCGGCGCCAGGCCGGTGGCGTTGCTGAACGTGAATTCCTCCCAGCGGTAGTTCGACTGCAGGGCTTTTTCGTACATGAGGGCTTGATCAATAACCAGCGTATCGGGCGTTTTGCTGCTGGTCGCGGGCCGCAATTGCACAGCGATCACGCCCTTCTGAGCGCCTTCGGAGCGCGCTTTCACTTGCGCGCGCGTGACCTTCCAGCTCAACGTGCCGGCGGGAAACGAGGGACAAAAGTACTGCCCCCCCCAAGCTTTCTCTTTGAGGTCGCAGTCTCCTGTTAAAAGGCTGCTGGTGCGGCTGCTCAGGCTGATTTCCGCGCTCTCCACCGGCGGACCGGGATATGTTTCGTCCACCGTGGCCACATCGTAGGCCAGGGCGAATTCGTGCACATCCGCCAAGACAGTGACGGGCGTACCGTGGTTGAAAGTTCGGGTGAGCGGCTCACCGGGCGTACCGGACCAGGCGTAGCGGATGCACTCGGGTGAGCCATCGCCGTTGCGATCGGGAACGGTGAAGCTAACGGCGTGCGGCGCGCGTTCGAGGATGTTGCACGCGCAAGACAGTTCGCCGCAGATGTCGGCTGCGACCTGCGTCTGGGCAGTAAGTACATCCACGGGGCGCGCGTCCCCCGGCAGGGCGCGCGTCGCCAGGAACAGCGCCGAAGTCATACCGCCCAGCAAAATGGTGGCAATCGCCAGGCTGAGGACCAATTCAACCAGCGTGAAAGCTCTATACTTGCATGGATACTTCATGCGCACTGCGCTAGCCACCAGAGCCGAGAAATGAATGTTCCTGGGCTGCGGCCGCCGCCTGAGCGGGCAGCGATTTGCCTGATGTTCCCGAGCCCGGCGGCACCGTCTCGTGCTCCTCTCCGCCCGAGCCCACCGCGTCGTTAACCACAGGACCAGAAGCCGCGCCGCCGGTGACCGTGGCGCGTCCGGCGGCATCGACCCAAATGACGCGCACGAACTCGCCGCATTGCACCGAGACCGAACCGGACTTGTTGGGCACGCCGTATGCGTCGAAGGTAATCGACGAATCATTGCCCAGATTGATCTTCGGCAGCGTTGCCTCGTAGGGCGCGGCCCCGAGCTGCACGACGTACTCTAAACCCGGGTGATCCGGGTCAGGCAAACCGGACAGACGATAGCTGCTGCTGGCCGGGTCAAAGACGACGCTCTGCGGGACACTTGCCAGACGCGCATGCTGTTGAGCCAGCGACAAGTCGGCGACCACCCGCTGCGCGGCCGCCTCGACCCGATTGCGCGTCAAGGAATTTGCGAAACGCGGCACGGCCATTCCGGCCACGATGAGCATGATGGAGATAACCAGCACCAGCTCGACCATACTGAAGCCGCGCAATTTCGGCCTGGAGGGTTCGCGGAATCGACGGAATGCCAACCGACAGGTATTCATCACTCACGGTATGGAGAACGAAGTTAAGCAGCCCTTGCGCCCCGGCCGTTCGCAAAAGCGCACAGGACGGCGCATCCACAGCATCATCGACCGCTATGGGCAGTGGGTTTGGGATATTTCGGGCGCATACAGTCGGGCAAGTGGATTGAATCCTCCGATAAAGCATCTCCGATCTAATTAAGAAGAAGTCGGCCTCCACCAATTACGCCGGCGGTTTGTAGCGTCGGCCCCCCGTGGTTGCCGTCCGCCTTCTGAGGCCCAGTCCGCCAGGGGCGGACGCCACAGCAAGGAATTACGCCAGGAAATGCGAACCGAGAAAGAACTGGCACTACGCACTAGGGAGAACAACCTGATTCGGACCAACCTGACCCATCGGGCTTTGCGCGGCAGCGCACGTGGAGTCCTGATACTTTGCGTGTTCACGATCGCGGCCCCAGCGTGGTCTGAATCTGCGGATCAGAGCCTGACCGCCGCCGTCATCGGCGCACTGGCGCCGGATGAGGTGCGTCTGGGCGAAACCGGGCTGCTGGACGTACATGTGCGAGACATGGAAATCGCGACGCTGCTGGAGATGATGAGTTATCAGGCCCGCGCGAACATCGTCGCCAGCACCAGCGTGACCGGGCGCATTTCGGCCAATCTTTACTCAGTCAATCTTGAGCAGGCCCTGGAGGCTATTCTGACTCCGAATCGCTACGTCTTTCGGAGGTCGGGTGGAACGATTTTCGTCGCTACGCCCGAAGAAATCGCCGCGCTCGCCCCGCCGCCGGTCACACGGGTGTTCAAGCTGTGCTACATCCAGCCGGCTGAAGCGGCCGCTGCGATAAAGGCAGTTCTCGGGCCTAATTCCACCGTGATCGAAGGCGTAAAGGAGAGCACAACCGGAAAGAGCGACTCCACCGGCAAGGAGCTGGCGAAGATGGGCGCGGCCGGCGTGGACTATGTCATTGTGACGGCCAGCCCGGCTGAATTGGACGCGGTGGCGCAACTCCTGAGCGAAATCGATCAGCGTCCGCGGCAGGTTTTGGTTGAAGCGACGATTCTGCGCGCCACGCTGAACGAGACTAATGAACTAGGGATCGACTTTACGCTGCTGGGCGGGGTGGATTTCCGCAACGTCTCCAGCACCAGCAATGCCGCGGCTGACCTGCAAACCGGCCCGCTGCCTCCGAGCCGCTTCGAGCAAAGCACTGTCAACGTGAACACGGCGTTCACGCAGAACGTGCAAGGCGGCGGCCTTACGGTGGGAATTATCAACAACAGCGTGGCCTTCTTCATCCGCGCGTTGGAGGAAACCACGGATGTCGCGGTCGTGGCAAATCCCAAGACGATCGCGCTGAACAAGCAGGAGGGGGAGGTCATCGTCGGCCGGCGCGATGGGTATTTGACGACCACGGTGACGGAGACGGCGGCGATTCAGACCGTCGAGTTTCTGGAGACAGGCACGCAAATCCGTTTTCGGCCGGTGATCAACGATGACAATACGGTGCGCCTGTCGGTGCATCCCAAGGACAGCAACGGCGGGCTGACTGGGTCCAATCTGCCGTTCGAGGAAACGACCGAAGCGCGGGCGGATCTGCTGGTCAATGATGGCGGAACGGTACTCATCGGCGGTTTGTTTCGTGAACGCACCGTGGGCGGCCGCAGCCAGGTGCCGGTTTTGGGCGACATTCCGCTGGCCGGCGCGCTGTTCCGCAGCCGAAACAACCAGACCGTGCGTGAAGAAGTCATCATTCTCCTGACAGTGCATGTCCTGAAAGACACGCCGCAGGAGCACGAGGAATTCCGCCGGCTGCTGGAGGACGTTGAGCGAATCCGCGTTGGCAGCCGCAAGGGCCTGATGTGTACGGGGCGCGAGCGGCTGGCGCAGGCGTTTTACCACGAGGCGTTGCGGCAACTCGACCAGGGGGATTGCGAACGTGCGTTGTTGAACGTGCGGATGGCGCTGCACAACGAACCCAAGCTGCTACCCGCGATCAAACTCAAGGAGGAACTGTTGTGCCGGCGCTTGTGGGACGATGAGGGCGGCCGCATGCGCACGTTCATCTGGGACTTGATCCGGAGCGACGCGCCTCCAGACGAGCCGTTGCCGGACTTCGCCCGGCCGCAACCTGAACTTCCGGGGCCTCCGCAGAGTGAGAATGAGTGCGATGACAGCCAGCCCGCGAACCCCGATTAGCGAAATTGACCGCAGGAAGCTCCGCGGAACACCGCGGGAGCCCGAGGCTCTCGCCAGGCCGCGACGCGCCCGGAGGTTCGCCTGCGGAGCGCCAGCGCTGGCGGTGCTCGCGCTGAGTCTGACCGGCTGTCAGTCCCCCCAGCAACAGGCCAACCAAGAAGCCACCCAACGCTGGAACCAGGCTCGCGCGCAGCTCAAGGCCAAACTGGCGTATGACCAATTCGCGGCCGGCAATGTCAAAGCCGCGGCCGGTGAGCTGGCCGAGGCTCGGCGACTCGATCCCGCAAATATGTATTGGACGCCGCTCCAGGCCCGCATCTGGCTGGCGGAAGGGAACACGGCCGCGGCAGCCGACTTGTTGGAGCGCACGCAGCTCGACGGTCCGGCACAAGCGGAGGTCGAATATCTGCGCGGCATCGTGTATCAGCAACAGCAGCGCTGGGAGGACGCGGTAGCGGCTTTCAAAAGTGCGGCCGAACTGGATCAAAGCGATGTGAGCTATGTGGTCGCGGCGGTGCAGGTATGGCTGCAACTTGGGCAGCCGCGGCAAGCGCTACAGTGTTTGGAAGCTTGCGCCGCGAATTTCGCCTGGACGAATGCTTATCAGGCGGCTTTGGCAGAGGCTCTGGAGCTGGCGGGCGATTGGAGCGGCGCGGCATCGGCCTGGCGGCGCGTTTTGCAGGCTGCGGACGGTGACGCCGGCATCAGCGAACGGCTGGCGGAAGCCCTATGCCGGGCTGGGCGGCATGGTGAGGCGATTCCGGTGTTGCAGCAACTGCTAAAGGGGCAGCAAGCCCAGCAATCCACCAGCGTACGCCTGCGCCTGGCGGAGGCGCTGCTGGCGGTAAACCAGCCCGAGGCGGCCCGGGGGCACGCCCAAACGGTGCTGCAGAGCGATCCGAACCAGGTCTCCGCGTTGCTGCTGCTGGCGCAGGCATGGGCCGCGGCCGGAGACACCGGTGCGGCGCTGCGTACGGCCGACCGCGCGCTACAGATCCAGCCGCAGGACGTACGCGTTCAGGAACTGATGGCAGCCCTGGAGTGGAACGCTGGGCAGGAAAGCAGCGCCCGGAACCGGGCGCGTCGTCTGCGGGAAATCGACCCCGCTAACCCCGTTGCGGTTCACATTCTGGCGCTGGGTTCTGACTAGAATCGACATTTGCTTCAAGACGCGACGGCGCAGGTTCCGTACCCGTGAACCTGATTTCGGTGTAGAATTTAGTTAGTCAGCCAGCTTTTGGGGAAGTGATGATCGAGTTGGCCTGCCCACGTTGTCGAATTGCCAACCCGGAGGTGGCGCGCTTCTGCCGTCGCTGCGGCCTGGCTCTGGTGCGCGGACCGGACGGCTCGCTGCTCGGGCCGGGTCAGATACGCCACCCGCAACCGCTGCCGGCGCCGCCGGGTTTCCAGTGCTTCGATGATACGCCGGATCTCTTTTTCAGCACTAAGTCCGCGTGGGGCGGGCAGGCTCTCAGCGACACCGAGCCGCAGCTCATCGCCGCCTTTAACGCCGGCTACCCGCTTGTCGATGTTATAATATTAATCCGAGGTCACGGCCCGGCCGGCGAAGCCGCCTTCTGCATCCCGCACGCTGTAGAGCGCTGGGGTCGTGGTCAGACCGTGACGCTGGAAGTCCCGTCCTGGGAATTGCCCGACGAGCCGCACAAGTTAACGCTGGCGCTCGATTCGGCTGAGTTCGATACAGAAACCTGAACCGGAATCAGTCTTGGCCAATCGTCTTCGCCTGCAAACAGCCGACTAGAGCCCGAAAGGAGAAGAGCATGCCCGCCCTCGTCTTTGGAGTAATCGTCGTCCTGGTCGCGCTGGTGCTGCTGAGCGGCTTCTTCACCGTCCAACAGCAGACACACGCGGTGGTGCAGCGCTTTGGGCGTTTCCTGCGCATCTGCGGCCCGGGGTTGCATTTCCGCTGGCCGCTCGTTGATTCGGTGGCCGGGCGGATCACGCATCGCGTGCGCGAGCTCGAGATTAAAGTCGAAACGAAAACCAAGGATGACGTCTTCGTGGAGCTGCTGATCGCGGTGCAGTTCTTCGTCCGAGAGACGGACGAAGCCGTCAAAGCCGCCCAGTACAAGCTCATGAATCCGCAACAGCAGATCTCGTCCTACGTGTTCGACACGGTCCGCGCCCTCGTTCCTGAAATGCCGGTCGACAACGTCTTCTCCGAGAAAGAGAAGATCGCGTCGGCCGTCAAGGACCGGCTCGAGCAGATCATGGATGACTTCGGCTACACGATTCTTCAGGCCCTGGTGAACGACATTCAACCCGATACCGAAGTCAAGGCGGCCATGAACAAGGTCAACGCCAGCGCCCGTTTGAAGGAGGCCGCCAAGAACGAAGCCGAGGCCAGAAAGATTCGCGTCATCGCCGAGGCGGAGGCCGAGGCCCGGGCGAAGGAACTCCAGGGTGTGGGTATCGCGCGCCAGCGGCTGGCGATCGCGAAGGGCCTGAAGGAGTCGGTCGAATCGTGCTCCGAAGCCGGCATTTCGCCCGAAGAGGCGACGAAAATGGTGCTGCTGACGCAGCACTACGACTCAGTCACCGCGGTCGGCTCGCGCAGCGGCGCAACCATCATGATGGTGCCCTACAGCCCAGCCGGGATGAGCGCCTTCTCCGACCAGATCATGCAGGCGCTGCTGGGCGCTAAGCAGGCCCAGGAGACTCACACCGGCAGCGTCGCCCCGGACGGGAGCCGCAGCTAGGGTGATAAAGTGATAAGGTGATAGGGTGATAAAGGATTCGCGGGTCGGCCTTTATCACCCTATCACTTTATCACCTTATCACATTATCGCCGGCTTCGCCCGACCCTAGGGCTGTGCGCCAGTCAGCAGATTGACGAACGGATCGATGTCGAACACGTTGATCGACCCGTCGCCGTTTGTGTCGGCGTTCATGACGTTGCAGTCGGGGTACGTCGCAACGTATTCGGCCTGGTCGGTCAGGGCCAGCACGAACGGGTCGATGTCAAAGACGTTGACGGCCTGGTCGCAGTTGACGTCGCCGAGCTTCCAAGGCGCGTCGCAGGCAAGATCGTAGATCCAGACGGCGTCGATGCCGGCCTCGGTCTGCGAGTTATTCGGAGTATCGTTGGCCGTGAACCGCACCTGAACGGTCGCCGTCAGCGGGATGAAGTCGGCCACGCGAATCTCGTGCATCACCCAGTTGTCATGGCTGGCATATTGCCCGGCCAGGACCCAGGTGGCGCCGCCGTCGCTCGACAGATACACGTCCAGGAAGTCCTGCGTCACCGGATAGACCTCCGCGTCGTCACAGAAGAGGAACTCAGCGAAGCGAACGATCGGGCTGTGCATGGCGCTCATATCGAAGGCCGGCGAAGTCAAGTGCGTCGGACCGCCGTCCACGTCGTAGGTACGACGGTTGTCGGTCACATAGCACATGCCGGAGCCGTCGTAATCAGCGTCCGGGCCGTAATCGCCGCCAACCGGGACGGCGCGCGTCCACATGCCGGACGTCATGCCCGGGGCGGAGTCTACGGTCCAGCTCAGGTCGCTTTCGAAGTCGTCGCTGAGCAAAGTCGTGACGGTCGCGACGGTTGCAGTATAGACATGCGCCGGGGCGTCACTGGGCAAGTACACAACCGTGCCCTTGTCGCCGGTGGCGCTGAAATAGAACTCAGGAGTATCGCCACAGTCGGCCCCCGGCAACAGGCCCTCATACAGGTTGTCGCTCAGGGGCGTCAGAGAAACAGTCTGCCAGGCGCCGCCGTCGAAACGGTAGTAGAGCAACCCGGAGTCCGGTACGTAAGTCTCGCCACGATTCTCGATGCGCACCGTAATCGCCGTAGGCGTCTGCGGCGCGACGAATTCCGGGGCGGCAGCCGGCAGACCGATGTACAGGCCGGCGGCGGCGGGCATGTGCATGGTAATGCAGTGCATGGCGCCGGCGGCCTGGATAATGCTGGAACTGTCGAGCTGGTAGATAGTCTTGCCGGCGAAGGCCTCCTGGAACACCGCCAAAGCAACGTTATCCTCGGGCACGTTGAAACGCGACATGAACACCAGGTCGTTGAAAATGACGGCATTCGTATAGGTGTAGTGCGTGCCGCCGATGCTCCAGCCCGGAGTACGATAGACCGTGTAGCCGCGGGCCGTCAGGTCCGCCACGGCGCCCTCGGTAATCGAGTAAGGCGAGCCGTCAGACGGCTGGTATTGGCCGATGATTACTTTCCAGTCGTCGACCGGTAGCATCCACATATCAATGTGCGCCGTGCCGTCGAAGCTGTACGGGAAGCCCTGGTAAAGCGTCAGGTTGAGATTCTGGTAGTCATGGTAGCGCTGGATGACGTCCGCGGCGGTCAAACTCGGGTTTTCAGACAGAACGAGGGTAGTCATGAAGGCGTCGCCGTTGGCGAACAAGTGGAAGTTGCCGCCGCCGTGAACCAGACCGATGTCGTACTGCGGGGCGTCCCAGTAATCGGCCAGGAAGTCGTTGAAGCCGTCATCCAGTGGGCGGGGGCGATTGTAGACGTGGTCAATGATCGTCTGCGCGCCGTCCTCCAGAATGTAACGCGGCCCGTAATCGCGTATCCATACGGCGTTCGTCTGGTAAACGATGAAGTTTACCCGGCTCAGGTCAGCCCCCGCGGCAGCCAGCGTCGCGGCCGCCGAGGACTGTGCTGAGGGGCTGTCCACCACCAAATGCACGATACCCTCCGGGTCTTGTGTAGTGATGGGCACTATCATCTGAGTTATTAAGGAGGTGTACTGTTTCCAGTTCATGAAGATCCCCTCGTTACGGACATACTCCGGCGGACAGTAGACTGTGCCGCTCGGCGGCGTGCGGCCGTCGCGCTCGGCCGTGGGCAGCGGCAGCAGCGCTTCCTTAGGCGTCATGTGCCGCGGCAATCCCTGCGGCTCGTTGGCCTCAAGCTGATCCAGGAGCTCTTGCGGAATCAGCGGGCCTGTTTGGGCCAGCGCCAAGTTCACAATAATCAGAACGAGACAGCCACCTAGCCAGCGATGCATCCTCTCACTCCTTTCGCGCTCCAGCGGCGCGGTCGCCGTATGGCGGGTTAGGGCCGGAAGTGAGCTCCCTATCCACTCCAGATCGCGAGAGCGTGGGCTCCGGCCGATCAGCCGTAACATGCATTGTATTAAATTTCGCTCGCGGGCCGAATATGTTTTTCGGTTTTCCCGAAACGGGGGGCGGGCCGGTTCGGCCGCTAACGTCCGATATCGCGATGCCCGCCACCACCGCGTGTCAGTGACTGTATAATGCCCTCGCGTAAACCGGCGCCCTACTCTGGCGAGGTCGTCTGGGAATGACGGATGAATATGGAGACGCTCGCGGCCAGTGGCGGCGCATCGGCTGCACGTAGCCCTGCGAAGCCCGCCAAACTTGCAGGCGCGACTCATGCACGGGGCGTGTACGGCGCACTGCGCTTGGGGTTGCTGATTGCGGCCGTTGGCATTGCGACCGCGGCGGCGCACTGGCCCGCGCTGGCGGCTCAGGCGCGCACCTTCGACGACCGCATGTACTTGATCAATAACCCGCTCGTGCAGAACCCGAGCTGGGCGTCTGTGGGGCGCTTCTTCCGCGAAATTCTGCGGCCGTCGACTGTGCAGGGTTATTACCAGCCCTTGGCGATGACGTCGCTGATGTTGGACTACGGGCGCGGCGGCAGCTCGCACGATTTGCGGGCGTTTCATGAGACGAGCCTGGCGCTGCACGTGCTCAACACCGGGCTGATCCTGGTGCTGCTCCACCTGCTGTTTCGGCAGCCGATCGTGGCGGCGGCCGTAGCCCTGCTGTTTGGGCTGCACCCGCTCACGGTTGAGCCGATTCCCTGGGTCAGCGAGCGTAAGACGCTGTTGGCTACGTGCTTTGTTCTGTGCTGCCTGATTCTGTACGTGCAGTGGGCTCGGCGGGGGCGCCGGCTGTATTTCTTCGGGGCCGGGATAGCGTTCGTTCTGGCGCTGTTGTCCAAGCCGACCAGCACGCCGCTGCCGATCCTCCTGCTGCTGCTGGACTATTGGCCGCTTCGTCGAATGGGCCGGCGCGCCCTGCTGGAAAAAATCCCGCTTCTGGCGATCGCGGGCGCGGCGGCAGTCATAACTGTAATCTCGCAGGGACAGACGGCCTATCTGGAACTGCCGCACCTGCAGTCCGGCGCGCGGATTCCGCTGACGATCTGCCACAATGTAGTGTTTTATTTGTCCAAGATGGTCTGGCCGGGATCGCTGACGCCGCACTATCCGATACCGAATCCGTTTGACCTGTCTCATCCGGCGCTGATGGCGGGCGTGGTGGGCACATTCGTGCTGGTCGCGTTGTTGCTGGCGTCATGGCGCTGGACGCGGGCGCTGGTCACCGGGTGGCTGTGGTTCTTCGTGGCGATTTTCCCGACAATGGGCGTGATCGGATTTACAAACGTAATTACGTCCGACAAGTACGCCTACCTGCCGGCAGTGGGAATACTGCTGATCCTGGCGTTCACCCTCACGCGCGTCTGGGGCGACCCGGCCCCGGCGGCGCGCCTGTGTTGGCGCCGTCTGCTTGTGCTGGCGTGTGTAGCGATTATCGCGTCGCTCGAAGCCCGCGCCACGCGCCGCCAACTCTCGTACTGGGAGAATACGGAGAAGCTGTACCGCTACATGCTGACGCTTGCGCCGCAGGACGTTTTTCTGCACTCCGAGTTGGGAAGCGAACTCAGCGACCAGGGGCGGTATGAGGAGGCCGTGGCCCATTTTCAAACTGCGCTGCGCCTGTACCCGAATTCGTACGTGGACCACAACAACCTGGCGACGGTGCTGATGGCCATGGGCCGCTTCGGCGAGGCCGTGGCGCACTTCGAAGCGGCCTTGCGGATCAAGCCCGACATAACCGCCTCAACCTGCAACAACCTTGGTTGGGCCTACTTGGGGCAGGGGCAAGCCGAGGCGGCGCTGAAATATTTCGAGCGCGCGGTACAGCTTGATCCTCAACTCCCGGAAGCCCACGCCAGCCTCGGGTTTGTCAGGTCGCAACAGGGCCAGTTGGAACGGGCGGTAGAGCACTACGAAGCCGCCGTGCGCCTGCGGCCGGATTTGGCCGATGCGCACTTGGGACTGGGCGGCGCGCTGGCCAAGCTGGGACGCCTGGATGAGGCAGAGGCTCATTTTCGGCACGTTTTGCGGCTGCAACCGCAATCGGTGGCGGCACACAACAACCTGGCGTCGGCGCTCATGCTACAAGGCAAGGTTGAGGATGCCGTCCGAGTGTACCAGGCGGCCCTGCGGATCGCTCCCGAGGACGCGCGTGCCCGGGCGGGGCTGGAAAAGGCACTCTCCTCCCGCCCCTGAAAAAAAGGCCGGGCGTTTGTCCTGAGACAGCGGAGGGGTCGAGAGGCTTTTCCGCGCACGGACGGCCGGATCGCCGCACGAATCGCTACACGACCGAAAAGACTCCTGACCCCTCGCTCGCCTATGACCCTTGCCTGCTACTCCACCAAGCACGCCACGAAGGGGTCTATGTCGAAGACGTTCACGGCGCCATCGTGGTTTACGTCGGCCAGCATATAGTCGCAGTGCGGGTATGCGGCGGCGTAGCCGGCCGGATCGACCAGGGCCTGGACGAACGGGTCAATGTCGAAGACGTTGACATGGCCGTCGCAGTTCAGGTCGCCGATCACACGTAACGATAGCCGCAGGAAGGCGTCGCCCAGGGCAGTGCCTTCCGAGTTGCGCAGGGTGGCCAGGAAGTACACGGTGCGATCGTCGGTCAGGTACAGATCGTTCGGCTGGAAGCTGGCGATGTAGGCATCATCATCCAAGTCTCCGTCGCCGTCCAGGTCAACTGCGTCGTTCTCGCGCGCGACGATCCTGTTGCCGTTCAGGACGAGCACGTAGTCCTGAGTCGTGTCGGGGTTGTCAGTGTTGCCGGCCAGCAGCCAGTCGCCCACGCGATTGCCGGTAAAAGCGCCAAACGAATCGCCCCAGTGTTCGTCGCCCGCGATCAGGTCGCCGGTCTTGGCCAGCAGCTCGCCGTTGCGCACCGCCCAGTCATTGTCGAGCGGGTCATCGCCGCGGCAGAACCAGGTGCCGTCGGAGAGCATGCGCGTGAAGAAGATGGCCGCCATGGTGACCGTCGAGCCGGGCGCCACCGGCGAACCTTCCTGGAGAACGATTTGATCGTCGACGGCCAGGATGTCGTCGATGGCCGTGCTGGGATTTTCAGTGTCGCCCTTGGCGAACCAGTGCAGGCCGTCCGGGGTTCCGCCGCAATCGTCATAGTCAAAGTTATCCCAGATTTCGGTTCTGATGGCGCTAACGCCGGATTGCTTGAAGGCCGTATTGCCGCGGAAAAACGCCGGATAGCGAGTGCTGTGACAGTTCTGGATGGGGGTGTTCACAAACGCCACGCGTCCGTCGTTAAGGAGGTACACGGAGTTGATCGAATTGCCGAACAGCTCATCGCCGGAGGGATTGGGCGGCCGGTCGATCAGGCCCAGGGCGGGCTGACCCATCTGGATGACTACTGTGTGCGTTTGCGTGGCGGCGTCGACTACGATTACTTTTTCGTATACAGACGAGCTGCCGCCCCTGGCGCGACAACTGAACGCCAGGTTGCCGGCCTCGTCCCAGGCGGCGGGCACCGGCGAATCGAAGAAGTCATACAGCTCGCCGGGCAGGCCGCCTTGCAGCGGTTGGCCGTCCTGCGCCAGGACAGTGCCGGCTTTGCCGGAGCCCAGAACCAGCAGCGCGTCCAGACTTGAGCCGAGATTGCAAGTGCCTTTGACCACCCACTGGCTGCCGTCGTGGCTCACTGCGAGGTCCTGCAGCGCTAGGAACTCTGCGAAAACCGGCTGGCCGCCGGCGTCTCGAGCGCCGGGCACGACCGCCGTCGGGTGTCCCGGAATCTCCGTATAGATGACTTCTATCGGTCCGGCCGTCGCGGCTGCCCAGGCGCCCACCATCATAGCCATGCAAACAACTCGTCTGACAGTTCTAAGGGACATGACTTCCATCTCCTCTCCCCCGAAAACGAAGCTGCTTGCTCTGCGGCGAATGCCGCGGGTGGGCGCACGGGCAACACGCGCCGTGCCTGCGATGCGAACCACGCCCGGGCTGCCGCCGAGCTGTGGCCATATTACCAAGAACGGCTGCGCTGCGGCAATACGTAACTGCGCCGGCGCCGCACCGGAGAGTACCATTGACGCTTGGTGCGCCTGGCTTCGGCACAGTCCGGCGCCGCATGTGGCGATCAACTGTTACTGGTCTGGCGCCTGGGCGGGCACTGCGGACTGTTTGCGCGGCCCCTTCGGTGCAGACAGGCTGCCTTGGACTTCGTGCAGAACAGCCGCGATGGCATCAATGTCGGCCGGACAAAGCTGCTGGTGAACGGACAGCGCCAGCACATGGTCTTTCAGAAAGGCCGCTTCGGGGAACTCGTCCCAGGCGAAGGCGGGGTGATAACCGGCCCACCACGGGACTGCGTCCACGCCGTGGCGCCGCAGTGCTCGGCACAGTTCGTCTCGGTGTTCTACGAGCAGTGGCAGAACCAGCGGACATGTCCCGTCGGGCAAGTCGTCGAATAGGGGCCGGACATCTCCTGTCCGCAATATCTGACTCAAGAGACGGTAGTAATTGGACCGGCGACGTTCAACAATCTGGGTTGGCTGACAGGCCGTGGCCAGGCGAGCAGAAACGGCCGACATTCGCCGACGGTGGAGCGCCGGATCGAAGTAATACGAGGCGGGCATGTCGGAAAAATCATCGGGGCGGGCGGTTCGGTGGTCTTGGCGGCTTTTGCGGAGAAGACGATAACAGGCCCGGAACACAGTCGAGCGCTGGACCAAGTGGTTTTTTAAGAGCGGCAAAGCTTCCCGCCACACGGTCGCAACATCTGCCCGTCGCAGTTCTCCCACATTTGGCGGCGAGATGTGCGCGCCGCTACGAAAAACAAGAATTCCGCCATCTGGAATAGGAAGAGTCTTCGGCAGGCTGAAAACGGCCGCGTCGCCCAGCCCGCCGACCGGTTCCCAACGCGGACGTCCAGCTTCTGGCGGGTGTGCGTGCGACGAGAACAGCGCATGTGCACAGTCTTCCAGGAGCCGCAGACCGTTCGCTCTGCACCAGGTCCCCAGGTCATTCAGCCCTAATGGCCGGCCAAAAGTGTGCGTAACGAGAATCAGGCTTGTGCGGCCGGTCACTCGCCGGCGGCAGTCATCCCAATCCGGCTGGGCGTGCCGATCCACGCGGTAGAATTGCACATGCAAGCCGGCGGCCAGCAGGGCATCGACTTCACAGCCGCAGTTGTAGGCAGGCGCCAAGGCCTCGTCGCCCGGCCCGAGGTTCCAGGCATTGCAGGCCAGCGCGATGGCCACCCGGGCGGAGTGGGTAAGAATGAGGCGGCCGGGCGGCAGCGGCCAGTCTGCGAAACTCGGATCATCCGCCGCCGAAAATGCGCGCGCGAATTGACTGAGGCTTATGCTTGGCCCAGTACAGGTTGGCGGGAGCGTTTTCACGCTTTAACGACTCCGATTACCGGCTTTCGCGACGCTGCCGATCGGCTTTAGCGCCTCCGCCGGTCAGCTTAGCGACTCCGCCGATCGGCGAAGGCGGCGGAGCGGCCACCTTTCTCCACGATAATCGTAGGCGCCGGTACGTGCAGCCGCCGCCTTGCCATCGCGTTGCATGTGTCGGACGTACCCCTGCTTGAACGGCCTCGCGTGTGAAGGCGCGTCGCGTGTGACACTGCTTGAGGCCGACGCTTCAAGCAGTGCGGGGCCCGTGACGAAAAGTTATCAACGTTCG
>ENA-UOUL01003157-UOUL01003157.1-bioreactor-metagenome-genome-assembly--contig:-NODE-3157-length-17494-cov-3.417064_pt1 | contig 17494 bp, 11 predicted proteins | sample MGYA00249838_ERZ747220 | MGnify/ENA primary metagenome ERZ747220 (study PRJEB28778, sample SAMN05720191) | bioreactor metagenome | isolation source: Anaerobic biogas reactor | place: USA:Washington...
GCTGCCTTTCCTCGTCCTGTATGGTCCCGTGCTGCTGGGCCGGCAGGCGCTCCCCACCAGCGACCTCAGCGATGGCATCTATCCCTATGCCGTCTTTCACGGGCGCGAGCTGGAGGCGGGGCGGCTGCCGCTGTACTCGCCGGGCAGTTACGGCGGGCACCCCATCTCGGCTGACAGCCAGGCGGCCGCGGCCTATCCCCTGCGTTACCTGACTCTCCTCGCCGCCGGCGGGGGGCGCCTCCCGCTGCAGGCGCTGGTGCTGGAGGCGCTCTGGCACCTATGGCTGGCGGGCGCCGCGACCTATGCGCTGGCGACGGATCTGAGCGGGAGGCGGGAGGCGGGCCTGGCGGCGGCCCTCGCCTGGGGGCTGGGCGGATACCTCACGGGCTACCCCCTGCTGCAACTTCCGGTGTTGGAGAGCGTGGCCTGGATGCCGCTGGCGCTCCTGGCCGTCCGGCGGGCGCCGCTATCCCGGCGGCCGCTCCCCTGGCTGCTGGGGGCGGGGGCCGCCCTGGGCCTCTGCGCGCTGGCGGGCCACCCGCAGAGCCTGATGCACGCCGCCTACCTCACGGCTGCCTATTACCTGTGGAGCGCCTGGCGCGCGGGCCGGCGCGTCGGTCCGGCCCTGGGGGGGCTCGGGGTGCTCGCGCTCACGGCCGTGGGGCTCTCGGCGGCCTGCTGGCTCCCCGCGGCGGTCTACCTGCCCCTCACCGAGCGCGCCCACGTGGGGTATGCCTTTGTCTCCTCCGGGCTTCCGCTGGAGGATTTCCTCCAGATCCTCGTTCCGGGGGCGCTCTCTCTGTTTAGCCCGGTCTACACGGGCATGGCCGGGGCGCTGCTGGCCGGGGTGGCCGTGGTCCACCGGCGGCGCATGCCGGCGCCGCTGGCTCGCGAGGGCGCCTTCTGGCTGAGCGTCGCGCTGGTGGCAGGCCTGCTGGCCCTGGGCGATGAGGGCGTGCTGTTCAGCCTCGCCTATCGCGTGCTACCCGGGCTGTCGTTCTTCCGCCAGCAGGAGCGCTGGCTCTCGCTGTTCAACCTGGCGGTGGCCTTGCTGGCGGCCCTGGGCGTGCGCGCCTGGCTGGATGAGGAGCAGGCCGCGCTCCGGGACACGCTCGCGCGGGTGCTGCGCACGGCCGGCGCGGCGCTGCTGCTGGCCGGGACTCTGCTCGCCGTGCGGGGGCATCCGGCGCTCCCGGGCCGCTATGCGATCTGGGGGATCGCCTGGGGCCTGGGGGCCCTCTGCGCGGCGCTGCTGTGGGCCCCGCTCCGCCAGCGGGCCGGCGGCGCCCGTGGCGCGGCCCTGGCGCCCCTGTTGCTGCTCACGGTCGTCGATCTCGCCATCGTCAACCTGCGCACCACGTCCCGCCTGGCTCCCTACGAGGTCCCTGAGGATGGCTGGGTGCGGGCCCTGGCCCTGGCGGGGGAGGCGGCTCCTGAGGAGCCCTACCGGCTGGATTCCGGCGGCTTGCTCACCGCCAACCTGGGGGAGCTGTACGGCATCGAGGACATCCAGGGGGTGAGCCCCCTGCGGCCCGCGGCGCTGGCCGCCTGGCAGGCGCTCCCGAGCGCCCGCCGCCATGCCCTTCTGGGGGTGCGCTACCGCCTGGCGTGCGAGCCGCTGGAGGAGCCGGGCCTGGAGTGGGCCGCGACCCTGCCCCCGGGCACGCTCTGGCTCCAGCGCGAGGCGCCGCTGTACCTCTACCGCTACGTCGAGCCGCACCCGCGGGCCTGGCTGGTGCACGCGTCGCAGCCTCTGCCCGCAGGCGCCGAGGCGCTGGCGGCCCTCGCCGCGCCCGATTGGGACCCGTACGCCACGGTGCTGCTGGAGGGGGTCGATCCCGCCCAGGCCCTCGCTCCCGCGGGCGAGGACCGGGTGACCGTGGCGCGCCGCTCCCCCGCGGAACTGGAGATCGCCGTGGAGGCGGGCGCCCCGGGGCACCTGGTGATCAGCGAGTGGTACGCCCCCGGCTGGCGCGCCACCCTGGACGGGGCGCCAGCCGCGATCCTGCGGGCCGATGGCGCGCTGCAGGCGATCGCGTTGCCCGCGGGGGCGCATACCGTGCGCCTGAGCTACCGGGCGCCCGCCTTCCGCGCCGGGCTGGCGATATCGCTGTTCTCGGCCGCGGCGGCCGTCGCCGCGGCCGCAGCGTCGGGGGCGAGGGGCGCGGGCCGCCCGCGGCGGGCATCCCGCCCGCGGCGGGGATCCCGCCGCAGCGGGCGCCGGGCGGCCGGGAAAGCGCAGCCGGGGGCCGGGGAGCCCCAGCCGGTGGCCCCGGAGGCTGACGATCGGCGTGCGCCGGCGGCCTGGTGGGCGGGCGCCAATCCGGCCGGGGCGCGCGCGCGCCGGGGGGCCTCCGGCCTGGCCCGGTGGGCCGCGCGGCTCCTGGCTGCCGCCCGCGCGCTGCTGGCGCGCCGACCGTGGGCGTTGCTCCTGGCCCTCGTCGCGCTGGGCCTGGGGCTGCGGCTCGCGCGCCTGGGCGCCCAGGAGCTGCGGGGGGACGAGGCGTTCTCCTACCTGGTGGCGATCCGCCCGGCGGGGGAGATCGCGCCGGCGCTCCTCGCCATGGGTGACCCGCACTCGCCCCTGCACTATCTCCTGCTGCACGCCTGCATCGCCCTGGGCGGCGCCAGCGAGTTTGCCATGCGGCTCCCCTCGGCGCTCCTGGGGACGCTGGCGATCCCCCTGGCCTGGGCCCTGGGGCGGGCCAGCGGCGGCGGGCGGCGCCGCGCGGGATTCCTCGCGGCCCTGGCGGCCGTGGCCGAGCCGATGCTCTGGATCAGCCAGGACTTGCGGAGCCAGCATCTGATCGCGCTTCTGGCGGCGGGCCTCACCACCATGCTGCTGCTGCGGCAGGCGCGCGCCCTCACGGCGGGCGGGCGGGCCCCAGGGTGGCGCTGGGCGCTCTACGGGCTGGCCTGTGCCACGAGCGTCTATGGAAGCTACTACGCCGCGCCCTTCCTCCTCGGGCACGGGGCCTATGTGCTCGCCCACCGCCGGCGGCGCCGCCTCTGGGGCCCCTGGGCGCTGGCGGCGGCCGGCGCGGCGGCGCTCGTGGCCCCCTGGGCGCTGGCCTGCGCGCGGGCAGTCCTGGCCACCGGGCACCTGGCCGGTCCGGCGGTGCCCCGCCTGGCCCCCTTCCTCCTGGAGGGCGCCGCCTACCTCACCGCCGGGGAGACGTTCACGGGCCTCGCCGGCCGGCTGGTGGCTCTCCTGGGCCTGGCGCTGGCGGGGCTGGGGGCCGCCCGGCTCTGGCGGCGCGACCGGGCGCTGGCGGCCCTGCTCCTGGCCGGTCTCGGCGCGGCCGCCTGGTGTATCCACCTCATTCGCCATGTGCGGGAGGCCTACGAGCTGCGTTACCTCCTGGTGCTGCTGCTGCCCTGGTGGGTGCTGCTGGCCGGCGGGCTGGAGGCCATCTGGGCGGCCGGCTCCCGGGGGCGTGGTGTGCGCCGGGGAGCGCCCGCCGGTTACGGCCCGCCCCTGGCGGCGGCCGCCGCCCTGCTGCTCCTGGCGCTGAACGTGGCGGGAGCCTGGGCCTACCATACCGATCCCCGGTATGACCGCACATCCGGCTACCGCGAGGCCGCCGCCCACATCGCCGCCCTCGCCGCCCCGGGCGATGCCTTTGTGCGCAACGAGCCCGATCCCTGCTGGGACTACTACCTGCGGGCGGTGAGCCTCCCCCGGGAGATCGCCCCCGCCGGCCCGCTGGTGGCCGGGAGCGCCGGCGTCGCCGCCCGGGAGGGGAGCGAGGACCTGGTGGCCGAGCTGGAGGCGCTCACCGCGCGTTACGGGCGGCTCTGGTTCGCGCCCGCCCGGAACGAGGCTTGGGATCCGGCGGGCGAGGCCGAGCGCTGGCTGGAGTTCAACACGCTGGCCGAGGAGCGGCTGCAGAGCGGCGACCACCGGATCGTCGCGTACCGGCCCGTGGGCACGGCCGAGGAGGCGCTGCATCCGGTTGGATCCGGCGCGCTGGATAACGGCGTCACTCTGGCGGGCTACAGCGTGCTGGTGGACGGCGCACCTGTGGCCGCGGGCGCGGCGTTCCCCTGGCGGGCCGGGGCGACGGTGGAGGTCACCCTGGCCTGGCGGGCGGAGCGGGCGCCTCAGCGCGGCTACACCGCCTTTGTTCACCTGGTGGATGCCGGCGGGGTTCTGGTGGCCCAGCATGATGGCGTGCCGCTGCTCGGCACCCGCCCGACCACGCTCTGGGACGCGGGGGAGCTGGTGCTGGACCGGCACACCTTCCCGCTGCCGGAGCGCCCCGCCGGCGAGGGTGCCACGCTGCTGGTGGGGATGTACGATAGCGAGACGATCGTGCGGGCGCTCTATATCGATGGCGCCGATGCCCGCGCCATTCCGCTCTCTCTCGCGCCCTGAGCCCCGGCGCTGGCGGGCGGCCGGCCCCGTGGCTATACTGGGTGCGCCGAACGAGGCGTCCGGCGGGGCACGCCGGCCGGCGGGCCCGCCGTCCGGCGCCTGAATCCACGGAGGAGCCATGTCCCCTTATTTCGAGCCGAACTGGGCCTCACTGGCGACCTATCCCATCCCGGACTGGTTCCGCGATGCCAAGCTCGGCATCTTTGTGCACTGGGGCGTCTACTCGGTGCCCGCCTGGGGGAACGAGTGGTACCCGCGCAACATGTATCGCGAGGCGGATCCGGAGCAGGTGGCCTTTTTCCGGCACCACTGCGAGCGCTGGGGGCATCCCGGGACCTTTGGCTACAAGGACTTTATCCCCCTCTTTGGTGGGGAGCGATGGGTTCCTGAGGCTTGGGTGGACCTTTTTGCGGCGGCGGGGGCGCGCTATATTGTCCCGGTGGGGGAGCACCACGACGGCTTTCCCATGTACGCCTCACCCTTTACCCGCTGGAACGCCGCGGAGATGGGCCCGCGGAGAGACGTCTGCCTGGAGCTGATGCGCGCCACCCGCGCCCGGGGCCTGCGCTTTGGCGTCTCCTCGCACCGGGCGTACAACTGGCGTTACTATACCTTTGACCCTTCGTATGACACCGTCGACCCCGCGTTCTCAGGGCTCTACGGGCGCGCCCATCCGCCGGAGGCCCCCGCCGACGGGCATTTCCTCTCGGACTGGTTCGCTCGCACCCTGCACCTGATGGACCACCTGGAGCCCGATTTGCTCTGGTTCGACTTCGGCTGGCATGCCGAGGAGTTCGCTTCCTGGCGGCCGCAGGTGGTAGCCGAGTACTATAACCGGGCGCGGACCTGGGGGCGAGAGGTGGTGCTCCAGTACAAGGGCGGGATCCCGGAGGGCGTTGCCGTGCTCGACGTGGAGCGGGGCGGCCTCGCCGGTCTGCGCTCGGCACCCTGGCAGACCGACACCTCCGTGAGCGCGCGCTCCTGGGGCTATCTTGAGGACGACACCTTCAAGACCGCGGCCACGCTGATCCAGGATCTGGCCGATATCGTCAGCAAGAACGGCAATCTGCTGCTGAACGTGGGGCCCCGCCCCGATGGCACGATTCCGGAAGGGGCCGAGGCGCGGCTGCGCGCCCTGGGCGCCTGGCTGGCGACCAACGGCGAGGCGATCTATGGCACGCGCCCCTGGCGCACCTACGGAGAGGGGCCCACGGCGGTGGGAGGCGGGGCCTTTAGCGAGGGCACGCGGGCGCCCCTCACCCCGCGCGACATCCGCTACACCTGCCGGCCCGGCGAGGGGCTGCTCTATGCCATCGTCCCGGGGCAGCCGGAGACGCGCGTGCTGCTGACGGCGCTGGCCGATCCGGCGCACCCCTGCCCGCCGGTGGATCGCATCCGCCTGCTGGGCTCGGACGCCGCGATCCCCTTCCGCTGGACGGAGGCGGGCCTGGAGCTGACCGTGCCGGCGCAGCGCCCCCACGGCGAGGCCCTGGCCTTTGCCCTCGCCGGCGGCGCCTCGGGCTGAATCTCATGCATGACAGGGAGGGCTATGGCCGAGGATACAGAGGGACTGAGTAATTCGGCGCGGTTTCTGGTGGCCTTTAACCGGATAGAGCGCCGGCTGGCGGATATCTCCGGCGTGGAGGACTATCGCTCCTTTGCCGAAAAGCTGCGCGGCGCCTCGCGCCGGGAGCCGGCGGTGGGCCACATCGAGGCCGAGCTGCGTGAGCTGGCCGAACTCCGCAACGCCCTGGTGCACAGCGATCGCGCCGCGCCGCTGGCGGAGCCCCATGACGAGGTGGTGGCCGAGATCGAGCGGTATCTCGCCCTGCTCACCGATCCGCCCCTGGTGGGCAGCCGCTTTACCAAGCGTGTGGCCACCATCCGCGAGGACGACCCGGTGCGCCTGGCGGTGCGGCTCATGCGTGACCGGGGATACTCCCAGCTGCCGGTGCGCGACCGGCACGGGCGTTGCATCGCGCTGATCACCGGCGCGACCATCGCCCGCTGGCTCGGCTCGCTGGGCGGCCCGCGCTCGGGCAGCCGCGCGGCGGCGGACGTGGTGGATCTGGACGGCACCACCATCGGGCGAATGCTCGAGCTCGCCGAGTGTGACGAGAACTATGTCTTCCTGCGGCCCGAGGCCACCCTGTTCGACGCGCTCTGGGAGTACGAGAGCCACCAGCGCGACGGGCGCCGGCTCGATGCGATCCTCATCAGCCGGGACGCCCAGCCGGACCAGAGCCTCATCGGGATCATCACCCCGCGTGACCTGCCCCGGATTATGATGGAGTTGGAGTACACCGAGGAAGGGCGGGGGCGCGGCGACTAGGCGCTCGCGGTCCCCAGGAGCGTCATGGTGTGGAAGTAGCGCAGGGCGTCCACGCTCGCCAGCCGGCGGGCGTGCGCCTGCACGGCCGCCATATCCGGGAAGCGCTCCACGCCCCAGGAGGGCCAGGCCTCCGAGCACCAGGACGAATCGCAGATCAGCAGGTACTCGCCGCCGACCTCCTGCAGGGCGGTCCGCGCCCGCTCCGCCACCGCCAAGCGTTCGTTCGGCGGCAGCGCATAGTACGCCTCGGTGGGGCGGATCAGCCATACTTTGTAGATCTCACCGGCCATCTCAGCCTCCCCGGCGCCCGCCTGTGGGCTGCCTGTAATCAGTATAGTGGCGCGCGAGCGGGGGCGTCAAGTAATAGACTGGATAAAACCGGACAAAACTAAACGCTCGGGCAGCTCAAACTCGTGTGCCCCATCGGCGCTGCATTTGCTATAATGATCCCGTGCTCTCTATACTGCACCGCGACACGCGAGACCGTGCGTGCCATAGCGCAAGAGGTGAGAGGCCATGCCATTCTCGACCTGCCCGCAGTGTGACAACCGGATCCGCTTCTCAGAGATGCCCGACGTCGGCGACATCGTCCTGTGCCGCACCTGCGACACCCGCCTGGAGGTGGTATCGCTGAACCCGATCGTGCTGGATTGGCCCTTTGATCTCGCCGATGCCGATGACGACGTCGACGATGATGACGAGTTTGCGATCTATCCCGATGAGGAGGAGGAGCTGGAGGAGGACGATCTGGACGAGTACTGACGCCCTGCCCGGGGCCCCTGGAGTACGAGCCGGCACGCCCTCGCGGGGGCGTGCCGTTCTGCTGCCCGGCGGGCCCACGGAACCGTGGATTTGCTTCCCACGGGCGCCGGGCTATACTGGCGCCCAACTGAATACCGGTCGCAGCCGAATCCATGCGCAGCGAGGGCTGGCCCTGCAGCCTCTGACTGCGCCCGCGGGATGGCGCCAGGCGGCGCGAACCCGCGGCCAGGAGCGGAGGAACCGTCATCGGGGTGCATCCGCCGCGGGCAGGTCCGCAGCGGAGGGGCATCACTCAGCCCTAACCCGTCAGCTAACTTCGCAGGCCATGAGAGGAGCGATCTCCCCATGCCACTCTGGAGGCCGGCGCGCGAGCCGTGGACCCCGGAGTGTTTTGTTTGTGCGCGGCCTGGCCGCGTGCGGACCCCACGACCCCCCCGGCCGACGTCCGCCCAGATCCGAGGTATCGCCATGGCCTTGTACAGGTGCGTTCGTCTGAAAGTTTCGCAACATTCCAGCGTGCCGGGAGGCTCTTTGTGACCACACAGCAGCGTTCTCTGCGCCGGGAGATGGGGCTCGGCCAGGTCCTCCTGATGGGCGTGGCGGGGACCATTGCGGCCGAGGTGTTTGTGCTCACCGGCCATGTGGCCGGGATCGCCGGGCCCGCCTCCGTCCTGGCGATGCTCCTCATCGGGGTGCTCTGTTTCACCTTTGCCCTGAACTATGCCGAGCTCGCCGTGGCGTACCCCGTCACGGGCGGCGCGCTGACCTATGTGCGCGAGGCCTACGGCTTTGGCGTGCTCTCCTTCCTGGTGGGCTCCATGGACTGCCTCTCCAGCGCCTTTTACGCCTCCCTCTCGGCGCTGGGTTTCGCCTATTCCCTGCGGATCTTTGTGCCCTGGCTGCCGCTCGTCCCCACCGCCCTGGCCGTGGTGGCGGTCTTTACCGTCCTGCAGGTGCTGGGGATCAACAAGGTGGCCCGGGCGCAATCGATCCTCGGGCTGGCCCTGCTGGCGCTGCTCGGCGTCTACGTGGTGCGCGGCCTGACGGCGCCCCAGGGGTTCAGCCTGGAGACGCTCATGCCCGACGGCCGCTTTTGGATTGGGGAGAACACCTTCCGAAACCTCTTTGGCCTGCTGCGCACCATGGCCCTGATCTTTAACGCCTACATCGGCTTTGAGATCATCGCCGATGACGCCGAGGAGATCCGCAACCCCGCGCGGAACATCCCCCTGGGCATCCTGGGGAGCCTGATCATCATCACCGTGATCTATGTGTCCACCACCGCCGTCACCCTGGGGACGCTGCCCTGGAGCGACCTGGCGGGCTCCGAGGATGCCCTGGCCCGGGCGGCGAGCACCTTTATGCCCCGCTGGGGGGCGCCGCTCATCGGCCTGGCGGGGATCATCGCCACGCTCACCAGCGTCAACACCGCCATGCTCGCCGCCACGCGGGAGGCCTTTACCCTCAGCCGCATGGCGCTCTGGCCCCGGGCGCTCTCCCGCCTGGGCCGCGTGCGCACCCCCTACGTGGCCGCCCTCGTGATCGGCGCCGTGGTCGCGCTGATGTCCTCCATCGGCCTGGTGGACTTTCTCAGCTACGTCTCCAGCTCGGGCTATCTCTTTGTGGTGCTCGTCGCCAGCCTGGCGATGGTCCGGCTGCGCAAGAACGACGGGCTGCCGCGTCCCTTCAAGGCACCGCTCTTTCCCCTCACCGCCTATCTGGCCGCGGCGACCTGCATCGTCTCCATCCTCTTTACCTCCGGCGCCGCGCTGGCCTTTGGCGGCGGCCTGCTCGCCGTGCTCTCGCTCGTCTATTACGTCCGCGAGCCGGTGACGCGCGCTTTTCAACAGCGGGCCCACGCCAGCCACGTCTCCCACGAGCGCGTGCTGGTGGCCGTGGCCAACCCGGCCACCGCAGAGCGCCTCGTGCAGCTGGCCGCCGACCTGGCGGAGCCGGAGCGCGGCAGCATGGTGGAGGTGCTCTCGGTGGAGCAGGTGGATCCGGAGCACCCGCGCCCCGTCGACCGGCTGCGCTCGCGCTATGCGCGCCGGCTCACGCCGCTGCAGAGCGCCGTGGCGGCCGCGCTCCAGGGGCGCAACGTGCCCTACTACACCGAGGCCGTCCCGGCGGCCAACGTCGCCGAGGGGATCCTCCAGGAGATGGAGGTCCACGGCGATGTGCGCCTGCTGCTGATGGGCTGGCCCGGGCCGGTGGCGCCCGATCAGGTGGCTGCGCACCCGCTGGCGCGGGCCCTCGTCGAGGCCCACGCGGACGTGGCCGCCTACCTGGATCGCGGCAACGGCGAGGTGCGCCGCGTGCTCGTGCCCTTTGGCGGCGGCGTCCATGCCCGCCTGGCCGTCCGCCTGGCCCTGCGGCTGGTGGATCCCGAGGAGGGCGAGGTCGTCGTGCTGCGCTGCTTTGTCGATCTCGGCGGGGAGCCGGCCCCCCACGGGGAGGAGGGCGAGGCGGTGACCCCCCTGCAGGACGAGTTCCTGCTCCTGCGTGAGGAGCTGGAGAGCACCCTGGGGGAGGTGCCCGCCAACCTGCGCTTTAAGGTGGTGGCCGAGCCCGGCCTTCTGCGGGGGATCATGGCCGAACTGGAGGCCCAGCACTTTGACCTGGTGGTGATGGGCGCCGGCGTGGCCCGCTCTCTGAAGACCGAGTTCTTTGGCTCGATCACGGACGCCGTGGCCAGCCAGATCCCCACCTCGGTGCTGATGGTGCGGCGGTACGAGCCCGCCGCCATGGGCTGGATGCGGCGGCAGATCAAGGCCGTGACGCCGGTCTCCGGGCGGCACAGCGCCCTGGCCGGTGGGGCCAGCCAGGGGCGGGACGAACGAGCGGCTGCGGGCAGGCCGGCGATGCCCGGGTAGGGTAGCGGGCGGCCGCCCCTGCACGGGGCGCGCCGCCATGGAAGGACGTCATGCTCAAGAAAAAGTGGCTCGTCTTTATCTCGCTCTTTCTCGCGGGGGCCTGCGCCGGGGCCGCGGTGGCGCTCCCCTTTTGCCCGGATACGCTCAGCGAGGAGGCCCGCGTCTGGGCCACCATGGGCGAGGTCTTTATCATCCTGCTGGCCATCGCCATCCCGCTCAGCTACCTGATCCTCATGGCCGTGGGGGCGCTGCAGATCACCCGGCCCCCGCAGGTGATCGCGGATGCGCACCCCGGCACGATCCACACGGCGCACCGCGTCCGCCGCGTGCTGGTGACGGCCGGGGGCGGGCAAAACGCCCGCCTGGGGATCGAACTGGCGGCGCGCATCGCCGAGGATGACGCCGGCGAGGTCACCCTGATGCGCGTGCTGGCGCCGGACCAGGCCGAGCACCGCGATGATCTTGCCACGGAGCTGGCCGCCATCGCCTATGACGCGCTGGGGAGCGAGTACCCCGTCAACGTGCTCATCCCCACGGCGGAATCCGTGGTGGAGGCGGTGCTGGAGGAGGCGCGCCAGGGGTACGATCTGCTGGTGGTGGGGGCCACGGAGCAGCGGCCCATGCGCAACTGGCTGTTCGGCGCCCTGCCGGACCTGATCGCGCGCCAGGCGCCCTGCCCGGTGATCGTCGTGCGCACGGCGCGGTAGCCCGGCGGCGGCGGAGATATGGGCTCCCCACTCGCCGTGGGGAAAAGCGGTCTACCGGCGCGCGGCGCGGCATCCGTGTAGGGGCGACCCTCCGTGGTCGCCCGCGGTGTCGCCCGCGGCATCGCATGGCGATGGGGCGGTATTCGCGTTGGGTCGTATGTGTTGGCGGGCCCGCGGCGCGGCATCCGTGTAGGGGCGACCCTCCGCGGTCGCCCACGGTGTCGCCTGCGGTGTCGCCTGGCGATGGGGCGGCATTCGCGGTGGGTCGTGCGTGTTGGCGGGCCCGTGGCCGCGGCATCCGTGTAGGGGCGACCCTCCGTGGTCGCCCACCGTGTTGCCCGCGGCCTCGCACGGCGATGGGGCGGCATTCGCGTTGGGTCGTATGTGTTGCCGGGCCCGTGGCGCGGCATCTGCGCAGGGGCGACCCTCCGTGGTCGCCCGCGGTGTCGCCCGCGGCCTCGCACGGCGAAGGGGCGGCATTCGCGTTGGGTCGTATGTGTTGGCGTCCCCGTGGCCGCGGCCTCCGTGTAGGGGCGACCCTCCGCGGTCGCCCACGCTGTCGCTTGCGGTGTCGCTTGGCGATGAGGCGCCGGGGTGTTCCGGAGGGCCGGCGTCCTCGCCGACCCACGCGTGTCACGTGGGCTTGGGTTAACACCGGCGCTTGGGCGAGGGCAGGCATGGAAGCCTGCCCCTACAAGGAAGGGTCACCCACCGGCGCGACCTCGTAGGGGCAGGCCTCGTGCCTGCCCGGGCCACGGGGATACCTGAACTTGGCGGACCACGCCGGCACCATGTGCCGTGCGCACAGGCCCGGCCTATTGTATCTTCGCCCCTTTGCTTCGGTTGCACGACTGGCACAAGAGCTCGATGTTACGCGCCGTGTTCGACCCGCCCTTCGAGATGGGGATGATGTGGTCGAACTCCAGGTTCTCACGGCTGCCACAGCGCACGCAGCGGCCCTGGTCCCGGCGCCACACCTCGCGACGGACCTCGGCGGAGACGGCGCGACGGGCGGCAAGTTCACGTTTGCCTGGGTTTGCGGCCCCACACAGCCGGTGGTCTAGCCGGCGAACTGCATCGGGGTTGACAACTCTGAGAAATGCTAGCGCGCCGGCGACTAACACAAGTAGTATCACGGGAACTAGATACACCCACTGACCATACTTCTCTGAGGCTAGCACGATCGCCACGAGCAGCAGGAGCCCGGCGGCGTCCACGGCATCACGCTTGAGTCTAGCCACGTTTCGTCCCCTCCTCCACGATGCGGATCTCCTCGTCCGTCAGGCCGTAGAGCTCGTAGACCAGTGCGTCGATCTCGGCATCGGTGGCGGCGATCTGCCGCTGAAGCAGCGTCACGCGGGCGGGGGCGCCTGCCTCGGCGGCAGCCAGCTCGCGGTGCAGCGCCAGCATCCGCTCCACCAGCGCCACCATCCGGTCGTGGCGGGCGACGTCGGTGGGGTCGGCAAAGTCGATTGTACGGATGGGGAGCGCCTCCATGTACTGGGTAAAGTAACGGAAGAAACCGCCACGCATCGTCGTGCTGCCGGCGCGCCAGAGGTGGTCCAGCACCGTGCTGTTGAGGAGTCCCAAGACGTACATGTCGCTCTCACGGACTCTGTTTGCCATAGTGATTCCATACCCGCTGGTGAATGCGTATTGTCCATCCTCGTCCAGGGCGAATGACGCCCGCGCAGCGATGTCCGGTACCAGCAGCTTTCGCGCCACCATTACATCGATATTCTTGGGATAGATGTATGCGTACCAGTTCGGGCCTTTCATCCGCCCGCGCTCGCGGCTCTCGAGCCTCTGTCTGCAGGCGCGCAAGTAGGCATAGGTCAGCGCATGGCTTTCCCTCATCGTTGCCTCGTCGACCAGAACACACTTACCTTCGGACAGCGTGTAGGGTATGACAACTACCCTATCAGAGTCGTGTACTCTGTATGGCTTGATCTCGCGGCCCTGCAGAAAGCGCGACGTCAGGGCCCGCTCGATTCGCACTTCCTGGTTCAGCGCCTCCGACCTTGCCGTAAGAGTGTCGTCGCCTTGCTCCAGCCCGTCTAGCACGTAGACTCCGTTGTCGCTTGTGCGTATGCCCTGCGCAATGCGCTCTGCCAGGTCCCCCAGCTTCACGGGCATCTCGCTCAGCCGCTGGACGAGGTCCGCGCCCGGTCCCACGACCAGGTTCCACTCAGCCGGGCCAAACCGTTTTGCTGAGATGTCGCCTGCAGTCGCCTCGCGCTCGCGCCTCCAGGCGGGCAGGTCGGTCACCTTTTGCACCTCGACTTGGGCGCGCCCGCCCTTGTCCAGGAACAGCAGGCAGGTGTAGGTGGTGGCCTGCTCGAACACCTGTTGATCGCCGAAATGTACGATCTCGCTCAGGTGCCGACCCTCGCTCAGCAGCCCCCGCAGCGGCTCGCCGTACTGCGCGTTCATGAACTTGTGCGGCAGGATGAACCCGAGCCGCCCTTGCGGGTTGAGCAGGCTCAACCCGCGCTCCACAAAGACCACGTAGATGTCATAGTTGCCCTTGCTGGCCGCGCGGTAACGCCCTTTGTAGAACTCGACCTCGGTGGGTGCGAACTCTTTCAGGTTCTGGATGCGAATGTACGGCGGGTTGCCGATCACGGCGTCGAATCCCCCGCTGCCCATGATCTGCGGGAACTCGGTCGCCCAGTCAAAGGGGTTGACGCGCTGCCACTCGTCGTCGTCGCCCCCTGTCAGCAGGGTCAGGCTGGACTGGCGCCCCTGGAAGAAATCGGGGCCGATGAGCGAGTTGCCGCACTTGATGTTGCTCCCCAGGTCGGGCAGCGCCCGCTCCTGGAACAGCTCCATCTGCAGCGAGTCGCTCGTCTCGCCCTCCAGGACCTTGAGCAGGAGCGAGAGCTTGGTGACCTCCACGGCCTGCGGATCGATATCCACGCCGTACAGGTTGTTGAGCAGGATGCGCTTCTTTTCCTCGCTGGTCAGGCGCCACTCGCCGCCGGGCCCCTCGTAGATCTCTTTGCGCGCCTGTTTGGTCTCGTGCTCGGTGTACCACGTCAGGTGCCAGCGCAGCAGATAGTCATAGGCCCCCAGCAGAAAGGAGCCCGAGCCGCAGGCCGGGTCCAGGATGCGCAGCCGCGACGCGGTGCCCGGCGTGCAGCCCGCCAGCAGTTCGCCCACGGTGTGCTCGACGATGTAATCCACGATATAGTGCGGCGTGTAATAGACGCCGCCCGCCTTGCGCACCTCGGGCTTTTGCTCCACCTGCGCGCGGTGCGCCGGGGTCAGCCGGATGACGCTCCCCAGGAACTGCTCGTAGACGTTGCCCAGGATGTCCGCCCCCAGCACGGAGAACTCGTAGGGGCTTTTGGGGTAGTACAGATCCTCCAGGATCTCCTTGAGGACGCGGTCATCCACGGTGAGGGCGGGGGTGAGGGTGTCCGCGGCCTCGTCGCGTCCCTTTTCGGTGGCAAAGTGGAACAACCCCGAGTTGTAGCGGTCGTCCGCGCGGCGAAAGAGCGCGACCAGCCGCGCGTAGACGTCGTGGCCCGTGAGCGCATCCCGCAGCTGGCCGTAGGGCTCGATGCCGCGATCCTCGCAGATCCGCAGAAAGATGATGCGATCGATGATCTTTTGCACGGCATAGTTGAGATCGCGCACGCTGGCGACCTGCGGGTTGCGCAGGGCGATGTTCTGCGCCAGGAGCGTGCGCCAGCCCTCGATCTCACCCAGGAAGGCCTCGTCCACGGCCTGGGTGCCGCGCTTGGTCCTGGTCGCGTCCGCCCAGCGGTCGAAATCGCCCTGCAGCACCGCCTGGCGCCCCAGGATCCCCGTGATCTCGTCCCAGCGGTCGGCGTACTCGGCGTATCGCAGGTACAGGACGCGGGCCTGGGAGGCGGCATCGGAGGCGGCGGGCTTGACGCGGCAGTCATACAGCGCCAGCTCCTGGAAATCGGTGAGCACCGAGGCGGGGAGCTTGGCCGTCCAGGCATAGCGGCGCAGCTGGTAGGCGGGGGAGGGGTCGGCGTGGATATCCACCGAGGGCTTTTTCGCCTCGACGTAATAGACCACCTGCGGGCCCACACGGAACTCATAGTCCGGCGCCCTGACGCCGCCCCGCGTACCGCCCATGCGCAGCTTGCCCTCGTGCACCACCTCGCGGTATTGCGGGGCGCGCCCGGCGCGGTTGGCCACGTCCCAGCCCAGCAGCTCGAAGAACGGGTCGATGAACTCGCGCCGCACCTGCGTCTCGTTGTACTCAGGGCGCCGGTAACGGTCGGCGTTGTGGTGAAAGCGGTCGACCAGGTCGAGCAGGGCATCGGGTGCGGAGGGCATACGGGCTCCTTTGCGGCGTCAGGCACGGCGGTTCGCTGGTGCCTGGCAGTGTGCAGCGGGGGCGGGGAGTTGTCAAGCGCTATCCACACGGGCGTTCGGCGACAGGGCGCCCGCGGGCCCGTGGCCGCGGCCTCCGTGTAGGGGCGACCCTCCGTGGTCGCCCACGGTGTCGCGCGCGGCCTCGCACGGCGATGGGGCGGCATTCGCGGTGGGTCGTGTGTGTTGGCGGGCCGACAGCGCGGCATCTGCGCAGGGGCGACCCTCCGTGGTCGCCCACGCTGTCGCCCGCGGCCTCGCACGGCGATGGGGCGGCATTCGCGGTCGGTCGTGTGTGTTGGCGGGCCCGTGGCGCGGCATCCGTGTAGGGGCGACCCTCCGTGGTCGCCCGCGCTGTCGCACGGCGATGGGGCGGCATTCGCGTTGGGTCGTATGTGTTGGCGGGCCCGTGGCGCGGCATCTGCACAGGGGCAACCCTCCGTGGTCGCCCACCGTGTTGCCCGCGGCCTCGCACGGCGATGGGGCGGCATTCGCGGTGGGTCGTACGTGTTGGCGGGCCCGTGGCCGCGGCCTCCGTGTAGGGGCGACCCTCCGTGGTCGCCCGCGGTGTCGCCCGCGGCCTCGCCTGGCGATAGGGCGCCGGGGTGTTCCGGAGGGCTGGCGACTCCACCGACCCGGGCGTGTCACGTGGGCTCCGGTTAGGGCAGGCGCTGCGCCAAGGGCAGGCATGGAAGCCTGCCCCTACAGGTCGGCGGGCGCTGGGTGTTGCGTGAGGGCGGCGCTGCACTGAGGGCGCTCCCTCGGTATGGCAGCGTCTCCCCGGTAGCGAGCGCGCGTAAGGCTATACCCCGCCCGCGCTGCCTCACACCTGCGGGAGCGTGCGGCAGGACACCGTGATGTGCGCGATCCCGAAAACCAGCATACAGCCCGCGGCGACGGGGTTGTGCAGCCAGAGCGCCGCACACAGGAAATACAGCACCGGGAATACCGCCAGGGGCACGGGAATGCCGAGGAAGCTGGTTCCCAGGAGTAGCGGGTCGCGGCCGCCGACAAAATACCGCAGCCAGACGACGAAATACAGCGCCAGAAAGACGATACCCAGGTAGAGCCACGGGGACGACATATCGCGAGGCGTGCTGCTGACCAGCAGGGTCAGCGCGAGCAGGTAAAAGGTGCGGCTGGCCTGCTCCACGCCCTCCAGCAAGGGGTACTTGCGCGCCGGCGGGGCCTCCCCGCCGCGGGGCGGCCAGATGGCGTAGGCGATGTTGGGCAGCATCGGCAGCGCAAAGACGACCAGGCCGATCCAGCAAAAGGCCAGGCGCAGATTCACAGGGTGGTCCTCCGGTATCATCAAATGGCGCGGCCTACAGCCGCACGGCGGCCATGACCCCCTGGTTGTAGAGGGACCGCGCAAAGCACTCGACGGCGATCTCTGTACCGGCGCAGACGTGCGTGAGCATGCTGCGCGAGCCCACCGCGGCGCTGCGGCCCGCGTAACGGCGTCCGATGGCCGTCTCCGGCAGGCTCATGAAGGTGCCGGAGAAGGGGTAGCGCGCCTCCGGGCCATCGTAGAGCTCAAAGCGGTAGCCCGGCGGGTCCGGGTGCTCGATAAAGTGCCGGCCCGTGTTGAGTGCCAGATACTGGTGCGATCCGGAGGGGTAGCGGTACCAGCCGGCGCGGTTGGCGATCATCCGGTGGGGCCAGGGGAAGGTCTCGCCATCGACGCCCTCCACCAGGATCAGCGCCACGCGGGCGTGCTCCAGGCCGGCGAGCACGTGCCCGGCCACATCCACCAGGCTCTCCAGTGGCGGGCCCGCCAGCGCGGTGTGGAGCGGTATCTCGGCCTCCGGGCGGGGCAGCCGGCGCGCCCGCCGGGTGCCGGTGTTGACCCCGCGAAAGAGGTACCCGTCCTCCGCCACGGCCAGCCAGTCGGGAAAGGCGCTGTAAAAGACGTCGCTCCCGCCGAACTCGGCGCGGAACGCCTCCCGGGAGAGCACCCGGGCGACCCCCTCGCGCTCGGCGAGGCGCTCCAGGTCGCGCTCGGTGGCGCCGTAGAGCCCCGCGAAGGAGGCGTGCATCCCCGCGGCGGCCACGGTGGCCTCCAGATCCAGCGTCTCGATCCGGCCCA
>ENA-UOUL01003159-UOUL01003159.1-bioreactor-metagenome-genome-assembly--contig:-NODE-3159-length-17480-cov-3.517267_pt1 | contig 17480 bp, 14 predicted proteins | sample MGYA00249838_ERZ747220 | MGnify/ENA primary metagenome ERZ747220 (study PRJEB28778, sample SAMN05720191) | bioreactor metagenome | isolation source: Anaerobic biogas reactor | place: USA:Washington...
TCCAGCCCGGCCAGTCCGCGGCACTTGGCGGTGTGCATCCAGTAGGATTCGTTCTGGCTGTTGTTCGCCATGTCACTCCCCCCAAGGTGGACGGCGGCGCCGGCTCAGCCGGATCGCCGGCCGGCGCGCGGAGATCGATCACCCCGAACCCACTATAACCGACGGGCGGAGCCGGAGCCATCGGGGAACGGGCGGGTTGGGCGGTCGGGGACGTCCCCGACCGCCTTGCCGGCAGCCGGACGGGTCGCTATTTGACCCGGGCCATGGCCTTCTCTTCCGCCTTTTGGTACTGCTCGCCGATCATCTCCAGCGTTTCGTCGCCCAGGACGTCGCGGCCCTTCTCGAAGATCTCGCCCTCTTCCTCTTCGATATGGTGTTCGATCATCTCCTTCATGACCTTGAGCTTGGCCGCCCAGGCCTCATCGCCCTTGTCGAGCTTCTCCAGTTCGCGCAGCAGGAGTTTGGCGGCGTGGTGCTCTTCCAGGGCCTCCATCGCCAGTTTCCGGGCCTGATCCCGCTCCTGCAGTGCCGGATAGAGCGTCTTTTCCTCGCCCTGCATGTGCGGAATCAGCTCGTGCCGCAGCTCATCGAAAAGCCGCTCGCGCTTCTTGACGGCACGGCCGTTGGTTTCCTGCAATTCACTGAGCAATTCCTTGACCTGGTCGTGCTCGGAACGCAACTGCTCGTAGAGTTGGTTGCCCATGTCGGTGTCCTTATGGTTCCATGTCAGCCCTTTCATCTGAGACCACGCGTCTCAGCCGAGAGGGGCCATTTCCAGTAGAAACAGGATGATCAGCCGTTGACCACCCGCCCGCCGTTGGGGTGCAGCACCTGACCGGTCATGTACGACGAATCGTCCGACGCCAGAAAGACGTAGCACGGCGCCACCTCATCCGGCTGGCCCGGCCGTCCCAAGGGCGTGTCGGCGCCGAAGCTTTTGACCTTTTCCTTCGGGAACGTGGACGGGATCAGCGGCGTCCAGATCGGACCCGGCGCCACCGCGTTGACCCGGATCTGCTTGTCGGCCAGGTTCTTGGCCAGCGAACGGGTGAACGCCACGATCGCCCCTTTGGTCGAGGCGTAGTCGACCAGCATCGGATGCCCCTCATAGGCGGTCACCGAGGTGGTGTTGACGATCGTGCTTCCCTTCTTGAGGTGCTCCAGCGCCGCCTTGGTCATGTGGAACATCGCAAAGATGTTGGTCCGGAAGGTCTTCTCCAACTGATCGGCGCCGATGTCGGTGAACTTCTTCTGCGGGAACTGGACGGCCGCGTTGTTGACCAGGACGTCGAGCTTGCCGAACTCGTCGATCGTCTTTCGCACCGCCTGGCGGCAGAATGCTTCCTTGCCCACGTCGCCCCGGATGGTGAGGCACCGGCGGCCCTCAGCCTCTACGTGTTGTTGGGTGTCGCGGGCATCGTCGTCCTCTTCGAGATAGACGATGGCCACGTCGGCCCCTTCGCGGGCGAACAGGATGGCCGTCGCCCGACCGATCCCGCTGTCGCCTCCGGTGATCAGGGCGACCTTGTCCCGCAGTTTGTCGCTGCCCTTGTAGCTGGGCCTCGCGGTTTTCGGCTTGGGTTCCATTTTGCTTCGGCGTCCAGGCTGGCGCCTCTGTTGCTGCGGCGGCACGGTCTGTTTCTTTTTGCCCATCGACGTCTCCCTCTATTCCGACCACAGTTGCGAGAATCCATGTCACTGTAATGCCGTTCTTGCCGGCCCACAATCGGGGCGGTCGCCTGATTCGGGATCGGGGCTTTGTCCGATGGCTCGCGGTTGTGTTCCTGGACGGCCGGGATATAATTACCGATCATGGTTTTATTAATGCCGGTTTGATCGCCCAGCCGGATGCATCCGGCGGCGACCGGGACAGGAAGTGCGAAATGAGCGATAACGAGAACAACGGCACTGAGGTTCGTTCCGATTTTATTCGTGATATTGTGGCTGAGCATCTGCGGACGCAGCAGTACGACCAGGTGGTGACACGTTTTCCGCCGGAGCCCAACGGCTATCTGCACATCGGCCACGCCAAGGCGTTCGGGATCGATTTCGGGATCGCCGAGGAGTTCGGCGGACGCTGCCATCTGCGGATGGACGACACCAATCCAGCCGTCGAAGAGCAGGAATACATCGACGCGATCAAGCGGGACATCCGCTGGCTCGGCTTTGACTGGGGCGAGCACGAGTACCACGCCTCGGACTATTTCGAGACGCTCTATGAGTGGGCGGTTGCCCTGATCAAGGCGGGCAAGGCCTACGTGGATGACCTCTCGGGCGACCAGATCCGCGAGTACCGCGGCACGCTGACCGAGCCCGGGCGCAATAGCCCGTACCGCGACCGGCCGATCGAGGAGAGTCTCGACCTGTTCGACCGGATGCGCAAGGGCGAGTTTCCCGACGGAGCGCGGACGCTGCGGGCCAAGATCGACATGGCCCACCCCAACATCACGATGCGCGACCCGGTCATGTACCGGATCCTCCGCGAGACGCACCCGCGGACCGGCGACAAATGGTGCATCTACCCGATGTACGACTGGGCCCACGGGCAGAGCGACTGGATCGAGGGCGTGACGCACTCGCTGTGCGACCTGGCCTACGAGATCCACCGGCCGCTCTACGACTGGTTCATCGACACGCTCATGGCGATCGGCATCAAGCCGAAAGGCATCAACTACCGGCCGATTCAGCGGGAGTTCGCCCGTCTCAACATCACGTACATGATGATGTCGAAGCGCAAGCTGCGGGCGCTGGTCGAGGAAGGCATCGTTCGCGGCTGGGACGATCCGCGCATGCCCACCCTCTGCGGCCTGCGTCGGCGCGGCTATACGCCCGAATCGATCCGCGATTTCATTCGGCGGATCGGGGTCAACAAGTACGAGAGCATTGTCGATGTCGCGCTGCTCGAGCACTGCGTGCGCGAGGACCTCAACCGCCGGGCGCTGCGGGTGATGGGCGTGCTCAATCCGCTGCGGGTGGTGATCGACAACTATCCGGAAGGGCAGACCGAAGAGCTCGACGCGGTCAACAACCCGGAAGACCCAGCCGCCGGCACCCGAAAGGTCCCGTTTTCGCGGGTGCTGTACATCGAACAGGACGACTTCCGCGAAACGCCGCCGCCGAAGTACTACCGGCTCTCGCCCGGCCGCGAGGTGCGGCTGCGATATGCCTATTTCGTCACGTGCACCGACGTGGTCAAGGACGCCTCGGGCAACATGATCGAGGTCCATTGCACCTACGACCCGCAGACCCGCGGCGGCGATTCGCCTGACGGCCGAAAGGTCAAATCGACCATCCACTGGGTCAGCGCCGATCGCGCCGTTGACGCCGAGGTGCGGATCTACGACCACCTGTTCACCAAAGAGGAGCCCGAGGACGTGCCGGAAGGCGAGGACTGGAAGGCCAATCTGAACCCCAGCTCGCTCGAGGTGTTGACCGGGGCCAAGGTCGAACCCAGCCTCCGCGACGCGGTGCCGCTTGACCGCTTCCAGTTCGAACGGCTCGGCTACTTCTGCGTGGACGCCGACTCAGCCGACGGCAAGCTGGTCTTCAATCGCACGGCGACCCTCAAGGACACCTGGGCCAAAATCGAAAAGAAATCCGCCCAACCGGCCAAGTGAGACGTTGACGGCATTTGCTCAGGTCCATTGTCTCGACGCGTCTCCGGTGGAACGTCTGCCTTCTTCGCCTGCCGCGCAAGCAACAGGGTGCGTCCGACGTCTGAAGGACGCACCCCGCGACTATGATTGCCACGTTACGCCGAGGCCGCAGCCGTGGGAGTCGGCTACTCCTTCTTTTCTTCCTTCTCCGCTTCCTTCTTGTACCACCAGGCATCCCGGCCGCCTTCGACGAAGGTCAGCGGGTCGGCTTCGCCGCGGACAGTCTGGCCGGCGTAGTTGAACTTCCCGTCGACAACCTTGAACTTCCACGTGCCGTAGGGTTTGCCCTCTCCGGTCATCGTGAGGGTGTAGTCGCCGTCGGTGGCCAGCAGGTCCTTGGCCTTGAAATACTGCCCGTAGCTCTCGCCCTTGCCCTTGGGGAAGATCATGTCGAATTCCCGACGCTCCCACTTTGGCCGGAACGAGTCGCTCCGCTCACGCGACTCGCAGACCACTTCGCCGTCGCTGTCGCGAGTGATTCTGACGTCGTAGTTGGCGTCCTTGTTGACCTGGTCCGACTTCTGACGCAGCCAGACCTTCCAGTACAGGTTCTGCTCCGGGTCGGCCTTCGGGATGTACAGGTAGCCCCAGTCGGCCCACGGCCCCTCGATATAGTAGAACGACTTGGCGAACGGATCGTCGGTCTCGCCCTTCGTCACGCCGAACTTGAAGGTGTAGAAGTGCTCCTGGTCGGTGTAGAAGTCCAGGATGTAGTCGCCCGGCTTGAGCTCCGCCTGTGCCACCGCCTGAAAGTCCATCAGGTAGTAGGGCTTCTCGATCAGATGCGGCTTCCAGACAAACCGGCTGATCTCCTTGCCCTCGCCGTCGCGCAGGACTACCAGCCCTTCCTTCACGTCCTCGGGAATGAACACGGCCCGGCACGGTTCGCCGCCGATCCGGAGCTCTCCCTTCTCCGGTATTATCGTCACCGAGTTCAGCAGCGACGAGAATTCCAGGCCCGGCGGAAATCCCTTCGCGTCCTTCGCCCGCCGGCCGGGCAGATCGCCCTTCTTCTCGCCGACGATCTGGTCTTCCGATTCTCCACCCTCGCCTTCCTTGTCTTTGTCCTTCTTGACGACCTTCTTGGCCGCGTCCTTGACCATGTCGCCCAGCCCAGCCCAGGCCCGCGGCACACTGCTCAGAACCAGACTCGCCGCAATCGCCGATACCCACACCACAAGCCTGCCCTGTTGAGAACGTGCATCCTTCATGACTCACCCCTTCAGTGAAACGAAAACGCCTCCTGCCCGTCTGTCGGCGCTCCGGCCGAACATTCAGGGAAAACTGGCCCGCAGGGACTCGAACCCCGAACCTTCTGATCCAGAGTCAGACGTTCTACCAGTTGAACTACGGGCCAAACCGGTCTGTCAATTTATATCCGCGTATCCCCGAACCCGTCAAGGCCTTTAGGCCCGGAAAAGTGAAAACCGCCCAGCGGTTTGAACATTCCGGCAAAGACGGTAGAATTGATTTCAAAGCCCCGGCGGCCGGTTTTCAAGCACCGATCCGGGCACGGACGCCGCCGCCCGCGAGACGCCATGGACGCCCAGAACCCGCAGGACAAGCTGAAAGCTCTGCTCGCCGACGGCCGGATCTCCCTCGGCTCGCAACTGCCCCCGGACGCGCCGGCGGTGCGGAAACGGCCGATCATCCCCGTTGAAGAGGCCGTTCCGGGGGTGGCGATGCAGTTCGGCGGGGCCTCGTGCTGGTTTCTGCGCCGGTCGCTGAGGGCGATCTGGCCGGAAGCGGAGCAGATCGTCAACCACTACCGCTGGTCGGTTTTCGGCCCGGGCCAGGCCCTCGACACGCAGAACGTCTCGCAAGTCCTGACCGGCCTGATCACCACCGATCCGCGGCAGGTCGTCTATCTGGACATCGAAAGCTGCGGGTTCGCCGGGACGACGGTGTTCCTGATCGGCTGGGGCTACTACGACGGGCAGGGGGATTTTATCGTCGAGCAGGCCCTCGCCAGGGACTACGCCGAGGAGGCGGGGGTCATCGCGGCGGTTGCCGATAAGTTGAGAGATGCAAAGATAATCACTACTTATAACGGCAAGCGTTTCGACATGCCCACCATCTGCGAGCGGGGTATCGTCCACCGCACCCCGGTGCCGGTGCCGCCGGTGCATATCGACCTGCTGGACCACGCCCGCCGCAAGTGGAAGAAGGTCTTTCCTAACTGTAAGCTCCAGACGCTGGAAATGATGCTGTGCCGTCGCTGCCGCAAGGGGGACATTCCCGGCTCGCAGATCCCGACCGTCTACCACGATTTCGTCCGGACCGGCGACGCCCGCAAACTGACCATGGTCATCCATCACAATCTGCTGGACGTGGTCACGCTGGCTGAGGTGGCGGCCCATATCATCGCGGGCACCGCCTACGGCGACTGACCGGGCTACGGGGAATATCAGTGCTTTTGCTTGAAAATCGCTTGCGTTTGCGATACAGTAGCCGTATTCTCCTATCAGCATATCTGACGAGCTTCCGCAGCTTGACGGTTTGCACGCTGGCAGACTGGGTAAATGGAGGACCACCGAATGAGAAGATTCTTCTCTCGACTCTGGGTTACATCCGTCCTGATCGTGATGGGACTGCCCCCGTCACTGGCTCGCGCCAGTTCAGACAGTTCCAGCGATGACCCGATCACGTACATCTTCTCGATGAGCATGGACCTCTCCAATCCGGAACAGCCGTTGACCCCTATTGGCGAGATGTCGCTGCCCGTTCAGTAAGGTGTTGTGAAGACCGCAAGGTACCCGATCGGCCTGCGGGCGGATCGGGCCTTTCGTGCTCATCTGCTGACGCGGTCGGCAGACGCCGCGCCTTATTGCCTGGCCCGGCCGGCGATCAGATGTTCGTGGGTCCACGGGTATTGAGCGAAGTCAGACCGGATCGCCGCGTCCAGCGTGGCCAGTACGCGGCGGGTCGTGGTGTGAATCCACTCCCTGCGATCCCCGCTGAGCGGAGGGACGATCCAGTCGTGAAGCCGAAGCTCGAAGTGGAACGGTTCGTCCAGGCGCCGGCAGGTGATGACGGCCATCGGACAGCGGGTTCGCCACGAGAGCATCGCTCCGGTCGGATGAAACCTCCGCGTCCGTCCCAGGAACTCGACCGCCATTCCCGACTTGCCGCTCGACAAGTGCTCTGAGATCAACAGCACCAGCCGTCCTTCTCGCAGCGCGCCCAGCGCGGGGCCGACGGCGTCGCCGATCGGGTGCAGGCGGGCCAGTCGTCGACGGACCAGACCAGTCATCCATCGTTGCTGCGTGGAATACTGGCGCGGGCTGACGATTCCCGCCACCCGGCCGCTGAGCATCAGGCCCAACGCCGTCATCCCCACCTGATGATTCCCCAGATACGCCGCCGCGCCGACCACCCCGCCGCCGCGGCCAACCGTCTCGATCAGCGGCTCGAGCCCGACGCAGCGAACGTACCGGGACCACGTGCCGGCGTTCATCCGGCGATGCACAAACTCCGTCTCGACCAGATGCAGCCACATGTCCCGCATGTACGTCTTCGCCAGCGCACGGACCTGCTCGTCGTCGTGCGTCTCGCCAAAGGCCTGTCCCATCGTCTTGAGAATCGAGTCCCGCAGAACCGGTGAGTGTTCCCAGACGAAATTCCCGCCCCAGCGGGCCAGACTAACGGTGCCCTCGACGCCCACCGCGTGCAGCGTCGCCATCAGTCCCCAGCGGTAATAGACCGTCCGCGGCAGTTCCCGCCAGCGTGACGGAACATACAGCGTCGGGACGAATTCGGCACTCCGATCCATGTCGATCCTCGCGTCGTCCAGAATTATAAACTCAACCGACGCCAGGAATACAGAGTCGAAGCGCCTGCGAGTGCGACGTTACTCCACGAATTCCGCCCGGCCCCAGTCGCTTCGGTTGTAGGAGTTGGCCTCGGTGCCGTGCCACATCAATTGCACGGTGCGGATGCCGTCGCGGTCCTCGTCGCCGTTGTCCAGGCCGATGTCAAAGTCGATGGTCAGCCCCGTCTTCGGCGAGAAGCCCTCGAACGCGTCGGCGGGGATTCTCGCCTCCAAAACATACCCCTTGATGTTGCCGGTGGTGGCTGTCACCGCCAGTTCGGCCCCTGCGAGGGGCGCGTCTGTGGTCCAGTTCCATGTGTTGGGGCTGATGTTGTGCTTCGGCGACCCGGTGCACAGACCGATCTGGTAGTCGCCGGGCTGCATCGGTCCGCTGGCATCGGCGGCCTTGACGCTCAGGAAGATTTCGACGGCGTCGCCGTTCCATATCTGCGTCCCGGTCTGTTGGCTGGTCATGGGTGTCGGGTCGATCACGCGGGCCAGGACGTAGAGGTTCTGGGCGTCCCACTGGAACCAGAACTCGCCGCTCAGGTCCTTGGCGACCGCGGCTGAGCCGCAGGCCAGATGGGGCCGCCCCAGACTGATGACGGGCGCGACCATCGGCCAGTCGTGCAACTGGCCGTCGATCTGGACCGGGGTCTTGAGCTGCGGGAAACGCACGGTGTGACGCTCGCCCGGTTTGCGCGCCCGGCCGATGCTCTCGGGCAGGGCGTACGGTTCGACCTCGCCGAGCATCACGTCGTAGATCCGATGGTTGGTCACCGCCGCCTGCTCCAGCAACGGCCGGTAGGGCCGGTCCGTCACGTCCACCAGGCCCGTCTGATGCCGCTCCGCGGTGGCCGGGTCGCCCCAGACCCGCCCGGTGATCGCCTGGTCGGTGTACTCGAACCACTGCACGCCGACCACGAACGGCAGGGCGGCCGACTGCTCGACGTAATTGCGATAGTACATGCCGCGCTCGTTCTGATCGGCCACGTCGCGAACGCCGCCCGAGTGCCCGCGATCGTTGCAGCCGTAGCTCCACTCGCTCAGCAGAACCGGCCGGCCGCCCGAAAGCTGGTGAATGTGCCGCAGGTACTCCGGATCGGGCGTCGCCGAGGTGTAGTAGTTGACGCTCAGGACGTCGAGGAACGGCCCCAGCCCGCGGATCACCGTCTCGTTGGCCGCGGTGTGCGGCAGCCAGCGATGACCGAGGATCAGGTGATTCGGGTCGTGCTTGAGCAGAATCTCGCGCACCAGCTGTCCGTAGGTCCGGCAGTAGAGTTCAAGGAAGGCATCCATGTCCGCCCGCGCCTCAGCGGTGTCGGCTGAGAATTTCAGCTCCCGCAAGTCGTCAAACGACGCAGCCTCCATCTTCCAGGATTTGTTGAACGCCGCAACGTCGGAATATCGCTCCCTGAGAAACTCAACCAGACGCCCCTTGGCGGCGACCGTCGCGTCAAGCTGCGGCCCCACGATGGCCAGCCGCTCGATCGGCTCCTCGTTGGTCAGGAAGTACCCGATCAGCAGGGGATCATCCTTGTAGCTGGGTGTGACCTCCTTGCAGTTGGCCTCAAAACGTTCGACGAAGTGGGGATCGAACACGTCCGGACCGACGCCCGCGATCCTGGGAACCCGATCTCCGTACAAGAGGTTCATGTCCATCGGCGCAGCGGGAACACCCTCAAGCCGGCCCGAAAACGCACCGGTCGTATTGAACCCCCACGCCCACCACCGCTGGCGAGAGTTCTCGGTCCACTTCGCGCCCGCGTTTTCGCCGTACTTGCGCTCGACGTTGATCGTGTGGAAGTTCACCGTGCCGGGGCCGTGCACGTTCCGCATCGACTCTTCCGGCAGCCACTCGAAGAGCTGCTCGCGACCGCCCACCCGGGTGATCTCGTCGCACGAGATGAACATCGACCCGATCGAAAAGAAGAGATTCCCCGTCGGATCGACCAGCACCGGACGATCATTGACCTTGGCGACGTGGAAGAACCCGGTCGCCTTCAGGCCGAACCGCTCCTTCGAGCCTTCCAAGCCGCCGAATTCGTCCCACTGGTCCGGCCGTCCGCCGAACCGCTCCAGCCACCTGGCTTCGTCCTCGATGTCGGCGGCAAGCTGCTCGTCGGCGGTCACCTTGCCCGGCCACTCCTTCTTGGTGCACTGGCCGTAGCGATCGACAAAGGGCTGCGGCTTCTCGGTTTTGGCTGCGCCGGGCTCGACCGTCAGCGTGAAGCTCGACTTGCCGACCTTCCCGTCGCCGGGCAGACGGATGTTCAGTTCGAAAACGGACCACTCGAAGACCCGGTTGTCCTGAATCTGAACGTAGGTCGGCGAGGGCAGCCGCAGCGTGATCCCCTGGCCCAGGCCGTTGGTCCACGAGAGCAATTCCGTCAGTCCCGAGTAGATGAACTTCTTTTCGCACCTGGCCGGAAATGGGACGTCCGATTGGCTTGAGGTGGATAACGTGCCGCCTTGCTGGGCGAAGCTGATGGGAATGTAGACGACGACGCTGGCGTGCTCGATGGGCGTCTCCTTGATAAACTCCAGGTCGTACGTGACCGCGACCGACGAGTCCTTCTTCTCAGCCGTGACCTGATACGTTGCGACGTCAGCCACCGTGTTGTCAAATCGGCTTTGGCCGGGCTCCAGTTTCAGGACTTCGGTGCGGGTGACGTCGTCGAAGGTGCCCGTCCATTCCGGCTTGACGATCCTGACGGAAAAGCCCTCCGCCATCATGGCGCCGTCCACCGCGAAGGCCATCCGGCCGTTGTCGCCGGCTTGGAAGTCGACGCCGGCGGCCAACGCGGCGCCGCCGGTCAGCAAGGCGATCGTCAGGGCGCGGAATGTCCAATGCATACGAATGCTCCTTTGTTCGGGTTCAATTCGGTTGTCGCGGGCCGATCTTACGGGTCCACCGAGAAGATGAAGTAAGCCGGTCCGACCCAGTTGTATACGGTGGCAATCTTGCCGTACGGGGCCAGCTCGACGTGCCAGTCGGGGAACAGCACGTTGCTGGAGCCTCGCGGGCCGCCCAGGGCGTGCGGATAGCCGCTCGAATCGTACATGTGCCCGACCCCGCTCGTGACTTCTCGCCCGGGATATCCGTCGTGGATCCAGGCGCTGCCGTCCTTGACCACGATGGCCCGCTGGAAGTTCACGCCGTAGCGATCGTAGAGTTCGCGGGCCTCGGGCTCGTTGTGCCAGTCGTCGCCGTTGCCGTAGCTCGTCGAGTTGGCGAAATCGTGCGAGTTGTAGCCGTAGTTGGAGAGGTATCCCCAATACGCCTGACCGGGCATGCCCCAGACCGAAATCTCCTTGGCCTCATGTAGCGGGGCAATCTGATTGCGTTTGGGACAATTGAACACGCTGTAAGTGTGGGTATACGGCCGCAACGCGTGGAACCACGGCCGCGTATCCGGCTGGGTCCAGTCGCCGTTGTAGAAGGCGTGAGGATAGTAGCCGTTGTTCTCATCCATGTACATGGCGAACGCCAGACCCACCTGTCGCAGATTCGCCCCGCAACTGGTCACCATGCCGTGCTCTCTGGCCGTGGCCAGCGCCGGCAGCAGGAGCGAGACCAGCACCGCGATAATCGCCACCACCACCAGCAATTCGATCAAGGTGAACCCGCGTCCCCTCTGACACATCGTTCGGAAGGCCGAATCAGGGCGTCGCGTCATCTTCCGTCCTCCGTACGGGCCACCGAATCCCGCTCGATCAATTCGTTCGGCAGCATCACGTTCACCAGTTCCCGCCGCTCGGCGCCCTCAAATTCGCACAGGCCGGTCATCTTCTCCACCGCCAGGCGGACCATCTCCTCCAGCGGCTGGCGGACGATGGTGTGCGGCGGCGTGAGGTACTGAAAGACCGGCAGGTTCTCCATCGTCACCACCGAAACGTCCCGCGGGATGCGCAGGCCCAGAATGTTGGTCAGAATGTGCACCGTTTCGAGGCAGTAGTCCTCGCTGAAGTTCAGCATCGCCTTGATGCCGCGTTTGACCAGCCGGGCCAGCACGTCGTAGACCGGCTGATTGACCAGATGCTGCACCAGCGAAGGATCGAAGGGAACGCCCGCCTTCTCCAGGGCGGCCCGATAGCCCTCAAGCCGCTGATCGGACCCCCAGACCCCGCCTTCATTCTCCAGGTACGCGATCTGCCGATGCCCGCGATCCAGCAGGTGCTCGGTCGCCAGAAACGACTGCTGGAAATGGTCGGTCGCGACGCTGTGGATGCCGCGCTCCAGCATCGGCCAGTTCAGCGTCATGATCGGAAGGTTCGGAATCGTGGTCAACGAGGCGAACCGCTCGTCGAACACCACCCCGATCACCCCCTGCACGTGGGCCTGGTACGCCAGGTCCAGGTTCTCCACATCCACCAACTCCATCGTGTACTTGCGGGCCGCCAGTTCCCGAGCGATCAGCCCGATCATCGTGGTCACGTAGTTGACCGGCGAGACCGGCGACATCCGTCCGGTGATCACCGCGATGCAGCGGTGCTCGACCTTCGGCACAAACCCCAGCCGACGGCTGGACATTAGCACCCGCTTGCGAAGCTCGGGATTCACGTCCGGGTGGCGGTTGATGACCCGCGAAACCGTCCCCACCGAGACCTTCGCGTGCTCGGCCACGTCCGTGACCGATACGTCACGCCGCCCGCTGGTTTTTCTGCCGGAAGCCATGCGTCACCTTCCTGACAGGGACCTTTGACACCCGTGATTATCGCAGATCAGGACATTGAGTGCAATAGGCATTCATGGAGTGGTGAAAAATTTCATAAGAGGGCGGCAATAAAACTAAGATGATAATAAATCATTTCTAATGCCGGTCTCTGTCGGCCCTCAGCCGAGGGAACCCGGTCAGCCCTTGATCGCTCCCGCGGTCAGGCCGCGGATGAACAGCCGCATGGTGAAGATGAACAAAATCACCATGGGGATCGAACTGATCGTGTAGCCGGCCATGAGCTGGCCCCACTCCTTGACGTACTCGCCCTCGAGCCGCATCAGGCCCACCGGCACCGTCAGCATCACGTCGTCCCGCATCACGATCAGCGGCAGCATCAGGTTGTTCCAGTTGCCGATGAACTGCAGGATCGCCAGCGTCCCGAGGATCGCCCCGCTCATCGGCAGCACGATGTGCATGATCTGCTGCCACGAACTGGCCCCGTCAAGCTGGGCCGACTCGAAGAGCTCGTTGGGTATCTCCTCGATGAACTGCCGCAGAATAAACACGCATAACGCCTGCCCGCCCGTCGCCCCCAGGATGATCAGCGGCCAGAGGCTGTTGAGCAGGTGCATGTCCTTGAGCAGCGTGAAGAGCGTCATCAGCGTGGCCGCCGTCCCCGGAAGGAACATCAACGCGATCAGGCCGTAATACACCACGCCTCGACCCGGCACCTTGTGCTTGGCGATCACGTAGCTGGTGAGCGTGGCGAACAGCAGACAGAACGCCGTCGCCGCCACCGACGTCACGATCGAGTTGGCAATGTAGATCTTCACCGTGTCCCACGCGAACGACCAGTTCTCCCACTTCCACGTGCCGATCGAATCGAACCACCACGGGTTCCGAACGAACTGGTCGTTGTCCTTGAAGCTGATCACCACCATGATGTACAGCGGGAAGAACGCGGAGAACAGCACCAACAGGATCAACCCGTGCTTGATCAGTTCCTTGGTTCGCTCTCGGGATCGGCGACTCAGCATGACAGCGGAACTCCTACTTATCGACCCGCACAAGCTTCTGATACACCAGGGTGATCGACATGATGATCACGAACAGCACCATGCCCAGGGCGCAGGCGTATCCGTAGCGCTGGTTCAGGAAACCTTCGGTGAACATGTACAACCCGGGCACCATGCCCACGTTGTTCGGCCCGCCCTCCGGGCCCAGCAAAATCAAGATCAGCCCGTAGTCCTGCAGCGTGCCGATCGTCATCAGGATCAGCATCAACCGCACCTGAGTCATGATCAGCGGCAGCTCGATCTTCGAAAACTTGCCCCACCAGCTCAATCCGTCGATCTTGCCCGCGTCGTAGACGTCCTGAGAGATGTTCTGCAGGCCCGCCAGGTAGATCAGCACGCCGATCACGCCCACCCACGGAAAACCCCAGATGATCAGCGTCGGCACGATCAGGTGGCTGTTCGACAGCCACGCCGGACTCCCGTAGGTGAACGCCTGCCAGCCCAACACGTTGATGTCGAGCCACTGCAGCACGTCCATCAGGTGCGTCGCCTGGAGCGTCTTGTTCATGATGCCCGTCATCGGCTCGAAGAACGACTTCCAGATCAGAAGGCCCACCAGCGACGGGATGATCATCGGAATCACGAACAGCACCCGGTAGACGTACTGCCACCGCTCCGACTGGAGCCGGTGGATCACCACCGCCGTAAAGATGCTCGGCCACATCTTGAACGCGTTGGCCACCAGCAGGATCAGCGTCAACCCGAAGCTCTGCCAGAACAACCGGTCGTGCCCGAACGCCTGGATGAAGTTCTCCAGCCCGCGGAATTCCTCGATGAACGCCCCGTCCCACCGGTACAGGCTGTACCGAATCGCGTCCAGCGACGGATAGTAGTTGAACACCAGAATCAGCAGCACCGTCGGCAGCATCAGCAGATAAAGCGACCACTGAAACCTCAGCCGCCTGATGGTCGTCATGACGCGGCGTCCAGCCGAGTGGGTCGTCCGCTCCGGAGCGTTCGACCGGGCCGCCCGCTCCACTCCCGCGCGTTCCGTAATCGCGCCGTTTGCCATACTACTCCATCCTCAACTTGCCCTGGAGTTCCGTTTCGAACCGATGGATATACTCGTTCAGGCCGTGGTCCGCCCGCACCTGGCGGATCATGGCCTCCTGGAATCGCCGATCGTGGTCCGCGTACGTCTGCTCGAACAGCGCGTCGGAATTCAGGATGCCCAGAAGCTGCTCCTGGAGCCGCACGTTGTTGCGGCCCGCCTCGAACTCGTCCTGGGCGGCCCTGGTCCAGCCGTAATCGTTGTCCTGCAGGGCGTCCACCACGTTTTTGCCGAATTCGTCCAGCCCGATCTCGCCCTGGACGAAGGCGGTCAGGCCGCCGTCGTAGACCTGCCGGCTCCGCCCGCCCCAGAACCAGTACAGCGTGCCCGTGTAGCCTTCCGGGTTCGGCATGAAAACTTCAAGTTCTTTCGTCGGCCGCGCCCCGATCACCGCGGGAATCCAGTTGATGTCCCGGTTGAACTGCTGGTTCATGGCCTTGGACGTCAGAAACTGGAGAAAATCGATCGCCACGTCCTTGTTGCGGCTGTAGCGGTGAATGCCGTAGGCGTTGCCGGTCCCGGTCGAGGCCTCGCTGGTTCGGCCGCGAACCTGGTCGGCGTAGGGTTCGTCGCCCGCGGGCATCGGAAAATCGAAAATCCCCACCTCGAAGTCCGCCTGGCGGAACAGGCTCTCAGCGTCCCACGAACCGGAGGTGATCATCGCCGCGTTTTCCTGAACGAACAGGAACGCCGCCTGCTCGCGACCGACCGCCATGAACCCCTTCTGGAAGTGGTTCGACAGGTCGCGGATCAGGCCGAACGCCGCCTGGTTCGGCGGGGAGTCCCAGCCGAACACCCCGCTCTCGAGCCCGGCGTACATCTCCATGCCGCCGATCCCGCCGTCGAGGTTCGTATCGAGCTCCGACAGATAGCCGGCCAGGAACGCCGCCTGGTACCGCTCGAAGAAAATCGGACTGTTGTACTTGCTGCCCGCGATCGGCACCAGCAGTACGCCGGTCTGCTCCGCGTGCTGCCGGATCGTCCGGCAGACCTCGAGCAGTTGCCCGAACGTCTGCGGCGGTTCATCCGTGCCCAGAACCTTGCGGAACAGGTCGCGGTTGTAGAAGATCCGCTGCGTGAACGTCGAACTCGGAACCCCGAAGTAGTCCTGCAGACTCGGCCGGTAGGCCGTCCGCATCCCGTCGATGAACGTCTCACGCCACAGCACGCCCTCCAGCTCCGTGCCGGCGTTATACGGATTCGGCTTGGCCACGTGGCCGCTCATCGGCTCGAAGTACCGCTGGAGATACTGGTCCTGTGAGACCATGGTGCTCATGCCCATCTCCATCAGGTCCGGAGCCGTCCCGCCCACCAGGTGCGTATTGACTACCTGGGCGTAGAACTTCTCGGTGATCGGCACCTGGTGGATCGCCACCTCCGGGTGCAGCTTCTCATACTCGCGGATAATGTGATCGAGAGCGTCCCGATAGCCCGACTCGAGCTGCCAGTGCGCAATCCGCAGGTTCTTCTTGCTCTCGTCGAAGTAGACCTCGTGAACGCTGTTGATCTGGATCATCGAGACCACGAACGACACCGCGAGAAACACCGCCGCCATGCCGTTCATGAGGATTTCGCGATTCTGGACCAGGAACTTCTTCATTGCTGGGCGACCTCCTGAGTCGTCGGCGCCTGGCGGACCATCTGCTCCCGTTCCTTGGGCTTGGGAGCCCACTCGAGATTGGGAATCTGCTCCTCCGGCACGCCGAGCCGCTTCAGCGCGAGCTGCGACTGGTACCCCTTGCCCTGCGACGGAACCTCGGTGATCAGCTTGGTGTAGTAAACGATCGCCAGGTCGCGGTTGTTCAGCTTGCTGTCCGCCAGATTGGCGATCCGCCAGTAGAACACCCCTTCCTGCCCCGGCTCCAGCGAATTCCGCCGGTCCGCCTCCACGTACGCCGCCACGCACCGGGCCGAATCGCCCAGCGGATAGAAGTACACGTCCCCCAGATACACCCACATCAACCCCGCCAGCGAGTTCTCCGGGTGCTTGGCCAGCCAGTCCGTCAAAACCTTGACGCCTTGGTTGACCTGGTCGGTCTGGAACGTGTTGATGTGGCTCTGGGCCAGACGAAGCACCGCCTCATCGACGATCGGCCGATCGCCGTAGCTCTCGATCACCTTCCGGTAAATCGCCCGCGCCTTGTCCAGCTCGATCACGTCCTGGAAATAATCGCGCAACTCGTGGATGCGGGCCAGGTTCATCAACGCCCGCGGGGCGAACTTCTCGTTCGGGTCCTTCTCAGCCAGCTCCCGAAACAGTTTGGCCGCCTCCTGGATGGCGCTTGCGGTCGGCGGACGCTTGTGATGCAGCGACACCGCCAGACCGAAGGTCGCCTCCTTCCAGCGGTCGCTGTTCGCCTCGGCCGTCTCCAATACCTCGCGGAAATACGGCTCAGCCCGGTCGAATTCGTAGTACCGGACGTATTGCCAACCTTCCCGAATCGGATCCGGCGCCCCGTCCGCGCCGACGCTCGTTCCGCACAGCACGCTCGCCCACATCGCCAGGGCCGTCAGCCAACAGGTCGATCTCATTCAGGCAAAGCTCCCATTTATGGCTTATGATTCATTGACCGCCCACCGGGGGGCAGAAAAACCGCATGGTAACGTAGGCGGATTCCTATGTCAAACAATCCCTTGCGTTTGCGGGGATTAACCGGGTCTTCAGGCGGCGCCTTGGCGCCCTTACATACGTTCATACCGCCCCGACCGTTCATGGTTGAGATTTCGATGTAAATCCATCGTTCTGGAGGGGATAAATCGCAGCGATGGCCGCCAATGGGTCGATCAGATACCCCGCAACGCCTCTTCCTCAAGCGGAATCAGCACCGTGTCCGTCTCGATGTGTGCGGGATTGATATCCTTGGACCCAGGCTGAAGATGCGGCGAGAGCGACAATCCGCCCAGGTCACGGTAGGCCGAATAGACGTTGTCGCCGTGCATGCCGGCGTGCGGGTTGGTGTGAAATGCGACGCTGGCGTCCGCGAACAGCAGATTCTGACCCTTCGACTTATGATTCAGGCTATTGGCCTTGGTCGTGTCAAGCCGGTAGTTCTCCGGATCGCCCTTAAACACGTGGGCCGTCGGGTCCAAGCCGTTGTTCTCGTCGCCCCCCAGCACGAAACCGGGATTCGGACCCATCACCGACCACTGCGGCGACCACGGGTTGTGGAACGAGTAGCTCACCAGCGGACCGGCCGAATGGTCCACGTAGAAATCGGAGAAATA
>ENA-UOUL01003160-UOUL01003160.1-bioreactor-metagenome-genome-assembly--contig:-NODE-3160-length-17478-cov-2.786219_pt1 | contig 17478 bp, 11 predicted proteins | sample MGYA00249838_ERZ747220 | MGnify/ENA primary metagenome ERZ747220 (study PRJEB28778, sample SAMN05720191) | bioreactor metagenome | isolation source: Anaerobic biogas reactor | place: USA:Washington...
TCGGGCATTCCGGTGCGGCGCAACAAGCTGGTGATTTACACGTTTTCCGGGTTCATGGCAGGCCTGGCGGGCTATATTCTGGTATCTCGCGTGAGCACGACGCGCTCGGATATGGGCTCGGGCTGGGAGCTGGACGCCATCGCGGCCGTCGTCCTGGGCGGCACCAGTATCTTTGGCGGCTCGGGCAGCATCGTGGGCACTGCCATTGGCATGGTGCTGATCCAGCTTCTCAAGAACGGGTTGGCGCTGTCCGGCGTGACCGGGGATGCCACTATTGTGGTAATCGGTACGGTGCTGATCCTCTCGACATTAATCAACAAAGTGCTCCAGAGCCGTGTTCGTGGGCTGTAGCCTGTGCCGCGCAGGTGTGCAAGAAAGGGGGCGCAACCACCAGAGATGTGACAAGCCATCAACGAGAGCAAGACCCGATGCAGGCCGTTAGTAACGTTTTTCATCAGAGATAGAGGAGAACAGACATGCGTAAGTTCCTTGTGTTGGTTATCGTGCTCAGCTTTGTTTTGGCCCCGTTCGCCGTACTCCCCGCCGCAGCCCAGGATGACGAAAAGCGCTGGGATGGCGCCGACGACCTGCCGGTGAACCCACTCCCCTGTGGTGACGAAGAAGCGCCCGCGCCCGAACCCAAAGATTATGACGGCGGGCAGCCTGTCGATCCGCCGGATCTGGCGGGCCAGGACATCGTGCTGGTGGACGTGCCCAAGCTGATCGGCATCGGCTACTTCGCGGCCACCACCCTGGGCCAGCAGCAAGCAGCTGAAGAACTCGGCAATGTCGAGGTGACGACCGACGCCCCCACCGAGGGCAACATCGATGAGCAGATCACCTTCATCGACAACTACATCACGCAAGGTGTCGATGGCATCCTGTTCGCCGCCAACGACCCCGTAGCGATCGGCCCTGTGCTGACCAAGGCGCTGGAAGCTGGTATCCACGTGGTGGGTTACGACGCGAACTCCGTGCCGGAGGCGCGCGAATGGTTCGTGAACCAGGCCGAGTTCAACGGCATCGCCAAGGCCCTGCTCGACAGCCTGGCCGCTGAAAAGGGCGAGGACGCCAAATTCGGCATCGTGACCAGCACCTTCACCACCCCGAACCAGGCGCGCTGGATCTCCGAGATGTGGGCGTATACCAACCAATGCTTCCCCGAGATGACTTGGCTGGAGACGCTCGAAGCTCAGGAAGACAACAACCTGTCGTTCGAGGCCACGAAGACGCTGATCGCGAAGTACGGCGATGAGCTGGACGGTGTGTTTGGTATGACCAGCGTGGCGACGCCCGCCGGTGCTGATGCCGTGACACAGGAAGGCGTGTGCGACCAGGTATCTGTGATCGGCTTGGCTCTGCCCAGCGCCATGAAGCCGTTTGTCGAATCCGGTTGTGTGCAGCACGTCGTGCTATGGAACGCGGTGGATCTCGGCTACGCGGCAGTTTACGCTATGCGCGCTGTTGTGGACGGCACGCTCAAGCCGGGTGACACCGAACTGGAAGCTGGACGGCTGGGCACGCTGCAGATCATCAACGGTAGCGAAATCCTGCTTGGCCCGCCCACCATCTTCACGCCAGAGAACATCAACGACTTCGACTTCTAGTGTTCTGTTCGTCCGAACTGTCGCGGCCCCTTGTCTCCCTGAAGGGGCCGCGCACCATCACCAACTAGTGTTATTTGAGATCAATAGAGTGTTAGGTCGAACTGGTTCTGTGACACACTGAGAGTGAGGTTATGTCTGACTACACGCAAGCCTACAGCGTCCTGGCGGACCAACTGGCCGCCCGTGGCATCGACGTGGGGAGCGTCGAGCGCAAGCTGGCCGCGCAGGCCATCGAAACCCCCTCGTGGGGCTATGCTGACAGCGGCACCCGCTTCAAAGTCTTTCCGTGGACCGGCGCGGCGCGCAGCGTTCACGAGAAGCTGGCCGATGCCGCCTACGTCCACCGGCTGACCGGCGTGGCGCCCTCGGTCGCGCTCCACATCCCGTGGGACAAAACGGACGACTGGGTCGCCCTCAAGCAGGAAGCGGGCGAGCTGGGCATCCGGCTGGGCGCGATCAACCCCAACCTGTTCCAGGACGAGCAGTACAAGCTGGGCTCGCTGTGCAGCCCGGACTCCGGGGCGCGTGAGAGCGCCGTGGCCCACATGGTCGAGTGCTGCGCGATCATGGAGCAGACGGGCAGCGACATCCTCAGCGTGTGGCTGGCCGACGGCACGAACTACGCCGGGCAGGACAGCATCGTGGCCCGCAAGCACCGCCTGGAGGAAGGGCTGCGCCTGGTGTACCAGCACCTGCCCCCCGGCAGCCGCATGCTGGTCGAGTATAAGTTTTTCGAGCCGGCCTTCTACTCGACCGACCTGCCCGATTGGGGTACGGCCTACGCCATGTGCCTCAAGCTGGGGCCGCAGGCCGAGGTGCTGGTCGATACCGGCCACCATGCCCAGGGCACGAACATCGCGCAGATCGTCGCCTTCCTGCTGGACGAGGGGCGGCTGGGCGGGTTCCACCTGAACGCGCGCAAGTACGCCGACGACGACCTGATCGTGGGCACCGAGAACCCGTTCGAGCTGTTCACCATCTACGCCGAGCTGGTGAGCGCGGGCGCTAAAGCCGATCGCGTGGCGTACATGATCGACCAGAGCCACAACATCGAGCCCAAGCTGGAAGCGATGCTCCAGAGCGTGATCAACTGCCAGGTGGCCTATGCCAAAGCCCTGATCGTGAACTACGCGCAACTGGCCGAAGCGCAGGCGGCCGGGGACGTGCTCGGCGCGCACCGCCTGCTGGTGGAAGCCTACGAGACCGACGTGCGCCCGCTGCTGGCGAAAGTGCGCCAGGACAAGGGCTTGCATCCCGATCCGATCGCCGCCCACCGCGCGGGCGATTACGCGCGGCAGGTGGCCGAGCAGCGCGGCAAGGCCGCCCAGGGCGGCGCCGGGTATCCGACTGTGTAGCGACATCCGCCATGCGACTGACAACCCAAACTCAAAGAGGTGACAACTGATGAAAGGCTGGATGGGACGAGTTCTTAATGTAGACCTGGGATCGGGCGCGATCACGACCACGCCGCTCGACATGGACATGGCACAGAAATTCATCGGCGGGCGCGGGTTGGGCGCGCGGCTGCTGTGGGATCTCGTGGGGCCGGAGGTCGATCCGTTTTCGCCGGACAATGTGCTGATCTTCGCCGCCGGGCCGCTGACCGCGACCGGCTTCCAGACCAGCAACCGTTTCTCGGTGAGCACCAAATCGCCGCTGACGGGCACCGTGCTCGACGCCAACTCCGGCGGCTGGTGGGGGATGCACTTCAAGCGCGCCGGGTACGACGCCATGATCGTGCGCGGCCGGGCCGAAAAGCCGGTGTATATCGAGATCCTGGAAGACGGCGTGACGATCAAAGACGCGACGCACCTGTGGGGCCGGACAGTCTCCGATACATCCGAGGCGCTGGGCCAGGACAAGAACAAGCGCAGCGTACTGTGCATCGGCCCTGCCGGGGAGAAGCGGGTGCTGTTCGCCGCGATCATGAACGACGCCACCCGCGCGGCAGCGCGCGGCGGTCCCGGCGCGGTGATGGGCAGCAAGAACCTCAAAGCGATCGTGGTCGAGGGCAAGACGCGCGTCGAGATGGAGGACAAAGAGCGCTTCCGCTTCGTGCAGTACGAATCGACCAAGATGCTCAAGGCCAACCCGATCACCTCGCAGGCGTTCCCGGAGTTCGGCACATCGGTGATGATGAACATCATCAACGCCATCGGCGCGCTGCCGACGCGCAACTTCCAGCAGACGTATTTCGAGCACGCCGACGACATCAGCGGCGAGACGATCACCGAGGACATCCTGGTGAAGAACACCTCCTGCTGGGCCTGCCCGATCGCCTGCACGCGCCTCACCAAGACCAGTAAGGGCGAAGGCGAAGGCCCGGAGTACGAGTCGGCCTGGTCGTTCGGCGCGGCCTGCGGGATCCACGATCTCGAAGCGATCACCAACACCAACTACATCTGCAACGACCTGGGCATGGACACCATCTCCGCCGGCTCGACCATTGCCTGCGCGATGGAGCTGACCGAGCGCGGCCTGCTGGACAGCGACCTGCGCTTTGGCCGCGCCGACCTGCTCGAGCAGACGGTGGAGGATATCGGCTACCGGCGCGGGCTGGGCGACGAGCTGGCCGAAGGCAGCGCGCGCCTCGCGGCGAAATACGGCGCGCCAGAGCTGTCAATGAGCGTCAAGAAGCTGGAGATGCCCGCCTACGATCCGCGCGGGATGCAGGGCCAGGGTCTGCTGTTCGCCACCAGCAACCGCGGCGGCTGCCACATGCGCGGGAATATGCTCGGCTCGGAAGTGCTGGGCCTGCCCAAGTTGATCGACCGCCTGCAGGTGCAGGGCAAGGCGGGCTACGTGATTCTGCACCAGCACAGCGCGGCGGTGCTCGACTCGATCGTGGCGTGCAAGTTCGCCAACATCGCCGTGGCCGAAGAATACTTCGCCCGCGCGCTGACCGCCCTCACCGGCGTGAGCTATCCCACCGGCGACCTGATCAAGGCCGGGGAGCGCATCTGGAACCTGGAACGGCTGTATAACCTGCGCGAAGGCTTCACCCGCGACGACGACACGCTGCCCCCGCGCCTGCTGACCGAGCCGGCCATGGCCGGCAGCGAAGGTCAGGTCAGCCACCTGGAGCCCATGTTGGAGGAGTACTATCGCGCGCGCGGCTGGGATGCCAACGGCGTGCCTAAGCGGGCCAAGCTCGAGGACCTGGGGCTGGCCGATCTGGCACTGGAGGTAGTGTGATGGTTGACGAACGTGTCTATGAGATGTTCCGCGAGATTGGGCGCGACATGTACGTGCACAACCTCGTGTCGTCCCACGGCGGCAATATCAGCGTGCGCTTTGGCGACCGGATCATCATCAAGCGGCGCGGCGCGATGTTGGGCCGCCTGAAGCCGCACGACCTGATCGAAACCGGCCTGGAGAAGAACGACAGCGGCGTGGCGCTGGCCTCGACCGAGCTGATCGTGCACCGCGCCATCTACAAAGCGACTCCGGCGCTGGCCGTGGTGCACGCCCACCCGCGCCGGGCGATATCGTTCTCCCTATCGCGCGATGAGATCATCCCGATCGACAACGAGGGATCGTACCTGCTCAAGAAAATCCCCGTGGTCGAAGTGGAGTTCGCGTCCGGCACGCCGCAGATGGCGAACACCATCGCCGATGCGCTGCGCACCTACAAGATCGTGATGATGCGCGGGCATGGCAGCTTCGCCACCGGCCAGACACTCGACGAGGCGTTCCAGTGGACCGACGCGCTGGAAGAAGTCTGCGAGATCATCATGTATGCGCACACGATGAACGAGCAGATGATCGAATATCGCAAGCACAGCGATTCGTATAAGAACTGGTAGCCATGCCCGCCGCCGAAGACGTGAGAACCGTGCGCCTGCTGGCGAGCCTGCGCAGCTTCGCCGGTACCAGGGCGATCACCGTAACCACCGGGCCGGACCCGACCGTGCGCGAGCTGTTAGCCGCGCTCCAGCGCGAGCATCCGGCGCTGGCGGAGCGCGTCCTGAGCGAAGCGGGGCAACTCAACCCCGGCATGCAACTGGTGGTCAACGGGCGGCACATCGACTTCCTGGATGGCCTCGACACAGCGCTGACCAGCGAGGCCGACCTGGTGCTCATCCCGCCCACCGCGGGCGGGTAGCGCCGCCGCGCTCGTCTCGACCTGGCAACGCTCCGGCTCCGCGCCGGGGCGTTTTTTGTCCCTCGCGCCAAGCGACCGGGTCGCGGGCGGCAGTTATGAACAGCCTGTTGATAACCCTGTTCACATTTTGGGATAATTTTGGATAATGTGGGATATACCTGGCGCGGAACCGAGTCGGGCGGATCGGCAAGACGTGGTACACTTGGGGAGCCGGGCGGCGGTTTGCGCCCGGCGATCCGTCCAGACAAGCCGATAACGCGATGACGAGCCCGACCGAACTCACCCAACTACGCCGCATCCAGGCGGGCGACGAACAGGCCCTGATCGACCTGCACGCGCAGTACGCGCGGCTGGTGTACTCAGTGGCCTATCGCGTGCTGGGCGACTCGATGGCCGCCGAAGAGGTGACGCAGGATACCTTCATGCGCGTGTGGCGCAGCGCCGGCACGTTCGACGCGCGCAAAGGCTCATTCGTCACCTGGCTGCTGACCATCGCCCGCCGGCTGGCGATCGATACCTTTCGCAAGCAGCAGCGCGCGCCCGTGCTGGTCGAAACCGATCCCGAAGGGTGGGATGCCCTGATGGGCGCGGACGAGGGCCAGGACCTGCAGCGGACGCTGGCCTCCGCGGTGCGCGATCTGCCCGACGAGCAGCGCCAGGCGATCGAGCTGGCCTATTTCTACGGCCTGACGCACAGCCAGATCGCGGACTTTCTGGGCGAGCCGCTGGGCACCATCAAGACGCGCATCCGGCTCGGCATGCAGAAACTGCGCGAAGCCTGGCTGGCCGAGCCGGCGATGCATCCAAACAGCGATGATTCAACGTAATCATGAGTAGAAGTCACGTGAAATCTATCACAGGCTGATCGAACGACGAAACGCATGGACCGAGACACCCTGATCGACCTCATCCCCGCCTACGCGCTGGGGGCCCTGGACGCCGACGAATGCGACGCCGTCGAGGCGCTGCTGCGCGCCGACGCCGAGGCCCAGGCGCTGCTGGCCGAATATGAGGCAGTGGCCGCGCACGTGGCGCTGCTGGCTCCGCCGCAGGCTGCGCCCGCCCATCTGGCGGCGGATCTGCGCGCGCGGCTGGCGGCCGACCGGGCGGCGCGCCCGGCGGGCCCGCGCGGTACCAGGGGATCGGCCCGGCGCCGGGGATGGTCGATGGGGATGCTGGCGGCGGCAGCGGCCATCCTCGTGCTGGTGATTGCCGGGGTGCTGCTGCTCAATCGGGACGAGGCGCCCGAGGCGACCCTCATGCCACCCGCAACCCTGTACAGGCAGATCTTGGGGCAGGAAGGCGCCAGCCGCTTCGCGGTTGTCCCTGATGAGGGCAATGAAACGCTCATTGGCGAGCTGGTGGTCGCGCCGCGCGGCAATCCCGCCGTGCTGTGCATGACGCACCTGCCGGCCCTGAGCACGGATCAGGTCTTCCAGTTGTGGATGATCGACCAGGAGGGCGCGCGGACCAGCGGCGGCGTCTTCACCGCGGACCCAGCCGGCGAGTCGGTCTTTCTGCACGTACCTTTCAGCGCCCCGGTGTCCGCCTACCAGGGCCTGGGCGTCTCGATCGAGCCGCCGGGCGGCAGCCCCTACCCCGACCGGCCCACCGGTCCGCGCGTGTTCAGCGTGCCGCTCGGCTCCTAGAGCGCGCTGGCTGGCAGCGGGGATGGCGCGCACAAAAAAACAACAGGGCCGCACGTCACATGTGCGGCCCTGCCGTTGCGAGCGCCTAGCCCGGACTATTGGCTGCTCAGATACGCGATCACAGCCGCGCGCTCGTCCGCGTTGAGCTGGGCGCCGTGGCCGATCATGCGGTCCACAGTGGCCTCCCAACCGGCCTGATCCTTGCTGGCCGCGTCGATCCGGTCCCGCGTGTGGCAGACGGTGCAGCGCTCGGCCACCAGGGCGTTACCGTCCAACATGGCGCCCATGCTCTCCTCGCCCATATCCCCGGACGTCTCGCCTTCCATCATGGTGCCCTCCGGGCTGACCACGAACCACACCTCGCCGACGTTCTGGCCGGTCGCGTCACCCGGCACCACGTCCCGGATCCAGTAGTACAGCGGCATGTCGTTGTAGGTCACCTGGGAGGTGCCATCGGTGCGCTCGGTCACGCCCAGCGCCCCGGTGACGCCCTCACCCGCAGTCGGCTGCTGGCCTGCCGGCACCAGCAGCGGCGGCCACCGCACCGCGCAGTCGTCGTAGCAGGCGCTCACGCCCGCCGTGTCGTTTGTGAAGAGGTACAGCGTCATGCCATCCGGCCCCACCAGGAACGGCCCCAGCTCGTCGTTGCCGCCCACGGCCACGGTCGGCGGTTGGACGACGAACCACACCTCGTTCACGTTCTGGCCCGTGGCGTCGCCGGGACCCATGTCGTTGATCCAGTAGTACAGCGGCATGTCGTTGAACGTCACCTGGACGGCGCCATCATCCCGCGTGATCGTGCCCAGCGTGCCCGCCAGCCCCGGCTGAAGCGTCGGCTCGCTGCCCGCTTCAACCGTCAGCGCCGGCCAGTTCGCCAGGCAGTCGCCGGAGCAGTTGCTCACGCCCGGCGTGTCGTTGGCGAAGACGTAAAGCGTCATCCCCGCGCCATCGACTAGGAAGGCGCCTAGTTCTTCATTCCCACCCCACTGGACGGTCGGGCCCATATCCTGTGCCCTGGCGCTGGGCAGGCCGATCGCAATGGCCGCTAGCGCGATGGCCGCCACAAAAAAAAGTGCCACAAACGCCGTTCTTCGAGACATAGAGTTTTCCTCCTATACCTGAATCGTCGCGGCGTTGCGAGCCGCTATACTCATTGCTACGCTCGCCAGAGCCTATTTGGATCTAGGTAAAAAATATTAATCTAATACTAATCTTGTTAAGGACTTGGGTACCGGGCGGCTCGCAGGCGGGAATCAAAAAAACCGGGGCCGCGCGGCCCCGGTCGATTCCCCGGTCAGGGAGATCATTCGTAGCGCAGAATGTTGAGCGGCTTCTCGCCGGACGCGCCCCACACGCTCAGTAGCGCGGCCACGAGCGCGATGCCGATGCACAGCGCCATCAGCGTGAAGGCCGTCGAGTAGGGGATCGCGTTGCCCAGCTCGCCCCCGAACATCTGCGTGAGCATGAGCACCAGCGCGATGAAGCTGATCCCCACGCCGATCAGGCCGCCGACGAGGCCCATCAGCCCGTTTTCGAGCAGCAGCATCCCCAACACGCGCTCGCGCTGCAAGCCGATGGCCTTCATCACGCCGATCTCGCGCCGCCGCTCCAGCGTGGAGAGCGCCACCGCATTCGCGATGACCACGCCGCCGGTCAGCAGCGCCAGCCCGGCCACCAGGATCGGGAACGAGGTGAACTGCCTGACGACGCGGTTGATCAGGTCGTTGAGGAAGCGCGTCTCCAGCACGAACGCGCCGGGAATCTGCGCCAGGCTGCGGCGCAGATCGCGGATCCGGTCTTCCTCGACATCGGCGATGGCATACACCCCCTGAGCATCGTACTCCTCGAAGGCATTCAGCGGTGCGAAGAGCCTGGAATCGCTCATCTGGACGGTGACGCCGGATTCCTCGGCTACCCCGACGATCGTGAAGGTGAGCGTGTCGTCCGGGCTGCCAGCCATCGCGAACGTTAGCTTGTCGCCCACGGCGAACTTGTGGTCGAAAAGATGCTCGCCCGCAGTGACAACCATTGGCCAGCTCCCGTCTTCAGCAGGCTGGGAGTCGAGCGCCGGGTCCAGGTTTCGCCCAGCGGAGAAGACCAGTTCCGGCAGGTTGGACGTCAGCTCGCGCCCATCGATGGTGTCGAACCACTGGCCCAACGCGCGCCTCTGCCCATCGGTAAGGCTGCGGCCCGCGCTCGCGTCCCAGTAATCGACCAGGCGGATCGGATACGACCCGATCATGGCGAAGCTCTTCACGCCCGCGTCCTCGGTTTGAAGCTGGTCGCGGATATCGTCCAGCGCTTCGCGCCCGCCGACAGACATGATCATGATGTTGCCGCCGGTCACGTCTTCCAACAGGTTTTCGAACGCGGTCGTGATCGATGCCACGAGCATCGTGATCACGCTCAGCGTGAACACGCCGACCACCAGCGCCAGCAGCGTCGAGGCGCCGCGCCCCTTGGTCGCCAGCATCGAGCGCATGGCGATCTTGAAGTCGATGAAGGTGTAACGCTGGATCAGCCAGCCGACGATCCATGTCGGGATCAGCAGGACGATCAACACGGGGATCAGCGGCCAGAATAGCGGGAACAACAAGATCAGGATGCCCGGCCAGATCTCGGAAATCCGGCCCCCGCCCACAGCCCAGATCACCAGCCACAGCGCAATATACGTGTAACCGACGAGGAGCATGATGATGGTCAGTACGATGATCGCGGGCACCGCCGCGCCGAACGCCGCCCCAGCCACCGGCAGGCCGATCAGCAGGGCCAGCCACAGCAGGGCGTGCAGCGGCCAGCTTCGCCCGCGCCGCCGGCGACGCATCGATTGGATGTCGCCCAGCACCAACGGCACCGCGATCAGCACCCCATAGACCGCGCCCAGCGCCGTGGTGAGCGTGGTCACTCTGACGCCGCTGATTTCCGCGTCGCCCAGCAGACCGGCCAGCAGACCCTGGGCGACCAGGCTCAGCGCCATGATCAGCACGACGGTCGTCGCGAAGGCGCTCGAACGGCCCGCCTGGGGGATCACCGTGTCGCTGGGGCGCAGCACGTTGGCCGGGCGGATCTGACCCGCCGCCAGGGTGGGCAGAAACCCGAAGATGGCGGTGATCACGATGCCGACGACGATGCCGTTGAGGGCCGGGCGCAGCGCGGGCGTGAACACCAGCGTCTGGCTCAGGAAGCCCTCGGCCACGCCCTTGGTCAGATAGGCCAGGCCCCAACCGCCCAGGACGCCCAGCAGGCTGCCAGCGATGCCCATCAGGATCGCCTCGACCAGAAACAGGATGATGACCTCGTGCGGTTCCAGGCCCAGTGTCTTGAGCACGGCCACCTCGGTCGTCCGGCGGCTGACGATGACCAGCATGGTGTTCACAATGCCGATCCCGCCGATCAGCAGCGACACCAGGCCCATGACCACCACCAGATCGCCAATCGCGCTGGACACCTGTTCGTTCATATCCTTCAGTTCGGTGGTGGTCGTGATGTCCGTGCTGTAGCTCGACATCGCGTTGAGCCGGCGCGCAGCTTCATCCACCTGGGACGGGTCGCCCAGGCGGATGTAGAGACTGGCCGCCTGGCCGGGCGTCAGATCCTTGAACAGCGCGGTGGCGCTGTGATCCAGGTAGAAATAGCCGAACAGCGTGGCCACGAAGTTCATGAAGCCCGCCTCGGAGTTGGTCGGCACGATGCCGGTGATGGTAAAGTCTTCGCTGGCGCCGGAGAGCCGCAGCGTATCGCCGACCTCGGCTCCCAGATCGTCGGCCAGGTTCTGGCTGATCACGATGTCGGTCGGCGCCCCGAGCAGCTCGGCCAGCGGCGTGCCGCCCTCCGTCTCGACCTTACCATAGAGCGGGTATTCGTCCGCGTCGATGATCAGGTTGTAGACGAAAGGCTTGTAGCTGCCGCGTTCCGGAATGCTGGCGCTCATCGCCACGCCGAACCCGGCCACTGCCTGGCGATAGGTCACCGTGCTGCCGGGGTAGTTGCTATCCAGCCAGGATTGCACCTCAGCGATCCCTTCCGGCGTGAAGACGTGATTCCCCCCCATCGTGATTTCGTCTTCATCCAGCTCGATGATGTACTGGCCCCAGCGATTGTTCGGAATGACGCTCAGGTCGCCACGGTTGGTCTCTTGCAGGCTGCCGGTGAGCGTCTTGTCCATCATCACGGCCAGGGTTTGCAGGCTGACAATCGCCGCCACGCCCGCCGCAATGCACAACAAGGCGAACAGCGTGCGCTGCTTGTTCACCTTCAGGTCGTTCAGCGAATGCCGGAGGAAGAACCAGAGCCGGTCGATCATGCGGGTGTCTCCATCTTCGGCTGGCGTGTAGCGTCCTCGCCGCGGCCCTCGCGCAGCATCTTCATGGCCGCCAGTTGTGCCGTCGAACGCGGATCGATGTCGTCGGCGATGCGGCCATCCACCAGCGACACGACGCGATCCGCCTGGGACGCCACGTCCATGTCGTGCGTCACCATGACGACCGTCGTGCCCATCTCGCTCTGCACGTCGCGCAGCGCCTGCATCACCAGCGCGCCGGAGACCGTGTCCAGGTTGCCGGTCGGCTCGTCGCACAGCAGCAGGGGCGGGTTGTTCGCCAGCGCCCGCGCGATCGCGACGCGCTGCTGCTGGCCGCCCGAAAGCTGGCTGGGCCGGTGGTGCATGCGATCGTCCACTTCCAGCAGCGTGAGCAATTCTTTGGCGCGGTTCGTCGGGTTGAAGGCCCGGCGGCGTGCGAACTGGATCGGCAGCGCCACGTTTTCCAGCGCGGTCAGGGTGGGAACCAGGTTGAAGAACTGGAACACGAACCCGATCTTCTCGTTGCGAATGCGGGTCAGCTCGCGCTCGCTGAGATCGGTGATGTCGGTGCCGTCGATGTAGACCTTGCCGGCAGTGGGGGTGTCCAGCCCGCCGATCAGGCCCAGCAGCGTCGACTTACCGCTGCCGGACGGCCCGATGATGCTCAGGAACTCGCCCGGCTCGACGGTGAGCGTCACGCCGCGCAGCGCGTGCACAGTCACCTGGCCCATCTTCAGCTCTTTGGTCGCGTTCTGGACGTGGACAACGTAGTGGTTCATTTCGCTCATGGGGGATCTCTTTCATAGAGTGCTTCATTCCGTGCGATCATACCCACCATTCCATAATACGGCAGATCGCCACTCAAAGTCTCAAAAAAACCTAAACACGGCAAACTGCGACCATCCGAAACCACGGGCGACGCCGGGAAACAACAGCGGCGCCCGCAAGCGCCGCACAATAGTCAACCTGGACCACGGCCCCACTCACGACCGGACGGGCACCACTTTCACGAACCGCTCACGGATGACGCCCGGACGGCTCAGCGCGTGCATCCGGTCCGCCACGTCTGCCTGATCGGTACGCTCGAGCGCCTGGGTGTAGTAGCCCAGCAGTTCCTGTACGTCGGGCACGTCATCGGCCTCGACCGGTTCGATCGCCACCTTCGCGCCCTTACCCAGGCGGCGGCGCAGCGCCTCGACGTCGAAGCCCATCTCCGGGCTGAGCTGCTGGTAGACTACCCCGCCCGTCATGCCGGAAAAGGCATACGGCCCCGGGTCGCCCAGGATCAGCACGCGGCCCGACGTCATGTACTCGCAGGCGTAGCCCTTCAGGTTGGCGTGTGTGCCCAGGATGCCCGACGAATCGTCGACCGGCTGGCGGATCTCACCGCCGAAGATCACGTCCGCGCCGGAGAGCCGCACGCAGGCTCGCGAGTCGGCGTCGCCCTGCACGATCAGCACGCCGCGCTGCGCGCCATAGGCGAAACTCTTGCCCACGCTGCCATCCAACCGCAGACCGTTGTGATTCAGCCCCTTCATGATGGCCACCTGGCCGCCGTTGGCGCCTTTGGCCGCGCCGTCCTGCGCGCCGCCCTCGATCAGAATGTCGAGCTTGTGGGTGGTCCACGCCGCGAAGCCGTTCCCGGCCAGCGACGACGGCCCGAAGTTCAGATGCAGCATGTCCAGTTGCGCATCCAGCGCCGGATCGCGCACCAGCTCGCCCGCCAGGTGCGAGCCGAGCGCCCGATCGTAGGCCATGACCTCGTCTTGGTAGGTCGCCTCGCGCTCGTCGTCTCCCGCGATGGACACCACCAGATCGGTGATCATCTTGGTGAGCGTGTTGCGCGGGCGGGTCAGGCGGCGCCCGACGCCCGCTTCGGCCACGGGCCGCGACTTCATCGGCACGTATTCCAGCATGGTCGACAGGTCCACCTGCGACTGGCAGCGCACCTGTTCGAGCAGGTCGGCCCGGCCCACCAGGTCCTGCAGGCGGGTCGCGCCCAGTTGGGCGGTCAGGCGGCGCATCTCCTCGCCGATCGCGCTCAGCACATTCACGATGCCCTGCACGGCCAGGTCCGACTGGCGCGGCACGAAACTCTTGAGGCCCAGTTTCTCGGCCTCTTCGATGGTCTTGATGTGGGTCGTGATGCCGACGTGACAGGTGCCCTCGTTGCACTTGCGGCAGATCGTACAGCCCATGGCGACCATGGCCATCGTCGCGAAGCCGACGCGGTTGGCGCCCAGCAGGATCATCTTGACGGCGTCCGAGCCGGCCTTCATGCCGCCATCACACCACAGCTCGACCCGGTGGCGGAGGCCCGCGTCGATCAGCGCGCGGTGCGCCTGGATGACGCCGATCTCGGTCGGCAGGCCGACGTACTGCAGGGCGTGCTTGCGGGCGGCGCCGGTCGCGCCGTCGTAGCCGGTCAGGTTGATGATGTCCGCGCCCGCCTTCGCTACGCCGACCGCGATGATGCCCACGCCGGGCACGACCGGGATCTTGACCGAGACGCGCGCCTCGGGGTTGATGGTCTTCAGCTCCTCGACCAGTTGGGCCAGGTCTTCGATCGAGTAGATATCGTGGTTGTTGGACGGCGAGATCAGCGGCACGTAGGGGTTCGTGCGGCGGGCTTCGGCCACCTGGGGCGTCACCTTCGAGGCGGGCAGCATGCCGCCCTCGCCGGGCTTGGCGCCCTGCCCGATCTTGATTTCCAGCACGCACGCCGAGTTGAGGAACTGGGCGTTCACGCCGAACCGCCCGGACGCCACCTGCTGGCCGCGGTTGGCCTTGTAGCGCCCGTCCATCATGTCGGGCAGTTCGCCGCCCTCGCCATTAACGCACAGGATGTTCAGGCGACGCGCGGCTTCCGCATACGATCGGTAGGCCAGCTCGCCCTGCGAGCCGAACGACATCGCGCTGATCAGCACGGGCAGGTCGTGATCCCCGATCGTCAGATCGACGTCCGCCGGATCGACCGCGCCCGAGACGGACCGGATGCCCAGCGTGTGGCGCAGCGCCACCGGCAGGTTCTCGGTCAGCTCGTCGTAGACCGCCACGAACTCGTCCAGCGTGCTCTCGCCCAGCGCCAGCGCTTCGGCCTTCTTCCAGAACTTAGGGTAGAAGCGGTCGACGCGCGCCAGTTGCGCCTTGACTTCGCCCGCCAGCTCGGCGCGGCGGTCGGCGGCTTCGCGATCGAGCCGCTCCCAGGTCATGCCGACGTTCTCGCTGCCGAAATAGTTGGGCGTGCGCAGGGCCTCGGCCACGCTCGGCGCCAGCCCGATCGAGCTGGCCACCCGGCCATAGCCGCGCAGCTCGTGGCAGCCGATGGTCGAGATCACCTTTTCCAGCCCATGAGTCAGCGTGTCCAGCAGGCGGCGCTGCTGCTCGACGATGGCGTGCTCGTCGTCGCTGGCCGTGGCGGACTTGTGCGCGCCGATGGCGACCGCCAGCATCCCGTATGGGTTGATCGCGTCCGCGCCGAAGCCGCACAGCAGCGCCAGGTCGTGCAGCGTGCGCACGCTGACGCTGCGGACGACGAGGCCCGTCCGGCGCCGCAGGTTGGCGGGCGCGTCGGCCTCGCGCAGCGCGCGGTCGACCACGCCGGTCGCCAGGTGCGGGTCGAGCCAGCCCAGGCTCTCGGCCAGAGTCTCGGAATCGTCCAGGACCAGGCATTGCGCGCCGCCCCGCACGGCCGTGATGGCGTCGTTGGAAAGCCGTTCGAGCGCCTGATTGACGGTCTCTCCGGCGTACACCCCGAGCGTCAGCCGGGCGGCCCGCGCGCCGAAGTGGTCGAGCAGCTCGTCGATCGTCAGCGTGCCGAGCGCGCTGGCGACCTCGTGGGCCAGGTCTTCGCCCCCCAGGTCGGGATGCCCGCCGGGCAGCAGCGGCGTCTCCAGCGAGACGAGCAGATCGTCCGGATCGGGCCGCGCGCTGATGGCCGGGCGCGCCCCGACCAGCATCTGCGTCGAGAACGCTTCGGTTTCGCGCTCGCGGTCGATAGCCGGGTTGGTGACGACCGCCACCGTTTCCTTGAAATAGTCCGCGAGATTCACGCGCTGCTGGCTCAGCACGGCCAGCGGGCCATCGTGCCCCAGCGAGCCGACCAGGTCTTTCCCCTCGCCCGCCAGCGAATCGATTTCCTGCACGTGCTCGCGGTTCCAGCCCGCCGCGGCGAGCACCACCGTATCGACCGCGCGAACCTGGGCGGCGGCCCGCCACGGCATCGTCACAGCCGACGGCTCGGGCATCACGGCGACCAGCGTCTGCTGCTCCACCGCCCGCGCTGTCTGCACGCCCGCCGGGCGACCGCCCTCCGGCACCGCCCGAGGGTGGGACCCATCACCGCCCGGCCCCAGCGCCGCCCAGCCGCCCCAGTAGCGCTCAGCCTGCACCGGCACCTCGCGCATGTAGCGCTGGTTGAGCACGTGCCGCCGCACGTCCGCGTAATCGAGCAGCTCCACGCTCTGGCCGCGGTTGACGATCAGCGCCATCTTCTCGCCGGGGGCCAGCGGGCGCGCGTCGCGGACCATCGTCTCGAGCTGGAACACGCCGCGCTCCGAGCTGAGCACGTATTCCTTCTCCGTCTCGACCAGCCACAGCGGGCGCAGGCCCAGCGCGTCCACGCTGGCCACCGCGATGTCGCCATGCCGCGCGATGACCGCCGCCGGTCCCTGGGCATAGGGGCCGAACGCATGGCGCAGCTCGGTATAGGCCGCGCGCACCGAGGGCGGCATGTGATCCAGATCGTGCGGGACGGGCGGGAAGATCAGCTCCATCGCCTCGATCGGGTCCAGGTTGTACTTCACGCACAGCGCGTGCAGCGCCCGGTCGACGTCCTGCGAGTCCGAGTTGCCGGGATCGAGCGCGACGCCCAGTTGCGCCGTTTCCTGCCGGAAGCGGCTGATGGTGTTGATCTCGCCGTTGTGGCCCAGCAGGGCGAACGGCTGGACGCGCTCGAAGCTGGACACCGTGTTGGTCGAATAGCGCGCGTGGCACAACGCGATCGCCGTGTGGTAGCTGCGATCCTGCAGGTCGGGGTAGTAGCGCAGCAGCATCTCGATCGAGCCGCGCGCCTTGAAGACGACCGTGGACGAGCTGAGCGATGCGAAATGAATCTGGAGCACACGCTCCAACTCGGACTGCACGCGGAACAGCCGCGCCTCGACATCCGGCACGTCGGCGTAGCCGGCGATCTGCCAGAAGCGCGGCACGGTGATCGCCGCCTGGCGGCCCAGCGCCTCGGGGCGGGTGCGGCCCGGCTGGTCGATCAGGATGTTGAGGCCGGCGGCGTTGAACTGCTTGTTGATGATGTCGCGAATCGTCTGCAGGTCCAGCGCGCGCGGGATGAACAGGTGCCCGACCCAGAAATGCGGATCGGTCGCCATCGCCGAGCGCAGCCCGGCCTGGCTCAGCCGCCGCGCCCAAAGCTGGCGCGGGATGTCGGTCTGGACGCCGGCGCCGTCGCCTTCGCCGTCGACAAAGCCGGTGCGGTGCCCCATATGCGACAGCGCGCCCAGCGCGCGCTTGAGGGTGCCGTAGGTGCTGTCTCCTCGCTTGCGGACGCTCATGATCAGGGCGCACGCGTCGTGCTCTGCGCCGTAGGGGGCATCGAAAGAAGTATCGGTCCGAATCTTGGAGGTTGGCATAAGGCCCTTCCCTTGGTGTTTTGGTGTGGTCTGCGGTAACGACGGGCGACTAAACGGGATTAGTTTGGCCTGGCAAAAGGGAAAAGACGTTTAGATGGCGAACGCTGAACAACAGGGTGTGTAGTAATACAGTGTAGGGGGTTTCGGCCCAGTTTTCATCAGCAGATCAATA
>ENA-UOUL01003164-UOUL01003164.1-bioreactor-metagenome-genome-assembly--contig:-NODE-3164-length-17469-cov-6.430715_pt1 | contig 17469 bp, 16 predicted proteins | sample MGYA00249838_ERZ747220 | MGnify/ENA primary metagenome ERZ747220 (study PRJEB28778, sample SAMN05720191) | bioreactor metagenome | isolation source: Anaerobic biogas reactor | place: USA:Washington...
CTTCCGCCGCTCGCCGGCCTCCGCTACGAAGACCAGGTGTTCGTGAGCGAGTTCGTGCGTTGCCACGGCTCCATCAAGTACATGGAGAAGGCTTTCGGCATCAGCTACCCCACGGTAAAAAACCGGCTCAACAAGATCGTCCAGCAGATGCAGCTGGTCGAGGTGGTCCAGGTCACTGCCCACGACGAGGTCTTCGACCTGTTGGAGCGGGGCGAGATCTCGGTCACCGAGGCCGCGGAAAGGTTGGAGAGATGAGAGTGCCGCCCTGGCTGGTGTCTATGCGTCTGGTGGAGGAAGAACGGACCAAGTTCCGCTTCTGGTTCCCGCTGTTCCTCTTATGGCCGCTCTTGCTGGTGTTCGTCATGCTGACGTTCGTCGCGACTCTGCTCGCCGATCTGTTCAGCCTGGTCAGTGGCAACAAGCCCGGTTACACGCGGTTTGTCCTCGGCGTCCTGGGCGTGGTCACTCAGACCCGGGGGACCGAGGTCTTTGTGCAGGACAAGAGCAATCACAATCGGACCGTGGCATTCACGCTCCGCTAGATGAAAAGAAGGAAGGTGACCATCATGGGTGACGATCGCAGTCGAATATTGGAGCTACTGGCGGCGGGCAAGATCACCATTGAGGAGGCGGCGCGCCTGCTCGACGCACTCGATGCACGGAGCGGTGAGGGGACCGGGACGTCCGGCGCTGGTACGAGTGCCGATGCGGACGGGGCTGCTGAAGCCGACGGTGTCGGAGGGGCCGATACCGAGGCCCAGGCGAAATCGGGCTTCCACAAGTTCTTCCCGGGCGCCGGAGTGAAGACATCGCAGAAGACCGGAGGATCGCGTACGCCGAAGTTCATGTACGTGAAGGTCGTGAGCGTCAAGGGCGACAACGTGAACGTGAAGATCCCGGTGGCCGTGATGCGCGCGGGCCTCAAGCTCACGTCTCTCATCCCGGCCCAAGCACAGGACCAGATCAACAAGAGCATGGCTGAGCATGGCATGTCGTTCGACCTCAACAACTTCAAGCCTGACGACTTGGAAGAACTCATCGACGCTTTGCGGGAGATGGAGATCGACGTCGACTCCGCCAACGGCGACAAGGTGCATGTCTACACCGAATGATCAAAGTCGGATGACCAAGTGGCCTTCGGCGCCGGATAGAGGAATGCGGTGTTGCAGGCTGGGGGTGACCGGCGCCGTCTGAACGGCGCCGGCTGAAAAAACCAGTGTGGTTACTGACAAGACTACTATTGGGTCTTGACTAGTGGGAACTTAGTAGTACAATGCAGTGCATAGCAACCATAAGTTACGCACGGTTCTGAGTACTTACCAAGGCGCGAGAAACATGACAGGGGGTTGGACGATGCAGGTCTTACGAAACGTCTTCCGGCGGAGACTAAGGGTGATACTCACCATCTCCGGCATCACCATCGGGGTGCTGGCTCTGGTGGTCATGGGGGGCATGGCCGAGAAGATGGGGCTGCTGGTGGACGGCGGCACCAAGTACTACTCCGACAAGGTCGTCGTGGGCGCGGACGGCACGCTCTATTCGGGCTCCCCGCTCTCGCTCAGCAAGGCCGACGACATCCGCCAGGTGCCCGGCGTGGCCGAGGTCACATCGGGCATCGGCGGCCTGCTCGATCCCGACACCACCATGAGCTTCGGCATGCCTCCCATGTTCGACGGCAGCGACATGCGCGGTGAGGCATTCGAAAGTTTTGAGTTCGAGTACGCGAAGGGCCGGGCTCTCACTACCGATGACCTGGGGTGTGTAGTGCTTGGCTCCGACATGGTCAAGAAGTTCGCTGCCGGGGTCGGCGACACGGTGACCATCCGGGGAGAGCAGTTCACCGTCTTGGGGATACTCGAGCCGACTCTCACGGCGCCGGACACCCAGGTCTATATGACCCTACCCGACGCGCAGAGGCTCTTCGTCCAAGATCTGCCTGAGATGGTGCGCGGCCAAGTGGACCAGAACGACCTGGCGAACTCCATGACCGTCTACCCCACTCCGGGCACCGACCCCGAGGCTCTGGCCGCGCGCATCAACGAGACTGTCGCCGGCGTGGAAGCCATGGGCCCCAGCGCCTTTCAGGACCAGATAGCCGGCTTCATGGGCATCTTCAACGCCATCATCTACGGCATCGCCATCATCGCGCTCTTTGTGGGCGGGCTCTCGGTGATCAACACCATGACCATGTCGGTGAACGAACGGACCCGGGAGATCGGCGTGCGCAAGGCCATCGGCGCGTCCGATAGGCATATCGTAGGCCAGTTCCTTACTGAATCGGGCATCATCGGGCTGATCGGCGGGGTCTCCGGGCTGTTCCTGGGCTGGGTGGCTGCCACCGTGGCCGACAAGCTACTCGAGTCCCGCAACCTCGATCTCTTTCTCATCTCGCCCCGGCTCGCGATCGGCTCAGTGCTCTTCGCCATCTGCCTCGGCTTGGTGAGCGGGCTCTATCCCTCGTTGCACGCGGCCCGGTTGCAGCCGGTGCTCGCCCTTCGGTACGAATAACGGCACCGCGCCGGGAACAAGGAGACAACGATGCAAAACACAGTAGATATCCTGGATACTTCCTCGACCAGTCCTGCCGACATAGAAGCCTCATGGGCCGCCTCTCGTCCGACTGAGCCGATCGTTCGGAGCAGAGGGGTCAGCAAGCGCTACGTCATGACCGCGGACAACTACGTTGACGCCGTCCGCGACGCCTCGGTGGAGATCCACAAGGGGGAGATGGTGGCGGTCATGGGGCCGTCAGGGTCCGGGAAGTCGACATTGGTGCACATCCTGGGGTGCCTCGACTCGGCCGATTCGGGAGAAGTGTGGCTCGATGGGCGCCGCGTAGACAATCTCGGCCGGCGCCAACTGGCCCAGCTTCGCAGAACTGAAGTGGGCTTCATCTTTCAGACCTTCAACCTGGTGCCGAGTCTCACCGCCATGGAGAATGTCATGCTGGCGGCAGAGTACGCCGGGAAGAAGAGGCGCGAGGCCCGCGGCGCGGCCCAGGTGGCACTCGCCCAGGTGGGTCTGGCCGACCGGGCCGGTCACAAGCCTACGGAACTCTCCGGTGGGCAGCAGCAGAGAGTGGCCATTGCTCGGGCACTGGTCAACGGCCCCAAGGTCATCTTCGGTGACGAGCCGACCGGCAACCTGGATTCGGCGAGTTCTACGGAGATCGTGGAGATGATGCACGAGATCAATGAAGCCACCGGCACCACCTTCGTCCTGGTCACTCACGATCCCAAGGTCGCTGCCACCTGCGACCGCGTGTTTCACATGCTGGACGGTCGGGTGACCAACGGCAACGGCGAGCGCGGTGATGCGTACCGCGGCAACGGTCATCACAGCTAGAACACGCTGCCGAGCATGGAGAGTGGGTTCAGATACCACTCTCCATCGCGTAGGTTGACCTCGAACACCACCGGGCTCTCCGCATCGGAGATGTCCCGGGTGTTCTTGGCTCCATCAGCGCTGGTCATGGAGACCGTCCCCGAGACAACGGTGACCGTCGCAGCGGTCTCACCGGTCATCCGGGTGGTCAGCACGACGTCGGAGAACTCGACCGACCCGTAATCGAACATCCTGGCGAAAAAGACTTCTTTCATGTCGTCGGCCGCCTCGCCGGCAAAGATGGTCTCCGCGGCCGCCGGGTCGAGCAAAGCCAACAGGGCGTCCGGGTCCTTGTTCTCCACGCCGCTGAAGAAGGCGCGTACCACCTGCTCGGGGGCGGCGGGGATGGCCCCCGGCGTCGTAGCACCTGGCGTTGCGGTGCTTGCGGGATTGACGCCGCCGGCCCCATCGAAGATGGCGTCGTGAAAGACCACGAACACGAGGACGCAGGCGACGGCGCTCGCCGCCAGAGCGATGGTTGCCGCGATCCAGGTCCTCTTCTTCTTTGGACTCGGTCGTTTGCTGTCGTCATCGGACCCAGACGCGGGTGTTGGGTCATATGACCAGCCTTCCGGCAGTTCGGGCGGTGGATGGTCCGTCATGGTCATCTTTCTCTGTGTGAACGCGCCCTGTGCGACCAGTCTAGTACATCCGTGCGCGGCTGCAGCGGCGAGGTGGGACGGGCACGCGGGGTGGACCTGCCCTGTATCATGTGCGCGTACGAAGACTTACGACCTGAGGAGCGGGTGTTGGCCGTCAGGTTCTCTCATGTTGATGCGTTCACCGAGGGTCCGTTCGCCGGGAACCCGGCGGGCGTGTGTTTGCTGCCGGTCGCGCCGTCACCGTGCTGTCCGGCGATCTGATCGTATAGGCCGGGGGTCCGGAGGAGTTGGGACGCGAAAGGCCGTACATGGGGGGTGATCCGGCGACGAGAACTCGCCGGCGTGCCCGGTTGAGACGTTGGGTGGCGCTGGCGATCGCGGCGCTGGTGGTCGCCTTCGGTCTGGCCGTTGTCATCGACACGGCCCTGTACCACGACAAGATCCATGCCGGGGTGAGAGTCGCGGGAGTGGACCTTGGCGGGCTTACCGAGGACGAAGCGACCCTCGCCCTGACCTCCTACGTCGACCGGGCGCAGTCGTCGTCGGTGGCGCTTGTGGGGGCGGCGGGCCGCTCTTTCGAGTTCATGCTTGGCAGAACGGGGGTGAGGCCCGATGTCGGCAGCGCCGTCCAGGCCGCCATGGCTGTGACCCGCGAGAGCAACTTCGTCACAGATCTGGGCCGGCGGTTCAAGTTGTGGTTCAGGGACGTTGACATCCCTCTCAAAGGGCTTGTGAACGACTACAAGATGGACGCACTGGTGGCCGAGATAGCCAAGACCTTCGACATCCCTGCCGTGCCCGTCGGGCTGGCTGTCGACGACGGTAAGGTGACGGTGGTGGCGGGGCGGAAGGGCAGTGTGGTCGATCGCGATGTCCTGCGTGAGCGGTTGGCTGATTTCCTGCTCTCGCCCAGTACCGTGGATACGGGCATCCCCATGGTCATCGAGGAGCCTCCGGCTCTGGGGTTCGGCAACGAGGAATTGGTGAAGGATGCCGAGACCATGGTCAGCGGTCCCATCAAGCTCACCCTTGGGGAGCGTTCGTGGGTCTTGGAGCCCGACGACATAGCCGCTTATCTTGACGTAGAGTCGAAGCCCGACGGCGGTGTATCAGTGCTGGCGCCGGTGTTCTCGTCGTCGAAGATGGCCCCTCTGTTGGACGATATCGCCCGTGGCGTGTTCAAACAGCCGGTGAACGCAACGTTCAAGAGCAATGGGCAGATCGCCTGGGCCGAGCCCGGGAAGATGGGGCGGGCTCTCGACAGAGAGGCCACCCTTGAAGCTCTGACCGCTGCCGCGATGAAGTCCGGGGAGCGTATAGCCAAGGTGGTGGTGGTCGAGGTCGAGCCCGAGCTCACGGCAAAGAAGGCCGAGGCCATGGGCATCCACACCAAGCTGGCGGGTTACACGACGGTTTACGATTGTCCGCCCGAGCGCCAACAGAACGTGCGGATGACCACCCAGTACGCAGACAAGATCCTTGCGCCGGGGGAGGTCTACAACTTCGACAAACAGATCGGTCCACGCACCGAGGAGCGCGGGTTCGCACTGGCGCCGGGCATCATCGGCAAAGGTAACCTCGAGGACGTCCTGGGGGGTGGGATCTGCCAGGTCTCGACGACCGTGTTCAACGCTGTGTTCGAGGCCGGTTTGGAGATCATTGAGCGTCACAACCACTCGCTCTACATAGATCACTATCCCCCGGGCCGTGATGCCACGGTCACCGATGGCGGCAAGAATCTGAGGTTCAAGAACGACACCGATCATTACATCTGGGTGCACGGCTGGTCGAATGGCATCACCACCGTCTTCAACATCTATGGAACGGATGACGGCAGAGAGGTGGAGTGGTCGTGGAGCGGGTGGACATTTGGTGAGAAGAGCCGCGTGGAAAGATATGCCGTCTCGGCGCTCAAGCCCGGTGTGACCTATATCGAGAGGGCAGGCCAGGATGCAAGGTCGTGCAAGGTCACCCGCAAGGTCACCATGCCTGACGGCACCGTGTTGCACAACGGACCGGAGGTCTTCGTGAGCGATTTCAAGATGATCTCGAGGGTCGTGCAGGTGGGCGCCTCTCCCTCCACCACTACCACCGCTGTACCCGGGGCAACGGACGCCACGACGCCTACCGCTATCGACCCGGCAGGCACCACCGACTGAGTCGCGCTGAGTGGCTCGGCGGGGATCCGCGGCGGGCGAAAGGGATCGTGACGATCCCTTTCGCCCGCGGGGGTTACTTCTTAGGGAGTTCGTCCTGGAAGTTGTCCAGGATGGACATGAAGGCCACCGAGCTGGCTTGGCCCAGGCCACACTTCGCGGTGGCCTGCATGGTGTCGGCGACAGCGTGCAGCTCGTCAAGATACTCCGGGGCGTACCTGCCCTTTCGGAGAACCTCCACGGCCTTGAGGAGCCTGTTGTTGCCCAGGCGGCACGGCGCGCAGTTACCGCACGACTCGTCAACAAAGAAGTCCATGACGTTATGGGCCAAGTCGAGCATGTCGCGGCCGGGGCCGATGACGATGATGGAGCCTCCGGTGGGGATGTCCTCGAAGGCCAGACGGCGTTCGAAATCCTTCTTGGGGACACATCGTCCGGACGCGCCGCCAATCTGCACGGCCTTGGCGTCCTCGCCGCCGACCTCGCGGAGCAACTCGGCGACGGTGATCCCGAAGGGGAACTCGTAGACACCCGGCTTCGTGCAGTCTCCGGACACGCTGAACAGCTTGTGGCCGGCGGAGTTCTCGGTGCCCACGCTTATGAACCAGTCGACGCCCTTGGTGAGTATGCAGGGCACCCAGGCGAGAGTCTCGACGTTGTTGACCACCGAGGGCTTGTTGAGGAACCCCGAGACCACCGGGAAGGGCGGCCGGTTCCTGGGCTCGCCGCGCGAGCCTTCGAGGGACTCGATGAGTGCGGTCTCCTCGCCGCAGACATAAGCGCCGGCGCCCATGACCACCAGGATGTCGAAGTCAAAACCCTCGATGCCACCTATGTTGCGGCCGAGGAGCCCCGCATCGGTACGTCGCCTGATGACGTCTTCGAGGTGGGCCCGCAGGTAAGCATACTCGGCTCGCAGATAGATGAGTCCCACCGGAGAGTTGATAGCGCGGGCGCCGATGGTCATGCCCTCCATCACGAGGTCGGCGAACTGGCTCAAGATGAGGCGGTCTTTGAACGTGCCCGGTTCGCCCTCGTCGGCGTTACAGATGATGTACTTGGGGGTGCGCTGCTCGGCGGCGGCGAAGTTCCACTTCATGCCCGTTGGGAAGCCGGCGCCCCCGCGCCCCTTTAGCCTCGAATCGCGGACCATGTCGATGATCTCGTAACGTCGCATCTTGAGCGCCTTGGCCAGACCCTCGCCGGCCGGGATGGTAGAGAAGGTGAGGTCGTTGGCCGCGTTGGCGAAGTCGGCGTCGACGGCCTCGCCGTTGTGGGGCGCCTTGCCGCCGGCAGTCTCGTCCGCCAACCGCTGCCGGTAGATACTCACGATCTTGCCGATCTTCTCGGGCGTGAGCCTCGTGTGGATCTCCTCGTTCACCAGCATGGCTGGGCCCTGGTCGCACATGCCCATGCAGTTGGCCCACTCCAAAGTGAAGGCGCCGTCGGCCGAAGTCTCTCCGAAGGCGATGCCCAGTTCCTGTTCCAGCTGCCGAGCCACCTCCGCCTTGCCGGCCAGGTCGCACGAGTAGGTCCGGCACAGCCGGAACGAATACCGGCCCTGCTTCTGTGGCCGTATGAAGGCGTAGAACGTGGATACGGCATGGACGCTCGCGGGGGAGAGGCCGAGCACGTCGGCGACGACTTGCACGGCGTCGCTGTCGATGCCCTGATACTTGGCCTTGAGGTCTCTCAGGATGGGAATGAGCGCAGAGCGGCTGAAGCCGTTCTGCTCGGCGATGACTACCACTTCCTCGCGAAGTCTCACCAATTCGGCAGCTACCATAGCGCCTCTCCCCGCTCTTCGAGCAGCCATCTGACCTTCCGGATGAGGCAATCGGGGTCGACGGGTTTCTCGACGAACTCATCCACCGGCACTATTTCCTCATCGGGCCCGATCTGCAGACCAAGAGCTTGGTTGACACTCGTGAGCATCAGGATGGGCAGAGTGTGCCCCTCGATACGAGCCCTGCGGGCGAAGCGCAGGCCGTCATCTGGTTCTTCCATCATCACGTCGAGGATCAACAAGTCGGGTTGACCCTCTTTGAGCCTGACCAGGCCTTCCTCCAGGTTCGGGGCGCTGTCTACAGCATATCCCTCGCCTTCCAGGACGATCCGGGTCACCTCGACCATATCCGGGTCGTCGTCCACTATCAGGATCTTGTACACGAACGCCCTCCCTCACCACTCGCTCGTCATGTCTCCGGTAGCTACACGCGCCGTCTTATTGCGCACGGTCCTGCCGGATAGCGTAGATAGTATCTCGTCTGAGGCTTCGGAGATAGAGTATGGGTCACTCGGCATTCGCGGTGGCCGGCGCTGTAGCCACCGTGAGGGTAGTGGCCGGGACTCCGGAGTCGGCCGGACCATCGGGTGTTGCGTCTTGCAGCGTGACCGTGAAGATGCTGCCGACCCCCTTCTCGCTCTTGACGGTGGCCTCTCCACCATAGAGTTGGGCGAGTTTTTTGACGGTGGATAGGCCGAGTCCGCTCCCCAGGATCTTGTATGTATCCTCGTTCTTTATGCGGACAAACTCGCTGAAGAGCTTGGCGCTTTCCTCGGGTGTCAGACCGATGCCGGTGTCGGAGACCTGGATCTTCACGATGTCGTCTTTGCGTTCCAGAGCGACGGTGACGCTGCCCGCGTCGCGGTTGTATTTGACCGCGTTGGAGACCAGGTTGTTGAGCACTATCTCCAGCTCGCTCGGGTCGGCCAGAATCTCCACCGGTTCGGGTGCCCGCAGGGTGATGCCGATCTTGCGTTCGGCCGCCTCGTTGGCGAACAGGTCGATGGTCCGCTGGGCGACTGCACGCACATCCACGGTAGTGAATTGCCGCGCCTTCTGGCCGGACTCGATGCGGGTGAGGTCGAGTAGGTCGAAGATGAGCTTACGCATGCCATCGAGGCGCAAGAGGCTCCGGTCGATCATCTGCCGGCGCTCGGGAGGCTCGTCATCGTGCAGGATCTTGAGGTACCCCTCGATCGCGTTGAGAGGAGCCTTGAGCTCGTGGGAAAGCACAGAGATGAAGTTGAACCGCACCTGGCGTTGTTCCTCCGCCAGTCTGCGGGCTTCCCTGCTGACGATCAGTTGCTCGGTAGCCTTGGTGATGGCATAGCGGAACTCCTCGGGTGAGAAAGGCTTGGCGATGAAATCGAACGCACCCAGTTTGGTGGCCTGGACCGCCGTATCGAAGGTCGCATAGGCGGTGATCATGATCGTGACGATCGACTGTTCCTGCTTGCCCAGCTCCGCAAGGATGTCCATGCCGCTCATGCCGGGGAGCTTGAGGTCCAAGAGGAGCAGATCATACTCTGCACCCTGCTCCAAGCTCTCCAGGAATGCCTCCCCGTTGGCGAAGTGAGTCGCCACGAAGGTGACGTCTACTCCCACATCGGCCACGTGGACCTGATACTTCATGAGTATGCGGCGTACGGCGAGGCTGAGCGGCACCTCGTCGTCCACCATGACCACTCTCAACACCTGTTTGCGATGCGGCACCTACCGGCTCCCTCTACTCATGACGGGGCAGGGTGACCGTGAACGTGGTCCCCGTGGGACCCTCGTATCTGTCGGTGTTGGATCGGGCGGAGATCTGTCCCTTGTGCATCTTGACGATGCCGTGGCTGACTGCCAACCCAAGTCCCGTGCCCATGCCGACCTGCTTGGTCGTGAAGAACGGATCGAACAGCTTGGGCATGTTCTCCGCGGGGATGCCCACTCCGGTGTCGGTCACCTCGATAAAGATGGTGTCGGGGTCGTCACGCAGAGTGATGGTGAGATCGCCCCCCTCGGGCATGGCCTGTTGGGCGTTGGTGTAGAGGTTGGTGAGGACCTGGATCATCTGGTCGGGGTCGATGTCGGCTATCGGGTCGGAGAGCCGGTTGTCCACCTTCACACAGACGTTCTCGACGACCGGGGCCGTGCGAATGGTCTTTTCCACCAGCTCGGCCACATTGGTGGGCTGGCGGAGCACTCTGCTCTGGCGGGCGAAGTTGAGCAGGCCGGAGATGATGCGCTTGCAGCGGTTCCCCTGGTCGACGATGGTCTCGAGGTCGGCCCGCAACTCCTCCTCCTCGCACTCCTCGAGAAGGAGATCGGCGTGCAGTAGCAGCGTGCCCAAAGGGTTGTTGACCTCATGGGCGATGCCGGCGGCGAGTTGGCCCATGCTGGCCAGCCGGCCGGAGCGCTCCAGGGCCTCTTTCGCGTCTTCGAGCGAACGGTGGGAGACCTCCAACTCCTCGTACGCGGAGCGCAACTGCTCGATGGTGTGCGGGAGGCACATCTCCGAATCGGCCAATCCCGAATAGACCGCGCGCGCATGGTCGAGACAGGTGTCGTATCCGCAGGCGCCGCAATCGAGCATATCCTCGGGCCTGTACTTGCCCATACGGTGGAGGATCTCCTCGAGTTCTTCGGAGCTGGCGGCGTATCCGAGCGTCTGCTCATCGGATCTGTAGGTGCGTGAAAGGTCGAGATCCTTGTACCGGTCTTCTGCGGCGCGGACCTCGGCCATCTGTTCTTCCGAATAGGAGGCCAAGCGGTTCTTCGCGTAGTTACTGATGCGGGTACGCCGCTGGAGCATGGTCTCCTTGGTGGTCATGCCCGCACCGGCGTAGCATCCCTGGCACGCGAGTATGTCCAGCAGCCTCGTGTCGGCGTGGGCGACGTCGAACTCGCTTATGGTCTCGACGAACTCCCCGCGGCCTTCCGCGACCACGATCTCGCCACTGAGCAGGTCTTCGCTCATCTCGGCAGTCTGCAAGAGACCGCCCGCGATGGGAAAGACCATGCCCACGCCGGCGTAAGGAGGGTCGAAGTCGTCGTCGCCGGGGAAAGCATCCGGCTTGATGCCCCGTCTCTTGAACATGTCGCGCAACTCCGAGAAGGTCAGCACCGCTTCGACCTCGACGTGCGTGGTGTCGATGGAGGCGCGCTTCTTGGCCACGCATGGGCCCATGAAGACCGTTTTGATATCGGGGCCCAGGTCATGGCGCAGCACACGGGCCATGGCCACCATGGGCGAGACGACCGGCGCCAAGTAGGGCATCAGACGTGGGTGGTACTTGCGGACGTACGAGACCACGGCGGGACACGGAGTGGTGATATAGCGGTTCTCAGGATGTTCCTCTACCAGGCGCCGATACTCACGTCCTACGAGATCAGCACCAAGAGCCACCTCGTGCACCGAATCGAAACCCAGGGCTCTGATCATCGCCACCAACTTGCCCGGGGGGATGTCGGTGAACTCCGCCGGGAAGCTGGGGGCGACCATGGCCGCCACGTGCGCTTCCGATTCGAGCAATCCAAAGGCGCGCTCTGTGTCGTCGCGGACCTGTTTGGCGTTCTGGCTACAAACGCGAAGGCAGTTGCCGCATCCGATGCAACGAGGCTGCATGACTCGTGCCTGGCCGTCGACCACCTGTATGGCCTTTGCCGGGCACTCCCGAACACAGGCATAGCACATCCGACACTTGTCGGTGACTATGGTGATGAGGGGGTTGTCCCAGGTGGGCATCAGTCCTCCAGGGCTGCATCCGGAGCATCCGCGTCGGGGGCGACAGGTGCATCCGCCTCTGTCATTGCCCCCCAAGGGGCGGGCGCAGGTGCACTACCGCCGCCTAGGAGTTCGGCTATCGTGAGGAGCAGCCGGTTCACGTCGAGTGGCTTGTCGAAATAGGCGTCGACGTGCATCTTCTCCCGGTCTTCGTCGGTGCGGGGCCTGAAATCGAGGCCGAGCGCGCTCGACACCGAAGTGGCGATGATGACCGGTATCTTCTCGTAACGTGGGTCTTCCTTGAGGGTCCGGGCGAAGTAGAAGCCGGAATCGAGGCTGGTCATCATGAGGTCGGAGATCACCAGATCGGGCTTCTCATCCTCCATCCGCAAGAGCGCGGTCTTCGGCTCGGCCGCTGTGACCACCCGGTAGCCCGCCTTCTCGAGGATCATGCGATTGATCTCGAGAAAGTCATAATCGTCGTCGACGATCAGGATGAGTGCCTGTTCAGGCGCCGTCTGGCTGGACACCTATGAAACCTCCTTGCGACCGCTCGAGATGTCGCTTTGCCGGAGCTACGCCAATGTTAGCATTGTGGCCGCTCCGCACGGGTATTGCCCGGCGATGCCCGCTTCGTCTACCATGAACCTGACAAGCCCTGCTTCGATGGCAGCTATGAAAGGGGCCAGAATGCTTCAAGGCAAGGATCTGCGGCACTACAGGATCTTCATGCAGCTCGTGGACGACGAACTGGAGGCAATCGCTCCGCTGGGCAAGGAAGGGTCCTACGAAGTCGGCACGAGGGTCATCACGGAGGGCGAACCCGCCAACTACCTCTATCTCATAAAGAAGGGCAAGCTCCAGGTCAAGATGACCGCGGCCAGTGGGCAAGAGATCGTGCTCGACGAGGTGGGTCCCGGAATGAGCGTGGGGTGGTCGTCACTGGCGGAGCGCCGTATCTCCACCGCATCTGTCGATGTGGCCGAAGAAGCCGAACTCATCGCCTTCGAGAGCGAACGCATGCAGCGGCTGTTCAAAGATGAATGCCGCATAGGGTATGGAGTCATGCGGGGTCTCGTCATGGTCGTATCGCGTCGTCTCGACATGTGCAGGAGCCGCACCGCAGCCCGCCAGTGAAATAGCTTGGTTGAGGGCTCCCAAAGCCGTTGGTTTCGGCGCTGTCTTGCTTTATCATGAGCACTGACGCCGGTGACCCGGCTGCCCGAGATAAATGGTGAAAGGAGCCACCCCCTTGGCTGGACACATCACCTTAGACGGCAAGTCCGTGCCCTTCAGTGAAGGGCAGACGCTGCTTGAGGTGGCCCGGGAGAACCGGGTCAAGATCCCCTCTCTCTGCTACCACCGCAAGACCGGTCCGGCCGGTCGTTGTCGTTTGTGCGTTGTGGAGGTCGAGGGTAGCCGCACGCTCATCACGGCCTGCACCGCCGCCGCTCAGGACGGCCAGGTGGTGCGTACAAACACCGAGCGGGTCCGCGAGGCGCGGCGGATGATCGTCAACCTGCTGCTCTCCAACGGCGAGCATAACTGCCTGTCGTGCGAGCAGAACGGCGCGTGTGAGCTGCAGGACGCGGCCTACGACCTGGGCATAGAGGCCCCTGCCTTTTTGGTGTCGGGGCCCACTGCCGAGGTGGACATGTCCGGCGAGATGATCGCCGTCGACCGTCGCAAGTGCATCCTCTGCGGCCGCTGCATCGCGGGCTGCAACAACACCGTGGTGAACGAAGTGCTGGGCATGGGCGAGCGCAGCATGGAGTCGCACATCATCTTCGACATCGACCGGGCTATGGGCTCGTCGACGTGCGTGCAGTGCGGCGAGTGCGTCCAGCTTTGCCCGGTGGGGGCGCTCATCGACAAGAAGGCTATCGGCAAGGGCCGGGCCAAGGACCTGGAGAAGGTCAATACCACCTGCCCCTACTGCGGCGTCGGCTGCCAGGTCACGCTGCACATCGACCGCGACGCCAACCGCATCGTGCGGGTGACCGGCCGCGAGATCGAGCCCAACGACGGCATGCTGTGCGTGAAGGGCCGCTACGGATTCGAGTTCCCGTCGAGCGACAAGCGGCTCACCGAGCCGATGATCCGCAAAAACGGCAAGCTGGAGCCGGTCTCCTGGGATGAGTGCCTCGACTACATGGCCACGCGCATCAAGGAGATCGTCGACAAGGACGGTCCCGATGTCTTCTCGGCGTTCGGCTCGGGTCGTATCACCAACGAGAACAACTACGCGATCTCCAAGTTCACCAGGGCGGTGATCAAGACAAACAACGTCGACCACTGCGCACGAACCTGACACGCTCCCACTGTCGCCGGTCTGGCGACTGCCTTTGGTTCCGGAGCGATGACCAACTCCATCAAGGAGTTGGAAGATGCCGATCTCATCTTCGTGATCGGTTCTAACATGACCGAGGCTCACCCGGTCATCTCCTACTTCGTGAAACGCGCCAAGAAGAAGGGCGCCACCCTTATCGTGAACGATCCGCGGCGCACCGACCTCTGCCGGTGGGCCGATCGGCACGTGCAGATCAAGTCGGGCTCGGACATCGCCTACATCAACGGTCTCATCAACGAGATCTTCAAGAACGGTTGGGCCGATGAGGAGTTCCTCAAGGAGCATACCGAGAACCCGGACGAGATCCGCGAGTGGGTGAAGGACTACCCGGTCGAGAAGGCCAGCGAGATCTGCGGTGTGCCCGTGGACGAGATGAAGGAGATCGCCCGGCTGCTCGGCACGGCCAAATCGGCCAGCGTGTGCTACACGCTGGGCATCACCGAGCACATCTGCGGTACCGACAACGTGAAGACGCTCGCCAACCTGCAGATGGTTCTCGGCAATCTTGGCAAGCACGCGGCCGGTCTCAACCCCCTCCGCGGCCAGAACAACGTGCAGGGCGCCTGCGATATGGGCGCGCTGCCCAACGTGTTCCATTGCTACCAGTCGGTCACCGACCCCAAGGCCGTCGAGAAGATGGAGAAAGACTGGGGCGTCACCGGCCTGTCCGACAAGCCGGGCTACAAGATGCCCACCATGCTCCACAAGGCGCTCGACGGCGGCACCAAGATCCTCTACTGCATCGGCGACAACTCGGTGCAGACCGAGCCGCACATGGCGCATACCATCAAGGAACTGCAAGCCCTCGAGTTGTTCATCGTCAGCGACATCTTCCCCAACATCACCACCGAGTTGGCGCACGTGGTCCTGCCCGACTACTCCTGGGGTGAAGAAGAAGGGACCTTCACCAACACCGAGCGCCGCGTGCAGCGCGTCCGCGGCGCCCTCCAGGCGTCCGGGAACGCCCGGCCGAACTGGTGGGTGCTGCAGGAGCTCGGCAAGCGTCTGGGATACGACCTGGGCTTCACTTCTTCGGAGGCCATCTTCGAAGACATGCGTCGCACCGCCACGAGTTATGCAGGCATCACCTACGAGCGCATCGACGACATGGGCCTGCAGTGGCCGTGCCCCACGCTCGAGCATCCGGGAACGCGCTATCTGCACAAAGACGGCAACTTCTCGCGCGGACTGGGCCTGTTCTCCAAGACCGACTGGATCCCGCCGGCCGAAATGCCCGACGCCGAGTATCCGTTGATACTCTCCACGGGACGCCGGCTCTGGCACTATCACAGCGGTACGCAGACCCGCAACTCGGTGGGGCTCGAGAACCTGTTCCCCGAAGAGCTCATCGAGATCCATCCCGACGATGCCTGCAAGTTGGGCATCAACAGCGGCGATTACGTCAAGGCGAAGAGCCGGCGTGGGGAGGTGACCCTCCGCGCATGGGTTAACGAGCGCTCCAATCCGGGCATTTGCTGGATGGCTTTCCACTTCGCCGAGGCCTGCGCCAATGTCCTTACCATCGATGCGTTCGATCCCGTCACCGAGACGGCCGAGTACAAGGTCTGCGCCATCAGCGTGGAAAAGGTCCGCGACGGAGAGCCTTTGGAGCACGAGGTGCTCCGCCAGGCCAGGCCGTAGCCTCGCAACAAAGGAGACGACAGTGGCAACTAACATAGAGATCGTCGCCATCCTCGAGGCGGCGATCCGCGATGAAGAGCAGGCGTACGAGTTCTACACCGAGGTTGCGGAACGCGCGACCAACCCGGTGGTCCGGCAGACGTTCTCCGAGCTGGCAGGCGACGAGTTGGGCCACAAGGTCTTCCTCACCGGCTGCCTGAACGACGAATGCATGATGCGGGACTTTCCCGTGGGGCCTGACTACAAGGTGGCCGAGGCCACCCCGCTCCCCGACCTCTCTATCGACATGACGCCGGCCGACGCGATAGCTCTGGCCATGAAGAAGGAAGAGCAGGCCGCCCGCGGGTACGAGGCCTTGGCCAACACGGCGCCCGACGCCGACAGGAAGAAGGTGTTCGACAACCTGGCCAAGATGGAGATCGGCCACAAGACCCGGCTCGAGAGCCTGTTCATGGATGTAGGATACCCAGAGGTCTTCTAACGGTGAGCCCGGCCGGACGGCGGGAGACCGCCTGCTGAGGCCGACTGAGTAGAAAAAGACGGCGCCCCGGGAAGAGCACTGCTCTTCCCGGGGCGCCGGTGTTTCTGGAGGCACGTTGCTCCAGATAGGCGCGCGTTCTGCCCGCTACTTCTCCGACGCGGCCTTGGCAGCCTCTTCGGCCTTGGCCTTCTTGGACTTGCGTACGTAGGTGAACCAGTACGCGCTTCCGACGAAGATGCCACCGCCGATGATGTTGCCGATGGTGACGGGGATCATGTTCTTGTAGAAGAACGTCCCCCAGTTGAGGTGATCGGCGACCGCGGTCTTGAAGCCGTCCAGAGCTGCCTGCGCGGCCTCGGGGCCGGCCGCGGCGGCGGCCGCGACGTTCAGGATGGTCTCGTTGTCGCTGACCATGAGGCCCATGGGGATGAAGAACATGTTGGCTACGCTGTGCTCGAAGCCCATGGCGACGAAGGCCATGATGGGGAAGAAGATACCGAAGATCTTTCCAATAACATCTTTGGAGGCCAGAGCCAACCACACGGCCAGGCAGACGAGCCAGTTACACAGGATGGCGCGGAAAAATGCCGGCCACCAAGCGAGTTCCAACTTACCCTTTGCGATTGCCAACGCTTTGGCTCCCACGGAGCCATTGAACAGACCAAGAGCTCCATCACTGTAGAACGCCCCGTAGACGATGAGCACCAAGATGAGAGCACCCACAAAGTTGAATACCCAGACCACAACCCAGTTCCAGATCAGGCTGCGCCAGCTGATCTCTCCTTGTAGCGCACCTACCACCATGAACATGTTGTTGCCTGTGAACAGCTCAGCACCGGCGATGACCACTGTGATGAGGCCGACGGTAAACACGGCACCAAACAGCAGCTGTCCTACGCCGTTTCCGAGGAACTTGGCGGCGTCACTTCCTACTGTGGTGGCGAAGTACGCACCGAAACCGATGTACGCACCGGCGAGCATGCCCAATACCACCAGCTTGCCGAACGACAGGGTGGATTTGGCCTTGCTGGCATTGCACGCCGCCCCGGCCACTTCGCCCGGGAGATAGCAGTTGAGTTGGACGGGAGGAGTCATACAGACCAGACCCTTTCTCAGATAGTTGGACAGATCAACAGGGACGAATGAGATTCACGCATTTATGCATGATCGTCTCTCGCAGTGCTTTCCGCTCCTCCTGCCAAGAGTAGAGTGACCCGTTTCGCTGAAAAACCCACGGCCCTTCATGCGCCTATAACCGAAAATCAGCCTCGCGAGTTCACCTTGGGCGCACAATAAAGAGAATCTCCGGACCGGAGAACTCCGCGGGCAGGTTTGCCACGCGCCAGTCTACAAAAAAACT
>ENA-UOUL01003166-UOUL01003166.1-bioreactor-metagenome-genome-assembly--contig:-NODE-3166-length-17468-cov-3.625323_pt1 | contig 17468 bp, 17 predicted proteins | sample MGYA00249838_ERZ747220 | MGnify/ENA primary metagenome ERZ747220 (study PRJEB28778, sample SAMN05720191) | bioreactor metagenome | isolation source: Anaerobic biogas reactor | place: USA:Washington...
AATCAGGTTGCGTTCAACTATTTAAGCGCAAATACCGCTCCTTCAAGAGACGTTTGGTTAAATAACTGCTTGCGCTTAGCCTGTAGAACAACTAAATTTTTCATTATGGACAGGATTATATCAGGGAAAACTAAAAATTTTCTTTTGGGCAAGTTAATATTTGATTAATGTTTTATATTTTTGCAGTGTAATTGGTGTTTGCTATTAAATTACAAGGGAACAATTTAATTGCTGTCAATACATTGATTGCGCAATAAAAATTAATATAAAATTAAGAGAGTACTTACAACTTGAAAATCAATTAATTACACTGCTCAAAGGAAACAACTATGAAACATATTTACTTGGTTTTACTTATCCTGTTATTTTCCGCCTGCCAACCTATGGATACTACGCCGACCCCCGAACCTATTGTGCCTTTGCCTGATAAAACCCCACCTTTAAAAGCCCAGGCACATATGGACGTTATCAACTTTTATGTTAACTTAAATCACGGTAAATATGATAATGCGGTTGAGCTTTATGGTGGATCCTATGAGATGCTGCAAGGATGGAACCCCGACCTTGATCCAAGCGATAAGGCAGGTCTGCTGAAACGCGGTTGTGAGCAAAACGGGTTAATGTGCCTACAACTTTACAGTGCAGATTTGCTGGAAAACACACCTGAGAACGAATTTACATACGAGGTAAGCTTCCGGAACCCCGATAACAGCCGTTTTGTCCTGGGTCCCTGCTGCGGCGCAGATGAGACAGAAATGCCCCCCATTACTTATTTCGAGGTGCATGTTGTCTGCACCACACAGGGTTACAGGTGTAAAGTGCTTGAATTACCACCTTATGTGCCATAAGTGGAAATTTGATCAGAAAAAAGGGAAAGACACGCTTAATCATTTTGCTTGACAGTTATTCGCCTCTCAGGTAGAATCTGAAAACCCTGAAATCGGGCCTGTAGCGCAGTTGGGAGCGCGCTTCAATCGCACTGAAGAGGTCGAGGGTTCGAATCCCTCCAGGTCCATCATGAGCCGGGAGGCGCCTGATGGACAAGACCACAGGCACCGACCAGGCAAACTTTAACAATTTGGGCCCATAGCGCACTTCGTCCCCTTCTGGGGAATTGGGAGCGCCGTGGGAATAACCAATAACCTGGGCCCATAGCGCACTTCGTCCCCTTCTGGGGAATTGGGAGCGCCGTGGGAACAACCAATAACCTGGGCCCATAGCGCAGTTGGGAGCGCGTCTCAATGGCATTGAGAAGGCCGGGGGTTCGAATCCCCCTGGGTCCACCAAAGAAAAGCACTCGCAAGGGTGCTTTTTACATTACAAGCCCATAGCGCACTTCGTCCCCTTCTGGGGAATTGGGAGCACCATGGGGCACACAAATAACCTGGGCCCATAGCGCACATCGTCCCCGTAGGGGAATTGGGAGCGCGTCTCACGTGTCTGAGAAGGCCGGGGGCACCCGAAGGGCGTCCCCCTGGGTCCACCAAAGAAAAGCACTCGCAAGGGTGTTTTTCCCCTTAATAGCCCGTAGCCAAATCGTTCTCGCCAGGGGAATTGGGAGCGCGTCTCACGTGTCTGAGAATGCCGGGGGCACCCGAAGAGGGATTTCCTGAATCCATTAAAAAATATATGCAGTGGTATCTGCCAAAGAAATGCTTAAATAGTCTTATAAAACCGTTATACTTGGCCTAACATTCAGGTCAAGGAGAAAATTAAATGGAAGATTGCATTTTCTGCAAAATTGTTAATGACACAGTACCAGCTAGCCTGGTATACGGAGATGATAAGGTTCTGGCTTTCATGGACATCAGCCAGGTCAATCCCGGGCATGTACTGGTCATTCCCAAAGAACATGCCTCCTGCCTGGCTGAATTAGATGAGGAAACAGGCGCACATCTTTTCAAAATGGGCATGAGGATAGCCGCAGCAATCAGGAAATCAGGCGTCAGGTGTGAGGGGGTAAACCTTTTACTATCAGATGGCGAAGTTGCATTCCAGACAGTATTCCATGTACACCTTCATATCATTCCGCGCTTTAGACAAGATGGTTTTAGGCTGGCTTTTGGACCCGACAACCGCACATTCCCCGCGAGAGAAGTCTTGGATAAAATTGCAAAGGACATTACCAGGGCACTCCAGCCTGGTGAGTAAAGAGATAGCGCTTACTTTTTTAATAGGTACCCAATGAAGATCCGATTGATGACTGCCCAAGATTATGATGCCGTCTACCAGCTTTGGCTTAACACGCCTGGCATGGGATTAAATAACATGGATGATTCATGCGAGGGGATCAACAAATACCTGCAGCGCAACCCCCTCACCTGTTTTGTAGCTGAAGAAAAAGAGTCAATCATAGGCGTTATCCTCAGCGGGCATGACGGCCGGCGGGGTTTTATTTATCACCTGGCGGTAGACCAGGCTTATCAACGCAAAGGAATTGGCCGAACGCTGGTTGAAGCTGCGATGGAAGCATTAAAGGGAGAGGGTATCCACAAAGTTGCCCTGGTAGTATATGGTGGTAACGCCAAAGGCAATGCTTTTTGGGAGAAAATTGGTTTTGAGACTCGTCCCGACCTCACTTATCGCAATAAAAATATCCACCCATTAACAATGATTGAACCATAATACAACCCCAATGCACCTTCAAAAGCAGGCCTTTTCCTGCTATATTCTATGATAAAATGAAATTACTTAAACACTATGGCAGAAGTAGTAAGCCATCCGCCAGAGAGCCGGGAGAAGGGTTGTAATCTCGGCAGGCGCAGCGGAGCGCAAACAAGGCTGAACTCGTCTGTTTTCTCCTGTTGGAGAGGTGGCAGTGGTGAAACAAGTGAACCGCTGACGGTTTTGCCCGTTATAGCAATCCCAAGCAGTCCAGGCGTTTGACCTGGGAAGCAGGGTGGTACCGCGGAGTCCCCTTCGTCCCTGATTAGCTCAGGGATTATTTTTTTAAGCATAATGTGGAGAAGTAAAGATGAATGACCCAACCAGTATACCGCACTACAAACCAGCTGACATTGAGCCTAAATGGCAAGCGCGCTGGGAAGCTGACGGACTTTATCACGCCGATAGAGACCCGAAGAAGCAAAAATTTTATGCACTGACCATGCTGCCCTACCCCTCTGGGGACTTGCACATCGGGCATTGGTATGCCATGACGCCATCGGATGCGCGGGCGCGCTTCAAACGCATGCTCGGCTATAACGTGTTCTTCCCAATTGGCTTTGATGCCTTTGGTTTGCCAGCAGAAAACGCTGCCATCAAACACAGCATTCATCCAAAAAAATGGACTTATGCCAATATCGAGAACATGCGCAAACAACTCCGCAGCATGGGTGCTATGTTCGACTGGCGCTCAGAGATCATCAGCTCTGACCCCAAGTATTATCACTGGACGCAGTGGTTTTTTGAGCAATTCTATAAGAATGGGCTGGCTTACCAGAAGGAAGCCCCGGTGGACTTCTGCCCCAACTGCAACACCACCCTGGCTCGCGAACAGGTACAGGGCGAAGACCGTCACTGTGAACGCTGCGAAACGCCTGTGATAAAGAAAAACCTGAAGCAGTGGTTTTTCTGTATCACTAATTATGCCGAGGAACTGCTGAATTTTGAAACCATCGACTGGCCTGAAACAGTGCGCACCCTGCAAACCAATTGGATCGGCCGCTCGGAAGGTGCATCTGTAACCTTTAAGAGCGAGGCCGGTGATCCCTTAGAGGTTTTTACTACCAGGCCTGACACGCTATGGGGCGTTACCTTCATGGTGCTTGCGCCTGAACATCCGTTGGTTGAAAAATTAACGACACCTGGTCAACGTGAGCAGGTTGAAGCTTACAGAGAGCAAGCCCAATATCAATCTGATATACAGCGCGAAGCCACAGACAAAGTGAAAACAGGCGTGTTCACCGGTGCCTATGCGATCAACCCGGTGAATGATGAGCGCATCCCCATCTGGACGGCAGACTACGTGCTGATGACTTATGGCACTGGCGCGATTATGGGCGTGCCTGCTCATGATCAACGTGACTTTGAGTTTGCCAGGCAGTTTGGTCTGCCGATCCGGGTTGTGATCCAACCTGAGGGTTCAGAGCCGATTAACCCAGATGAGATGGAAACCGCAGTGGATGCCATTGGGATGATGGTCAATTCCGGCCCCCTGAGCGGCACACCCGCAGACCAGACCAAAGAAGCCGCAACAGCCTTCGTTGAACAGAAAGGCGTTGGACACGGGGCTATCAATCACCGCATCCACGACTGGCTGATCTCACGCCAGCGCTATTGGGGCGCACCGATTCCAATGATTTACTGCCAAAAATGCGGTGCCGTACCCGTGCCAGAAGATCAACTGCCCGTATTACTGCCGGATGATGTGGAATGGTTGCCCACCGGCGAAAGCCCACTCAAACTACACCCAACCTGGCGCTTTACTACCTGCCCTACCTGCGGCGGCCCTGCTGAACGTGAAACGGATACTATGGATACCTTTATGTGTTCATCCTGGTATCACCTGCGCTACCTCAGCCCAGACTACGACAAGTACCCCTTCGATCCAGACCAATACAATTACTGGATGCCTGTGGATACCTATACCGGCGGCAGTGAACATGCCACCATGAACCTGATTTATACCCGCTTTTTCCATAAAGCCTGCCGTGATTGCGGCATTACCGAGGGACCCGAGCCGATGCTGCAGCTGCGCAACCAGGGCATGGTCTTGGGCGAAGATGGGGACAAAATGTCTAAGAGCAAAGGCAACGTGATTGCCCCTGATAACCTAGTGAATCGCTACGGCTCTGATACCGTGAGAGCATACCTGACCTTTTATGCCCGCTGGGAACTAGGCGCACCCTGGAACAGCAGTGGCATTGAAGGCACTTCGCGCTGGCTCAGGCGGGTTTGGTCTACCGTGCTGGAAGAAGAGGGCGGAAAACCTGATGCAAGCACGCTGCGCAACCTGCGCCGCAAAGTACACCAGACGCTCAAAGCCATCACTTATGACTATGAGCATTTTGAATTCAACACCATCATTTCCAGCTTGATGGAGCTGTTAAATGAAATGAACAAAGCCAAAGCAAACGGTGCTTATGGGTCGGCAGAGTGGCAGGAAGCAATCGATATTTACCTGCGCATGATGGCGCCAGTCTGCCCGCACATCAGTGAAGAACTATGGTCAAGGTTAGGCAAGCCTTATTCCATCCACCAGCAGCCCTGGCCAAAGGTAGATGAAGAAGCCGCCAAAGATGATGAGATCACGCTGGTGGTACAGGTCAATGGCAAACTGCGGGATCGATTAACTGTTTCTCCCATCATCAGCGATGAGGAAGCCAAAGCCCTGGCGCTTGCCAGCCCAGCCGTGCAATCACAAATCGGCGAGAAACCCATCCGAAAGGTGATTGTTATTCCTGGCCGGTTGGTCAATATCGTTATCTAACACATTGAATCCAAAACCTCCTGGCGCACGAAGTGACAGGAGGTTTTTATTTACTAAGGACACATCTTATGCATTTTGAAGACCTAAACTGGCAACAAGTAGAAGAGTATCTACACCATGATGACCGGGTTATGCTGATTCTGGGTGCCTGCGAGCAGCACAGCACCCTCAGCCTGCTAACAGACAGCAAGATTCCCCTGGCTTTGGCTGACGCTGCAGCCAAGAAAACGAATGTATTAATTGCCCCGCCCCTGCATTTTGGTGTATCACCCTACTTCTTGAGTTACCCTGGTACGATTAGCTTGCGCATGCAGACTTATATCAATGTTGTCGAGGATATCGTACGCTCTTTGCATGGGTATGGCTTTAAGCGCATCCTTATCTTGAACGGGCACGGTGGTAATACCGCCGTTAGGACGTCTTTGGTGGAATTGGCCAACCAATTACCTGACATGCGTTTACGCTGGTACGCCTGGTGGTTAAGCCCTGCAGCTGTCCAATTTGCCCAACAGCATCAGCTTTTTAACTCCCATGCCAATTGGAGCGAAAACTTTCCTTTCACCCGTATAGAAAACACCGAAAAGCAAGACAAACCTCCTGTCGTTTATGGCCCGGACATCAAGGGCAAAAGCCAGACCCGCCATGACGTAGGGGATACCTCTTATGGCGGCGTTTACCAGGTGCCAGATGAGCTCATGCAAGCATTGTTTGATCTTTGCCTATCGGAAGTCTTAACCTTATTGAACTTTGATTAGGCACTAAATGCTGATTATCAAGCCATATTTACAATTTTGCCTGCCAAAAGTAATATAAGGTAAAATTAAGTATCAGTCTGAATTAAGCTGACCCGGCACGGGTTTTTTTACAAATTTCTGTCACCGGTGGCTGACAATTCTTAGCAATTATTAATACCAAAATCACATAAAGGAGGTTGAATGAAAACCGTAGTGGCTGGCGCATTGGGGGAATGTGTACATGTTGCGGGCGTGGTCAACTTCTTACGTTTAGCCGAGATGGCTGGCTGGCGAACTGTATTTTTAGGCCCTGCCGTTCCCATTGAAGATTTTTTGAAGGCCGTTCGAGACGAACAAGCGGATTTAGTGGGTGTTTCTTACCGCTTAACCCCAGAAACCGGCGAGCGTCTACTAGGTGAATTTGCAGAATCAGCTGATGAGCTACGGCGCTCAGGCGTGCGCTTTGTTTTTGGCGGCACCCCACCAGTAGCAGCACGGGCACAAGCCTTACCGGGCTTTTTTGAACAAATCTATGATGGCAGCCAACCTCCCGAAGACGTGCTAGCTTTTCTTAAAGGGGAGCGCAGGCGGGCTGACGACCCAGCCAATTACCCGCAAGACTTGATCTCGCGTATTGAATGGAAAGCACCTTACCCGGTTATACGTCATCATTTTGGCCTGCCAACCATGCAAGCATCGATTGAAGGTGTTAGGCAGATTGCTGAAGCCAGGGCACTGGATGTGATATCGCTTGGGATTGACCAAGACGCCCAGGCAAATTTCTTTCACCCGGAGAGGCAAGACCCGCGCGCCAAGGGTGCCGGCGGGGTGCCGGTGCGCTCTGCTGAAGACTATCGTGCTTTATACCAGGCTTCCAGAATAGGTAATTACCCCCTCATGCGCACCTATTCCGGCACGGATGATTTCCTGCGCCTGGCAGAAATGTATGTTGAGACGATTAACATTGCCTGGTGTGCTATCCCCTTGTTTTGGTTCAACTTGGTAGATGGGCGTGGACCATTGGGTTTAGCCGAGTCAATCTTTGAGCATCAACAGGTGATGGCCTGGTATGGACAGCGCGGCATCCCGGTAGAGTTAAATGAGCCCCATCACTGGGGTATGCGCGATGCCCCTGACGTGGTCTTTGTGACCTCGGCATATCTTTCAGCCTATAACGCTAAAGCCTTTGGCGTGCGTGATTATATCGCCCAGATGATGTTTAACAGCCCACCTGGCACTTCAGATGCCATGGATTTGGCTAAAATGCTAGCTATCCTGGAACTAATCAGCCCCCTGGCTGATGAGCGCTTCCGCATCTGGCGCCAAACTCGCACCGGCCTGCTCAGCTACCCTTTGGAGGATAATGCGGCAAGAGCACACCTAGCTGCCAGCATTTACTTGCAGATGGCGCTCAAACCGCATATTGTTCATATTGTTGGGCATACCGAAGCCGACCATGCCGCCACAGCGGATGATATTATTGAGGCCTCAAAGATGGCCAGACAGGCTATTGAAAACGCGATAAAAGGCGCACCGGATATGACTGCAGACCCTGCCGTACAGGCTCGCAAAGAAGCACTGATGCAGTCCGCGCAGGTGACCCTTCAGGCAATTCAAAATTTGGGGGATGCAGCCAACCCGCTGACAGACCCGCAAATATTAGCTAAAGCTATGCAGTTGGGCATCTTGGATGCGCCTCATCTAAAAAATAACAAGCATGCTGCTGGCCAGATTCAGACCAGAATTATCAACGGTGCCTGTGAGGCTGTAAACGCCCAGGGCAATGTACTGGATGAGCGCAAACGCCTGTCCAAATTTTTGTAAGTCAAAGGAGAAAGACCATGACCAAAGAATTAAACTTTACTGTAATTGGGGCTGGCAATGGCGGTAAAGCCATGGCTGCACACTTAGCATTAATGGGAAAACGTGTTTCCCTGTTTAATCGTACTTTTGCCCACATTGAGGTTATCGCTGAGCGAGGCGGCATTGACCTTGAAAACCCAGGCAGTTTGAGCGGCTTTGGTGAGCTGGCAAAAGTTACCGATAATATCGAAGAAGCCCTGGATGGCGCAGATGTGATCATGGTTGTCATTCCTTCATCAGGCCACCGGGATATTGCTATGCTTTGTGCTCCTTATCTTCAGGACGGCCAGATTGTGCTCTTGCACCCCGGCCGCACCTGCGGTGCGATTGAATTTGTAGAAGTGCTGCGCCAGCAAGGCTGCACTACCAAGCCAATCATTGCCGAAGCAGAAACCTTTATTTATGCCAGCCGCACTGAAGGACCCAGCCATGCCCGAATTTTTAGGATCAAAGAGTCGGTACCCCTGGCGGCCTTACCCGCTACCCAAAACCGGGTTGTACTGGAGGCGATTCATACCGCTTACCCACAGTATATTGACGGGGGCAATGTGCTCAAGACTGGTTTGAACAACATGGGCGCAGTATTCCACCCTGCCTTAGCCATTCTCAATTCAGGTTGGATTGAAGCGCAGCACGGTGATTTCGAATTCTATATTGACGGTGTTACACCTTCAGTAGCACACGTACTTGAAGTGATTGACCGGGAACGCTGTACGGTAGCCTCTTCGCTTGGCTTACGTGCCCGCACCGGCCTGGAATGGCTGGAATTAGCCTATAGTGCGCGTGGAGACAATCTTTACCAAGCCATCCACAACCAGTCTGGCTACTACGGCATTAAAGCCCCACCAACCCTCAACCACCGCTATATTTTTGAAGAATTACCCATGAGCCTGGTGCCAATTGCAGCCCTGGGCGAGCGCTATGGTGTTTCTGTTAACGGGATTAACAGTATTATCCGCCTGGGATGCTTTATCCACAGCACAGATTATTGGCGCAAAGGGCGCACTTTAGATAAGTTAGGCATAAAGGAATTGAGCGTAAGCGAATTAACCAAGTATGTGGAGACTGGGTATAGAGATTAATCTCTAAGAAACAAAGATTTATTAGTGACTTTTCTTTGCAGATATTTTTTCGACGATTAATTTAAATAACAACACCTTAGCCAGGTTGTAATCAGAAGCTTGCCAAGCCTGCCCAGTTTGATGCAGCATAATCTGTTGCAGTGCTGCAAGCTTTTCTTGGTCCGCTTCGAGGAATTGCACGCGGCCTTGCCCCATCACGCTCTGGTAGGCAAAACTGAAAGAACAAGGTTTATTGCCTGAGATTAACTGGTGCGCGCAGTCCATCTCAAAACTGATCGATGCGTTCTCCCGCAGGGCCGATATTTTCTTCCCCTCAAGGGCACTATGAAAGAACAAGCTGAGCGTTTTACCGTCAAAGCTATAGCCAAAATTCATGGGGACAATATAAACCATGCCATCCACAAGCATGCCCAGGCGGCAAATCTTGCAATGGTCTAAGATCGCCAATATCCCCTGCCAATCTTTCACTTCCCTGTCGTATCTTCTCATGCCATCAATTTTACCTGTGAATCAGTTAGGTCAAAGTTTTGTTAGAAAACAAACAACTTACTATTGCAAAGCGCGTTTTTTCATGGTATAACCTCAATCACAATTAAATAGCCCTAAGCGGCGCACTTATCCAGAGAGGTGGAGGGACCGGCCCGATGATACCTCGGCAACCACCAGGTGAAAGCCTGCAAGGTGCCAATTCCGGCAGATCGTATTTTCTGGAAGATGAGAGGCGAGCGTAAATCCAAAAATATGCCCCTCTCTGCGAGGGGCTTTTCTATAACCGAAAGGAGGTTAAATTTATGACAACAACTTTTATGAAGTCACCGAAGTACCTATTCACATCTGAATCGGTGACCGAAGGTCACCCCGATAAAATGTGTGACCAAATCAGCGATGCAGTGCTTGACGCAATGCTGAAGGATGACCCATCTTCTCGCGTGGCCTGTGAATGCGTCACCAAGACTGGGTTTGTGATGGTGGTCGGTGAGGTTACTACCAACACCTATGCCGATATCGATGCCTTGGTACGAAAAGTGGTAACCGACATTGGCTATGACCGCGGCAAGAAAGGCTTTGACGGGTCTACCTGCGGGGTGCAGATAGCCTTGTCTTCCCAATCCCCAGATATTGCCCAGGGTGTAGACCACAATGGTAAAACCCTGCCAGTTGAATATAGCGAAGAATATATTAATGCTGGTGGTGCGGGTGACCAGGGCATGATGTTCGGCTATGCTTGCGATGAAACCGAGCAACTGATGCCTTTACCAATTTACCTGGCACACAAGCTGACCCGCCGTATGGCGGAAGTGCGCAAGAACGGCACCCTGCGCTGGATGTACCCAGACGGCAAAAGCCAGGTGACGGTGGAATACCACTACGGCAAGCCTGCCCGCATCCATACGGTATTGATCAGCACCCAACACGCTGATAAACTGGCTGGCAAAGAAATCACTAATGACCAGATTCGCAAAGATTTGATAGAACATGTCATCAACCCGGTTTTGCCAAAGGAACTGGTGGATGAGGATATCATCATTTTCACCAACCCCACTGGGCGCTTTGTGGTGGGCGGGCCGCTGGGTGATTCTGGCCTGACTGGGCGAAAAATCATTGTCGATACTTACGGCGGCATGGGTCGTCACGGCGGCGGCTGCTTCAGTGGCAAAGACCCGACCAAAGTAGACCGCACTGGCGCTTATGCTGCCCGCTGGGTCGCTAAAAATGTTGTGGCCGCCGGCCTGGCTTCCCGCTGTGAAGTGCAGCTTGCCTATGCCATTGGTGTGGCACAACCCTTAAGCATCAACGTGGAAACCTTTGGCACCGGTACGATTGAAGATGACAAAATTGCCGAAGCTATTGGCAAGGTGTTTGACTTGCGCCCGCGGGCAATCATCCGCGACCTGGACCTCCTGCGCCCGATTTACCAACCCCTGGCTGCCTATGGGCACTTTGGACGCGATGACCTTGACCTGACCTGGGAAAAGACCAACAAAGTTGATGCACTGCGAAAGGCAGTAGGCTTGTAAACAATTAAAATTAATTAACTGATAAAGCGCGCTCGATTTGAACGCGCTTTATCTCTTTTAAAGTCATCTTACACAAGACTCTATTTCTCATATATAATAAGGCACTTTTCTATCCCATCGTTTAGACAATTCATCCAGTTACACTTCAACGATGATAAATACGAAAAGCAGGGATTTTAACCATGAAAACAAAACTTGGCTTGATTATCAAAGCCTTAGTAGAACCCCTTAGACCCAGGCAAAAATTTAACCTGGTTTACCAGGTGGCACGTGTATTAATTCTGTTTTATGCCAGGGTGCTGCTGAGGATGGATATCCTCAAGCATGAAGCCCTTCCTGAAGGGCCAAAAATATTCGTAGCCAATCACCCCAACATCTCGGACCCTTTTCTGATTCATTTGCTCGGCCGCTTAAACGTTATGGTTATCGGTAAAGCTTTTGATACGCCCGTTACTGGCTACTTACTCCATAAAGTTGGTGAAATACCGGTCTACCCGGGCGGCGACGCATTGGCGCAGGCCATCAAACGGCTGCAAGCCGGCCACTCCATCGGCATCTTCCCTGAAGGCAGGGAGAGCCCTGAGCATGGCATTGCTAAGGGGCGCAGCGGCGCAGCAAGAATGGCACTCAGCACCGGGGCATACGTCATCCCAGTTGGCATCCACCTGGACCGCAAACGGCTCAAAGCAATTAATTTCAAAATTTCTGGGGAGCGTTTGCCCAGCCACATCTACCCACGCGGCCCCTATATGGTCACCGTTGGTAAAGCTGTACGCTTCAGCGGAGACCCTGAAGACCGCGCACTGGTCAGCGAGGTCACTGAAGTGATCATGGACCAGATTACAACCCTGGCATATGAAAGCGAAATGCGCATGGAAGACCAGGCTCACCTGCCGCAGGGTGTGCTGCAAATGTTGAAGCGAATTTTTTCATTCAAGTACCTGGGGATGATTTAAAGAAAAAAGGCTGCTGAGCATTGAAAGGCAGCCTTTTTATTTTGTTTGAATTTGCCTTTTTCGCCGAAAGTGTAAGATTAGCGCAATAAGCCCGGTTATTAGTGCTATCGCAGCCAGACCACCCTGTACCCAGCGCAAGGTAGTGATGTTAAGACCCCTTTCCTGTTCGCGCGGCACATCTTTTTCCGCTTCTATCACCTGGCCTTCTGTCTCAGGGCGCAATCCTAAAATCAATGCTTCACCTGTCCCCGGGGAAGCCAGCTCCAATTCCTCTTCTTGGGGTTCAGCCATAAGTGAAGGTTGATCTTGGGGTATTTCTACTTCCAGTTCAATAGGGCTTTCTTCTATGGGCATCATTGGTTCTGCTGAGCCAGCCATTGGCGCACCACCAACTCCTCCCCCGCCACCAAGCCCTTTAGCTTCAGGGCTATAGCCCCATGTGATAATCTGGGGTTGCTCTGCAGCCTGGTCCGGTTCCATGCTCAAAGCCGCCTCCATGGCTGGGGCAGCCGTTTGTAGATTTTGAAAGATCTGGCCTTTGAGCAAAGCCTCGCCTGCAAAAGCAACCAGGAAAAGTATCGTGGCAGCCACGGACGCCAGGCGTAGTGAGGCAAATAGTTTTGTCTGCTGTTTGCGCACCTTGACCATTGCCGGGTTGAGCATAAAATCTCGAGGGGCTTTCTTAGCAGGCAGCGCGCGCACAGCTGCTTTCAAGCGCTGCAGGTTTGCCAGCTCTTGCTGCAGGTCTTTGGATTCCGCTAAGCTTTTATCCAAACGAGCTCTTTCTATTTCGGAAAGAGCGCCGTCGATATAAGCTGATAAGTTGATCCAATCTTTGTTTGAGATGCCGAGTTTGTTGTTCATTTGCCTTCCACATCCAATAGACGGAAGTTTGCGGGTAAAAGTTCCCAAAATCCCTGCAGGCAGTGCTGTAGTTTCTGCCGAGCCCGTGCCAGGCGGCTTTTTACTGTACCGATGGGGCTGTGAATGATCGCAGCCACCGATTCATAATCTTCCCCGGCTACGTCCACCAAAACCACCACGGCGCGATATTTTTCATCCAGGGCTTGGATGCAGTGCTGCAGCGCTTTTTCCAGCTCTGAATTATTCAGGGCTTCATCAGGCTTTGGCGCATCATCTTCCAGCCAGCTGGGAGATTCTATGAAGTCACCCTCGTCCGTTTCTGGCTCAAGCGCCACGGTTGGCCTTCTTTTACGCCGGCGCAGCTCATCATAGCAAGCATTCGTCACAATGCGCAGTAGCCAGGCTTTAAACGAGCCACCATGATATGTATGTAGTTTTTGATACATAGAGATGAAAGCTTCTTGGGTAGCGTCTTCAGCCGCGGGGCCATCGGACATGATGCGGTAGGCTGTGTTGAATGCCATATCTTGATAAGCCAGCACAAGGTGATTGAAGGCGTTCATGTCGCCTTCTAGTGCCATGTCAATCAATGCTTTTTCATCCATGCTTATAAAGCCAGTCCCATTTGTGGTTGTTAACAGTACCTAACCTGATATGATTTTAGCTTAAGAAAAGCCAAATTACCAATTTTTGTGCATAACATGAATCAAAAAGGAGGGCAACTTGCCGCCCTCCATTTAAAATTTTGGTAAAAATCTCTAATGCACTATGCTTCGAGGGCGTCCTGGTCCTCATCGCGCTCGCGCAGGTGTGGGAATAAGATCACTTCGCGGATGCTGCGCTTGCCCGTCAACAGCATGATCAGCCGATCCACGCCAATGCCAAACCCGCCCGTGGGAGGCATGCCGTAGCTCATGGCGCGCAGGTAATCATCATCCATGGGGTGGCGGTCTTCGTCGTTCTCAGCATAAGCCCGCCCCATTTCAAGGAAGCGCTGTTCCTGCTCTAAGGGGTCGTTAAGTTCACTAAATGCATTGCATAACTCCATGCCGCCCACAAAGCCCTCAAAACGCTCAACTGTCTTGGGGTCGTTAGGTTTGTTCTTAGCCAATGGGGAGATCTCGCGCGGGTAGTCGTAAATTAATGTCGGCTGGATGCAGGCAGGCTCCAGAAAGTCATCCAGCATCCCACCAATCAACTTTCCGCGGTTAGCCTGAGGGTTATGATTGATGCCCTTTTCGGTCATGGCTGCGCTGAGCGATTCGGCAGTTGGGTGCTGTTCAATATCCACCCCGGTAATTTCCAGGAGCGCCTGGCGCATGGACAAGCGCCGCCAGGGTGGGGTCAGGTCAATCTCGTGGCCTTTAAAGGTGATCTTTTGGCTGCCTAAGACCTCTTGGGCAGTATATGAGATCATCTGTTCGGTCAGGTCCATAATCTGGTTGTAATCCGCATAGGCCATATAGAACTCAAGCTGGGTAAACTCTGGATTGTGTTTATATGATACGCCCTCATTGCGGAAATCGCGCCCGATTTCATAGACGCGCTCCAGCCCGCCCACCATCAAGCGCTTGAGGTACAGCTCAAAGCTGATGCGCAGGTACAGGTCTTGATGCAGCTGGTTGTGGTGGGTAATAAAAGGCCTGGCTGCTGCGCCGCCGTAGATGGGCTGGAGGATGGGGGTTTCGACCTCTAAGAAGTCTTGCCCGTCCAAAAATGCACGCAGGGCACGCAAGGTGGCAGCCCGCATTTTGAATATCTCACGCACATCGGGGTTGACCGCCAGGTCCACGTAGCGCTGACGGTAGCGCGTTTCAGGGTCAGAGAGCATAGCGTGCCGGATGACTTCACCATCTACCATCTCGTCTTTGGCAGCCGGCAGCGGCCGCAGCGCTTTGGCTAACATGCGGAAGTCCTCCACCTGCAGCGTCACCTCGCCGCGTTTGGTGCGGAACATGCTGCCGCTGGCTTCAATGAAATCTCCCAGGTCAAAATCGCGTGCCAGGTCTGCCAGGCGTTCCTGACCCAGCTCATCCACGCGGAAGAGCAGCTGCACCCGGCCAGCGCGGTCTTCAATGTGCGCAAAGCTGAGCTTACCCATGTTGCGCAGGGCGCGCAGTCTGCCTGCCAGCACGAAGCTGACTGGCTCGCTGCCTTGGGCAGCCTCACTGTTTTCAAAAGCCTGGATGGCTTGGGCGGTGGTGGCGTTCTTATAGGATCGGGCAGGAAATGGCTCTATGCCCTCCTCGCGCAGGCGCTTGATTTTTTCCAAACGAATAGATTCTAGGTCTGTGAGTTCATCTTGCAGCATATTCTTCACCTCTTCTTGCTTAATAATGAAAACCCCGTCCGGGGGATTCCTGGGCGGGGCATTTTGGGTTAGTTTAGATTAACAAACTTTGAGAATCTCAACAGTATAAGCGCCGCCTGGAGCTTCAACCTTAACTGTATCACCGACCTTATGATTAATCAACGCCTTGCCAATGGGCGACTCGTGCGAAATGCGCCCCAGGCGCGGGTCAGCTTCGGCTGGTCCGACGATAAAATAGGTTTCTGGTTCTAGGTCGCCTTCGCGGATGGTAACCCGGCAGCCAACCTGCACCGACTCGTGCTCGTGATTCGACTCATCGATCACCCTGGCATTCGCCAGCAGCAGTTCGAGCTCCTTGATGCGCCCCTCTACAAAGGCTTGCTCATTTTTGGCATCCTCGTATTCTGCGTTTTCAATCAGCTCACCATCTTCCATGGCTTCTTGCAAGCGCTCAGCAATCTCACGCCTTTTTTGGGTGCGTAAGTGTTCGAGCTCCTGCTGTAGCTTTTCATATCCCTCGCGGGTCAGGTATGAAGTGGGCATATTTTCTTTCCTTTTTAAGTCAATTTTATTCCAGGGATAGCCCCTGTTTTACCAGTAAACTGCCTGGCATATAATATAAATAGCGCCTTGAAGGCCTAGACCTTCTAAACGCCGGTGAGAAATATTATCATACTTTGATAATCAATGCAAGGAGCAATTAACAAAAGGTTAATATACTTTTTAGATGTTAAGGACGCCATCGTTTATAATGATTATGAGCAATCATTGAAAGGACAAGGATATGAGCATTTTAGATTTATTACTAGGGGACCCTGTCATCAGGAGCCTAGATGCACAAAAGCGGCAGGAAGTGGACAAGTTAATCGCAAACCTGATTAAAATTGGCGCGCAGGATGACTTTCTCTCGCTCACGCCTGGCGGCCCTTTTGACATTCAATGCCATCATCGCGAAGCCAGGGAGATCGGCAAGCGCCTGCACGAAATGGGCGGCACAGCCTTGATGGAAGCAGCGCGGGGCCGGGTGAAACGCAAGCTAAAAGCCGTGATGGCTGAACACCTGGACCACTGCTGGAAGGACATTGGCGCCTGGCAGGTGTAAGGTGAAGCCTGCCTTCTTAGCCATCAAATACTTGCCCGATATGGGCAACCGCAGCCTGATCGAAGCCCTGACCGCTGTGCTTAGGCAAGCCGGTTGGCAGGCGCTGGTGATCGTGCGAGATGTGGAAGACTGGGGGGCGAAATCTTTTAGTCCGCAAGAATTAATGGCGCAGAGTGAACTTGCCATCCGGAAAAGCCAGGCCGTCTTCGTGGAAGCCAGCCAGAAAGGCGTGGGGGTGGGCATTGAAGCTGGCATGGCCCACGCGCTGGGCATTCCCGTGGTGGTTTTAGCAAAGACAGGGACAAAGGTCTCCCCCGGGTTGTTAGGCATCGCCCAGGAAGTCCTTTATTATTCCCAAGTGAGCGACCTGCTGCCAGGTATCCTCAATTTGTAGTTTGATCGCTAAAATCAATTTTTCCCATATAAAATCTAAGGCTTAGCGCTGAATTTAATGCTATAGTGAATGAATAATAACCATTGTTCACGGTGAAAGGAACTGAAGATGAGCACACAAGATCCATTTGATACCATACCCAATCCTGGCCAGGCAGGCCGTGTCGAACAAGAGCCAGCTGAGCTAAAACTGAATCGCGATAGGCAGCATGACCGCCGCGATGTGTTAGGCAGTGTGGCCTGGGCTTTGATTTTAATTTGGGCTGGGCTGGTGTTTTTGGCTAATAACCTGGGCTGGCTGGCGGGTTGGCAGTTACCGCAATCTGTGATTCCTAAAGGGTTAGAAGCACTCAGCCTGGGCACCTGGGCCCTGATCTTCCTGGGCGCGGGGGTGATCCTGCTCTTGGAGGGTTTGTTGAAACTGCTGATCCCATCCCAGCGCAGCGGCATGGGCGGGGCTTTCCTGACTGGCTTTATCTTCCTGGGCATTGCCCTTTCGAACCTATATGACTGGGATGTGATCTTCCCCCTCATCTTGATTGGCTTGGGCCTGACCGCCCTGCTCAATGCACTGGTACGTGAGCGGTAGCCGTTTATAATACCAACCAGAGGCTGTCCCTAGATATTTAGGGATGGCCTTTTTTTTTAACGAGGTTAGCGAGAAAAGTGCCATGATTAACTGCCAGGCTAACCCATACGAGCACTTTTTCTTAA